>Ga0116144_10005078_pt1 | contig 12136 bp, 6 predicted proteins | sample AD_UKC035_MetaG_FD_89746 | JGI IMG/M metagenome (GOLD analysis project Ga0116144, IMG submission 89746) | Active sludge microbial communities of municipal wastewater-treating anaerobic digesters from USA - AD_UKC035_MetaG | ecosystem: Engineered > Bioreactor > Anaerobic > Digestate | place: USA... | reverse complement strand
TATTCGCCCGCGCGATTATTCTGTCGAAGTACGCAGCTTGGATATAGGTTTCCAGCTTGATTTTTTCCTTGCCGCTAATATCTCCGTTTGCTGTATCAGAGATTTCTTTCAACCACTTATAACGGGCTTCAAGATCCATGATAGTTATTGCCGTATTGCTTATAGAGTTCAACGCAGTCTGATTGGCGGACTTGCGGGCGATAAGGACACGGTTGCTTTCTCCCAATCCACGCTGCGTGTTTTCGATAGCGCCTTTTTCTTGTTTTAGAGCATCCAAATCCAATGGTTGTGAATCGCCAAGCTGTGCTTGCAATGTCTGTATCTCCGTTGCCGTGCCGTCCGCTTTCATTTTCGCTGTATCATATGCAGTCTGGGCGGTTTGAAGGGTATCTTCGTAGCCTTTCTTTTTAATAATGAGAACAGAGATTTCCGCTTTTGCGTCAGCCTCATTCTTAAATTTGAGTTCCGCTGCCTGCTTGTCCCTTGTTTTGCTGTCGGCGGCAATCTGCGTGGCCAGTGCGGCGACTTGTTCTTTGGACTTACCAAGAGCCTCGCCGACTTTAATAAGATTACTCTCGGAAGTAGGTATCGCTTCTTCAAGTTCCTTTTTTCGAGCTATTCTTTTCTCTTGCTCGGCGAGTTGCTTACTGACTCCCGCAAGTTCTGTTTTGACCTCTGTTGACGCGCTCTCCAAAACCGACGGGATATTATCGAACAAGATTTCTCCCAATAACGTCGTTGCAGCGGTTATGATTTCGTCTCGCTTAGTTCCGCTTTGCCCTTTCAAGTTACTTGCCAGGCTACTGGCAGTAGCTGTTTCTGAATCTGCGGCCTCGGCAGATTTCTTTGCCTTATCAAGCACCGCTTTTGTAGGAGCCATAGCAGATAAAACCGCAGGCGCAGGATGCTCGGTAGAACCGCAGACCGGGCAGGGTTGCCCATCTTTCAGCTCTACCGCCAATATCCCCGCTTGCTCGTCGAGGTACGCCTTGTTCAGACCATCATATTCATACCGCTTAGTCTTAGCAATTGTAGACTTTCCGGTGTAATCGTCTTGCACCGCTTTGAGCTCAGAAAGCAGTCTGCCATAACCTTCGAGCAAAGCGGTTAACGAACAAAGACTGATCTGCCTTGTGGTCAGCTTTCCTTGTTGGCTACGCAATGTTTCGGCTATGACTTCGGCATCCGCTAAAGACTTGAGTTCCGCTTTTGCGTTCTCAAGAGCAGATGTATCGGAGATTTGTTTCTTTTGTAAGTCTTCGGCGTTTTGCTTTTCGACAGATAACTTTTCCTCGTTTACCTTTATCGAATCGATAAGATTTTGCAGTTCCTGATATTTAGTCAACGACCGCTCTATTTCAGCAATTTGCGATTTTACAGCCTCATATTCGGGCTGTTTGGCTTTTTCCGCATTCAAAGCTGATTCGGCTTTATTCAGAGCCTCCGTTTCATACGGGAGACGGTCTTCCGCCGCTTTTAAAGCGTCACGGGCCTTCTTTTCCTGCTCGGCTTGTCCGAACCTCTGGTTTATTTCTGCCAGTTTTATACTGACTTCTTCCAACAGTTTCCCATTTGCGGAGAGCGCTTTTTCGTCGGCAGAAATAATCTGTGTAAGCCATTCGATGACATCACCCGCCAATACGAGCCCCGACTTGGCATAGGAGAGCTTTTGTGTGTTTTCATCGTCGCTCGCATCTACTTGAATGTTGCCGAGGCTATAGTCGTAGCCTCGCCGTTGCTCTTTGATTTCCGCAACGAGTCCGTTCGCGTCCTTTTTAACCCGATCTTGAAAGGTTTTGTAGGCATCCGTGTAGAAAATCTTGCGAAATATCTCGATTCGGTCTTCGGTGCTGGCGTGAAGGACTTTCAGAAATTCGCCCTGCGCTATCATCGCAATCTGGACAAACTGCTCGCGGTTGATGCCGAGTATTTCTTCAACTTTGGTATTGACCTCTCTCAGTTTCGTCACACTACGGTTGTCCGGTAGATGCAGTTCGGCATCGGCCTTTTCCTCTGTTGCGCCTTCGCCACGTTGCTTTGCCCGCACATAAGACGGATTCCGTTTGATAAGGTAGGCTTTATCATGGTATTGGAATGAAAGCTCAACATAGGTTTCCGCATTCTCTTGTGCGTACTTGCTACGCAGCATTTCCGCTTTCCTGTTGTCACCGCTTGTTTCCCCGAAGAGTGCAAAGGTGATGGCATCGAATATGGTCGTTTTTCCCGCTCCAGTATCTCCAGTGATGAGGTATAGCCCCTCATTTCCAAGTGTTTCAAAATCAATAGTTTGCTTGTCGGCATAACAGCCAAAGGCAGACATTGTAAGTTTGAGAGGTCTCATGCGTTCGCCACCTCCTCCCAGATTTCATTGAACAGGTTTGTAACGTATTTTGATTGGTCTTCACTCATCGGCTGCCCGTTTTGCATTTCGAACAGTTCTCCGAATAACTGAGATGGCGTTTTCTTTTCCGTGGACGCTACCGTTTCGAGAGAACTTGCTGCCTGCGTGCGTCTGTTATCGTACTCCAAGCGCATCAGATTAGGATATACGTTTCGTAGCTTTGCCATCGCGTCCGGTTCATCATGCTCATCAGTCAACACGATATGAATGTAGTCCTCCGTTTTCGTGCCACGGTAGCTGTTACGGTTCATAATCTCGTTGTATGTACCACGAACTTCACGCATATCACGGAGCGGCGCAAGTGGCAATTCAGTGATTTTTATCTCACCCTTACCATCCATATCAACGACTGTCACGGATTTTGTATGGCTTGCTTCCGAAAACGAATATTTAAGCGGGGTGCCGCAGTATCGAAGGGTTTCTCGACAAATCTGCTGTGGCCGGTGAATATGCCCCAAAGCAACGTAATCAAACCCATCAAAAACCGAGCCGTCCACATTCTCCGAACCGCCGACAGAGATTTCCTCGGATTCGCTTGTGGTTGCCCCAGTAACAAACTGGTGAGCAATCAGCACATTCCTTGCCGATATATCAAGATTCGCATTACTCAAAGCTGCGGATATGGCTTCAGAGTATGTAACCACATCCTTATCAGGAAAGTGCCTGCGGACAAGGGAGGGTTTAAGATACGGCAGCATCCAGATGTTAATGTCACCGTTCTCATCGGAAAGAGTTACAGGAGCAATTTTCCCATTATACGACTGCACGATATAAACTCCGCTGTTTTTCAGCAGTTCCGCGCCGAACGCCACGCGCTCCGCATTGTCGTGGTTGCCGGAAACGATAAATACCGTAATCCCCAGTTCGTTGAGCCACACAAGAAATCTGTCCAGTAACTGGACGGCCTCCACGATGGGCATAGATTTATCGTAGACATCGCCCGCTATGAGGACGGCGTCCGGTTTATTCTTTTTGGCAAGCACAACGATTTTCTGCAGGATGTCCCGCTGGTCTTCCAGCATGGAAAACTCGTTGACACGCTTGCCGAGATGCAAGTCGGATAAATGGAAAAATTTCATGTGGCAGCTCCCTCCTTAGAAGTGTTTACTCTATCGATAACTGTTCGTGCGAAGCTTGTTCTGCGAGATAAGTAAAACTCGACTGCGGTCGGATTTCGTCGTGAGAAATAAGAACATACTTCCACGGTTTACCGCCGTTTTCGGCGTTGAATTCACTGGCGGCGCGGCAGTATTCTTCTGCGGCTTCCTGCTTTTCAAGCACGTCCGCATCTCGCATCTTGTTGCTCGCTTTCGGCTCGCACATATAAATTGTTTCGGCGGTCTCAACAATGAAATCTGGCTCATAGCGGTTCGCGCCGCCTTGTCCCCAGTAAATGTTAAACTGACGCGGCGCGGGACGAAGCCACCGCAGAACGGCTTTGTCGTTCTCTAACACAACGGCAAAAGTTCTCTCCGTGTCGCTGTCAAACTTATACAGCGTATGTCCGGCCTTCCTGAATCCGCTGAATATCTTGGACTTCACATCCGATGCCGCCATCGGAGCCCGTAAGTCATATATATCATCTGACTTGAACTTGCCGCCAAAACTCGATTCAATCCGCGTAAACGGGCGCATATTCGCTGCCCTATAACTGACTTCCTCTTTATAAAAATGTTCATTCATCTGCGCGTAGATGATTTCTGCTATGGTACGCTGGCGATCCCGCATAACCTTTTCCGCCTCCTCATCTTTCAAGTACGACAAAAAGTGCCTCTTGGCATCTGCAATAAGCGAATAGATGAGGTCTGAGCAAGTTGCGTAGTCGACGTTATCATGGACAATAATATGTCGGACAATTTCATTTTCCACTGTATCAATCTTTGCAAAGGCAACTGTACCTGTTTCCAATGTGAAGGTTTCGCCGCCCTCCATTAGTTCCGTGCCGAGGAGAGTGTCGTCGGACGGATGCCAGCGCATACGGCTTGTATCAAGCGTGAAGTCAAAAAAACCACGTTTAACCTCGGTATGTGGCTGAACAACTGATTGAGGTATCGGAATGACGTTTTCTGTGAGGGCTTGGGCGCAAGTTTCGATTGCTTTTGCGACAACGGCTGCCAAGTCCTCTTTTTTAAGACTGAGTTCAGGAAGTTGCTGCATGGTTTGCGTAACAATACTGCTATGCACCCATTTGCGCGTTTGTTCATCATTGATGGCATTGATATTCCGAACCTGCCTGTTGACCTCGACCACCGTTTTGGCGGCTATACCTTGGACAATACTTGCGATAAGCATCGTCTGGTCGGGCGTTTTTTTGGCTTTGTACTCGTCAGTCGCCGTTTCACTCAGGGTAATTGCCAACTGTCGCGTGAAACTCTCGCCGGAGGTCAATGCGTCATAGACTGTCGGTAGAGGCACGGTTTCTCGCCCTTCGTCGTTGGCAGGAAGTTCTTGCTCCTCGATGTAGTAAACCTTGCGGACGAGTGAACTCGGGTCTTTGGCAAGGTCTACAATCGCTTGATAACGGTCATGGCTGACGATAGAGAGTCTGTCAACCTCGTCTACGCCCGCCCTCTGACCGTAGGGCAAACGTAAGCCACGTCCAATGGTCTGTTCCGTAAGCGTTTCAGATGCCGAAGCGCGGAGAGGAACAATGGTATATAGGTTCGTCACGTCCCATCCCTCTTTGAGCATATTGACGTGGATGACAATTTCAATTACGTTGGTGGTTAACTCAAGCGATAGCAGCAGCTCGATGTTCTCGTCCTTTTCCGAACCACGCTGTGCCGAGTTGATTTCCAATACCTTATTTTTGTAATATCCATGAAAGAAAGCGTCCGATGAAAGATACTCGCGTATCTCCCGTGAGTGGGTTGTATCTTTGGCAACAACAAGCACAAATGGCTTGACGATAGGCTTGCCGTGGGTACGAGCGTACACATCCAGTCTACTTTTCGTTTCTTCGTGCAGACGGATGCCATCGTTGAGTTTCTCGCGGTCAAGCTGTTGGGGGGTATATTCTTCATGGCGAAAATCCCGGCGGGTAAATACGGCAGGGACTTTGACGTAAAGCCCATCGTTCAGCGCATGAGCAAGAGAGTATTCATACACCACGTTATTGAAATCAATTTTCCGTGCGCCTTTTTGAATTTGTGGTGTTGCGGTGAGTTCCACGCCAAGGACAGGGTGGAGCTCGTTAATGGTGTCAAACCCTCTATCAGCGTGGTAGTGGTGGCTTTCGTCCATAAAAATGCAGAGGTCGGGCAAGGATTGTAGGTACGAGAAATAGGACTGCCCAAGCACCTCCTGCAAGCGGCGCATACGTCCGCTCTCTGAGTTCAGTTTGCTTATGTTAAAGACGTTGATGGTAACGCCGCCTTCAAACAGCGACATCTGACGGAACTCCTCGTAGTTGTCGCCGTCGATAATGCGCGGTGCGTTGACAAACTTATCTAAACCTCGAAACACGTACTTTTCATTGTTCTGGTTACCGAGGTCGTTTTTCAGCTTTTTATAAATCGTGAGATTGGGAGCCATCACGAAGAAGTTATTGACACCTTTCTCGTAGTGCAGATACGCAATCATTGCTCCCATCAACCGAGTTTTACCTATACCAGTCGCAAGGGCGAAGCATACGGACGGAAAGTCCCGCTCAAAACTGGTGAGTGTCGGGAACAGTTCACGGATTTTTATGAGTTCTTCATCTAAGTTCGGTGTTTTAGAGAGGGAGAGTATATCTACAATCCGCGCGAACCGCTCCAAGCTCTCCTTCTGAGGGGGACGGAGTGCAAGGCGATTGTCGATGTATTTCGAGTTGTATGAATATGATTTCGCCGAGTAAGGTTCTCTAAGCATCTTCTCCGTCCTCCCATTCGTCATCGTCCAGTTCGGGCGGATTGACAATATTCAAGTTGTAGTTATCCGCACCGTATGCGCACTTATCAAGAACCGACTGCGGAATTTTTCGAACATTTATATTCTCATAGCGTTTGCCAAGTCCAATGTCAAACGCCGGGGCGCAGATAAGCAGACGTTCGTACTCCGGCAGATCGCGGGAAATATCGTCAAGTTGCGCCGCTGTAAGGTATTCAGTAGTTACGAAGATGTAGCTGCCCGCCTGACTTTTTCCCTGTTTCCAGAATACGTCAGAATCAGGAGCGTAATCGTAGCCATTGAGTTTGGCGATTGCGGCGACGAGCATTTGCGCATTATATTTATCGTTGATGATGGGTTGGCCGTGCGCGTCTTTGACGATGAGGGTCGGAGCCAGTTCATAGAACTTGAAACCTCCGCCGCCTTGCCAATTCTGTGATTTGGAAATTCCGCCTTGATCCCCGTCCACCACAGCTTTCAGGCGCGGCAGGCAATGGGTGTAGCAATGCTCTCCCAGTTCAATACCGATATACTGTCGACCCATCTTGTGGGCAACTGCGGCGGTTGTGCCAGAACCGAGGAAACTGTCGAGGATAAGGTCGCCTTCTTTTGTGGCAAGAGTCAAAATTCTTTCAATCAAACGTTCAGGCTTTGGAGTAGAAAACACACTCTCAGGGTTGAAAGCCTTAACTTCTTTTTTTGCTTCTTGATTATCCCCAACTTCATCTCTAAACCATAAGGTTGTTGGAACGAAACCGTCTTGAACATCCGTTATAAATCGCTTGAAACGGGGCACATTCTCACCACTTACACCAAAATAGATGCGATTATCTTGAATCAAGTCTTTCATTTTGGATTCAGAGAATCTCCAACTTGTCCCCGGTGGTGGCATAACGATACGACCAGACGGCGTTGTTATTGGATATATGTCTTTGGGGTTGGGTGTTTTTGCATGACACGGGCCTGATGCCCAAACTCCGCGAGGGTCATTATCAGGATTGGTGTATCCTTTTGCGCTTTCCTCAGTTCGAGGCAGAAGGTTTGGACGCCAAGTCGATTTATCTTTAGCGTAAACTAAAATATAATCGTGGTTGTCTGAGAACCATTTTGCATCATTGCTTCGTGTATGTTTTTTGTGCCAAATACAGTTTGCTACAAAATTACTTCTTCCCATAACTTCATCACAAAGCACTTTCAAATATGCGTGTTCATCATCATCGATACTAATGTAAAGACTGCCGTCTGAACTTAACAAGGTTTTTAATATTTGCAGTCTTGGCACCATCAATTTCAGCCATGTCGAATGTTCAAGATTATCATCGTACTGTTCAAATGCACTGCCAGTGTTATACGGCGGGTCGATATAAATGCACTTCACACGCCCAGCAAACTCCTGTTCCAAAGCTTTCAGCGCGAGCAGGTTATCACCGTGAATCAGCATATTATCAGCGGCGGGGTTGCCGTAATCCTTTGAGGCATCGTGAAGCAGTATGCGTGGTTCGACAACAGGCTCATCACCCTTGCCAATCCAAGTAAGTTCAAGTTTCTGCATATGTAAAATCCTCCTATACTATCTCGAACGAGAATGTCATTATCGTTTCGGTTTCGATTTCGCCGTTTAAACGAGTGCGGATATCTTCCAAGAAAGCATCCCGCTCACGCTCCAATCTGTCCTCTTCATCATAAAGCTCTCTTTGCTTTTTTTTAAGTGTGGTTTCGAGCTTATTAATTTCAGCCTGCAAATCCAACATTTCTGCAAGTGTACCTGAGTCTTTTAAAGCACGAGAGGCTTTCTTTTTCTCGCTAATCTCTTTGCGCGTTGCTCTGAGGTATTTTTGCAGAGCTTCTTTGAGGTCTTCGGTATAAGCTTCCAACTTAGCTTGATGCTCTAAAAACAAACTTTTATTGCGCTCAGATATTTCATCTTTTTGGCGTTGAATACCTTCTTGGCGAAGCCTAATGAGTTCGTCTGTTTCAGGAGAACACGTTCCAAGGATAGTAGATGGCAACTGCATAATATCGCATATCGACTCATCATCAACATGAGTACCATCCTCTGTGATAACGGTGATGATAAGGTGTTCTTCATTATCTATGCCTTTATGGGTTAGCTTTTCAAGTGATAATACGCCTTTAAGTCCTGAATGAGCATTTAAGAAACCAAAATTCCTGTTGGAATTTGAATAGTCAAATTGAATAGCGACAGCCGGTGTTTCCGTATTCATAGCTTCTGTGAGCCAGCCGAGGCAAGGTTCACCATCCCGGCGTAAAAACTCATCATGCAGTACTTCTGCGTCTTTCCATCGGAGGTTATAAGTCTTACGCTCACCGTTTTCTATGTAAGCAAACCGCAACTGGTCAAGGGGTTCAACACGCTCTGCACCTTTCATTAAGAAGAACCGATACAGCCACTGGCTAAACTTGCTCATTCCATCATCTGTATCCTTTTGGCAACCTCTTAAGCGACTTGCAACGCTCTCGTCAAGGTTCTCTAATATAGACTGTCTCGCTTTAGTAATATTTTCATTTATCTGTTCAGACAATTCTTCCTGCAAGAGGTCAAAAGCCACTTTAATGTCGTCGGGATGACGGCAAGTCTGGTAAATATCAAGGATACGCTTTTCAAAATCCACGCCATCCTCAATAGCACCAAGAACTTCATCCGACGACCCGAACACGCCATCAAACAGCCTAAACTTCTGGGATAGCAATTCAAAAACCCTCTCATCGGCAGCATTAGCGCGATTAAGAAAGTTGATGACTATAACGTCATTTTTTTGCCCATAGCGATGGCAACGGCCTATCCGCTGCTCTATGCGCTGGGGGTTCCAAGGCAAATCGTAGTTGACTACGATGTTGCAAAATTGCAGGTTGATTCCCTCGGCTGCAGCTTCTGTTCCGATGAGAATGGAAGCGCGGTCACGAAACTCCTCAACAATCGCCGACTTTTTATCCGCTGCTGTTGAGCCTGAAATTCTACCGTCGTCTTTGTGCCGCTCGCGCCATTCCTTATAAACACGATTAGATACAGGGTCGTTGTTCGATCCGTCCAGAAAAACAATTTGTCCATCATAACCATTTTGGGAAAGCAGATTCATAAGGTACTGCTGCGTCCTCTTTGATTCGGTAAATATTACCGCCTTTCTTGCACCGCCAAGCTGTTGGTTCTTTTCAAATCCGCGATTAAGTGCAGTCAGAAGGTTGTCGCCTTTGGCGTTGGTCGTGATTCTTTCGGCAAGAGCGGCAAATTGCTTCAGTTCTTCAATCTCGGCTCGTATTCCCTCATAGTCTGCCGCCATTTCATCCACCGCGCCGTTATCATCGCCATTCGATTCCTCATCAATGAGTTCCTCGATGCCGTCGTAATCATCAAGGTCTGTCAGCTTCAACTGGGCTTCATAATCACTTAATTTAAGATTCAGGCGGTCGATAATGGTGGACAGGGTGCCGTGAATCGCCATTGATGACGATGCGAGCAACTTTCTTGCCACCAACATCAGGAGTTGGCGCTGTCCTTGCGGGAAAGCGTGAAGCCGTTCCCGCTGCAAATAATTAGACACATCTGTGTATAATTGCTCCTCGTCTTGGCTTGGAGTATATTCTTGCGTTATAGTTGTTCGATTGGTATACGGCACATATTCGGTTACTTGTCGTCGAAGGGTTCTCTTGCAAAAATTCTGTAAGCGGACTTTCAAGTTCCTGTTTCGGCTCTCAATATTAGTCACGTTGACATATACTTCACGGAACACATCGGGATCGCCGAAAACCTGCTCGTCAATAATGCTGACAAGCCCGTAGAGTTCCATCAGGTTGTTTTGTAGTGGGGTCGCTGTGAGAAGCAGTTTTTTTCGCCCACGGAGAGCAGTTTTGAGATTATTACCCATTACATTGTTTCTTTTATAGACGTTGCGAAGTTTGTGCGCCTCATCCATAATTACCAAGTCCCAGTCTACCGACCGAACATCTTGCATCTTTGCTGACGCAAAATTATATGAGCAAACAACCACCGCATCCTGGACCAGAAAAGGATTACATGACGGGTTATTTTTCTTCATTTTATTATAATTCTTTGATTCCAGTATTTCAGAACGGATAAAAAATTTCTCATCAAGTTCGGTTCTCCATTGTGTGCGAAGGGAGGCTGTAACAATCAAGAGAATTTTTCGTTTCCGCTCTGACCAGCGCTGGGCAAGCACGAGTCCTGCTTCTATCGTTTTGCCGAGACCGACTTCGTCAGCGAGCAATGCTCCGTTTGACAGTGGTGACTGTAGAGCAAACAACGCCGCATCCACTTGATGCGGGTTCAGGTCTACTTTCGCTCCAGACATAGAGGAAACAATCCCGTCAATCGAGCTCTGTGGGCGTTTCAACTTAAGCCGTTCCGCAAAGTACTTGATTTGATGCGCAGTATAAGGCATGTCAAGAAGCTCCTTTATCTGTTATCGGTCATCTCCGTAATGCCAGAAATGCCATATACGTAAGTTTTTCAGATATCTATGGCGATTAGAAAATTTCATTTGTTTAATAAACTCGTAACTGATGTAAAACAAGCGCCTGCCAGCAAAACCGGGACTTTCTTTTTAAGGTAGCGATTAATAATGAGTTTCTATCATTTTTGAGATTTTGTCGCTGTTAGACTGCTTCGCTTTTCTTTTATAATTATAACCCTATTTATTATAACCCATTTGCCAATTATTGCAAAAGCGATTTTAAAAGTCATAGATTTTCGTAATTGCTCCGCTTCTATCGTAAGTTCTTCCACGAGCAATAGAAAATGGCTTGGGGTATTTTTTCGCGCGAGAAGAATAGTAACATCAGACCAGTTGTTGATAAGAAGCGGGGAAAAGTTTAAACCCAGAGACGGGATAATTAATTGACTCGCGGATTTGGCGTTTACTTCGGTCTTAACCCACTTTCGACTAAAAACGCTACAAAAGGCCATAAAAGCCACTTTCTCAAAAAAGTTGGCCACTACAGTCGATGAGCCGCGTCAGTCAGCTGTCGGTTCTTTCGCATCGGAATGTCCGGTTTCTTGTAGATACTTTCATGATGGGATTCCGGTTTTCCCGATACCCTCAAAGGGTACACCTTACCCTTCACTCCGGAAGATCACCGTACACCAGCGTTTCGAGAAACCGTTTTTCCTAATCCGTTCGAAAGTTGGGCTTTTGAATGCATAATGACATACAAAAGCTCGTAATTATTGCCATCAAAGGGTGGCGGATTTCCGTTTTCATACGTCTTTCTCTGCGCTCAAAAGCTCCTTTAGTTTTTGTTCAAAAGCCTTATCCTGTTCGGTGGAACGCTTGGCGTTTCCTTTTAGCCTCCCGCCACTCATGCGGATTTTCTTGGCCATCGCGCGCTGTGAAAGCAGAGAAAGAATGTTATTATCGTCATAAACCATACCGTCTTGGCTTACCGGTACAGCGCCGCGCGCAAGGCACATAGCGGCAAGACCGTAATCTTGCGTGACGACGATATCGCCCCTTTGCGCCATGTTAACAAGCGCAAAGTCCACGCTATCGACTCCTTTTGAAACGGTGATCGTTACCGCTCCGTTCTTCTCAAAGACGTGGGAGGTATCGCAGAATAAAATACAATCGATATTCATTTTTTTTTGCCATTTTTACGGCGATATCCACTACTGGACAACCGTCGGCATCAATTAAAACACGCATGGTTTTCGTTCCTTATCCTTTTTCAGATATCCCGTAGCTGATCTGAAAGGAATTATCCATGAGGCATACAAAATCGTTAACAAATCTCGTTTTTCTATAAAAGCAACTATTTCACGCCCTTACGAAAAAACGTTAGCGGAATCCCGGCTTTATCACGCGCGGGCGTTTTTCCCACTCTCGCAATTCG
>Ga0116144_10005076_pt1 | contig 12138 bp, 9 predicted proteins | sample AD_UKC035_MetaG_FD_89746 | JGI IMG/M metagenome (GOLD analysis project Ga0116144, IMG submission 89746) | Active sludge microbial communities of municipal wastewater-treating anaerobic digesters from USA - AD_UKC035_MetaG | ecosystem: Engineered > Bioreactor > Anaerobic > Digestate | place: USA... | reverse complement strand
GCATCTCAGCGCTCGCCAAGCCGTTCTTCTACTTCGCCGGCCACCATCCCCCAGGTGTTGGCGAAGTAGAAGAACGGCTTGGCGAGCGCTGAGATGCCATACCCCGCCACTGCCAGCCACTTCCGCGCGCGCAACTTGTCGGAAAGCCAGCCGGAGAAGACCTTGAGGACGCTCGCCGTCGCTTCGGCAATGCCCTCAATCAGGCCGATGATATTGGTTTTGACGCCCAACACGTTTGCCAGGAACAGCGGCAAGAGGTTGATGACCATTTCGCTGGAAATATCCATCAAGAAGCTGGTCAGGCTGACCGCCCAGACGTTGCGGGGCAAACTTTTCAATGAAACTTTAGTGTCTTTCATGTTGAAATCCTCCATTGATAGTTGAAAGCCTTAAGAATCTACCCGAAAATTCATTTTGGCCCGCGATTTGCGCCTAAAGGCGCGGTTTGAAAAGTATTTTTTCGTGGGCGGGCGTAGCCCGCCCACGAAAAAATACTTTCCTGAAAACGGCTTTAGCCGCCAGATCCGGCGCAGTTTCGGATCGCCGCCATAATTTTCGAATAGGCTCTAAGTCCGAAATCCCAAGTCTTAAAAATCTGTTGAATCCGTTAACGAATCTTCATTTAATCAGGGCTTTCCAAGTCGAGAACTTCTTTCACTAGTTCCTTGAGCCGGACGCGCACTTCCGTCAGGGCAGCTTCTCCCTCCGGGGTAATCCGATAGTAGCGCCGCTGCCGCCCCTCGCTGACTTGTTTCTCGCTGCGCAAGTAGCCGGATTTTTCCAGACCGTGCAGGATGGGATAGAGAGTGCCGGGGCTGAAGGTGTAACCGTGGTGCGCCAATTCTTCCATCAACCACGTTCCGTAAACTGGCCCTTGGGCGGCGTGGTACAAGATATGCAAGCGCACAAACCCTAATAGAAATTCACGTAGCGTAATATCGCCTTTCGTTATCGGTTTTCGATATTATAAAATAAGTCTGAAAATTTGTCAATACAAAACGGCCGGTGATTACCCATCTCTCACCGCGGGGCACACTGAGGCCGCAGAGAGATATAAAAGAAGCTTTCTCTGCATGCTTTGCGACCTTTGCGGTGAATGCATCGCGCGCAGAGTGCAACATGAACGTAATCACCAGACTTTTCTCTATTGATTTTTATAAACTTAGTTATATAATTAACAGGCTTTACATTTAATTAAATTTAACTACTAAGGTATGTTTATGTCAGACACGACCGATGAATTAACAAGGATGCTACAAGACTGGATTGAAGTGTTCATGCACCGCTCGATGCACAACGTACTGTCCTTCGCCAAAGAGCAGAATCTCTCGATGTCGCAGATGGGCGCGCTGATGAAACTGCACCGGCACAAGATGTGCAACGTCTCCGACATCGGCGACGAATTGGGCGTCACCAGCGCCGCCGCCAGCCAGATGTTGGAGCGGCTGGTGCAGCAAGAACTGATCGAGCGCACCGAAGACCCCAACGACCGACGCGCTAAACAAATCGCGCTGACCGACAAGGGGGCGCAGCTCCTCCATGACAGTTTCCGCGCCCGCTACGCCTGGCTCGGCGATCTGGCGACCAGCTTCACACCCGACGAGCAAGCCCTGATCCAGACTGCCCTGCGCCTGTTGCTCGACAAAACGCGGCAGCTTGCGGAGCAGGTAGACGGTAGACGGTAGACGGGGGAGAGGGGGAGAGGGGGAGAAAGGGAGAGGGGGAGAGGGGGAGACCCGCTGATCCGCTGACTCACCGATCCGCTAATCCGCTGATCCGCTGACTCGCCGATCCGCTAATCCGCTGATCCGCTGACTCCAATTCGCCATTCGCTATTCGCAATTCGCTATTCGCAAAAGGAGTATCTTTTTATGTTAAGACTGACCCGCTATTTGAAACCTTACTTGTGGATGATCCTGCTCGCTGTGGCGCTGCTCTTCGTGCAGGCCAACGCCGAGTTGGCGCTGCCGGATTATCTTTCGCGTATCGTCAACACCGGCATCCAGCAGGGCGGCGTGGAGAGTGTGTGGCCCCCTGCGCTTCGCATGAGCCAGATGGAACGGCTCGCGCTCTTCCTTAAGCCCGATGACAGCGCAGCGTTGCTGAAGATGTATGTGTTGGCCGCGCGCGATATGGATTCTGCTCCGTTTGACCTGATCGCGCTTGCTCAAAAATATCCCGCCCTGGAATCCGAGCCGCTTTACGTGGCCTGGGCCATGGATGAGGCCGTGGTGGAACGGCTGACGCCCGCGTTGAGCCAGGCGTGGCTGGCCGTTTCCGCCATTGAGCAGGTGATGGCCGATCCCGCGAAGGCGGCAGAGATGGGCGGCGGTTTCGGCGGTTTCGACATTTCCAGCTTGCCGCCGGGGACGGACTTGTTTATGCTGCTGAGCCGGATGCCGGCCGCGCAGCGCGCGCAGATGGCAGCGTTGATGCAGGAACGCTTCGCCGCGCTGGGCGACAGCATGGTCACGCAGGCCGCGATCCAGGCCGTCAAGGCGGAGTACGCGGCGCTGGGCGTGGACGCCGAAGCCTTGCAAACCGCCTACATCCTGCGCGTGGGCGGACAGATGTTGTTGCTGACGCTGCTGGCGGTGGCGTGTACTATCGCCGTCGGTTTCCTGGCGGCGCGCGTCTCCGCCGGCCTCGCGCGCGACCTGCGCCGGGCCGTCTTCGAGCGGGTGGAAGGCTTCTCCGGCGCCGAATTCGACCAATTCTCCACCGCCTCGCTCATCACCCGCACGACCAACGACGTGACCCAGGTGCAGATGGTGACGATGATGATCGTGCGGATGGTGATTTACGCGCCAATTATGGGCGTCGGCGGCGTCATCCGCGCGATGACGAAAGGGCCTTCGATGGCCTGGTTGATCGCCGTGGCCGTCGGCATCCTGCTCAGCTTGATCGGCGTCGTCTTTTCGATTGCGGTGCCCAAATTCAAGCTGATTCAACAACTGGTGGATCGCCTGAATCTGGTGGCGCGGGAACATCTTTCGGGCATGATGGTCATCCGCGCCTTCAACCGGCAGGATTTCGAGGAAGCGCGCTTCGACAAAGCCAACCGCGACCTGACCGCCACCAGCCTCTTTATCAACCGCGTGATGGTGATCATGATGCCGCTGATTATGTTTATCATGAACGCCCTGTCGCTGGCAATTATCTGGGTGGGGGCGCATCAGGTGGCGCAGGCGACGATGCAGGTGGGCGATATGATGGCCTTCTTGCAATACGCCATGCAAATCGTGATGTCCTTCTTGATGCTGACAATGATGTTCATCATGCTGCCGCGCGCCGCTGTATCCGCCGACCGCATCGCCGACGTGCTGGAAACCGCGCCGTCCATCCACGACCCCGCCGCCCCGCAGCCGTTCCCCGCGCCGTTCCGGGGGCAGGTCGAATTCCGCGACGTGGGCTTCCGCTACCCCGGCGCGGAGGAGAACGTGCTGTGCGGCATCACTTTCACCGCGCAGCCAGGGCAGACGACAGCCATCATCGGCTCGACCGGGTCGGGCAAGTCCACCGTGGTCAACCTCATCCCGCGCTTCTACGATGTGACGGAGGGCGCGATTTTGATAGACGGTGTGGACATCCGCCAGGTGACGCAGCACGATCTCCGTGACAAAATCGGCTACATTCCGCAACGCGGCGTGTTGTTTTCCGGCACGATTGAGAGTAACCTGCGCTACGCCGCTGACGACGCTTCCGCCGAGACGCTGACGTGGGCGGCGGACATTGCGCAGGCGTCCGAGTTCATCGCCGCGCGCCCGGAGGGGCTGGACGCCGAGATCGCGCAGGGCGGCGGCAATGTCTCCGGCGGGCAGAAGCAGCGGCTGGCGATTGCGCGCGCGTTGGTGAAGAAGCCGCCGATTTTCATCTTCGACGACAGCTTTTCCGCGCTGGACTTCAAGACGGATGCCGCGCTGCGCCGCGCGCTCAAGCAGCACACTGGCGACAGCACGCTGCTGATCGTGACGCAGCGCGTGGCGACGGTCAAAAACGCCGAGCAGATCATCGTCCTGGAAGAGGGGCGGATGGTTGGCCGGGGGACGCACCGCGAATTGATGGCAACGTGCAAGACCTATCAAGAAATCGCCCTCTCACAACTGAGTATGGAGGAATTAGCATGACGCACCAATCCACTGCTCCACGCACTCCTGGGCCGAACGGGCGCCCGCCGATGGGCGGCCCCGGCGGCGGCCCTCGACCCGGCGGGCGCGGCCCAATGGGAATGATGAAGGGCGAAAAGCCCCGCGACTTCAAAGGGACGATGCGTCAACTGCTTGGTTATCTGGATCAGTACCAACTGGCGCTCATGTTCGTCGCTTTGCTGGCCGTCGCCTCGACCGTGGCGCACATTGCCGGCCCCAAAATCCTCGGCAACGCCACCACGCGCCTGTTCGAGGGCGTGATGGCGCAACTGGCCGGGACCGGCAGCATTGACTTCGCTGCCATTGGCCGCATTTTGCTCGTCGTACTGGCGCTGTACAGTGCGTCGGCCTTGTTCAGCTACATTCAGGGCTGGATCATGGCGAACATCTCCACCGACATCACCTACCGCTTCCGCCGAGAAATCGCCGAGAAAATCAATCGGCTGCCGCTCAAATATTTCGACGGCGTGACGCACGGTGAAGTTCTCTCGCGCCTCACCAATGACGTGGACACCGTCAACCAATCGCTTAGCCAGAGCCTCACGCAGATCATCACGTCCGTCGTTACGGTGGTGGGCGTGTTGGTGATGATGCTCTCCATTAGCTGGCTGATGACGCTGGCCGCGCTGGTGATGATTCCGCTGTCGCTGGCAGTGGTGGGCGTGGTCGTCGGGCAGTCGCAGAAATACTTCAAGCAGCAGCAGGACTACCTGGGCCACGTCAACGGGCACGTCGAAGAGATGTACGGCGGGCATGTGGTGATGAAGGCGTTCAACGGCGAAGCGAAGAGCATCGCCAAATTCGACGAATCCAATCTCCCACTCTACAACGCGGCCTGGAAATCGCAGTTCCTTTCGGGGTTGATGATGCCGCTGATGATGTTCATCGGCAACCTGGGCTACGTGGCGGTGGCGGTGCTGGGCGGCTGGCTCGTCATCCGCAACACTATCGCCATCGGCGACGTGCAAGCGTTCATCCAATACGTGCGCTCGTTCACCCAGCCGATCTCGCAACTGGCGAACATCTCTAACATCCTGCAACACACCGCCGCCGCCGCCGAGCGCGTCTTCGCGTTCCTGACGGAAGCGGAAGAAGTTCCCGAAGCCGCCGCGCCGGTCCAGTTGGATAAGGTGGAAGGAAACGTCGAATTCAAGGACGTCCACTTCGGGTACTCGCCGGACAAAGTCATCATCAACGACTTCTGCGCGGAGGCGCGACCCGGCCAGAAGATCGCCATCGTCGGGCCGACGGGCGCGGGCAAGACCACGATGGTCAAGCTGCTGATGCGCTTCTACGATGTGAACGACGGCGCGATCCAGGTAGACGGACACGACATCCGCGAGTTCACCCGCCGCGACCTGCGGAAGATGTTTGCGATGGTGTTGCAGGACACCTGGCTCTACAACGGCACAATTATGGAGAACATCCGCTACGGGCGTCCCGACGCGACCGATGACGAGGTCATCGCCGCCGCCAAGACCGCGCACGTAGACCACTTCATCCACACGCTGCCGGACGGCTATGCGATGGAATTGAACGAGGAGGCGAGCAACGTCTCGCAGGGGCAAAAGCAGTTGTTGACGATTGCCCGCGCCGTGTTGGCCGACCCCAAAATCCTCATCCTGGACGAAGCGACCAGCTCGGTGGACACGCGCACCGAGGTGCTCATCCAACGGGCGATGGATCGGCTGATGCATGGACGCACCAGCTTCATCATCGCCCACCGCCTCTCCACCATCCGCAACGCCGACTTGATCCTGGTGATGAATGAAGGCGACATCGTCGAGCAGGGCACGCACACGGAGTTGCTGGCGCGCGGCGGGTTCTATGCGGAACTGTATAACAGCCAGTTTGAGGGGGCAGTAAACTAACCGGGGTTCCGAAAAGGGGTTTTTGTGCGCGGTTTCACCGCGCACAAAAACTCCCTACCTATCATTCTGCGGTAAAAGGCGCGCGAAAACTATCACACCGATCAATGCACTGATAATCGCAGAGTAGATAGCATATTGAAAGATTCTCAACAAGCCGTCAAGTCCAGAGAAAAAAGACCAAGTTAATGTTTCTCCATTTTCCAGTATGACGTAGTCGCAAAACGTGGCACCCCATTCTCTATTGTGGGTACAATTGATCCGGGAGGCAACATTGCCTGGAGGGTTTCTTTTAAAAAGCCCAGTATCAGTATCAACAACATGGACGACACATTCACCTGAGCTCAAGCCCGAACCCGATACTTGCGTTATCACTTCTGTTACGGGTTCCCAGGCCACTACACTTTCACGAGACTCACATTCATGCATATACAATTCGCCCGACGTCGTCTTCACATAGGCAATAAACCCTTCACCAATAACAAATTCTTGTGCCTTTACACCTTCAGGCAGTGGCACAGTTCTCCATTTGACAAAAGTACCAGAATTCTCCATACTGGCAATCAAATACCCGGGCAAAAGTCCCAAAAAAGCACAAAGCAGCACAACACCCAGAAAACCTAAAACACGCTTCATTATGCCTCCCCAGAATGTCCAGTCATAATTTTACTCATTTTTAAGTTCGTTTTCGTTAGTTTTGAAAAATTATACTGGATTGTAGAAAACTTCAAGGCGGATTATGATTGTGTTGGAATAAGCTGAAAAGTTGGCGTAAACGGAAAATTAAAACGCCCGGTAGCTACCGGGCGTTTTTGATTAGCAATGCACCCCTCGTATTTCCTCAAATTGACAACCTGCGTTTTACACTGTATGATATTTTCTATGTGTTTTACATACCCCCTATACACATCGGCCAAAAGGAGGTGATGCCCGGCAATCCATTGACCATGCTCTTTCCCAGTCCCAAACAGTTCACAAATCACCTATCTAACTTATGGAGGAGACCCATGTTTCAAAAATCACGTTGGATGGCTTTAATGGCCATAGTGGCTCTGGTCGGTATGGCGCTGAGTGGCTGCGGGCAGCCCGCCAGCACCGAAATCAACGTCCTCTGCACGCCGCAGGAAGAGTGGTGTCAGGGGATGAAGCAGGAGTTTGAGGCGAAGTACGGCATCACCGTCAACTACGTCCGCCTGTCCAGCGGCGAGGGCCTCGCCCGCATCCAGGCCGAGAAGGACAACCCTCAGTTCGACATCTGGTGGGGCGGCCCGTTGGATAGTTTCGTCGCGGCGAAGGGGATGGGGTTGTTGGAAGCCTACGACTCGCCCAACTACAAGAACCTGCTCGATCAGACGAAATATAAAGACCCCGACAATACCTGGGTCGGCATCTACGTCGGCTCGCTGGCCTTCTGCACCAACAAGGATTGGCTGGCACAGAATCCCGGTGTGAAGGCCCCCACCTCCTGGGATGACCTGCTGCGCCCGGAATTCAAGGGGCAGATTATGGTGGCGCACCCTTCGACCTCCGGCACGTCCTACACCGCGTTGGCGACCATCTTGCAGATTCGCGGGGAGGAAGAAGGCTGGAAGTACATCCAACAGTACGCGGGACAGGTGCAGCAGTTCACCAAGAGCGGCGCGGCCCCGGCCAAGTTCGTCGGGCAGGGGGAAGCGGCCGTCGGCATCGTCTTCTCGCACGACATCGTCCACGAGATTGACGACAACGGGATGCCCCTGGAGCTGACGTTCCCGGCGGAAGGCACCGGCTACGAAATCGGCGGGATGGGCATCCTCAAGGGAGCGAAGCACCTCGACGCCGCCAAGAAGTGGTTCGATTGGGCCATCTCGGCGGAAGGGCAGGCGCTCGGCCCGAAGTACCACGCTTATCAGGCTCCCACCGTCAAGGGCGTGACCCTTTCACACCCCGAATTGCTGGAAGTGAAGCTGATTGAGTACAACTTCCAGTGGGCCGGCGAAAACAAGAAGGCGTTTGTGGATAAGTTCACGAATGAGATCGTGGCGGCTGACAATTTGAAGCAGTAAAGCCGTAAAACGTAAAACGTGAAACGTAATGACCTTACGTTTCACGTTTTACGTTTCATTTTGTTATAGAGGCTAGAAAATGACCGCTAAGTCTTCCTTCACCGAAAATCTGCGGCGCCGTTACCGGGAATTTGCCATCATCGCGCAAGACCCGGTGCTGTGGATGAGCTTGTTATTCTGCGGAATTTTTCTCTTCATTTTTATCTTTTACCCCATTTTGCGCACGGCGGCGAACGGTTTTTTCACAGCGGAAGGGCAGGCCAGCCTCGAACACTTCGCCCGCTATTTCAGCGACTACTACGGGCCGCTCTATCGCAAGATTTTTGCGAATACGCTGCTGATGGGCGGCCTGGCGGCGACGTTCAGCACGCTGGTCGGATTCATCTCCGCCTACACGATGGTGCGCTGCAATCCGCCCGGCAAGCGCCTCATCCACATCCTGGCGCTGACGCCCACCGTGTCGCCGCCGTTCGCCGTCGCCCTGAGCGCGGTGCTGCTCTTCGGGCGCAACGGCCTGATCACGCGCAAACTGCTCGGCATGGAGTTTCCGCAGGGCGCCAACGACATCTACGGGATGGATGGGCTGGTCTTCGTGCAGACCATCACCTTCTTCTCCGCCGCGTACCTGATCCTGCGCGCGATGCTGGAACGGCTCGATCCTTCGATGGAAGAAGCCGCCGAGAGCATGGGCGCGAACCGCTTCCACATCTTCCGCACCGTGACGCTGCCGCTGCTCATTCCGGGGCTGGCCGGGGCGTTCATGCTGCTCTTCGTCGAGTCGCTGGCCGACCTGGGCAATCCGCTGTTCATCTCCGGCAACGTCAGCGTCCTTGCCACGCAAATCTTCCTCGCCGTCGCGGGCGAATACGATTACCAGAAAGCCTCGACGCTGGCGTTGGTGCTGCTGATCCCCACCCTCATCGTCTTTCTGCTGCAACGCTACTACGTGACGCGGCGCTCCTACATTTCCGTGACCGGCAAGCCTACCGGCGGCCACGTCGTCGAAAAGGAGCCGTGGATTCGCTGGCCCTTCATCCTCGCCACCTATCTGTTTTGCGCGCTCATCGTGCTGCTCTATCTGGCGATTATCTACAGCTCATTTTGCCAGACGTGGGGCGTGGACTTCAGCCTGACGCTGGAATGGTGGCAATTGATGCTGACGCGCGGCATCGAGGCCGTGCTCGACACGACGTTCCTCAGCCTGCTGGCGACGCCGTTTGCCGTGCTCATCGGGATGATCATCGCGTTCCTGGTGGTGCGCAAGCGTTTCAGCGGCAAGGAAGCGCTGGATTTCGTCTCGAATCTGGGGGGCGCGGTCCCCGGCACGATCCTGGGCATTGGCTTTGTGCTGGCCTTCAGTACGCCGCCGATGATCGTGGTGGTGCTGCTCTATCTCGTTTTGGCTTTCTTCCTCGCCCGCACCCTCTTCCACGAGAGGCGGCCGCAGATTATCGTCTTGCTGCTCGGCTCCGCCGTAGGCGTCGGCCTGAGTTTTCTGGACGGCGTATTGGGATTGGTGGGGATGTATTATCTGCTCGGCGGCGCGGTCGCGGCGGCGGGCCTCGTCCTCTGGTTGAAGCAGGGGCAGCGGCGCGGGCGAATCTGGGTTGGACTCGGCGCGTACCTGTTAGCCTACAACCTCATCGAGTTCGTCGCTATGCCGATTGCGACCCTGAGCCGCAGTCTGCCGCGCGGCTTTTGGAGCAACGCCATCTTCCAGGTCGCGGATCACATCAAAGTGTTGTTCCAGCTTCCGCCCACATTGATGACGATTGTCCTGGTCTTCGCCGGCGTGCTGTTGATCCAGCCGGAAAAGGGGCGCGGGCGCGTCATCCTGGCGACGTTCATCCTGGCCGTGACCGCCGCCCTGAGCTTCACGGCGATGCCGCTCACGCTCGTCGGCACGCCGTTCATCATCCTGATGGCCTACGCCGTGCGGAGCCTGCCGGCCTCGGTCCGCTCCGGCGTGGCCGCGCTACAACAGATCGATCCCGCCATCGAAGAAGCCTCCAACAGCCTGGGCGCCGACGCACAGTACACCTTCCGCAAAGTCACCCTGCCGCTCATCCTGCCCGCGCTGCTGGCCGGGATGATCTTCAGCTTCACGCGCCACATGACGAGCGTGTCGGCCATCATCTTCCTGGTGAGTGCGCGCTGGCGCATCGTCACCGCCGCCATCATGAGCGAGTGGGAACAGGGCGGCATCAGCATCGCCGCCGCCTACTCGACGACCATCATCCTCTTCGTCCTCGTTGCCATTGGCGGACTGTATTTTGTCACCAACCGCGTGTTGCGAAGTAGGGAGTACGGAGTAGAAAGTAAGGAGTAGGGAGTAAGGAATTTCTCCCTACTCCCTACTCCTTACTCCATACTCCCAGTTCTTAAAGGAGTCGCCATGTACTTAACCCTTAATGCCATCACCAAAACGTTCCCGCCGCGCGGAGGGAATACGGAAGTTACGGCGGTCAATGCCATTGATTTGGACATTCAGCAGGGGGAACTGGTCACGCTGCTGGGGCCGTCGGGCTGCGGCAAAACGACGACGCTGCGCCTGATCGCCGGTTTCGAGTTCCCCACCGCCGGGCGCATTATGCTGGACGGCGAAGAAATCAACACCCGCCCGCCCCACAAGCGCGACATGGCGATGGTCTTCCAGAGCTACGCTATCTTCCCGCACCTCAACGTCTTTGAGAACATCGCCTACGGCTTGAACGTCCAGCGGCTGCCCAAGGCCCAAATCGCGGAACGGGTGGCCCGCGTGATGGGGCTGGTGCAACTTTCCGGCTACGAGAAGCGCGCACCGAACCAGCTTTCCGGCGGGCAGCAGCAGCGCGTGGCGCTCGCGCGCGCCCTGGTGATGGAGCCGAAGGTGCTGCTGATGGACGAGCCGCTCTCCAACCTGGACGCCAAGCTGCGCGAGCAGATGCGCACGGAAATCCGCCGCATCCAGCGCAGCCTGGGCATCACCAGCGTCTACGTCACCCACGACCAGATCGAGGCGATGACGCTCTCGGACAAGGTGGTGGTGATGAATGGGGGCCGCATTGAGCAGGTCGGCTCGCCGGTGGAAGTGTACCGCCGTCCGCAGACGCGCTTCGTGGCGGACTTCATCGGGCGGGCCAACTTCGTCGCCGGGACGGTGCGGGGGCGCGAGAATGGCGCGCTCGTCGTGGAAGCGTTTGGGCAGCCGATCAAGCTGGCGACGCAGGAGGCGCATCCCGCCGGCGCCGCCGTCACGCTCATCGTCCGCCCGGAGATGATCCAGGTGCGCAAAGAGGCGGGGACGTACCAGGGGATTGTGCGCCGCGCCGCTTACTTAGGGGACGCGATTGATTACGATGTCGTGGTCGCCGGCCAGCTCCTCACCGCCAGCGAGACGAATCCGTTGCAGATGGAAGTGTACCCCGAAGGCGCGCAAGTCGGCGTTAGCTTCTACGAGGCGTGTGTCCACGTCTTGCGGAGTGCATAAGAAAACGCCGTGACTTTAATCGTAAAACGTAAAACGTGAAACGTGATGATTTCACTGTAAAAGCTTTACGTTTCACGTTTTACGTTTCTTGTTTTATGGCTGTCAGCACGGCCAGCGCGTTTTGCCCAAGCGTGTCCAGATTGTATCCCCCTTCCTGCACCAACACCGTGGGCAGGTGCAACGCCGCGATGCGCTGGCCGATGGCGTGGAACCCGGCGGGCGTGAGGCAGAAGTCGCCGATGAGGTCGCCCTCCGCCGTATCCAACCCCAATGAGACCACCAGACTGCCCGGCTTGAAGGCGCGAATGACGCTCAGAGCTTCATCCAACACGGCCAGATAGCCGGCGTCATCCACGTACAGCGGCAGCGGGAAGTTGTGGTTTGTCCCCAATCCCGCGCCCGCGCCGCGCTCGGCGGCGTACCCCCAAAAATGCGGATACTCCAACGCCGGATCGGCGTGCAGCGAGCAGTACAGCACGGATGGATCGGCGTAGAAGATGCTCTGCGTGCCGTTGCCGTGATGGTAGTCCACGTCGAGGATGGCAACAGGTTTCTTAGTTTGTGTCCCCAGATAGCGCGCGGCGATGGCGGCGTTGTTGAGGTAGCAG
>Ga0116144_10005074_pt1 | contig 12139 bp, 10 predicted proteins | sample AD_UKC035_MetaG_FD_89746 | JGI IMG/M metagenome (GOLD analysis project Ga0116144, IMG submission 89746) | Active sludge microbial communities of municipal wastewater-treating anaerobic digesters from USA - AD_UKC035_MetaG | ecosystem: Engineered > Bioreactor > Anaerobic > Digestate | place: USA... | reverse complement strand
TGGGAAAACTACCTTGACCTTGCCTATGGAACTGTTAAACAGGGGGAAAAGGGCGGCTGGATGAAATCGGATGACAAGTTCGATTTTACCTCTAAGTATGGGCAAAAGGCATCCAAAGCGTGGTATTATGCAGGCCTTATTAACCTGAAAACCCAAATGACGGCCGGATATAACTATCCGAATACGGATGAGTATATTTCAAAGTTTTTGGCTCCGGGGTATTTATTGGGAGCAATCGGTATGGACTACAAACCCAGTGATATTTTTACTGCATTTATTTCGCCACTCACCGGGAAAATTACCATTGTTAACGATACTATCCTTGCCAATAAAGGGGCGTTTGGCGTGGAGCCGGGTGATAAAATGAGGGCAGAATTTGGAGGGTATGCCCGTTTCTTTATTAAGTATGAGGTTATGAAAAATGTGACACTGCAATCCAAACTCGACCTCTTCTCCAACTATTTGGATAAGCCTCAGAACATCGATGTCAACTGGGAAACGCTGATTTCCATGAAAATCAACAAGTACATTTCGGCTACCATAATGACACATCTTATCTATGATGATGATATTGACATTGTGGTTAGGGAAGCAACCGAATCCGAGCCGGCCAAAGTAGGCCCTAGGGTACAGTTTAAAGAGGTACTGGGCGTGGGGTTTTCGTATAAATTTTAACTATTAAAGAAAGGCAATATGGGATTTGTAAAAGAATTCAAGGAATTTGCCATGCGCGGCAATGTCGTTGACATGGCTGTTGGTATAATCATAGGTGCTGCTTTTGGGAAAATTGTTTCCTCAGCGGTAAACGATGTCATTATGCCTCCAATTGGATATTTAATTGGAGGTGTGGATTTTACCGACCTTAGGGTTAGCTTCAAGGCATTAAGCGAGGGGCTAGGGCCTGTTACCATTAACTATGGTGTTTTCCTACAAACAATACTCGATTTTCTGATTATTGCTGTGGTAATCTTTGCCATGATAAAGCTAATCAACAGGTTTAAAAAGAGCGAGGAGGCAAAACCGGTTGAAGATTCCGCCCCAAGTAAAGAAGAGGTTTTACTTACCGAAATACGGGATATTTTGAAAAATAAGTAAACAATCAGCTAAAGGATGTACCCCGGTTTCATGCCGGGGTTTTTTATTGCTCTATCCATTTTTCATGGCCTTCCCGTGCATATACACATATATTTTTTGTAATTTTACCCTCGAAATCATTGGGTATGGCGGTTTATACATGCGATTTTTTGGTTATCGGAACGGGTATTGCCGGTATCAGCTTTGCACTAAAAGTAGCAGAGTTTGGCAGGGTAGTGCTCATAAGCAAGGCCAGTCTCGACGAAACCAATACGGTGTATGCTCAGGGAGGAGTTGCTGCGGTAACATACGAACCCGACACATTTGAAAAACACATTAGCGACACCTTAATTTGTGGCGACGGGCTCTGCGACGAAAATGTGGTTAGAATGGTAGTACAAGAGGCCCCCGAACAAATAAAACAGCTTTCGCAATGGGGAGTGCAATTCGATAGAACAATATCGGGGCAGTACGATTTGGCAAAGGAGGGCGGGCATTCGCAGCATAGAATTTTACACCACAAGGACAACACGGGATACGTAATACAAAAGGCTCTGACAAGGAGGGCTAAGGCTCATAAGAATATCACCATCTTCGAACATCATTTTGCCGTCGAAATCATCACCCAGCACCACCTGGGGGTGAGCGTAAAGCGTAAAGACCCTGATATCACCTGTTTTGGAGCCTACGTTCTCGACCTGAAAACCCAAAAGGTGCACACCTTTCTGTCCAAGGCAACCGTTATGGCAACAGGGGGTATTGGCAATCTATACCACACTACTACCAATCCAATAGTGGCAACAGGCGATGGCATTGCCATGGTTTACAGGGCAAAAGGTGAGGTTGATAACATGGAGTTTATCCAATTCCACCCCACTTCCCTCTATCACCCCGGCGAACGGCCATCGTTCTTGATTACCGAAGCCATGAGGGGTTTTGGCGCTGTCCTGAAAACGGCCGATGGGAAAGAATTTATGCATGATTATGATAAGAGGGGTTCGCTTGCGCCCCGCGATATAGTGGCCAGAGCTATTGATAATGAGATGAAAACCAGGGGTGATGAGTTTGTGTATCTCGACGTGAGCTTTAAAAATCCTGTTGAGATCAAAGATCATTTTCCCAACATATATCAAAAATGCCTATCCATCGGCATTGATATTACAAAAGATATGATTCCCGTTGTGCCTGCAGCACACTACCTGTGCGGGGGAATTAAGGTTGATATGAATGGCGAGAGTACCATCAACCGCCTTTATGCCGTTGGCGAATGCTCATCCACCGGATTGCATGGGGCCAACAGGTTGGCATCCAACTCGCTGATTGAGGCTGTAGTGTACGCGCACAGGGCTGCTAAGCACATAGTACCCAAGTTGAATGGGATTGAAATCAACCACCATGTTCCCGAGTGGAACTACGAAGGGACAACTCACAACGAGGAGATGATACTAATTACCCAGAGTTACAAGGAGATGCAGGAGATAATGAGTAATTACGTAGGGATTGTGCGCTCTGATCTTCGGTTGGAGAGAGCCCTTGCCCGTTTGGAGATAATTTACCGCGAAACGGAAGAACTTTACAAAAAATCTATTCTTACCCAAAAGCTATGCGAATTGCGAAACATGATTAATGTGGGATATCTAATCATTAAATTTGCACAAAATATGCGTGAGAGTCGTGGCTTACACTACTCAATTAACTATCCAAAGGTTAAGGGCACAGAGTTTTAACAATAGGAGGTCTGTTTTGTTTTACCTGAGATATTGTGTGTTGATTGGATAAGATGGCTGATTAATTAATCATAGTGAAATTACAATTTGAAAGAATGAATAGACTTATTTTTTTACTTACGTTCATGGCTCTGCCCCTTGGGCTTTTTGCCCAACAGATAAATGAGGTGGTTTATGACGAGGATGCCGATCAGGATATTCTTTATGGCTATTGTACTATTGAAGCATTCCGGAATGAACCTTTCAAGGCATGGTTCGAACCTGCCTATAATGATTATACGCCCGATGAGGCAACGGTTGCCCATTTAAAAATGTTAATAGAAGGAATTGATATCAGAATTGTGCTGGGTACATGGTGCAGTGATAGCCGCAGGGAGGTTCCGCGATTCCTCAAAGTGTTGAAAGCCATAGATTATCCGCTTCAGCGTTTAGAGATAATAGGGTTGAACAGATTGAAACGCGCTCCCCATGTGGGCATCGGTGAGGGCTATGTCGATTTTGTGCCCACGTTCTTCTTCTTTTCCAACGGTGTTGAGGTCGGGAGAATTGTTGAAGCCCCTTACAATACTTTAGAAGCAGATATGATGCATTTACTGGAAGGAAAAATTGGATTGTGATGCATCGTATTTGGACCGTATATCGTCATTATTAAAACTCAATTTCAAAAAGGAAAGCAGTATGGATAATAAGATTTCCTCTACCCGAATAAGAGCTTTGGGGTTTATTGGTATAGTATTGTCGGCTATAGCAATTGGCTTGGCCACAGTACCTTCACTCAGAATAGCTGCGTTTATCCCCGGAATATTGGCCATTGTTTTTAGCACAATTTCCGTATTTCAGGCCTCAAGAAACAGAAATGATATGGTGTTGTGCTTCGCATCCCTTGGGATTTCTTTACTTGTTAATATACTTATTGCAGTTTTGACATTGGTTTCCGATGGGAAAGGTAGTGCAGAAGGCAATACAACCGATTTTTCCAATAGGCATCACCTTTTTGAAATGAAGGAGGAATCAAAACCGGATATAGAGGGCGATGATAAGGAAAAAACGACGGCTAAACTCGATAGCCTGGTTGAAAAACTTAAAAGTTTAGAAAATGAAAGTGTTGATAATGAGCAGTAAATAGGCAAATTGTTGTTTTTAACTAGTTTTTAAAATGGAAATTACCTTTAAATCGAAGGGCAACTTCTTCTCAATAGTGCTTTCATGGATAGTTTTTAGCGCTATAACATATGTTATTTTCATGGCATTCCATTTTGCCATTTATTTTATTTTCTATTCGGGGAAGATTTCGCTGGGAGAGCATTTCTCGCCGGTTTGGATTACGGCATTATTTTATTCACTGATTTTACCTCTAACCATTGTCAATAACCAAAAGGCCAGGCAAATGATCATCAAGCATGATGGAGAGGTAGATCCTGAGCGGATTAAGGACTTTTTTCTGATCAATCAATACTCGTTAGTAGAAGATAGCCCCGGAAAGTATAGGTTTGAATCCAGAAAATGGTTCGACAGGCTTTTCAGCGGTTCGCGAAATGTAACCATTGAATATACCGACAATGAGGTAATCATAGTGATGCCAGCGAACAAGGTGTATCACGTTCATCACGGTTTCAGATTTGGTAAGATTTTCCTAAGGGATAGTTAGGGAACGCCCCAAATGAATTAGATCCGTTTAAATTTTAATTTATTACATCAGCCAATTTTAACTTCTCGCCCGCGCGAATCCCCTTGGGGGTTTGCTGTAATAAGCTACATTCGCAGTGGTAATCGTGTTGATAGTAAATTACATAGTTCTTTTCGTAGGCCTCCTCGAGAAAAGTCTTTTTTTCATCCATTGACACCAGAGGCTCCACATCGTAGCTGGCATTCCATACAGGGTGAATATGTGCCGTAGAGGGGAACAAATCGGCGGCATATACCAAAACCCTGCCATTGGGCAGATGGATAAGGGGTATAATCTGCCCGCTGGTATGCCCGTTAAAAAGCCTGATCTCAACGCCGGGCATGAGAAATCCTTCCTTTTCAACCAGGTTGAGCGCTCCCAACTCCTCAATGGGGGTGATGTTCTCGCGCAGAAACGAATCGGCCTCGCGGGCATTGGGGTTTATTGCCGACTCCCACTGGTTTTTACTAATGTGAATGGTGGCGTTGGGAAAGGTTAGCTCAAATTCACCGCGGGCATTGCGTTTGATGCTGCCACCGCAGTGGTCGTAGTGTAAGTGAGTGAGGATAATATCCGTTATGGCCTCAGGCTTATACCCCAATTTATTAAGCCCATCAATTAGTCCAATATCCCCAAAAATGCTGAAGTGGCTAAAAAATTTTTCGCTCTGTTTATCGCCAAATCCGTTGTCAATCAGAACCGTTCGTCCATTGGTTTCGATTACCAAAGAGCGTAAAGCAAGGGGGATAAGATTATTCTCGTCGGCCGGATAAACCTTGTTCCATAATAGCTTGGGCACTACGCCAAACATGGCTCCGCCATCAATCAGGAAGTTGTATATGTTAAAGTGCTGTACTTTCATTTTGCTGCGAATAATGGTTTTGGGTATAACAAACTTGTAGGATTTTTGATTAGCCAAACAAAAATATAAAAATTGGGAATGTCTAAAATAAAAAAAGGTCAACCATTCCGATTGACCTTAAACTGAGCGGGAAACGGGGATCGAACCCGCGACCCTTAGCTTGGGAAGCTAATGCTCTACCACTGAGCTACTCCCGCCTGTAATAATGATTTTAAACGCATGGTAAAAATAGTTACAATTCTGCTTATGCCAATGAAAAACGGATAATTTTTTATGGTTTTTGAAGTTATTAATGGCTCAATCATGATGGTATTGCCAGATAATCAGGTGTTTGCAAAACCGACGGTTGGGATATGGCTCTGTTTAACACCCTATGGTTGTGAAGCTGAAAGGTTTGGATATTTTTTCGGATTACATTAGGCTCATCTTTACTAACTTTAAAAACCGGAACAGGCGGATGGAATTAGAATTAAAAGAACTACTTTAGTGGTACGTTATTTTGTGCGCCAATTCAATGGCTTAAGCTGTTGAATGGATTGATAATCAGGATTCGACATAAAATGTTTGAGATATTTTTGTGGGTATTGCAGGTGAGAATGGCATTGCAATGATTTGCCACTTTTGCCTAACTAATTCTATTTTATCATGGACAAAACATTGACAAACTTTTCTGACATTTCTATCGATGGTTTTTTTGGAAAAGCCGAAATTGGTTACTGCCTCGAAGCAGTTGAAGATCGGATTGCCAATCAGAAAACAGAGAAAACGTATTCCCACAAGGAGGATTTGGAGGAATGTATTCTCCATAGCTTTGATCACTCGAAGTTGGTTAATACGCTTTCGTCGCTTACCCCATACAAGTTTCAACCCTACACCCTATACCGGATAATCAGTAATAGGGCTAACAATTACATGATAACCGTATTCTACAACGATATCACATCGGTAAGCCATACATCCGTTACACTTCCCGATATCGATGAGAATGTGGCCGAGATGAGGGAAAATGCCAGGGGGTATCTCTTCCGGTCGGAGGTGACGAAAAATCGCACTACCATTGTTATCAAAAGCATCAATTCGGCTAAAAGTACCGTGATAAACAACGTGGTGGAAACATTTCAAAAGCACAACATATTCCCCGAATACATGGAACTATGGTATATCAAGGGGCGCGACAAGAGGGTTAAATCGTTGTATATTGTCAAGTGCGTTGTCAACGAGGCCATAAAGTCAAAGGAGTTGCAATCGCTCCACGACGATTTTGAGCGCTACCTGCACAGGTATATCAAACCAATGAGTGTGTTCGATATCGTGGGCCCTTCTATGGTTGGACCCTCCAGCTCGCATACAGCGGGAGCCAACAAGATTGGGCAAATCGCACGGAATATTATCCTGGCCAAATCGCGTTTCGAAAAGACGCCCGTAAAATCGGTCGGGGTTAAACTTCTGTCATCGTTCCGCGATACGGGGCCGGGGCACTACACCCCATCGGCCATTGGAGGAGGGCTGTTTGGACTTGCGCCCGATCATCCCCAGATGTTGCAGCATGGCGATCCGTCGTATATCAATGTTCATGGAGTTGATTTCGGTGACTTTACAGCTCGGTTTTCCGGATATATTAAAGGCTCTGTCGAGGAGGAGCAGAAATATAAACCGGAGAACAACAACAATATTGCCGAGATTATAGTTGAAACTGAGGCTGAAACCTATACCATTACCGGCTTCTCCATCGGTGGGGGGAATGTAGAGGTTAGATATCTTAACCAACGGCTCTCCACTCCTCTTTCAGGCAAGGAAGATTTCTACTACCATTCGGGCAAAATTTTAAAGTTTTCCGAAGCGAGGGGGTTAACCGGAGCGGAACTAATCCCTGCCATAGTGGCTGTATCGTCAACTGCTAACCCCAAGTACCTTATGCCGTTTAATTCATTTGAGGAGCTTAACCGGTATGTTAAACGGGAGCACAAAAGCCTGATAGAGGTTGTTCTGGAGGTGGAAAGGAACCTGCAGGGGACAAGCACCGAGGAGATTATGCTGAAAGTGGCCGAATATTGGCGCGTGATGAAAGCATCCGTAAAAAAAGGTATAAAAAGCAAAGAGTTATCGCTGCTGAAGCTTACAGGTAAGGACGCCGAACGGATTAACAGACACGTTCGAAAGCGTACTCTCTTCGACAATATTTACGGCAGGGCAACAGCATACGCTGTTGCGGTAAATGAAGTTAACGCCAAGTGTGGCGTTATTGTGGCATGCCCCACAGCCGGTTCGTGTGGAATACTGCCCGGTGTGATTCAGGCCTACTCGGAAATGGAAAAACCCGAACGGAAGCTATTGCTGGAGGCCATACTCGTCGCTGGTTTTCTGGGGATGATTCTTTTCAACGATGTTACCACGGCCGGAGCCGATTATGGTTGCCAGGCCGAGGTGGGAGTGGGGTCGGCCATGGCGGCTGCAGCATTAGCCTATTTAGAGGATGGAACTGCCCCCAAGGTTGTACAGGCCTTTATTCTGGCTCTGAAGAATTCGCTCGGCCTTATCTGCGATCCGGTGGCCGGACTGGTGGAGGTGCCCTGTGTTAAGCGTAACGGGGTGTTCGCTTCGGTGGCCATCAGTGCGGCGCTTATGGCGCTTAGCGGCGTGGAATCGTTTATCTCACCCGATGAGGTGGTGCTGACCATGAAGGAAGTTGGCGATAAGCTGCACCAGGATTACAAAGAGACCGCCGGAGGCGGGTTGGCCAAAACCCGCGATGGCAAAGCGGTTGATAGGGCATTTGAGTCGGAGGTACGTCGGTTCTTTGGCGATAATTAGTGAGGCGTGAATCGGGAGTGAAACGGTGGATGGCTATTGGCTATTAGCCTATTTCAGAATCTACATTGGCGAATTGGCGAATTAGCATCTGTTCTATATACAGCGCGCAGTGTTAAAAAAGAAGACTATTTGTGAAAGAATAGAAATGTGAGTGAAATTGTGTGTCAAATAAAAAAACCACCTACTGCGAAAATGCTGTAAGTGGTTGTGTCTGAAAGTGGAGGTAAGGGGAGTCGAACCCCTGACCTCTTGCATGCCATGCAAGCGCTCTAGCCAACTGAGCTATACCCCCAATCTTTTTTCCTTCTTTTGCGCTCTAGCCTCCCGATTCCCGATGAGTCGGGATCGGGGTGAGCTATACCCTTTAAAAAAGGGCACGCAAATATATAAATAATTTTAAAAAATGTTAATATCAATAACAATTCTCATCTCCTTTTCGTTAATAAAATACAAGGTTTACCCTTGAATTTTCAAGAAACCTATAGTTTTTCAATCGGTTTGTTGGATTTTAAAAATTGAAATTTGTACCTTTATAGCCCAAAAATAATCAAACCATGGAACTCAAAAAAACACCGAAAGCTGATCTGGAAAAGAAAAAATTAATTTTTTCGGAGATTGGACTTGTCATTACCCTTGTGCTAGTATTAATGGCGTTTGAGTGGACAAGTTCCGGAGGCATAAAAACTGAATTAGCTCTAACGCAGGATGTAGTGATTGAAGAGGAGATGATACCCATAACGGAACAAGAGGAGATAAAAGCACCACCTCCTCCTCCACAGATTATTCAAACCATTGATGTGATTAACATTGTTGACGATAATGTTGATATTGACGATTCTTTTGACCTCTTCGATTCGGAGTACGATGAAAATGTAGCAGTGCGAATAGTTACCTTTCAAGAAGAAGAGGAGGAGGTAGAGGAAGAGCAAATATTTATTGTGGTTGAGGATATGCCCGGATTCGGTGGGGGTAGTAGCGATTTGTTCCGGGAATACATTGCCAAAAACTTGAGATATCCTGACATAGCAGCCGAGAACGGGATACAGGGAAGGGTTTTTGTGAATTTTGTTGTCGAGGCCGATGGAAAGGTTTCCAATGTGAGGGTTGTGAGAGGAGTGGACCCCGCACTTGACAAGGAAGCTGTAAGGGTAGTTGAATCAAGCCCTAAATGGAACCCCGGAAAACAAAGGGGTAGGCCGGTAAGAGTACAGTTTACGTTCCCAATCATTTTTGTACTGCAGTAGCATTTTTTTAAATAAGGCATTATGTAACCCTGATGTAAATCAGGGTTTTTTTCGTGTAGCCTATGGATAACCTATGATAAACAACGCCCGGCTCAATGGAGACAGGAAGTGTGAAAGATAAAGCTGTACTTGTTGGTGTGCAATTGCATGGGCAACCTGATGCAGTGGTTGATGAATACCTTGAAGAATTGAAATTCCTTGCCGAAACAGCAGGGGCTATCGTGGTGAAATGGTTCGTTCAGCGACTGGACTCTCCCAATGCAAGGTCGTTCATTGAACAAGGGAAAGTTGCAGAAATTAAGCACTTTATCGAAAGCAATGGTATAACCATTGTTGTTTTTGACGATGAACTCTCATCGACACAGTTGCGAAATCTGGAAAGGGAGTTAGAGATTAGGGTTTTGGATAGGACCAACCTTATTCTGGACATATTTGCCCAAAGGGCAAAGACGGCTTATGCCAAAACTCAGGTTGAACTGGCACAGTACCAGTATCTTTTACCACGCCTAACAAGAATGTGGACACACTTGGAACGACAAAGGGGAGGGATTGGCCTCAGGGGCCCGGGAGAAACGGAGATAGAAACCGACCGCCGTATTATCCGTGACAGAATAGCCAAATTGAAATCAGAGCTTGTAAAGATTGACAGGCAAATGGCCACTCAGCGAAAAAACAGAGGGAGTCTGGTTAGGGTTTCCCTGGTTGGATATACCAACGTTGGCAAATCAACCATTATGAACCTGTTGAGCAAGTCTGATGTTTTTGCCGAGGATAAGCTATTTGCCACCCTTGATACAACGGTGCGTAAAGTGGTAATTGACAATCTTCCCCTTTTGCTATCCGATACGGTTGGCTTTATCCGCAAGTTGCCTCACCAGCTGGTGGAGTCTTTTAAATCCACTTTAGACGAGGTGTGTGAAGCAGATATACTGCTCCATGTGGTGGATATTGCTCACCCAACTTTCGAAGAGCAGCTAAATGTGGTTAGCCAAACATTGCACGAAATACAGGCCGATAACAAACCCATACTTTTGGTTTTTAATAAAATCGATGCTTACCAGTGGGTAGAAAAAAATGAGTTTGATATTACTCCAAAAACAAAGGAGAATTTCAGCCTTGAGGAGTTAAAACGTACATGGATTTCCAAGAGCAATTCCCCCTGTGTTTTTATTTCGGCCAAGCATAGGGTGAATATTGATGAGCTGCGAAAAAGTATTTATAGCCTGGCTGCAGAAATCCATCGGAAGAGGTACCCCAAGGATAACTTCTTGTACTGATTGTTTGCCCGTGGGGCAAGCGGACATCGCACATTATTTACCCACCCAACCCCTTTCAACTAGGAGTTCTGCTATTTGAACAGCATTGGTGGCTGCACCCTTCCGAAGATTATCCGAAACAATCCAAAGGTTTAAACTCCTGGGCTGTGACGGGTCTCGGCGAATACGGCCAATGAATACATCATCTTTCCCCTTGGAATACAGGGGCATGGGGTATACATTGTTGGATGGATCGTCCTCAATGGTTATCCCTTTGGCATCACGCAGGAGTGAGAATACTTCATCCATATCGAATTCATTCTCAAACTCAATATTCACCGATTCGGAATGACCGCCCACAACGGGAATGCGAACCACAGTGGGCGAAATCATTATGGATGAATCGTCAAAAATTTTCCTGGTTTCATCGATAAGTTTCTGCTCTTCAGTGGTATATCCACTCTCTAGGAAAGTGCCACCGTGGGGAATGCAATTCAAATCGATGGGATGTGGATAGGCCATCTCGCCTTTTTCTCCCGCCCGTTCGGCGTACAATTGGTTTACTGCTTTCACCCCCGTCCCGGAAACCGACTGGTAGGTAGAGATTACTAACCGACGGATTCCATACCTCTTATGTAAAGGGGCAATACCAACAACCAGCTGAATGGTGGAGCAGTTGGGGTTGGCAATTATTTTATGATCGGCTTTGAGTATATGGCCATTCACTTCAGGAACTATAAGGAGAATGGTATCGTGTTGCCTCCAAAAACTAGAGTTGTCAATAACATATGCCCCCGTCTCGGCAAATCGTGGTGCCCACTCCTTTGAAACCGATGACCCTGCCGAGAAAAGAGCGATATGGGGTTTGGCTAGAACCCCATTGTTCAGCCCAACAACGGGAATATTTTTTCCGCGGAAAGTGATAACTTTACCTATTGACTTTTCGGAAGCAACGGGAATGATTTCGGACACATTGGGAATTCGTTCGTCAACAACTTTAAGCATCTCAGTTCCTACCAAACCGGTACTTCCCACAATGGCAATTCGCATGGTATCGCTTTTTTTTATTTCTTTGTAAAAGTAATACTTTCACCAAAAACAATCACCATGAGAAAGCTGGGTTTTATCATACTCTCACTTTTGTACCCTATTGTCATCATGGGACAAACGGTTTCCTACGATTTTGAGGATGGAAGCCTTGAAGGATGGACGCAATTTCCTGAAAACCGATGGGATGCCCTGGATATTAGCCCCATAAATGGGGCATTCTCCATGCAACACAATCACTGCGCGCCCACAGAGAATGGCATTGACAGGATTTCCGTTTTACTGCCTGCATGGGACGAAAACACGGGTAGTATCACCTGGAGATTTTTGCTGAAACACACATATGCCTCCTCTTCAATGAACCACTGGGCGGTGTTTCTGACATCGGATGTGGGGGCCGAAGGGTTGATTGCTGCCGGCAATCCCAATGGCTATGCCATAGGCGTAAATTT
>Ga0116144_10005073_pt1 | contig 12141 bp, 27 predicted proteins | sample AD_UKC035_MetaG_FD_89746 | JGI IMG/M metagenome (GOLD analysis project Ga0116144, IMG submission 89746) | Active sludge microbial communities of municipal wastewater-treating anaerobic digesters from USA - AD_UKC035_MetaG | ecosystem: Engineered > Bioreactor > Anaerobic > Digestate | place: USA... | reverse complement strand
TTCCCTGATCGGCTGAATAATATGTTTTGAACTTTTACTCATAAATCATCTTTTGAATAGGGCAGCAGAAAGCCCTGTTCGTTGGTGGCAATTAATTGGACGCCCCCAGCTTTTTGACACACTCAAAAAAATCTATTCGCCTAAAAAATCGGACTGACTTTTCAGCATTTCAACTTCCATTAATTCAATCACTCTATACAGTTCATAAGCAACCTGCGGAACGATAGCGTTTCCTAATGCTTTAATTCTGTCCATCCTTCCGGGAAGCCCATCATCTTTTCCAGTAATTCGGGGTGCGGGTAAATCGTTAGGCTCGAAGGGTAGTGTTGCCCATAATTTTGTAGCACTATCCTTTTCATCATGTCCGTATTGCCGCTTCTCTTGCAATTCTTTGTTTCGCCTTTTGAATCCATTGTTACTGGAGTAGGCAATAAACCATATCCGTTCTCTTTTGTGCGGCGCATTAACGGCACAAGCTGGAATATTAATAGGTGGCAATAACGTAAACCCTTCATTTTCCAAATCAGTTTGGATTTCTTTGACCACCATACCTTTTGACCAACTAACAATGCCAGGAACGTTTTCTCCAATAACCCACTTTGGCTGAATCTCTCGTATTGCTCTAAGCATTTCAGGCCAGAGATGGCGGTCATCGTCTTTTCCTTTTCGCAATCCAGCATCGCTATATGGTTGGCAAGGGAATCCACCGGTAACAATGTCGCATTGTCCTCTATAAATAGTAAAGTCTGTTTTAGTAATATCTCCATATCCTTGTGCTTCTTTAAAATGTTGTTTCAATATTTTTTGGCAGTATTCGTTCCACTCACACCAGGCAATCGTTTCCCAATTCATCCACCTTGCCGCTAAACTAAATCCACCAATTCCTTCAAACAGTCCTATATGTTTCATACTCTTTTATAATTTGACGTAATGCTCCGCAGCACAAAAAAAAACAAAAACTAACATGGGGTTTTCTGCTACTCCCGGCTGGACGAACATTGTGCATCTGTGAATAAATACTGTTCATTTTATTTTCAATCAACTTCGGAACAGGGCAGCAGAAAGCCCTGAACCGTTGGACCGCCATCCTTTCACCCCGTGAATACAGGGAAATTAGGGGCGGCACGAAACCGCCCCGGAAAATCAAATCGGACTTTCGTCTTTATTATCTTCCCAATCAGCAACTAAATCAAAAGCTTCTTGAAGTTTGATAATTGCATTTGTTAGTTGAATGGCAGCACCGGCTTTTTCAACTTCTGCAATAGCGTTTCTGATTGCTAATTCAGCAGGAGTGTTTAAGTCAAGCCTGCATTTACGTGGCACTACATTTTCCATCGTTTTTGTTTTATAGATTAAGAAATAATTTCCCTTTAAAGCACGGGGTGAAAGACACAGTAACTTCATTTTCGTGCCTCAAATTCCCGTTCCTGTTGATGGCTGTCCAACGCCCCGGAGAACAAACCAACCCTAACACACTCACCGGACGGCGGCCAACAAAGAGATTGCTATAATGGCCGCTGTTGGTTTGGCTGTTCTGTCCTCCTTTACTCACTGCTTCGCATTGACCGGAGGCCATTACAGCAATCTCCGGGGCGTTAGCGGAAATTTGCTTTTGCCTTCCGCACACCGAATTTCCAACTATATGTCCAGCAACATCCATCGTGTCCTGCAAATCTCATTGTCCACACTATTTCATCTTCCTTTACTTCGTTCACTATTCCATAACGTTCTTTCCATTCCCCAGCAATGTTGATGTCCACAATATCCCCCGCACGCAAACTATCCGCTAACATAGTATTTGCGTCAGTGGCGATTTCGGTTTTTAAATTATCTGTTATCATATCTTTAGAGTTTAATTTTTTAAATCAACTGTGGTGGTTCAATGCGCCACCGAACGCAAATACTCGGCTCGTTACGATATAATGGATATTAAAAAACAAATCAATATCACCCAGGATAACATTAGCGCCAATGTAAGAAAGATCCTCTTTACCGTTCTCCAGGTAAAATATGAGTCGCAAAAAGTAACTACTAAAGTTATAGAAATAATAAATATTATTAAAGCGGTACGCATTAAGCTGCTTTTTTAAATGGTTTAAGGATGTTGTTGGCAAATCCTTCAATAATAGCTTTCGCCATTGGTGGCGGAACAGCATTTCCTATGTATTTTTTCTGCTCTTGCTGTGTGCCGATCAAAACGTAGTCTTCGCTAAACCCAGTTATCTTTTTCAACTCTTTGATTCTTAACATTCTCATCTTTATATCTACAATACCAAAAGATGCCATGAATGCCTTTATGTTTTTCATTGCTTCCGAATCCGAAGAAAATACTGGGATAGCTAAGATCTCTCCAGACTGTAATTCGTCCGCACCTACAATATACGGCTGCATTTTATCCATCCTTGCAGGTAGTACTGGGGATGGGCTTTCTATACTGTGGCTACACTTTACTCCCCATTGAGGGAACATCAGATAATTATGTTTTCGGTTTGCTGTTATAGTTGGCGCTGGACCATCTATACTGCTGCCTTTATTGTTAAAATGAGGTGATAGCATCCATGCGCTAACAAGGTTTGCTTTTGGCACAGCAGGAAGCGTTCCTATTGGCTCATCAATAGATGAATTTTTGCCTCCACCTTGCCCGAACTGTCTGTCAATCCAAAACTTAGGTATTATTACCTGGCCAGTATCTTTTGTTCTTATGGTGTTGCATGGATCGTTTACAGAAGACAATGTTATTTGTCCGTAATAATACGCAATGAATTCAGCGTTTACTATACCAATTCTATCCTGAGTAGATATCGTAGGGCACGGATCGTCTATTGATGGCGGGTGGTGAACTCCGGTTTTGCCGTTTGTCGAATTGTATTTCAACATAGACACTGGCTGTACAAGAGTAATGCCGGCTGCGGTAGTTATGGTTGGTGCCGGTCCGTCAGTTCTATTCACTTTCCCTTTTGGTCTTCCAGAGTAATATTTCTGTAAAAAGCTGTCATCTCCGTTGGCAATGTATTTTACTAACCCGGCATATATTCTTTCGAGAGTTCTTTCTGATAATGGTTTTTTTCGAGTGAAGATGCTTTCTCCCTCGTCTGAGAAGTCAAGCACTTCTTTAACTGCTTTCCACTTTTTCAGAGATCCGGTCGGTTTTTTAGAATGAGTAGGATCTGGCCATATAATAGGGATGTCTTTTTTCATAAACTGAGCAAAGTATCTCTTTCTGGAGGTATATGCACCGAAGTCAGCAGCATTTAATATTTTGTGTTCAAAATTAAACTCATACTTTTCTTTCATAGCATTAACCCATTTTATATAATCCTCTCCTTTATGCTTTGATATTGGCTTTCCATCATCATCAAGTGGATCCCAGCTCATAAATTCTTCTACATTCTCAATGAACACTCCATCAAAGTCGATAAGGTCTATGTACCGGAATAGGTGTTCGGCCAATGTTCGGCTATCTGCATCCCTTGGCAGGCCGCCTTTTGCTTTGCTGAAATTGGTACACTCCAGAGAAGCCCATAAAAATAACTTTGCCGTGGGATTCATTTTCCTGGCATGTCTGACGACAGTAGCTAATGATGTCAGATCAAGGGTTCGGATATCTTCTGTGAAGTGAAGACAATCTGGATGGTTAGCCTGGTGGCTGGCTATCGCATTTTTATCATGGTTTACACAGGCAATCACTTTAGCCATTTTTTTGTCAAAATATCTGGAGTGTTCAATGCCTGAAGTAACCCCGCCTGCACCGCAAAAAAGATCAACGAACAACATTTCTGGACTCATAGATTGGTGATTATTGTTTTAATTTGAAATTACTGGATCGGTGTCAAGGTTTACATAAATAAACAGCAGATCCATTAAATGAAAAATTTCATTGAATTGGTTTTCCGTTTCCTGGTCAGGAATCAGGAAGTACCACACTTCTTTGTGGTATCTTTTACAGATGGTATTTAGCACTTCCCTGAGTTCTTTTTCTTTTTCAGCAGACAATCCGGATGGCAGTTTAAATACCCTGAAAAGTTTGCTTTTAAGCGGACGGATAAACACCATCACCTCTTCCATGTCGAAAAAGTGCGCTTTGTTAAAATTCAGTTTTGTGATCATTAAAAATATTGGTTATGAATTGAATAGATATGGCATCTGTTGTTTTAAAAAATCAGTAGCCGATTCTTTGGAATGGCCACAGTTGATCAGAAGCTCTTTTCTGTCTTCCCGGAGCCGATCCAGGTACAGCCTATTTTCAATTTGCTGTTGCGCTTCCTCCATTTTGTGCTTCCAGTCAAACATTTCTGCCTGAGTGCCACAAAGAATTGCTTTTTTCTGATCAGAACAGTAAAGAACATGATCAGACGATGTTGGTGCCAGTTGTAATACGCTTAGTGCCATTTATTTATGGTTTAGTTGTTTTTCTTGTTCACTCTCATAAAGTTAAATTATGAGGTTTTTGTGACCCCCAGAGTGGAAAATACATGAGTGGTAAAATAACTTTATGAACGGATCATTTATGGGTTGAGGTATATTTCAGTCATTAATGTGCTATCTTCCCATTGAGCGCCATCAATATCTTCAATATTTAATCCATCTCCTTTAGAATGTGGGTGATAGATTGCGTCTGCTATAAGGCGCAGGGCTTTAGCAATATCTTGTCTTGTGCCCGATCCTGTTATTTTTATATTGTATTCTTGCATAATAAAAAATGGCGGCCATTACAGCCGACTTGTTTATGGTCAGTAAATAAAAGGAATTAACTATTTAGCATCAGCGGCATCACCAGATACTTGCCGTTGATAACGGTAGCTTTTGTTGATGACCAGAAATGAAACTCAACTGGTTCTGTCACCGCATTTATTTTGTGAACTATTTCCTGGAGGAAAATAGTGTTAAATCCAATCAGGAATTCCATTGGTGCCTTGGTAAGTGCATCTTTTGGAATTGATATTGTTGAACAATCGGATGGCTTTATTATTTTTACAACAGCTCCTAAATCTTCCTTAATTGTTACCGGCTCTCCTTCGTACAGGTATCCAGGATGGTAGTTAGGATTAAAGCCAATTTCGGCAGATGATAATTCGGAAATATACTCCTCTCCAAAGTCAACTTCCTGCGAGGATATGGTACATACGCCGTTAATACTGAATGTGACCATGTTGGTTGATTTGTTGGCAAATTTGCCGGCATTCTTCAGTTCTTTCAGCAAGAAGGATGGATCTGCAAACAGTTTTACATTAGGCTCATCGGTTGGAATTACAACCCTGAAGTCAGGGAATCTGCCATCAATTATTCTGGTGACTACTTTTAGTCCGTCTTCTCGGGTGAAGGAAATGTAATCTTCCCCGTCACTGGCTATATTCCATTCTCCGCCTAAGGCCAGCAGTATTTTAGCTGTTTTGGGAGGCAAAATGAAACTTCTCAGCAGTGGATCAATTTCATGGAAGAACATCCGGTGTGCATCTGTGGCTACCATCATGCTTTTCTTTCCCCGTTTCTCCTCAAAGTACACGCCGGTCATGGCTGGCCGGAGTTCGTCTTTAGAAACGAAGCAGAGGGCTTCCTCAAGCAATTGCATACCTTCTTTGCTAAGCCTGCCAACCTGGTGCTCTTCTGAATCTGTGTTGTACATGCTCACCAAAGGGAAGTTATCTGGGTTGTCCCCCATTACTTTTATCTTCCGCTTTCCATCTTCTATCTGAACGCCGTAGTTTTTATCGGCTTCAAACTTTGGGTTTGGGACAATTTCAGTAATATCAATTACTTTTTTAGCCGGGATACAGACGTTTATATCTGTCGGATACGGAACCACTACTGAGGTTTCCAGGTCAGAGACTATGGCCGACTTCCCATCGAAATACACACATTCCAAAATAGGAAGTACTGTATTTGCTTTGATGGTCTTTTTAATTGCTGTTGCCAGCAGCTTTTGCTTGTCGTCTGGCTTTTTGATTTTAGGTGCTGTTTTTGTTGACATATAATTGAATATTTGATTACATGGTTTCTTCGTCTTTTGGGAACATTTTATTTTTCTCTTTTTGGTTTTACATTTTTATTGTACCATTCTTCGAAGCGCAGTTTGCACTGCCGGTCACACCAGTCATTGACATAGCTTCTTTTATCGGATGTGCCGTTATGGGCTTTTACATGCCTGAAATCGGCGTATATTTTCTGCTTACTGGTTAGCAGCATAAAATTTTTTATACCGAGCCTTCGTTCAGCGTCTTTTCTGAACCACTTTATTTCACGATAAAGATGCTTTTGCAGGGGGTCGCCATTTTTACCTGACTTGGCGTTTATATTGTCCCGGTTGAAGATGAAACCAATAATCGGCGGGTGCCCCGTTTTTTTGATAACAGCCAGCGCATTTATGATTGCTTTCATTTCGGCATCATACGGGCCTTTTCGTATTGGGCCTTTGTACTGTTCCTTAAACACGCCGCTGCCGTGCAGGTGCTTGCCGGTTCCTTTTATCCAGTACGCATAAGTACCTATCCGGTACTTGTAGCTGAAGCCCGCATCTGTATTGACCGTAACGAATGTGCCTTTCATATTAATAATCCCATGCCATTGTAAGGGTGAATGTGCCATCAAAAGCCTCTTCACTTTCTTGTCCCATATATACCTTAAAGTCGATTGGTTTATGAAAATCTGTAAAATCAGGGGGGATTGAAATGTCGCTACATTTTAAACCATAGTGCTCTTCAACTGCTCTTACTACTGGTTCATTTATTTTTTCATAAATAGCCGCTTTATGTAGTTCACATTTTTCTTTTGAAAAATGCTTTGATGGGTTGTGAATAACCGCAATGATTTCATTTTCATCGGAGGTAAGCACAAAAAATGGGTTTGTCATACATTAATTTTTTATTCGTTATTTGGAAGTGTTGCATCTTCGTCTTCTTCTGATAAATCTACTGTGAATTTTTCGCCAGTATTTTCATCTTGAATATCATAGATAAGGTCAAACGAACCTTTTTTCAGGAAGTTGGCAAAATCTTTTGCACAAACTAAAGGGGTTTCAAAGTTTTGATCAGTAAATGATACTGAAATGGTGTACATTGGCATAGTCTTATAATTGAACTTGATTAATAAATACTTTTACTGGCCTCTCATGCGTGGCTGCGTTCACTATCAACAACTTTTGGGTTATTTCGCCGGTTTGGGTGTTGACCCATTCCTCTGCATTACAGATAATAAAGAATTGCTCCAGGTAGAAGCATCTGTGCCCCAGCAGCTCATATCCTTCCTTTCGTTTCATGCGTTTGCCGATAATATGTTTTCCCAGCACTTCCCGGATGTATAGTCGCACCAGAAATCCGTTTCTTGTTTTATCGGAATTCCAAGGACGGAAAGAGGTTTCCAATACTACATATTCTTTTCCCTTTACCCAGCAAATTATCTTCACTCCGTTATTAGCACGGTAGACAATTTTGATTGCCGAAGTAAATTCGGAATATGTTTTGAACCTGGCTTTCATGGCTCTCTGTCTATATCAAAGTTTGATTCACAGAAGTTGTCTTTGTCTTCAAGTGGGCAAGATGCAGGAATTATAGCCGTATTTATAAGCTCCTCAAAAGGATTTGAGGGGTGGTCGCAAAATGGTCCTATGGAAGACTTGTATGGGCACATTGCGCAATCTACAACTTCAATTACTTTGCTCATTTTGTAACGCTTTTTTTAAAGGTTTTTAAGGGCTTTTTATATGGCGAGCTAGTTGATGCCATTACCTGCCAGTCTTTTAATATTTCATCATCTATTTGCTGACCCTGCTCTACTTCATATCCGGTCGGTACTTTTAGTGTCATATAAAACCTGCTTCCGTGCTGGTGAATCCTCTCGGTAGTATTGACATATATCTCCCCGTCGTTGCCGGTGAATTTGTGAACGATGTTTTTGTAGCTCATAATAATTCATTTGGAATGTTTGTATTAAGCAGCCGTTCTGTCGGCGGCATTGTTTCTTTATATTTTTTTATGGTCTCTTTAATAGACTTTCTACCTTGCTCAGACTTTAGCAGTTCTTCAATAGAGTAGCTGCTGTTTTTCTTTGGCCATGTAATCCGGCGATATTCGTTTTCGTTTCCTATGCACAAAGAATTGAGCTGATGCCTTTTTAGGTTATTTTCAAACCTTATTCTGTCTCTCTCCTGGATATGCTTTAATACGATGTCGTCGATGTAGCTTTCCAGGTCAGCAGGCACTTCGATGGGTTCGGCTGGTTTACCCCCTTCTGTGATGCCAAACTTACCTACATCATATACAAAAGGCGGCATTTTCTGGCAGAATTCGTCTGCTTCTTTGATAAGCGGCCAATAGTCGTGATGATCGGCATGGTACACGGTGGCGCCACCGTTGCCGTCATTTTTTGCATACCCTACCTTTTTGCCATCAATATAAATACTGGCTCTGAAGCAGGATGTCTCTTGAGACATCTTTTCATATACCTGGATGCTTTTTAATTGTATGTCCATATTTTATTTTTTGCAGTATAATTCGAAGATCATACTTCATAATTTACTGTGGTTATTTTATCCACCCTTGGAATAAGATAGTACGGCTCATCGTATGGGTGGTGTTCATTTGCCCGGATGTACTCAATAACCCTTGCCGTGGCTTCGGGGGCAGTAGCCGCACGGGTTCCGTACCGGACTATTTTATTGTCGCTCTCCCGGTGGTAGGTCACTACATACCGGTAGCGGGTTTTGAGTGTAGGCTTTGTCATTGTAATACACTTATTTTTGTTACCATGTAGCTGGATTTTTTGGGTCATAAACAATGCCTTCATTTGCCGTATGGATAACGCCATCGTCATCTACCTGGCATTCGGCAACCCACCCGTCATAATCCATTTCTACGTCATCCGGATCTCTTGCATCGCATTTCAAGTCGTCAAGCTGGGCACTGAGGGAATTGATATGGTCCTCCAGCATTTCTTCATACGCCTTCTTTTTTGTATCGTAGACTACTGGTTTTCTGGGTTCTCCAGATTCCGGAGAATTCCACCACATTGGCTCTACGCCGCCGTTGGCTTCCCAGAGAAGAATGTATTTATTCATAAACTAATATTTGGTTATCCAAGTCAATTCAACATAATCGTACCGGTCATCTACGTCTTCATAAATGTGTACCGGCACTTCCGTCTTTGTCATTTCAGCGTTTAGCTCGATAAGCCCCGTTATAAGTACATCGTCACATGCAAGGTGATTTTGGACAGCTTCTTCAATAATTCTTTTTTGATTATTGGCGTCTTTTGGTTCTTCCATAACGGCTATGATTTCGCCGTCCAGCCAGATACCTACTACGCATCCAGAAATAAATTTTATCATATATTTGAGTATTAATTAATCATTTTATGGCTCTTTCTCGAAGTGCAAAATATTACCAGGAAAACCCAAAAGCCCGCAAAAAGAAACAGAAATACGATGCCGCCCTCAACAAAAGGCCGGAACAAGTAAAGAAGCGGGTAGAGCTTAACGCCTATAACAGAAAAGCTACCAAAGCAGGTAGGAATAAAAAAGGCGATGGCAAAGACGCAAGCCATAAATTCGATAAAATAGTCGGCTATGTCCAGGCTTCTAAAAACAGGGGCGACACCAACAACTCCCAAGGCGACAAAAACGCCAGAGGCAAAAAAAAGAAATAATGGCTGTTTGCTTGTTCACTCTCATTAAAGTTTCTTGAATCCGGGTATTTTTTCGGCCAAGGCATTGTGTATTTTAGTCAGGCCATTCATAATATCCTCACAGCCTTCCCTGATTTTGGGTGCGCCCTGATCTTTGTTTGCCTGCATCTCGGCGGCTAACCCCAATATGGCTTTGTTGTAGATCCCTACTTTGTTAGCACACACCAGCAGTTTTTCAAGCTGATCCTGAGTCATAAAAACTTTTTAAGCTGCTTAATCAGAGACGGAATATCCTCTACCGGAATGGTGATATCACATCTGCCGGCGAGTCCTTTGCTGGTTAATGGCGTCAGCATTACATTCCCATTTGGGTCATACCCTGAAAGCTCCAGCCCGCTTGCTTTGAAGTAGCCATTGCGCCCGGTGAAGTTTGTTTCTTTTGTAAATTTGATTGTTGCTATCATACAATTACAGTTTATTATCGTGAAAGAAGGTCGTAATCTTCCTGTGTCTCAAACCTGTCATGGATGTGGTACACATGCTCGCACCGGCTGTCGCTGCTATATGCCAGGTTGCCGCCTGCCATTGGTCCGATCATTTTAGGACGTTCATAAACGTCTTTTAATGCCCAGTAATTTTTCCCTCGATGTTCCGGTATAAGGATGAGGCGCTGGTCTGTATGGGGCGACAACGCTTTGTACGGACCTTCTGGATGTGGGATATAGACGTCTTTTGCGTCTCCCCCGCTTACGCCGCCATTCGTACAGTCTCCCAAAGGAAATTTATAGATTGACACCGATAGCAGTTTGAAGTCAACCGGGTAGTAGATACCGTTTCTTTCTTCCCATTGAAATACGAAAGGGTTTGTCACGCCGGAGGCGTCAAAGACGTGGCCAGCTTTGAGTAGTTGTTTGTATGTCATATATAAATTTATTAAAATTCAGGGGCAAGTATCCCATAACCGCCTAAATCAGAGTACATCCTAAACCCCGTTTCGGCATATATTTTTTCTTTTACCTCTTCTTTGATTTTAATGGCGAATCCACGGGGGTCGCCATTGAAGAAAAATCCACCAAAGTTTTGCAGTCTTGGAAGCAGTTCTTTTATTTTATTTTCAGCATTATCCCATTGCGGTTGAGATTGCTCGTTTTCAATTTCTCCATTGCATTCCCTTTCAGAAAGTCGGTGCATCTGATTCTCAATTCTGAGTAGTTTTTTATAAATTTCCTCACCTTCGTAAGATGCTGCCTGTTTTTGTAACTGCTCCGCTTCCTCTTTACCTGACAGGTAAGCCAATAGTTTTGTGTGCTGCAAAAATGAATAGGCGCTTGTTGAATTTATTTTCATGTTAATTAAGATTTAGCTGTGTGGTGAATACATCCGAAATTTTCGCCAGTCAGGAGGGTAACACAAAGACCAGAATCGTCATGGGCAGTAGCTTCTATCTCTATGCCTTTGCCGCTACCATCCTTTATATATTTTCCTGCTGTCATAGTATCTGGAAAATCGCAATCTGCCATCTTATTAGCATCAATTTTACGTCCTACATTCCAATACTTACAAGATTTACAAGTATTCATAATATAAAATATTTAAATGTTTCTGAAATAATAACCATTGTGTTCGGAGTAGTCGTACATCAGTTCTTTGGCTGCTTGCTCCCAGTCAATACAATTCATCGGCCAATTGGCATCTCTGTCAATAGCTCCAATCTGTTCAGCCATATCCTCTGCAAATTCTTCATCGCTTTTGAATTGCCCGCTGTATGCTTCGTCAATGTTTCGTGGTGAAACACCGCAATAAAGTGCAGCTTCCACCACATCAATATCTTGATCACATTCTGCGAAGGCTTCTGCGAATTCCCATACATCTTTTTCATTTGCATAATTATCAGGAATATTGTCGTAGTCGGTAATAACAACCACAATATCATCTGCGGTTATTTCTTCTCCGTTATTTACTTCATCTGCATCAAATTCATTAATGGCTAATTCTTTTAAGCCGTCAATGTCGGTGCAGTCGTTGTAAGGGTCAAAAGTAAAATCTGTGACTTCACCTTTGCAGGTCGCTTTACAAGTAAGCGATAAATTATAGTTTGAATTGCTCATACAGGCATTTCGTTTATTTGTTTTAAAGATTCAATGCTATGTTTTGATAAAAATTCGTTTAACCAAGTATTATTTTCCAGTATAGATTTAGGACAATTTTCAATAGCAAGCACAATCCACTGACAAGTCATCATATCGCTTACCCTTCCACAATTAGTGGGTATCATTTGCTTTTCAGGCAATGCTATGTCATACTTTAGCCCCCACTTTACAGGCCAGCCAACTCCAATTGTTTCAACAAGGGCCCGTCTGACTTCTCTGGTAGTTTTTGGGAAGTCGTTTAAAACAATGGACCAGATATGCCCACGGTAAACAATTCTATTTTGTCTCATTTGTTTACAATTTTAGCAAGCGAATTGATATAATTTTTGAAACGCTCTTTTACTTCGTCAAGTGTATAGGAGTGAGCCGAATCAAT
>Ga0116144_10005072_pt1 | contig 12141 bp, 11 predicted proteins | sample AD_UKC035_MetaG_FD_89746 | JGI IMG/M metagenome (GOLD analysis project Ga0116144, IMG submission 89746) | Active sludge microbial communities of municipal wastewater-treating anaerobic digesters from USA - AD_UKC035_MetaG | ecosystem: Engineered > Bioreactor > Anaerobic > Digestate | place: USA... | reverse complement strand
TGTCATTGCGAGGAGTGAAACGACGTGGCAATCCCAATTTCGCTGGCAGCAATGCTCCCGCCCCGCCTCCCCTAACCCCTCCGGTCATACGGAGGGGAACCAACGGGGCGGGACTTCCAGCTGTTCAGCCTCTATACTGATATCTCCTCCCCCTGTGGGAGGGGGAAAGTATAAAAGGGGGAGGGGGCGTCTGTTTCGCAATTGGACTGATATACCCCCCTGCGGGAGGGGATCATTTACGAAGGGCAGGGGGCTCACCGCTCATTGCTCATAGCACACCCCTCAAAGCCCATGCTATACTGATACAGTCCATCTCTACGTCAGGAATCAGCATGCTGATTTTTATCCTCATCTCAGCGATTTACATCATTTGTCTCGCGCTTGTCGACGGACTGTTCAATCGACTGGTATTCCGTGAGCATGCTTCCGAGCCGATTGACTCTGAAGTTAAGCAGCGCATCTACACCCTGCCTGAATGGAAGGGCATCGGCATAGTCCTGCTAGCTATCCTCCCTGCCATCCTCCCGACTATTGCGCTGCTCATCCTCTCTGATCTGGAGCATCTCCTGGTCTACTGGATCGTCCTGCTTGTCGTGCAGTGGGATATGATCTTTGGCAAAGTTGTCTTCCATGACTGGTGGGGGGACATCCCAAGCATTTGCCTGCCTATCATCGGCTGGCAGCGATATCCGCTCTGGCTCATGACCCTCCTGCGGCTTGGCGCAGCGCTTCTGCTTGGAGGCGTGTATATCAAACTGATTGGCTAAAAGATGAGCCGGCCCCAATATATCCTTATTCTATAGCGTTGACGCATTCTGTCGTGGACGATATACTATAAGCCTGCGTTAAGGCTAAAAATGTATAAAAGTCTATCCGATGTCCAGAGGAAAGATACTCTATTTAGACGATGCTGCTGGGCTGGTTGAGCATACAGGCGCAACTGCCGCATTCAATCGCAAGCAGCAACAGGCAATTGAAGCTGCGAAACCACAACAAACGCTAGCCGAAGAAAGACCGGATATCCAGGCAACCGATCATCTCCCTGAGACCGGAAAGCTAATGGGGCGCTTAGAAAAATGGGTAGATCAAATCCAGATACTCGCTACGCTGCATGTTTGGGACACGTGGCAACCTCCTCGAGCATTAGCTGATAGACCGATGGGGTTCCTCCCTCCTCGCAGTCGAGACCGGGAATTGGAATACGTCGCCGTTGACGCCATGACAGATCTTGATCATATCGAAGCAATCTTACAAAAAGGTGATACTGATCATCTATCAATGAATCAATGGTATGCTCTCGAGCATTATGCAGAACGACTCAAAGTAACCTTGAGATTTTTTGCCCGGGTTCTCGATCGTGCCTGTATAGAAGCTAACCAGGAAGCAGATCGGTATACTAGACGTGCAGTGCAAAAAATGTGACATTACGCGATGATAGCTCACCCTTTCCCTACCATCGAGCCTGCGAAGTCAAGCAAAATCAAGTTATTTACCCCAGATCTCATACAACAGCATGGCACCAGATGAACCTGACCAGAATGGATGCCGTCCTCAATCAAGAGCTCAATCTGACGGACGCTCAGATCGAGCGACAACAAAATGATCTTATCCAACCCGGGCAGTTGGTATATGAACTTTTCTTTGCACCTCCGACAGAAGAAGACCTGCTATTCGGTAACACCTTGTTTGATACACCCCAGGACCTTTCTATCCAGCGTCTGCTTCACCTCGGATATCGTCAGGATCGCAAAGCACACCGCCTCGCTGCCTGTCTCGATGTTGATCTCAGTACAGAAAACAAAAGCCTGTCTGTACGTACTGCAGCTAATAACAATGGGTTGTTACACGAACTGGCTAGACAGAACGCTATTGTACAAGTCGGTGTAGAAATCCTGAAACTATCGCAGCTGGACGGGATTATCCATCTGCCGGCAATTGCACGTGCGCATCGTGAAATCGCCCGCCTCACGCACCGTATCGAGCGTATTAAAACACGCATAATCAATGAGGCGCGGGCGGAATTCTTGGCTAAAGCCGCACCGCGAGCTGCAGCATTCGGTGCAGTTCTCGGTGTGATAGGATCAGTCCTCGGTGAAAATGCCCGTTTTCTGACCCCGGAATTTACCCCTCAGCCTGTCCCGACCGCTCCTCAATCCCCGGAATCAACACCCGTACCACTTATCGATAAAGCAGCTCAAACATTTCAATCTCTACCCCGGGCACTACCCCATCCACTAGCACCATCTCCCGCTCTGGAGACACCCTCACCCGCTGATTTTTTCCGTACAGCAATTGATAATTTCCAATCCGGTCTGGAATCATCTCCTGAAGCAGGACTGACGAATCCGGCATGGCTTGAGACGGCTTCGAAATATCTGTTCTGGATCATGTCAGCCTTGGCACTCCAGACAGGTGCCTATGCGTTATGGCAGAATTTCAGCGAACGCACGTACCGCCAGAAGAAACACCGCCCGACAAAAAAGCAACCGAGAGAACGTCAACTTCCACAAGGAATACGGAGACTTCTCGACCAGCTGCATACTCTATCCACTCTGCTCGACGCTCCAGAAGAAGAAAAAACATATCAAGAATATGCTATCGCTCTCAAAAAAATACAGGATATCCGAAGGCTGCTCGCTGATTTGCCTGACACAGAACAAATTTATCAGCTAATAGATGATGCACTCAAATTGTTAGAAGAGCAATACAGACAACAGCACCCTGATTTGGCAGATTTAGACATTCCTGGAGATAATCCTGTAAATCCCGATCAACCTGCTGATCCTGTTAAGTCAGTAGATGGATTATAAGCTGGAAATAAGTACTGATATGCCATCGATGGCACTTTTGATTTTCTTATCCTGCTTATCAATCCATGCATGAGAGGTAGCAATCGTTTCCAGCCGATTACCCAGCAGCTTCTCCATCACTCCCGCATTCGCTCCCCCGACATGCGTCCGCCGGGCAAGCGCTTTAAGCGGATCGAGCGCTTCCTGCAGATCACTGTTTGTCACTTGCAGTTCAATCCCCTCCTCCAGCGCCTGCTGGGCGAGATCATGGGGAGTCAGCTCGTAGAGTTTCTTGCCTGTGGAAACGAACTGTTTAATAAGCGTGCCTACGATCCGGTAAGCAATCCGGTACGGCAAACCATACTGCTGAGAAAGGTAATCAGCCAGATCCGTGGAGAGTGAATAATTTTCTTTAACCAGAAATGCCATCCGCTCAGTATTCACCTGTAAACATGTGATTACTTGTACTAATTGTTCTATTGATTCTTTGCTTCTTTGATGGCCGGTCATGATCAGTTCCTTGGTTTCCCGGCTGTCCCGGTTGTACCCCATAGGTAAGGCTTTTAATAGCTCCATACCCTGAAACAACTGACCATGAACGATGCTTGCGTTAGCCCGGATGAGCTCGAGCACATCCGGATTTTTCTTCTGGGGCATGATGGAGCTGCCGGTTAGCTTGCCCATTTGTTCTGCCACCTGCTCGCCTAATGTCACCTGCCCGGATTCAAAAGTAGTCATGAGCAACACGTCCTGGGCGCATTTGGACAGATGATTCATAAGCAGGGAATAATCAGCCAGTAGCTCCAGCTCATACTCCCCCCGGTTCCCCACCGTATCTGCTGGGATTTCCTGCACCCCGTCAAAGGCAAGCAGTTTGGCTACGTACAACCGGTCAAGCGGCCAACTCGTCCCATAGCTCTCGGCTGCGCCCAGCGGAGAAAAATTATGCCGCTCATAGGTCGCCTGGATGCGGTCTATATCCCGGATAAGCATATCTGCATAACTCGCGCACCATTGCGCAAAGCTTGTCGGTTTGGCTGGCTGCATATGCGTATAGCCAGGCATGACCGTGGTCAGATGCTTCTGGCCCAACTGGATAAAAGCTTCCGCAAGCTGCACCGCAGACTCTAGCAGCTGCAGAACTGTATCGCGCACGTACAACTTTTGGGTAACAAGCACCTGATCATTCCGGCTGCGACCCGTGTGGATCTTACCGCCAGTTTGCTTCCCGACCTGGTCGGTTACCAGCTTTTCCAGGGTAAGCTGCGCGCCGAGCGCCGGGTCATAGGGAAAATCCCCCTGTTCAGCGACCTGCTTGATGTCCTCCAACACCTGCAAAACCGCCTTGACCTCCGCTGGCTGCATAACCCCTATTTTACCTAAACCGGCAACATGCGCCTGCGTGCCCCAGGCATCATACACAGCCATCAGACAGTCAGCCTGCTGCTGCTCTGTCGTCACAATATAGCTTAATGTTTTATTGCTTTCTTTGATCATTTTTATTCCTTATTAATTATTAAAGAGTTAACGGGTTGACGGGTTTGGACCAGAGGTCCATCGTCCTTTGGACGAAGCGGGTTACGAGTTATTTGATGGCTCAAAGCTCACAGCTCATAGCTCACGGCTCATCGCTATCCTGCCTGTCATGCCGTACAGCTTGCAGAAGCCGCGGGCATCTGCGCCGCTCCAGGCACTGTTGCCCTCCGCATAAACAGCAACCTTGGCATCCATCAAACTGTACGGACTCGTAGCACCGGCCACGATGACATTGCCCTTGAACAACTGCACCTGCACCGTACCGCTTACTTGCTGATGCATGGCATCTAGAAATGTCTTAATATCCTCAACGAGCGGATCGAAAAACTGCGCTTCATGGAGCATATCTCCGTAGACAGTCCCGAGCGTCTGCAGCCAGAATAGCTGTTTGGCAGTCAGTGTCAGTTTCTGCAATTCCTGCAACGCAGGTAGAATCGTCATATACGCTGGAGCTTCAAAACCGAGCCTGCCTTTGATTCCTAAAATCGTCTCACCCAGATGCGTTCCCTTCCCAATGCCGTGTTGCGCCGCCAAAGCGCTAACGTCCGAAAAAAGACTAAGGGCGTCTAGCTTTTTGCCATTAAGCCTAACCGCACACCCCTGTTCAAACTGTATCTCGATACTCTCCGGCTCGTCCGGCGTATCTGCCAAAGGCTTAACCGTTGGATAGACATCACCCGGACACAAGCCCTGCGAACCATTGAATTCCTTTCCGCAGATCGTTGTCCCGAGACAGCTCGTGTTGAGCGAATACTCCTTCTTGACTGCGGAAAATGAAACACCATGCTTCTGCAAGTACTCAGCCTCGGCCTGACGGGTGAGTCCCTGATCCCGGTAAGGAGCGATGATTTCCATCTGCGGCGCCAAGGCATAAAAAACGCTTTCAAACCGAACCTGGTCATTGCCTGCCCCGGTCGAGCCGTGTGCTATGGCTTGAGCCTGCAATTGTTTGGCAACCGTAACCACGTGCATTGCTTCCAGCTGCCGGGGCAGAGAGCTGATGAGCGGATAAGTATTATTGCGGAGATAGCCGGCTTTCAACAGATAACTAACGTAATCGCGCAAAAAACTGTCTTGGGCATCGACACAGACATGACTAACTGCGCCCAGCTCCGTTGACCGCCTGACAATTTCCTCCAGTTGAGTAACCGTGAACCCGCCGGTATTCACCGTGCAGGTATGTACCTCCCAGCCTTGCTCCTTGAGCCAGACAACTGCGTAGGAGGTATCAAGACCACCAGAAAAAGCTACGAGAACTTTTTTATTCATATAAATCTCCTTTGATTAATTGATTAATCTATTGCGAGTTGGCGGGTTTGCGGGTTGACGGGTTATCAGGGCCTGATCAATTTCCTCTCCTCCGACTCGCCAGCCCTCCGAACCCTGAGTGAAGCTTGCCCAGATGAGGGGCGAAGGGGAAGGAGAGTCACTCGTAACTCGCAACTCGCTAACCCAGTAACTGGTTATGAACAGTAGTCTTCGCCAGCACGATACAACTGCATTTTTGACCGTTGTTGGCAAGATAGGTTGTATATTGCGGACAGGTTCTGCAGCCAGCCCAGAAATGCGGATCCTGCGTCACCGCAGAGAACGGCATCTCGGCAAATCCCATGGCTTTTCTCGTTTTCTTGACCATCGGCGCATCAGTCAGGCTGAATACTGTTGCACCGGGATATTTGTCTACCGCCAGTTCCCACAGCGAAACAACTATCGCTGAACCGATCCCCTGCTTCCGATAGGCTTTTGGAACGATCAAGCCGCAATTTGAGATGAATTTGCCATCATCCCACAGTTTAATGGAGCTAAAACCGACAACCTCCCCGAGTCCATTGATGGCGAGTGCTGCATGCCCCTGCTGCATCACCCCAGCGACGTACTCCGGACTCCGAGCTGCCAGAGCTATACCCGGCTCCTGCAACGCTTCGGTAATCATCTCTGATATTGCTTGTGCATAGACGACGTGGTACGGCGTTGCAATACTGACTGACCACTGCTTGGCAAGTTTTTCCTTTTGGATGGCTAACATATTGATCTCCAGTTTGAAAAATAATGAATGATGTTCTTTGTTCTAAGATCTGATCTCATGGCTCAACGCTCTCTGCTCTTTCTGTGGTTACAAAAAACCTCCAACTATTCAAGCCGGAGGTTTCATCTGATACATAGACTATGCAAACACACTCATAGACACCTCCGGCGTAGACGATTACGACGACGGCGAATATTCAAATTTACGTTTTTGATTGTGTTGTTACTAAACATTTCTTTCATGTCTTACTTAATGGCTTAATTGATTTATTAAGCGTATGATTTATTGTTTTGTTGATTTTTTTATGAATTCCTTTGTGCCCTTCGTGTGCTTTGTGGTTAATAAGTATAAAAAAAACCGCACATCCCTATTCTCACTCGAGAACAGGGACGTACGGTTTGTACGTGGTACCACCCTTGTTTCTCCTCCAAAACTTTAGTATCGGAGGACTTAACAATTGTGCGTCTTTCTGAAAACTGCGGGTTCATCCGGATGATTGGGGAAGCTCTCAACTGGTGCTCTTCCCTTGCTGTACAGAAATCATGCCTGACTACTCTGGTTCTCTGACGCGGTATATGCTTACACATATAGTATGAATAATAGTATACAATCTGTCAACCCGCTCCTTGCCAACTCGGATAGCATCTGCCTATAATCGCAGGGGGACGAGTCGTGAGTCACAAGTCTTTAGTCACGAGTCAGGTGTGAGGTGAGAGGTGAAAAAAAACACCAACTCGTCAACCCGCCTACCCACTGTAGTCCCGATGAACCAGGACGAAGGAGGGACAACCCACTAATCCGTTAATAAAGAATAGATGAATAATGAGCAAATTCCCTGACCAGCCTGACTCCACTCAGATCCACAAACGCGGCACCTCAACAAAAAATTATATCCTGACTCCCGGCTCGCTCGGTCTGCAGATCAGGGATGCCATCGTCAGCAACCTCCGCTCTATCTGGCTGCATGAGGAGCTCAACCCCAAGTATTTCCCTATCGTCGAGATCGAACATCCCGCCGACCTGTCGCATGGAGACTGGGCATGCAGCATAGCTTTGCAGCTCGCGAAGATTCTGAAGCAGAATCCATTTGAAATCGCCACCGAGCTCGCCGAACTCGTTGGTCAGGATAATATCGCCGGTATAGCCAAGATTGAAGTGATCAAGCCGGGCTTTATCAATTTTCATCTGTCTGCTGCATGGCTTGCCCAACAAACAGAATTGATCCTCAAACAGGCAGAAAAATTTGGTCAGGTGGAAAACCGTGTTGGTAAAACCATCATGATCGAACACACCCAACCGAATACGCATAAAGCGTTGCATGTTGGTCATCTGCGCAATACCGTACTTGGTATGGCAGAAGTCCGTCTGCACCGGGCCGTAGGGTATGAAGTTATTTCTACAACATACGGCGGCGATGTCGGTCCCCATATTGCCAAATGCATCTACGGACTACGCGGTGAAGATTTGACCAAGTACCCAACGCTTGACGACCAGATCAAGCTGCTTGCTGACTCATATGTCAAAGGCGGCACCGAGGAAAGCGAGGCAGCCGAGGAAGAAATGAAGCGCATCAACAAAGCGCTCTACGAGCAGTCAGACGAAGAGATTAACACGCTCTGGGAAATTACCCGCGAGTGGAGTATTGCCAAGCAGAAGGAAATTTATGTTCGCGTCGGTACGGAGCTAGAACGCTTTTATTGGGAATCAGAAGTCTGGCGTCGTGGAGTGGAGCTCATACAACAAAATATGGGAACCGTTTTCACCGAAAGTCAGGGCGCAATTATTTTCGAGGGGGAGCGCTATGGTCTACACACCCGCGTTTTTATGACCGGTCAGGGTACACCTACCTATGAAGGCAAGGAGCTCGGGCTCGAATCTCTCAAGATGGAAGAATATGATTTTGATTTCAATGTCATCCAGGTAGGCAATGACCATGAACCGTATTTTAGCGTGGTGATCAAAGCACTCGAAGAGGTATTTCCTGACAAAAAAGGGGTATTTGAAAGCGAGCACTTCGGCATGGTGAGCATCCCGAGCGGTAAAATGTCATCCCGAACCGGCAACGTCATTTTCCTCGAGGACATCCTCAACGAGATGCACGAGCGTGCCTATGCCGAGGTGGACAAACGCTATCCGGATCTGCCGGCTGAGAAAAAAAATGCCCTGGCTGAAACCATAGGTATTGGCGCCACCAAATATGCCCTGCTTAAATACGACCCACGGCAGGACATCACCTTTGATCCGGAACAAACTCTTTCTTTCACCGGCGATAGCGGCGCCTATCTGCAGTACGTCTGCGTCAGAATCCAAAGCTTGCTTGAAAAAGCTCAACAGCAACACATGAGTCTCGACGCTCAACTCTCAACTCTTGATTTTTCCCAGGAAGAACTGACCCTGCTCCGCAAGCTCTATCGCTTGCCGGAAATCATCATCCACGCCCAGCTCGAATACAAACCCAATCACCTCTGTTCCTACCTCTTCGACCTGGCGCAGACATTCAATGATTTTTATCAAGCCTGTCCGGTGCTCAATGCAGAAAAGCAAGAAATTGTCGCGGCACGACTATTCCTGTGTCAGGCTACCCTGCAGGTTCTGCGCAACGGTTTAGCAGTGCTGGGAATTGCTGTACCTGAAAAGATGTAATATGCATATTCTAAATAATGAACCGCTCTCCCGCCACACCACCTATTGCATCGGTGGTCCGGTGGACTGCATGCTCTTTCCGGAAACACATGCTGATTTTCTTGCCGTGCCTGAAATGATCGGCGATCAGCCCTATATGCTCCTCGGCAACGGTTCTAATGTGCTTTTCGCAGACCAGCCGTTTCACGCCGTGATTATCAACCTTACGCGCTGGACCGGAATCACAACCAAAAATTCCAACTTAACTGTTGCCTCAGGCACCTCACTCGCCGAGCTAACAGCCTGGGCTGGAGAGCATGCGCTCAGCGGTTACGATTTCCTCGCTGGTATCCCCGGCTCAGTCGGTGGGGCAGTCTTCATGAACGCCGGTGCCTGGGGAAAATATATGGATGCACTCGTACAGGCAGTCGAAGTGTTCCAACTAGACACGCGTTCTTTCAAGTGGTACGCACAGCAGGAACTGTCATTTGCCTACCGGCGGCAGACATTCCTCCAACCGCAGGACATCATCACGCAAGTAAGGCTCAAGGCTACTGACACAGCCCAGGATGCCGCCGAAAATATCAAAGAAATAAAACGAAAACGGGCAGAAAAGCATCCCTGCGGACTGAGCTGCGGTTCAGTGTTCAAAAATCCTCCGGATCAGCCGGCGGGTAAGCTTATCGAAGCCTGCGGACTCAAAGGAACTAAACACGGCGGAGCACAAATTTCAGACAAGCACACCAATTTTATCCTTAACACCGGCTCAGCCAGCTTTACTGATATCATGGCTCTGATCACCCTCGCCCAGAAAAAAGTTAAAGAGAAGTTTGATATTCTTCTTGAACCCGAAGTAAAAATCATACAAGATATAGACAGCCCGCTCTTCCGGCGTTTATAACCCGCAAACTCGTCACCCGTTAACTCGAAACATACCCGTGTCTAATCCAAAAAGTGCAGCCCAACCGTTAGCAGTCAATAGAAAAGCTCGTCATGACTACCACATCAGTGATACATACGAGGCGGGTATTATGCTGACCGGCGCGGAAGTCAAAGCAGTCCGTGCCGGTAGACTGAGCTTGCGCGACTGCTATGCCAAATTTGACCGCCACAATGAACTCTGGTTGATCAATGCGCATATCGGTGATTACCAGCCTGGCGAGCAGGCAAAGATAGAACCAACTCGTCGCCGCAAGCTTCTCCTGCATAAAAGTGAACTGCACCGGCTGCTCGGCCAGGCAAACCAAAAAGGACTCACCCTCGTACCGCTGGCTGCCTACAGTTCGCGCGGCCGGATAAAAATAGAGGTTGGGCTGGCCAAAGGCAAAAAGCTGTATGATAAAAAAGAAGACAAGAAACGAGCTGACATCAAGCGGGACATCCAGCGGGAAATAAAAAGCGCGCACTATAAGCTTTAGCTGTATTCTGTATTCTGTATTCTGTATTCTGTATTCTGTATTCTGTATTCTGTATTCTGTATTCTGTATTTATCAGCAAGGAATCTCATGCCATTTCTCATTTTCCTGGTCGTCGTCGCAATCTTTGTCCCGATCGTCATCAAGGCAAAAGGCAAGGGAAAAGGGATAGCAATCAGCACTGGTCTGGTAGCCTTCATCCTCGCTACTTTCCTCAGCGCCTTTGCGGCTGATTTCTATGTGGTCGTTGAACCGGGAGAAGTCGCTGTCTACCGGGATCTGTTCAAGGGGGTGTTGAACCGCGTCGATGGAACCGGCATGCATTTCAAGCTGCCGATCATCCAGAAGGCGAAAAAATTTGTTATCCAGACGCAAGCCTATACCATGAGTATTGCCTCGGAAGAGGGCGCCGTCCGTGGCGATGATAGCCTGCAGGCAAAAACGTCAGACGGACAGGATGTCTGGGTGGACGTGACGATGTTTTTTCATATCACGCCCGACGAAGCTCCCCGCCTCTGGCAGACAGTTGGGGATGAATATGTGGATAAAATCATCCGGCCTAATGCCCGCGGTGAAGTGCGTCTGGTAGTTTCAGGGTATACTGCGGAAGGTTTGTATTCGGCTGAACAGCGGGCTGATGCCCAGAAAAAAATGGAAGAATCACTCACCCCGATTCTGGCTGACAAAGGCATCACTCTTGAACGCGTTACCCTGCGCAACGTGATTTTCACCCAGGAATTCTCCGACGCCGTAGAAGCCAAGCAGGTCGCCTACCAGCAGATCCAGAAAGCCGAATACGACCTGGAACGCAAGGAAATTGAAAAACAGCAGATGATCGTGGAAGCAGAAGGAGAGGCAGAAGCAATTCGGCTCAGAGGGGAAACGCTCAAAGCAAACCCGGCAGTCATCCAGTACGAATTTGTCCAAAAAATGTCGCCTGATATCCAGTGGGGCGTATTGCCGAGCGGAAGTATCCCGCTTCTCGATCTGAATGCCCTGATCAATACCAATCAATAATTACTACCATTACGCTAATATTTTAAAAAAGCAGCTTGCCCGCGCCGGCTGCTTTTTTATTGTTTCACATACAGGCTGATGCGCCCCTCCTGCCGAACCGGAATCCAGCCGGGCAGTGAAAAAAAGTTCGTGATCACCCGGCTGCCGGGCTTGAGCTCCCGGGATATTTTTTCTTCCAACCCTGCCATGATGTGGTACATGCCATAAATAATCACTACATCATACACACTGAAGTCAGCCCGCCAGAAACTCTTCCAGTAGACAGTCAGCAGTCGCTCCAGCTTCTGCTTCCGAATGCGCCGCCGGGAGACGAGCACGAGCGGTAGCTGTATTTCATAGCCATGCGCGGCTATCCCCTGTTTGCCGATTGCTACGAGAATCCGTCCGTCCCCGCTGCCCAGATCAGCAGCGAGTTCACCGGGTTTAAGGTCAGCATAGTCAAGGATGCGTGCGATCGAGGCAGCATCGCTCGGCACATACGGCGCACCGCGAAACATGGAAACAATATATCCAAAGCTGATCGTTACTTCGATCGCTACGATGACAAACACGATAGCAAGCAGTACAATAGTCATGCAGTCTTCCTTTGCTTGATTGCTTAGAACAAAACATTCAGGTATACTGCATTCTCCCGCCGCACCTTACCAACTGCATACACTACTGATTATTGCCTCTCGCAAGTGATACTCGTGCGGTATACCCTGCATCGCAGACAGTATACCAATGACAGATAAAT
>Ga0116144_10005066_pt1 | contig 12145 bp, 17 predicted proteins | sample AD_UKC035_MetaG_FD_89746 | JGI IMG/M metagenome (GOLD analysis project Ga0116144, IMG submission 89746) | Active sludge microbial communities of municipal wastewater-treating anaerobic digesters from USA - AD_UKC035_MetaG | ecosystem: Engineered > Bioreactor > Anaerobic > Digestate | place: USA... | reverse complement strand
TTACTATGCAAACACTCATACATATTTTGTTGACTTTATATTTAAAATTGATGTATATTTGTATATAAGAAATTAAGTACTAATTAAAATTTACAGATATGGAAACGATAGCAACAAATTTAATAACAACTTCAAATGTTGATAAAATGAAATGTAATATTTTTTCAATGGTGGATACTTTTACAGGTGTTGCTCAAATGTTTACCAAAATAGAAATTGCAATGTCCCATTTTGATTATGAGAATGAGAATATTGAAACAATAGTGTTTGCTTATTTAAAAGATATGTGTAATAATATAAACAATTAAAGTCATGAAACTAACGAAAACTCAATACATAACAGGAATAGATGAAGACGTAGAATTTGAAGTTGATGCAGAACTATGCGAGGCTGATTGGCAGGATTCGGGCGTAGAGGTTATTTCAGCAACTTGGGATAAAAGCCTGTATACAAAAACTCAAAATTTAGTAATTGAGGCAAAATTAGACTTGAACGATTTTGATTTTGTAAATTCAGATTTTAATTAGAAATGAGATACTTAATAACTAAATACTTATAACGATGATAACAAAGGAGCAAATAATTGAAATAGCAAGAGATGAACTTACACCAATAGGGTGGCATGAAGAACAAGCTAAATACATTGACGGACTTGATGCCTTTGCAGAAAGGTTAGTAAAATTATGCAAGATATCGCACAAATGCAATGATTTTAGTAAAAGAGTAGATAAATCACAACTAACCTTTATATAGTAGTTTATAACTACTTTATATGTAAACAAAAATAGCCCAAATTAAATAATAATATATTTAAAATGAAAAAATTTAAAAGAAGATACGTTAGCGTAAATGTAGATGTAGATGTAGATATATCAGACATTATAGAAGAAATTGAAACGGAAGATTTAATTGCAGAATTAAATAGTAGAAATTCAATAATTTGCTCAAATTATGGTCAGTTACAAAACTTAAAAACTGATATTCAAAAAAGAATGGCAATAGCTTTATTTTTAGGCGTACCAATTCATTCTGCAAATGATTTTGACAGGATAGTTTCAGAGTTAAAAGATTATTATATATGCTAAATAAAATGAAAGCATTTCAATTTAAAAACGAAAACGAGGTGTACGGAATTGCAGCTAAAACGCAGGAATTGGCGATAAGCTATTACATCGAGGAACTTAATCACGTGTACGAAGAAATGCAAGAAATCCCCGAATCAGAATGGGATAAAAAAATTATAACAATGTGGGAGGATAACGACACTACCACGAAGCCATACAAAGTTTCAATAAGAGAAATAATAATCGGCAATGAAGCACAGATTATTTTTAGTAATGTAATGGATTTTTAATATGACCTACCAAAATTACATAGATTTAGGTTTCACAAGGTGGGACGTAAATGATTCGGTAGAAATATCACAAACAGGTTACGGAGGCTTTCATTTAGAACGAAAAATAAACGACCGTATGAAAGTATATGTATATTGGAACGAACTCGATAAACCTCAATTGCATATACTTCGTGATACGGAGGATACTGGCAATATACACCGTATTTCAATATCGTGCGAGGTGGTAAAAAGTATATTTTTAAAATAATTAATAAAACTTAAAACTATTATATAATAAACTATTGAAAATGAAAAAAAATTATCTTATATTTGCTTGAATTATTCCTTTTTGGATTATTTTATTAAAATAACTGAATTATACTATATTTTACCGTTATTGATTTATTTACTCGGAACAATAATAATGCTCATTGTACTTCATTTCTCGAACGTCTACGAACTCTACAAAAGAGTAAAGCAGTATTCAAAGAACGGGTTTACTTCAAAACTGTAAATGTGATATTGATTTGTAAAATAAATTTGAACTAAAATGGCAGCACCGATAGGAAATCAATTTTGGAAATTACGCACAAAGCACGGTCGTGATAAACTATTTTCAAGCCCGAAAATACTTTGGGAGGCAGCATGTGAATACTTTCAATATGTAATTGATAATCCTATTGAGGTAGAAGAAACGAAAACAAAACCTAATAGCGTAGAGGTTACAGTTAATAAATTAAAACGACCTTTTACTTGGGAAGCCCTTGAATTATATTTAGATATTGAGAGTTTAAGAGATTATAAAACTAATCCAAGCTATAAAGATTTTTCGCAAGTCATTACACGTATAGAGAAAGTAATATACTCAAATAAGTTCGAAGGTGCGAGTGCCGGAGTGTTTAATGCTAACATAATAGCAAGGGATTTAGGATTAAAAGACCAATCAGAAAGCAAAAATACTCACGAAATAAAAGGGCTGATAACAACGAACCCATTAAATGAAAGCGACTAAATCACTCAATAAAATATGTGCTTTAAAAAAACGAATTAGAGTTATACAAGGTGGGCAGGGTGCAGGGAAGACTTGGGCAATACTTATAATTCTAATTGACTTTGCTTTTACAAATCCAAATAAAGAAATATTTATTTGCTCCGATGAGTTGAGCAAAATGCGAATAACGATAATCAAAGACTTTTTGAAAATTATGCGGTTATTCGAGCGGTTCGATAGGTCGCAATGGGTTGACGGTACTTTATATCGTTTTGAAAACGGATCATTTATTAAGTTTATCGGACTTGACAAAGCCGATATAGGAAAAGGTTTACGTTCCGATGTGTTGTTCATAAATGAAGCAAATAAAACAAACTTTGAAACTTACCGAGAAATAACCTCACGTGCAAAAAATGTATATTTAGACTTCAATCCGAACAATGAGTTTTGGGTACATGAAGAAGTTGTAAACCGTTCTGATTGCGATTTTCTCAAACTAACATACAAAGACAATGAGTATTTGTCGATTGAAGAAAAAACAGAAATAGAGCTTTATTATAAAAAAGGATATGACTCCAACGGTAATATAATAAATGACTATTGGGCGAACATGTGGCAGGTTTACGGGCTTGGGAATATTGGACGTTTACAAGGCTCTATATATCAAAATTGGATAGTTGGTTCATTTGCAGAATTACCACATGCCTACGGTTTGGACTTCGGAGTAAAAGACCCAGATGCACTTGTGAAATGTGCTATTGATAGAACTAATATGAAAATATACCTACACGAAGAAATATATCAGAATGGGCAAAGTACAAAAGAACTATACGAATTAATAAAATCACGAATAACGAATAACGGGCTAATAGTTGCCGATAGTTCAGGAGCAAGGCATATACTCGATTTAAAAAACTACGGGTTAAATATTGAGAGTGTACATAAACTTCGAGTATTAGAGTATATTAAGCTATTAATGAACTATCAATTAGTAGTAACTGAAACCTCAACTAATTTAATAAAAGAGTTAAATAATTGGCGTTGGATAGATAAAAAAGGGCAGATACCACTTGACGGCTCAAATCACTTAATTGACGCAACTCACTATATTGTAGGTAAGTTGTGTAACAATTCGCAACGGTCAAATATGCGTGTACTTTCATAATGTAATCTAAACATATTATTTTACTTACAAATCGTTTTATTTTCTCGGACACTATACTTACAGATTGTAATTAAAAACATTATTTTAGCTTACAAATTGTAACTTATTAAATTTAAAGTAATAAATTTTCACTATTTATTTGATTTTTGTTGTAAATTGTAAGTATATTTGTATAATTTATTAAAATATGTTAGAATTAAAAAACATAACGGTAAAAGAGTTCATTGAGTTAGAGAAAAAAGAGCCTTATTTGTTCGCAATGAAGTATGCGTTTGCATTCACAACTCCCGAAAATACACTTGAAATAAAAGACGTTACCGAATTGGAGTTTGGATTTATAAAAGACGTTCAGTATTCATTAGAAAATGAGTATACTTTTTTTGAGCAATTAAAACATATTGAGCAAATAACAAGTAAGGATATTGGCAAAATGAAACTTACTGATTATTGTCGGGGTGCAAGTTGGTTTATTAGAGAGATTTATGAGCTAAATAAAAAAGAAGCATATTTGTTGCAAACGAATGACACGTGGGAACATGCAGAAAAATTTGAGGGGCTTGGCGTGTATTTACAAAAAAGGCAAATAGCACATCAATTTCATTGCACACCTCAACAGGTGGATAAAATGACTTATGCGATATGTATTACTGAACTCTACACTCAAAAATTATTTTCAGAGGTTGAACGAATAGAAATGAAAAAACATGCAAAGCTTTGATGTTTTAGAAAAATTACGAACATACTGCGTTAACGAGGGTATAATATTCATACCGTCAATTAGTGAATCATACGTAAATTCTGTAATAGATTGGAACGAATACGAAAACAACGATTTAATAATGTTTGCTCTATTTAACGCTGTTCATGTGTTTGATAATTCAAAGCTTGTTGAGATAGCTTACACGGGAGTTATTGGATTAGGGCGAAAATGTGAAAGTGAATTAATCGAAGACGAAGACGGCGAATATACGGTAGAAACTGAAAGTAATTTAGACGAAACACCGGAACAGAAATACGATAGAAGACTAAAATATTTGGCAAATAAACTAACTGAAATACTATCAACTATTGCATGTGAAAATCAATATGAGATTCGTAATTGCAATATGAGATTAGAAATAAATAAATTTGATTTGAATGCTGATTTTGTTGCATGTGATATAACAATTGTATGAGAGAGGTTCAAGAATGGCTAAACGAAACGACGACGTCACTTATTGAAAATTACAATAGGTTAGGACTTCGTGCTTCGGGGGAATGGGAGCAATCACTCAAAGGCACGCAAGAAGAAACAGAAACGGGAATAAAAGTTATAATAAGTGGGGCAAAATATACTGAACAATTAAGTATAGGGAGAAAGCCGGGTAAGATGCCTCCGAGACAGGTAATACTTGATTGGATTAGAGAAAAAAATATACAAAGTGAATTGAAGCCTCAAACATTGGCGTATTTGATTCAGAGAAAAATAGGTACTGAAGGAATAAAAGTTCCAAACAAATATAATGCAGGTGGTTTAGTTACAGATGTATTGACGAATGAAAGAATAAACGATTTAATAAAAAATGTTGGAAATGTGATTCTTGCAAAACAAAAAAGCGATATACTAACAAGTTTAAAAAATGGCAGTAAGTAATTTAGATATAGTTCAGAGTAATGTAGAAGAATGTGAGCTTTTAGCAGTTCATAATCCTTTAACTTTTCTATTAGATGCCACGTTCACGGGTACAGCTCCCGAAGTCTGCACATGTGAGTTTTGGGATGATGGTTCATTGATTAATACCTACAAACTTATACCATATTCTGATTTTTTACATACACGTAGATTTTGTTTTGTTGGCGATGTAATTCTACGTAGTTACATGAGTGATTTTAATGATGAATTAATTACGGAAAAAACACTTACAAGGGTAGAAAACATAACAAAAGATTTTACATTAATATTCAAATGTGAAGCAACGGAAAGAGTGATTAATATAACGGCAATACATGGGGCTGTTCAGTATGGAGAAGTCCCTGCATTGCTACCTATTTACAACAACGAAAACGAAACATACATAGGAGGTGCAGGACAACCTATTTATATTTATTTTTACAATAAAAATGATGGGGATATATTAACAATTAATAGTCCGTTTTACGATGATGCAGCACTCGATTATGATGAGTATTGGTTTACAGATTTTGACGAATTTATTTTCAAACTATAAAAAGACATGGCTAAATTTACAACATTAACATTCACGAACGATGACCTCGATAGTAATTTTGAGGTTGAATTAATTCATGGTAAAAATACTGAAAATGTAATATTATCATGGGTTGACGAAAATAACATAGATAGAACAACTACGGACGTGTTTACGGTACTCGATGCAAACACTATAAAGGTATCATGCGGCAGTTCGGTAACAGGAACTCAAACAGTAGTAGTATGCTATGACGATATATTAAGTATAACAGGTCGTAAGCTGTTTGGATTAGCTAATTTGCCAAGTCCATACGACCAAAATTATAGATTAGCATTAGGAAAAGAAAATGCCCCTGCTGTAAATGTATCGTTAAGTAATTTCTTAACGTGGTTGAGTTCAAATTTGCCATTTATGAAAGGTTCAAATAATCTTTCAGATGTAACGAGTCAAGGGGCTGCACGTTCAAATTTGAATGTATATTCAAAAACTGAAGTAGATTCAAGGGTGCTACCAAAACTCGATGCATATAGTTCGGGAATGGGGGGCGGTTTGGGTCATTTTAATACAACACCTTACACCCCAGCAACGGATTACAATCCTGCAACAAAAAAATATGTTGATGACACTTTTGGAGGTTTAGTTTTTGACACGATAAATTTTTCTGATAAAGATGCAGCAATAACTGTTGAGGCACATTCAGCAGCATATATTACGCCTAGATTTGCACGTTTACGATTAGACTTCAAATTAAGCGGTAAGGTATCGAATGCAAAACTCGGACAATTAACTAATATGCGACCTTATGCGGGTGGAAGTGCTACGTTTCACGCTACTAGCGTAGGAACATATCAGGCATTCGTTACGATAAATGCAGATGGAGAAATATTTGTAACATCGGCGGGACCTGTTGCGAATAATCAAGTTTTACGAACATATCCAATATTTATACTTGAATGATAAAGGGATTATACAAATATAAGGTTTCAGACCTCGAAGCGGGGGTACATACGTTTGATTTGTACGTGAATGGGGAAAAGACTTCAACGGCAACGGCAATAATACGTCCGTTTTGCCTGAATAGTAAGTTAGTGAAGTATTTGGATTCAAAAGGTAGGTATCGTTTCTTCCCGTTTAATGATTTATGGCAATTGTCAAAACGTGTAAATGTCATTGGAGAAAAAGGCTATTTTGTTACTTCAACACAAACGGGACAGTCAGATAGTCGAGTGATAGGGTATGAACAAAATAAAGTACTATCATTGACAGCCGAAGAAGTCAGCCCTATTGAATTAGAAAAACTATTCGAGATATATGACAGCCCACGAGTTTACTTGTACGTTGGTTCGGGTACTGATGAAGAAAAGGACTGGATAATAGTGCGAGTAACGGGTGATAATATTGGACGAACAAGAAAACAAAGAAACACCAAAGTAAGTATAAATATTGAACTACCGACAGGTTATGCAGTTTCTGAAATTTAACGGGCAAACGGTTGACATTGATAATGAAACGTCAATAGGTATAACTTTTCAGGCTTATGATTTTTCAGACCCTGCAAAAAGAGTTGTATCTGTTAGTAATTCGTTTACTCTGCCTGCAACTGCTAACAACTTGCGAGTAATCGAACATACGGGGAATGCTCAAAGCACATCATTAATAGTTTATGATTCTTTATTATGTGATTATTGGATTGATAATTTCAAGGTAATAGACGGTGGTAAGGCTCGAATAACTAAAATAGGCAAAAGGATAGAATGTTTTTTGACTGAAAAAACTGACATTTGGGATACGTTAAAGGAAATCAAATGGTATGAATTTCAAGAAACTTTACTTACTTGGCTTCAATCTAAAGACGTTCCATCAATTTTAGCCCCTTATACAGGAAATTTTATTGATTTTATAGAGCCTTACACCACCTCAACAAGTGGATTAATTATACCCTACTATCTTGGTAACTTGGGTATGTACTCACAAATCGAGGGGCAGCCTGCAGTAGAGAATATAAATGAATTGTATTTGTCTCACACATCAAATGTATATGAAGACGGTAAGGGAGGTCATATATGCGTATATTTAAAGACTATATTTGAATGTTTAGAAGAAGTTTACGGCGTAAATTTCGGAGTAAATGAAACATTTGATAATAATATATTTGACGATGAGATTTTTAAAAGAATGTATATACCTGCTCGAATGCTTATGTGCGAAGTAATAGACAATATAACAACTAAACTATTTTATTTTAAATATTCAAACCTACCATTTATTCCTCACGAAATTGAAAACGATTGTCAAGAAAAAACAATGTATGATTTAATAAGCAACATATTCAAACACTTCAATTGTATTATAGATAAAGATGAGCATTATTTTATACATAGATTTGATGACATAGAGAATGCCCCTATTGTTGAATTATCAAGTGAATTTGTAAATAAAGAATTTAGTCCAAATATTCCCGGATATGCTCAAATGAATAGAATTAAATTTGAGAAAGTTTACGAAAACGGCAGTGAACTATTGAACTCGAAATTAATCGAATGTAAGAATAAGAATATAGACAAAGAAAAGGATCTGTTTAAAATTGACGGATATATAAGTAAAGGGCTTATTAATTTAGCTCCCGACCTTTCAGATGAAGATGCGTTTGATACATTTAGTTTTCTAATAGATAACGGAACTATTACTGCAAATGTAGTTATGTATCAAGATGATGTAAGCTATGAAACAACGCCAATTACTTTAAAAAAATCGGCACACTATTCATTAGACGATGAATATAATACCTTATCTAAAATGGTTGAATACCCTGTGTTTTATAAGGTTGAGAAATGGTTGAACTTAAATGATATATTTCAGTTGAAATTTTTTCGCAAGTATTTTATACGTGAATTGAACGGGTACTTTTTCATAAATAAAATAAGTGGATATAATCCAAAATCGCAAAAAGCAACAACGATTGAACTAATAAAAATTTAATATGGCAGAGATAATTAAAATAGCGGAAATTGATATAGACTACTCAAAGGCAGTAAACGAATCTGTACGACTTAAAGATGAGATAGATAAGGTAAGAGCAGATTTGAAAGTGCTTGAATTACAGGGAAAACAAAATACGGCTGAATATGTAAATCAATCGGCTAAACTAAAGCTATTGAATGACGACTTACGCCAAAATGATAAGTTTTTAAAAGACGTTCAAGGCACGCAACAAAGTGAAATAGGAACCATCAAACAATTAGAAAAACAAAATGCGGCTTTACGTGCCGAACAAAAAAACCTCAATCTAACAACAGAGGAGGGGATAAAAAGAAATAAGGAGATTGTAGACCAAATAAATAAAAATACAGAGGCAATCAAAAGATTTTCAGATGAGCAAAAAAAAGGTTGGATGAGTGTAGGGCAATATACTGATGCTTTGAATGGATTACCTTTCGTGAATACGATAAAAGGGTTTATATCAATGACAAAGGCGGCAATGGCTTTTATTGCAACTCCAATAGGAGCAGTAATAGCTGTTGTTGCAGGGGCTGTTACGTTATTGGTTAATGTGTTTAAAAATTTCGACCCGTTGGTTGACAAAATAGAACAGAGCTTGGCAGCATTAAGTGCTTCGTTTACTTGGGTAAAAGAATCCGTTATCGGTCTTATTACTGGGCAAAAGGAACATAATGAAACTATGAAAGAGGCTGTTAATAGAGCTATTGAACTCAAAAAAGCAGAGCAGGAATTAGATGACATGAATTGGTTATTAATCGAGAGTAATGCAAAATCAAAAAGGCAAATAGATGAACTTTTGCTTCAATCTAAAGACAGAACGAAAAGCGAAAAGGAACGTATGGCGTTAATCGATGAGGCTTTAAAAATAGAGGAACAAGCATACTTAAAGAAAAAAGCAATTGCAGATAAGGAATACGAAATAGCTTTAAACAAAATAATAGTAGGACGCAACCTTTCAAAGGAACAAATACAACAATTAAAGGAACAGGGAGTACAGGCTGCAATAAACTTAAAAGAAACAAAAGCAGTAACCGATGAAGAAGTAGAGGCATTTGCGAATGCAATAGCAAAACGAGAAACGGTATTAAATGAATCTGTTGCAATAAGAGAAAAAGCAATAAATAGACAAAATGCATTAGAAGAAAAAGCAATAGAAGAAGAAAATAAACGTCAAGCCGAAAGAGAGAAAAAAGAAGAAAAACTACGTGCAGAAAAAGAAAAAAGAGATGAAAAAGAACGTAAACGATTAGAGGAAGAAATAAAGCAAAAGGAAAAACTCGCTCAAATTTCACTACGTAATTTAGAAATCGAAGTTGAAATGTATAAACTTCGGAATCAAACTATTTTAGATAGTGAGAAAAAACTTACACGTGAGTTAATAGATGAAGAAAATAATCGTTTAGAACAAATCTACTTGCAGGAAGTTGCATATTTAGAAGCTCAAAATTTGACACAAAATGAATTTGAATTGCAACGATTACAATTAAAATTAAACTATGAGCAACAAACGCAAGCTAATTTAACGGCTTTACGTGAACAGAACGAGGCGTTAGAATTAGAACGAATAGAAGCGAACTATCAAAATGAATTAGCACTTGCAGAGGGGAATATATTTGCAGAATTAGAATTGCAAAAACAAGGTCTTGAAATGCAACGGCAGCAGGAAGTTGATGCAGCAAAACGAACAGGTGCAGATGTTAATTTGATAAATCAAAAATACGCAAAGGCAGAATTAGAAATAGAACGTCAAAAACAAATGGCAAAATTAAACATAGCTTCATCGTTAGCAAAAAGCCTACAGCAATTACTTGGCGAAAATACAAAAGCGGGCAAATTAGCAGCGGCGGCGTCTACAACAATAGATGCAATTGCTGCATCTTTTGCGGCTTATTTTTCTATGGTTAAATCTTCAATCCCAGCACCTTATAATTTTATAGCAGGTGGTGTGGCGGCAGCTGGAACTTTAGCCCAAGGGTTCGCATCGGTAAAAAAAATAATGGCTGTAAATACTGAAAGTCCATCAACTCCATCAACTCCTAGTGGAGGAAGTTTTTCAAGTCCAATTTCGGGAATATCACCAACAACACGAGATACGCAGCAGGATATGAGTATAAGTGCCGGGATATTAAATAGAGGAGGGCAAACTAAATATGAGGAAGTTAGGACTGTTGTTGTTATTGACGAAGTTACAGCAGCTCAAAATACGCAAAATCAAATAAAAACGGCATCACAAATATAAATTTGTAATAATTTTTAATAAATATTTGATTTTTGATTATAATTTGTTTTATATTTGTATAATTTAATTACAATTTGTAATATGAGATACATAATACCGATACATGGCGAATTAGAATTTGAGAAAAGAATAGACACTTTTACGCTCAATGACTTTTTATTACACTTGAATAATGCAAAGGAAAGCGAAGTATTACATTTAGACATTTCAAGTGTGGGAGGTTATGTAGAGGTTGCAGATAAAATAATAGACTTGCTTAAAAAGAGTGGCAAAACAATTACTGCATCTAACAGTGGTCACGTAATGAGTGCTGCAAGTCTGATATTCATGAGTGCGAGTGTTCGCACATTCGACCCGACTAAAGGTGATTTTCTTATTCACAACGCATGGGTTGAGGTTCAGGGAGAGGCTTCGGAGTTGGAACGACAGGCAAAGGAATTGAGAGCGATAGAGAAAAACTATGCACAAATCTATTCACAAGTTACTGGTGTAGATATTTCAATAATTCAAGAATTGATGAATCAAAATACACCCTTGACAAGTGAGCAAATAGAATCTATGAACTTTGCTCATATTTTAAAAACTGAATACAAAGCTGTTGCAAAAATTAACTTAAAATCAAATAAAATGACAGAGGAACAAATCAAAGAAAATTTTGATACGTTGGGCGATAAAATCCTAAACGGAATCAAATCAATTTTCAAACCCAAAGCGTTGGTAATTGCTGATGCAAATGGAACTGAATTAACTATGCCCGATATTAACGACATTTCGGAGTTAAAAATCGGTATAGCTGCAACCGTTAACGGAGAGCCTGCAAACGGCGAATACCCACAAGCTGACGGTACTATACTTAAATTTGAAGGCGGTGTGTTAGTTGAAATCGTACCCGTTCAAAATGAAGACGTAGATGCGTTAAAGAAAGAAATCGAAGCATTGAAATCTGAAAATGAAGTATTGAAAACTCAAAATGAGCAAGTAAGTGCAAAATTAATTGAAATTGAGAAAGATGTAAAAGAATATAAAGCTTTGGCATCGAATTTCAAACCAAAACCACAAACACAAACAGACGGAAAAAAAGCAACATTCACTTATAAAAAGAAATAAAAAATGGCATCAGTAATTGATATTAGTGGGTTGACGTTAAACCCAAAGGAATCTACAGAATTTCAGAAATTCGTAATCGAAAAAACGTTTGAAAGACCCGAAATAAAAGCACTTCAC
>Ga0116144_10005065_pt1 | contig 12147 bp, 11 predicted proteins | sample AD_UKC035_MetaG_FD_89746 | JGI IMG/M metagenome (GOLD analysis project Ga0116144, IMG submission 89746) | Active sludge microbial communities of municipal wastewater-treating anaerobic digesters from USA - AD_UKC035_MetaG | ecosystem: Engineered > Bioreactor > Anaerobic > Digestate | place: USA... | reverse complement strand
TGGGACGAAGCGCTGGCGCGAACAGCGATTCGAGCCTGGCTGGAACAGGCACGAGCAGCAGGCGCCACGCTCTTTGCCACCACCGCCCGGCGCACCCCGGCTGCTACCCGAGCGTGGCTCACCCAGACCCTCGCCGAACTCTGCCCGAAAAGCCCGCCCCCTTTTACCGGCGAAGGGGAAAACCCCTACCTCGCAATCCTCGCGCTCACCACCCAACGTGCGATCACCAGCGACTCGGTCTCGATGCTCTCCGAAACCCTTGCCGCGCCCGGCACCAGCGTGCGGCTCGAAGTCGGCACCTACCGTCCGCGCCTGCAACGCTTTCACCGCGTTTGGATGGGAGAAAGTCCCAGCTATAATTAGCGCGTGCTAACTGGAAACGCCTCTGTACCCAAAAACCAGTAAGCGAGGTTTAATGGCCAGAAATCACCGCTCCAGTTTCGAAGATTTCATTGACCTGGTCTCCCGGCTTCCTTGGTGGGCCGGGGTCCTTATCGCTTTCATCAGCTACCTGGTTCTGCATTACGTTGCACAACTACCGCCTGCCACCGCATCCACCCTGGAAGGAGCAGCGCACATAGCATGGCGTCAGTTTCTCATCGCTTTTGCCAACATTTTTCAATACCTGATTCCCATTGCCGCGCTGTTTGGATCTGCTCTTTCCGCTTATTACCGGTACAAGGCAAAAAATTTACATCAACAGCTGGCGAAATCCCCTTCCCGTAATACATTGAACCAAATGAACTGGCGGGAATTCGAACTGCTGGCTGGAGAGGCATTTCGCCAAATGGGGTATCAAGTCAATTTGCGAGGCGGCGACAATCCAGATGGCGGTATCGATCTCGTGCTTTATCGCGAAGGCAAGAAGTACCTTGTTCAATGCAAACATTGGAAAACCCAAAGGGTCGGAGTCAAGCCCCTGCGCGAGTTTTTTGGCGTGATGGCAGCAGAAGGTGCTGACGGGGGGTTTTTTGTTGCATCGGGGCATTTTACCGAGGAAGCCAAACGCTTTGCGAAGAAAACCGCTATCGAACTCGTCGATACCGAGCAGCTGCTTTCCCTAGTGAAGCACACTCCTCCCACGAATCGAATTGACAACGACCACCTTACGCACACAGAAGCAGTTCCCTCTTGTCCAATCTGTCAGGAACCAATGGTCTTGCGCACTGCCAGCCGTGGAAAGCAAGCGGGCAAACAGTTTTGGGGCTGTTCACGGTTTCCCCATTGTCGGGGAACAAGGCCACTCACGGAACATTCTACTGCATGATCACACAGCGTTCCCACACCTAGTAATCACCCAGCCCTTCTGCTACTGCACAAAAACCGCCATCGACTCCACATGCCCCGTGTGCGGGAACATGTTCGCAATCCCCGCTGCCACAAGACGATAGCCTTTTTCGTGCACCAAGATCGCCGTGTCGCGCGCCAACGTCCCCGGATGGCAGGAGACATAGACGATGCGGGTGGGCGCCACCTCAGGGGTGATCGCCTTCACCAACGCCGCCGCGCCATCGCGTGGTGGATCGAGCAGCCATTTATCGAAGCGACCGAACCCCGCGAGCGCCGCTTCGGTCATCTCGAAGAGGTTCGCACTATAAAATGCCGTATTGCCGCCCAACCCATGCGCGTCCGCTAGCGCCGCAGCGCGTTGCGTCATCGTTTCGGAACCTTCCACCCCGACCACGGTCGCGCCCGAACGCGCGATCGGCAGCGTGAAATTGCCCAAACCGCTGAACCAATCGGCCACGCGCTCTCCAGCCTGCGGCGCCAACCACTGCACAGCCCGCCGTACCAACGCCCGGTTGATCTGCGGATTCACCTGGGTGAAGTCACTCGGCAAAAAGGTCAGCGTGACGTCGAATTCCGGGTGGCGATATGCCAACGTCCGGTCATCCGCGGCGGTGAGCGGCGCCATCGTCTGCGGCCCACCCGGTTGCACCCAGACCGCCACCTCATGGGTGCGGCCAAACGCGGCCAACATCGCTTCATCTTGCGCCGTCAAGGGCACCAGATGGCGAAAGACCAGTACGATCGTCCCATCGTCGCCTGCTGCGAACTCGATCTGCGGAATCCGATCAGGACACGACAACCCACCGATCAACCGCCGCAGCTCGGGCAACAGCACCGAGACGCGTTGCGGCAACACGTGGCAGGAGCGCATATCGGCGATATGACTCGAATTCCGTTCACGGAAACCGACAAGCACCCCCCCCTTCTTCGGCACCAGTCGTGCCCCGATGCGCGCCCGATGGCGATACCCCCAGTACGGCCCGTAAAGCGGCGGCAACACCTGCGCTGGCCGCACCCGCGCAATATGCCAAAGCGTGTCTTCCAGCACCCGCTGTTTCGCAGCCACCTGCGCGGAGGCATCGAAATGCTGCATCGCGCACCCGCCACACACCCCGAAATGGGGGCAGCGCGGCGTCACCCGCCAACACGAAGCCCGCTCCACCGCAACCAATTCGCCTTGCGCGTAACTGGCCCGTTCACGGGTACGGACGAAACGCACCACCTCCCCGGGCAACGCCCCGCTGATGAAAACCGCCTTGCCATCGACGTGCGCGACCCCCCGCCCCTCGAGGTCAAGCGACGCCACCGCCGCGCGCTCGACCGGCGCGGTCGCAGACGAACGCGCTTTACCCATCAACGCAGCTCTTCGAAGAGCATTTCCAAGATCTGCTTCGCGGTGGCGTCGTTCACCGCATTGCCTGACTCGTCGAGCACCACCACGCGGCTCTGCTCGCCCGCGCCCACTACGCGCACCCGGTATTCGCTGTTGAGTTTCGGCCTCTTGTCGTCACGCCAAAACGCCAGCCGCGACCAGAAGCTCTTGCGCTCCTCCTCGGCCACCACCGCCGGATCGTCGTAGCGCACAAGGTAGGTACCCGCGCGGCGATCGCGCTCCAGCACCGAAAAGCCCAGCCGGTCGAGCGCCAACCCCACGCGCCGCCACGCCCGGTCGAAGCCATCACGCAGCTCGAGTTCCGCCCGCTGACCATCGAGATGGAGCAGCGCGCGCTCTTGCGAAACCGCACCAGCTACCATCCGTTTCGCCGCCTCTTCCTGCGCCCCAAGGAAAACCATCAATCGACGCAACATCTCCGCCTCGAGCTCCGGATCCGCCGGACGCGGCTGCCACACCGTGTGATCCTTCTGCGCCGAATCGTAGACCTCGACCATCCCGCGGTGCGAGATATAGACCTCGACCTCGCCCGGATTTTTCCCCGGCTCGATCCGGGTACGGAATTTGTCCCGCTCACCGGTGGAATAGAGCGAATCGAACACCTTGCCAAGGGTGCGGCGGATGATGTCGTCTTGAATCTTCGCCCGATTCTCGGCCCAATCGGTCTCGATCACCCCCAAATCGGGGCGTTCCACCGCCAACGTGAACCCAAGCTGCTGCCAAAAGTCCTTCAATTTCAGCCACAACTGATCGGGTGCAGCCTGCACCACCAACCAGCGGGTATCGCCAGCCCGCTCGATGCGCATCCCCGGCTGCTCCGGCAACACCCCAGATGCCGCCGCTGCCGCCGCGCTCCCTGGCTGCACCCGCTCGCTCTGATACGCCAAGAGCGACGTCGCACCACGCCGCGTCGGCAACTGGAAGCGCTCCCCTTGCGCCGGATTGATCAGATCGGGCGGCACCTCGAGCGGCCGCTCCAAGCGCTTTTCGCTCTTGTAGTCGATCTCGCTCTTTTTCTCCAGCCACTCGTTCGGCGAAAACGACGAACAGCCGCTCACCGCAGCGCCTAACAGCCCCGCAAGGAGCCCCACTCCCCAGCGCTGCACGGTACCGCGCCCCTGACCGGACCGCGCCGCAGTTGTCGCCACACCGGCACCACGCTGCGCTACCGTTTTCGCCGCGCTCACGCCGCACGTCCCACTCGCCACCACCTGTTGCGCCATTTGCGCTTCCTTTCCAACCAAACTCACGCGCCTACCGCGATACCCGCACGCGCCAACGCCGCGCGCACCCGCTCCTGATTGCTGCTGCTCAAAGGCGTCAAAGGCAGCCGAATCCCGTCGGCGATTCGCCCCATCTGCGCCAACGCCCACTTCACCGGAATCGGGTTCGCCTCACAGAAAAGCGCCCGATGCAGCCCCAAGAGCTTCTGGTTGATCGCCACCGCCTCGGCCACGTTGCCGCTCATTGCCGCCACGCACATCTCGTGCATCGCGCGCGGCGCCACGTTCGCCGTGACCGAAATCACCCCTTTGCCGCCCAAAAGCAGGAACGGCAACGCAGTCAGGTCATCGCCGGTGTAACAGAGGAACCCGTCCGGCACCCGCTCGAAGAGATCGTACGCGCGGTCGATACTCCCCGTCGCATCCTTGATCCCGACGATATTGGGAATCTCGGCCAGACGCACCACGGTGTCGTTGCTGAGATCCGCCACCGTCCGCCCCGGCACGTTGTAGAGAATGAGCGGCAGATCCACCGCTTCGGCAATCGCGCGAAAATGGCGGTATAGCCCCTCTTGGGTCGGCTTGTTGTAATAAGGCACCACCGAAAGGTGGGCATCCGCCCCGGCACGTTTCGCCGCACGCGCCAGAAAGATCGCCTCCTCGGTGCTGTTCGCGCCCGTGCCCGCGATGATCGGAATCCGGCCTGCCGCATGCTTCACCGCCCGTTCGATCAACTGCACGTGCTCATCGAACGACACGGTGGGCGACTCCCCAGTCGTCCCCACCACCACGATCCCATCGGTCCCTTCCGCGATGTGCCAATCGATCAGCGCATCGAAGCGGGTCCAATCGATCGCCCCATCAGGCAACATCGGCGTGACGATTGCCACGATCGAACCAGTGAGCGAAAACATAACCCTTCCCTTCTGCGACGAGACGCAACGATTGTAACCCAATCACCCCTCCATCTCGCGACGAATGCCCGCCCAGCCGATCGCCAGCCGCACCCCCCAGAGCACCACCCAGCTCGCCATCCGCTGATACCACGGCAGCCGCCGCACCCGCTCCAGCGTCAGCGCCTCGGCCCCTTCCGCCACCGCCTGCGTGATGCGCTGCCGCAGCTCCTCAGCCAACGCCGGATCGTCCACCCACGCGTTCGCCTCGCGCGCCAGAAACAGGCTGAACGGATCGATATTGCTCGACCCCACCGTCGCGTACCGGTCATCGACCACCGCCACCTTCGCGTGCATCATCGCGCGGGTGTATTCGTAAAGCGCGATCCCATTTTCCAGCAACCACGGATAGAGCGACCGGGTGGCGTAGTGCAGGATGGGATGATCCGAAAGACCTTGCAACACCAAACGCACCCGCACCCCCCGTTGCGCGCACGCCTCCAGCGCACGGCGAAAGCGCCGCCCTGGGAAAAAGTAGGCACAGACGATCCACACCTCCTGCTGCGCGGTCGCCAACGCGTTGAGATAGCTCTGCTCGATCGCATGCCGGTGGCGAAACGAATCGCGCAACACCAACGCCGCGCGATGCGGCCCCGCTTGAGCTACCGCAAACGGCGGATGGCGCGGCACCACCACCCGCCCCCGCCGCGACGCCCACGCCACCAGCCGCCACAACCGCGCCATCGCAGCGCGCACCTCCGCAGCCACTGGCCCTTCCAACCGCACGGCGAAATCCCAACGCGGATAGCGGGGGTTTGGCTCAGGTTGCCGTCGAAAATCTGAAACGATATTGATCCCGCCAACGAACGCCTCCACCCCGTCGCGACACGCCAATTTGCGGTGCAAACGCCGCATCCGGTTCGGACGCCACCACCGCCCGCCAGACGCCAGTGGCCGATAGACCTGCACCGCCACGCCCGCAGCACGCAAGCGCTCGGCATGGTCACGAACGAATTCGAGACTGCCAAAACCGTCGACCAGAAGGCGCACCATCACCCCGCGCTGCGCCGCGCGCACCAGCGCCGCGATCACTGCGGAACCGACCTCGTCGACCTCGAAAATATAGGTTTCCAGCCAGAACTCGACCTGTGCGCGGTCGATCGCCGCGATGAGCGCCGGGAAGAACGCCGCCCCATTTTCCAGCAGCGTTACCTGGTGCCCGGAACGAAACGGCGCAATCGTCACAACCAACCGCCTACGCCACCCACGCCAGCCGCGCCAACAGCGGCAGATGGTCGGAGAGCCGCGACCACGGCGCGCGTCGCAACACCTGCGCATCGAGTACGGCGAACCCACGCACATAAAGCCCGTCGAGGCGGCCAAACCGCCACCCACGCGCCGGATAGGTGCGTAACGGCCGCTTCAACCCCGCATCCACCCGCTGCAACCCCAACGGCGCCGCGAAACGCAAGCACGCGGCACGCTCCCAATCGTTGAAATCGCCACCGACGATCACCGGCCGCCCCTCCGGCACAGCGGCCACCAGCTCGCGCAGCCGCGCCAACTGCCATTGGCGCCAACGGTGTCGCAACCCCAAGTGAAGGGAAAAGAGATGCACGCGCTGCGCGCCCATTGCCACCACCACTTCGAGCGCCCCACGCGACTCCCACCGCGGCGCAGCCGAGAGATCGTGGTTACGCTGCGCCACGATCGGAAAACGCGAAAGCACCGCATTGCCATGGTGCCCCGCCACGGTGAAGCGGTTTGCCCCGTACGCCACATACGGCCACGCCCCTTCCGCCAAATAGCGGTGTTGCGGCACGTGCTCGCGCGCAGCCCGCTCGGGATCGAAGAGCGCCCCGCGCACCTCCTGCAACAACACGAAGTCGGGTGCCACGGCGCGCAACGCCTCGCGCATCGCCGCAATCGTCACCCGCGTGCGCCACGGCGCCCACCCCTTGTGGATGTTGTAGGTCAGAACCGAAACGGTTGGTGGCGTCACCGCGTTCGGCAACCTCAACCGACCGCCAGCATCCGATCCAGCGCCACCCGTGCCCAGTGCGCCACGGACTCCGGTACCTGGATGCGGTTCACCACGACCCCGTTGGCCAGATTCGCCAACGTCCACGCCAGATGCTGCGGGTCGATGCGCTGCATCGTCGAACACATGCACACCACCCCGCCCATGAAATGGACCACCTTCTCTTCAGCCGCCATCTCCTCGGCCAGGCGGCTCACCAGGTTGAGCTCGGTCCCCACCAGCCACTTCGTGCCCCGCGGTGCTTCGCGGATCGTCTTCTGAATGAATTCGGTGCTCCCGACATAGTCGGACTTCAAGCAGACCTCGAGCGAACACTCCGGGTGCGCAATCACGAAGCCATCGGGGTACTTCGCTTTCCAGCGGTCGATCTGCTGCGGCGTAAACATCTGATGCACCGAACAGTGTCCTTTCCACAGCAGAATCTCGGCATCGCGAATCGCCTCTGGGGTCAGCCCCCCATAGGGCAGATCGGGATCCCACACCTTCATCTTCTCGAGCGCAATCCCGCGCTTATAACCCGTCCATCGCCCCAGATGCTGATCCGGGAAGAAGAGGAGCTTCGGCCGCTCCTTGAGCGCCCAATCGACGATCTGCGGCGCGTTGGTCGAGGTGCACACGATCCCGCCATGTTGCCCACAAAACGCCTTCAGGTCGGCCGCGGAATTGATATAGGTCACCGGCGTGTAGGTCTGCTCCGGGTCGTCGCCCAACACCTCGCCCAATTCGCGCCACGCGCGGGTCACCTTGGGCAGGTCGGCCATATCGGCCATCGAGCAACCGGCAGAAAGGTCGGGCAGAATCGCCACCTGCTGGGGCTTACTCAAAATATCGGCCACTTCGGCCATGAAATGGACGCCACAAAAGACGATATACCGCGCATCGGTCTGCGCTGCCAGACGCGCCAATTTCAACGAATCGCCGGTGAGGTCGGCGTGCCGATAAACATCGGCCCGCTGGTAGTGGTGACAAAGGATCACCGCCTCACTTCCCAGCTTCGTGCGGGCCGCGACGATCCGCTCCTGACACGCCTCGTCGCTCAATCCGGCGAATTCCGCAAACGGAATCGCTTCACCCGCGCTCTTTTGCGGCTCAGCAACCTCGGCCAGCGCCTGATCGAATGCACTCATCGCAAAATCCTCACTGCTTACGGCGAAAGCCAGGGCAGCCCGTGGAATTTCCACCCACCCACGGTGCCGCGGTGGCCTTCGGCATCTTTGTCGCCTTCGAAACCTTCCAAAATATTATAAGCGCTTGCATACCCGGCCGCCGCCGCAGCGCTCGCCGCATGGTGCGACCGCGCCCCAGAGCGGCACAAAAAGAGCACCACCGCCTCCGGGTCGACCTGTCGGCGCAATTGGGTCAAAAAATGGGGGTTCAGCGTCATCTCCGGGTAGGTCACCCACTCGATCTCCACTGCGCCGGGCACGCGTCCCACCCAATCCCATTCGGCGCGCGTCCGGCAATCGACGAGTACCGCGCCGGGAATCCCACGCCAAACGGCGTACGCCTCGGGCGGCGTCAATGCCCCGGCGTAGGGCAACCCCAATTCCGTACGCCGCCGCCCCGCCGCTGCTAAAATGTCATGCAGTTCGCTCATCGATGCCTCCAGACGTGCCGCACCCGATCATACCCCCGAATCCTGCTCCCGAAAAAGAGACCGCGCCAAGGGAAAAACGTTCGCCCCCAGAAAAGCGTACGACACCCTCCGCCACCCAGACGCACCTTCGCAACCAGCAGGTCGCGCGCGCCAGCATCACCGCGATGGCGACGAACGCCGCGCTGGCACTCATACAGATCGTCGTCGGGCTTCTGGCCAACGCCTTCAGCTTGGTTGCCGACGCGTTCCATACCCTCGCCGACCTCACCACCGACGCGCTGATCGCCTGGGCAAGTCGCCGCGCGGGCGCACCGCCCGACGCCGATCACCCTTACGGTCACGGCCGGCTGGAGACGCTCGCCAGCCTCTCGCTGGGCATCGTTCTCGTCGCTGTCGGCGGCGGTTTCGTCTGGGCCGCTGCCAACCGCCTGCAAGCCACCGAACCGCTCCCACCCGTCACCTACCCCGCGCTCGTCGTCGCGTTGCTTGTCCTTGCCAGCAAAGAGGGACTCTACCATTGGCTCAAACACCGCGGCCAAAAACTCAACGCACCCGTGCTCGTCGCGGCCGCATGGCACGCCCGCTCGGACGCCGCGTCGTCGTTCGTCGTCGCCGTCGGCATCGGCGCGAGCCTGCTCGGCGCCCCGGCGCTCGAACCGATCGCCGCCGCGATCGTCGGTTTCCTCATCGCGTCGATGGGCGTGCGTTTCGCCTATCGTGCGCTCGCCGAACTGGTCGACACCGCGCTCGAACCCGAGCAGGTCTCCGCGATTGCCGAAACGATTCGCGCCACGCCGGGCGTCGTCGACGTCCACGAACTGCGCACCCGGCGGATGGGGCACCAGGCGCTCGTCGACGCGCACATCCAAGTCGCGCCGCGCCTCACCGTCTCCGAAGGACACCGCGTTGCCGAAAAGGTCATCTCGCGCCTCAAAACCCGTTTCCACGAAGAACACGAGCTCACGGTCGGCGACGTCACCATCCACATCGACCACGAACCGGACCAAGCCCCGGACGCCCCAGCGCACGCACCTGTGCCCGAACGCGCCGAACTTCTCGCCGCGGTGCGCCACGCGCTGGGCTTTCCCGCGTTCGCCAGCGACTGGCTGCAAATCCACTACCTCGGCGGGCGGTGCGAACTCGATCTCCTCCTTCCCGCACCCGTACCCCAAGCCCTTCGCCCATTCGTCGACCACCCGGAACGGCGCTCCGAGGCCACGGCTATCCTGCGTCAGCAAATGCCATGCATCAAATCGGTGCATTGGTACCTTGCCCTTGAACCATAATCGTGCAACAATGCACCGAAATGTGCATTACCGCATCGTTTGAGTGCACAACCGCCGTGATTCGACCGTTTCCTAAAATGGCACGCAGTTTGCTGATAAGATCGCTACTCGCTTTTTCACCACTCAGGAGCATTCCCGATGAACACCGAAGACGTGATGCGCCTCGTATCGGAAAACGACGTTCAATTCGTCGACCTTCGTTTCACCGACATTCGCGGCAAAGAACAACACACCACGCTCCCCATTTCAGCATTCGAAGAAGAGATCTTCGAGCGCGGCCAACCGTTCGACGGCTCGTCGATCGCCGGTTGGAAAGGGATCCAAGCCTCCGACATGCTCCTCTTGCCGGATCCCTCCACGGCCTACATCGACCCGTTCTATGAAGAGACCACGCTGGTCCTCACCTGCGACGTGATCGAACCCGCCGACGGCAAAGGATACGACCGCGACCCGCGCTCGATCGCGAAACGCGCCGAAGCCTACCTCAAATCGACCGGTCTCGGGGACACCGCCTACTTCGGCCCCGAACCCGAATTCTTCATCTTCGACTCGGTCGAATGGTCCGTAGACATGTCCGGCAGCTACGTCAAAATCTTCTCCGAAGAGGCGGCGTGGGCAACCGCGGAAAAATTCGAAGGCGGCAACAAAGGACACCGCCCGCGCGTCAAAGGTGGCTACTTCCCGGTCCCGCCAGTCGACAGCCTCCACGACCTGCGCGCTGCGATGGTGCTCACCCTCGAAGCGATCGGCATTCCGGTCGAAGTCTTCCACCACGAAGTGGCCACCGCGGGGCAGTGCGAAATCGGCACCAAGTTCAACACCCTCACCCGCCGTGCCGACTGGACGCAAACCCTCAAATACGTCGTCCACAACACCGCACACCAATACGGCAAAACCGCCACCTTCATGCCCAAACCGATCGTCGGCGACAACGGCAGCGGCATGCACGTCCACCAGTCGGTCTGGAAAGACGGGCAGAACCTCTTCGCCGGCAACGGCTACGCCGGGCTTTCCGAATTCGCCCTCTACTACATCGGCGGCATCATCAAGCACGCCCGGGCGCTGAACGCGATCACCAACCCCGCCACCAACTCCTACAAGCGGTTGGTGCCCCACTTCGAAGCGCCGGTCAAACTCGCCTACTCGGCGCGCAACCGCTCGGCGTCGATCCGCATCCCCTACGTCGCCAACCCGAAAGCGCGTCGTATCGAAACCCGCTTCCCCGACCCGGCGGCGAACCCCTACCTGGCGTTCGCGGCGCTCCTGATGGCCGGGCTCGACGGCGTGCAAAACAAGATCCACCCGGGCGACCCGGCGGACAAGAACCTCTACGACCTGCCGCCGGAAGAAGACGCGAAGATCCCCACCGTCTGCCACAGCCTCGACCAGGCGCTCGAAGCGCTCGACGCAGACCGTGAATTCCTCACCCGCGGTGGCGTCTTCTCCAACGACTTCATCGACGCCTACATCGACCTCAAGATGGAAGAGGTGCAGCGGCTGCGCATGACCACCCATCCGGTCGAATTCGAGCTCTACTACAGCGTGTGATCGCACCCCGACACACTCTGAGCACCTCGTCACTACTTTGGGGATGCGCCGCGCTCGCCGCGGCGCTCCTCGCGCCGCAGCCTGCATGGGCGCGGCTCTGGAAATGCGACGCCGGCCATGGCGAAGTCCTCTACACCAACGACATGCGCGTCACACGCGGTAAACGGTGCGAACTCCTTACCCTCCCCGAGGCCCAACCGGGACCCTCGCGTCGCGCCGGAAACACCACGCCAACGACATCCCGCCCCGTCGGCGAACCCGCGCAACTCGTCCCCCGTGACGACCTGCGCCGCCGCATCCTCCGCACCGAACTCGAAAACGAACAGAAACAGATCGCAACCCTCGAAACCGAACTCGCCACCGCCCCCGCCGACGCGCAGGCCACCCTGCGGCAACGCCTCGAACGCCACCGCCGCAACCTCGAAGCGATCACCCGTGAACTCGACCGCCTCCGCTGACCGGATGCTCCCCACCCTGGACGAACTGGCCACTGCGGTGCTCGTTCTCGACGCGCACGCCCGCATCACCTTCGTCAACGCCGCCGCCGAACACCTCCTCAACCGCAGCCGCAACCAACTCGCCGGCCAACCCGTCACCGCGATGCTGGGCACCGCACCCGGACTCACCCAAGCGCTCGACGCCGCGGCTCGCTCGGGCTGGTTCTACACCACCACCGACACCCTCCTCTCCCATCCCGACGGCGACCCCTGGCACGCCGACCTCACCGTCTGCCCCCGCCCCAACCCACCGGGCGGTTTCCTCGTCGAACTCAAAGCCGTCGACCGCCAACGCCTCACCACCGAAGCCGAACAACGGCAACGGCTGCAACACGCCGTGCAAGAGATGGCGCGCGCGATCGCGCACGAAATCAAAAAC
>Ga0116144_10005064_pt1 | contig 12148 bp, 9 predicted proteins | sample AD_UKC035_MetaG_FD_89746 | JGI IMG/M metagenome (GOLD analysis project Ga0116144, IMG submission 89746) | Active sludge microbial communities of municipal wastewater-treating anaerobic digesters from USA - AD_UKC035_MetaG | ecosystem: Engineered > Bioreactor > Anaerobic > Digestate | place: USA... | reverse complement strand
TACCCAAAACCTGGTTGGGCATTTTGGGTGTACGGCAAGTGATTGCGCGTGCAGCAGATCCAGAACAACCCCAAATTACTATTACCCTCACAACCGACCTCGTGATTCGCAAATCGGTCGGCCCTCTACAAAAAGTTTTGCGAACCAATCCCTAGAAAGGAGGTGAAAGCGCTCAAAATACATCAAAGGCCTATCTTTTGCATAGCAGGAAGATTATCTAAAAATTACACCATTTAGGAGGAGTAAGAAATGCGTAAGTATGCGTGGATTTTCAACGTGTTGATTGTGTTGGTCATGCTGTTGAGCGCCTGCGGACAACCAACTCCCGCGCCCACGACTGCGCCGCCAGCCGCGACCAAGGCCCCTGAAGCCACCAAGGCTCCGGAAGCCACCAAGGCCCCCGAAGCCACCGATGCCCCCGAAGCCACCAAGGCTCCGGAAGCGACCGAAGCGCCCGAATCCAAATATAAGGAATCCCCAATGCTGACCGCCAAGGTCGAAGCGGGTGAGTTGCCTCCCGTGGATGAGCGCCTGCCAATTAACCCGATGATCATCGAACCGCTGGTGGAGCAAGGTCAATACGGCGGCGAGATGCGCTTCGGGATGGTCGGTACCAGCGCTACATGGGGCGGGATGCTCTTTGTGGCTGCCTGGGAGCACCTGACCATCTGGAAAGCCGACTTCAGCGGTGTCGAACCGAACCTAGTCGAGAGCATTGATGTGAGCGACGATGTGACCACCTTCACCTTCCACATGCGCAAAGGGATGAAGTGGTCCGATGGTGTGGATTTCACCGCGGATGACATCGCGTTCTACATCGAAGATGTCCTGGGCGACCCCGATCTCAGCCCCAATGGGCCTTCCGCTGACTGGATTCCTACCGGTCAGGGCGCCGATATGAAATTCGAGAAGATTGACGATTACACCTTCAGACTGACCTTCCCGAAGCCCTATGGCACGTTCCTCTACGTTCTGGCGCAGTGGCAAGGCCGGCAGTTCGCCCAGTACCCCAAGCACTACCTGCAACAGTACCACAAGAAATACAACGACAAAGTGGATGAACTGGTAACGGCGGATGGCACCGTGGCTGACTGGATGGCTCTGTTCAACAAATACGGCGGCGGCGGGTGGGGCGATCCTGAAGCGCTCTATCTCTACCCTGAACACCCCACCCTGTACCCCTGGATGACGACGCAACCGCTGGGCACGGGGACAGAGGTGAAGCTGGAACGCAATCCGTACTACTGGAAAGTAGATACGGCCGGCAACCAACTGCCCTACATTGACAGCATTCTGGTGACCTCTTACCAGGACGCGGAAAGCCGCACCCTCGCGATGCTCAATGGCGATATTGACGCCTTGAAAGACCCCGGCAACGACAACCGCATTATCTACCACGATGCCATGGCCGAAGGCAAACCGATCAGCATCTATTACCCGAAGTCTGATGGGGCTAACAGCAACAGCGTCCACTTCAACCAGACGATTTCCGACACCTTCAAGGCCGGCGTGTTTGCCGACATCAACTTCCGCATCGGGATGTCCCACGCGATCAACCGCGAGGAGATCATCGAGATCGTCCACAACGGCCAGGGCACCCCTGCTCAGGTGGCGCCGAACAACGATGGCCCGCTGTACACCGAGGGGATGGACACCCAGTACATCGAGTACGATCCGGCTCTGGCAATTCAATACCTCGACAAAGTCTTCACCAACGGTAAGGACTCCGAAGGTTACTACCTGGATGATCAGGGCAAGCGTTTCGAGATGATCTTCACCATCCAGAATGACCTCAGCTACGGCACCACGTACGTTCAGGTGGCCGAACTGCTGATTGGGTATTGGGACAAGGTCGGCGTCAAGGCGACCTTGAACTCCATCGCAACCGATCCGTACGAAGTTGCCCGGAAAGCCAACACGATCGAATGTATCATCTTCACCGGAGAAGGCGGTGCCGGGATCACCCCCATCCTCGATCCGCGTTACTACGTGCCACTGCATGGTTATCAAGCTTACTTCGGCCGCGCCTGGTACGCCTGGAGAACCAACGAGACCCCCGATGTCGTCCAGGTTGAACCGCCGCAATGGGCAAAAGACGCCTATGCCAAGTACGAAGAAGTTCTCATCCAGCCCACAACAGAAAAACAAATCGAGAAGATGAAGGTTGTTCTGCAAGAGGCCAAGGAACGCTTCTACGTGCTGGGTATCTCTCGACCTGGGGATATGTACTACCCCTACAACTCTCGTCTGGGTGGTATCCCTGCCACTTGGTACGATGGATGGGCCGAGGGCGTAGAGAAGATCACCTACCCCGAACAGTGGTTCATCAAATAGTTACAGCTTAGGTTCGATGTGCTCCGGCGAGAGTCTCGCCGGAGCACATCCCTGGAAAGAATTTTTAGAAAGTGGCAATGTAGCGGGCCACACCGACAATGACGAAAATTTGTCAACGGATTCAACGGATTGAAACGGATTTGTGATCCTATCATTCCATAAATCCGGTTATTTTCGGAGGAGAATATTATGTGGAGATATCTATTTCGGCGTTTTCTCTCGATGATCTTTACCGTATGGGTGATCTCACTGCTGGTTTTTGCGATCATTCAACTCCCGCCGGGTGATTATGTGACCACACTGGTCAACCAGCTAGTTGCCACTTCATCGGGTAGTACTACGATATCTAGCGAATACATCGAGCAAATCCGTGAGTCGTATGGCTTCAACCAACCTATCTATGTTCAATACTTCAAATGGATTGGGAAAATTCTTACCAAGGGAGAATTTGGTTACTCGTTTGTTTACAAACGGGACGCCGTCGTGATGATCACCGAACGGCTGCCGATGACGTTTGCGTTGTCATTCTCCAGTTTTATCCTGGTATGGGTCATTGCTCTGCCCATCGGTATTTATTCTGCTGTACGCCAATATTCGCTAGGAGACTACATCTTCAGTTTTATCGGGTTTATTGGCGTGGCAGTGCCAAACTTTCTGTTAGCACTTATCCTCTTGTTTGTCACCTATAAATACTTCGACCAGGCCATGATTGGCTTGTTTTCTCAGGAGTATGCCTCTGCGCCGTGGAGTATGGCAAAACTGATTGACATGTTGAAGCATTTATGGATTCCGGCGCTTATTCTTGGTCTGGGGGGCACCGCCGGGTTGATTCGCACGATGCGGGCCAATTTGCTCGATGAACTCAACAAGCCCTACGTGGAAACGGCGCGTTCCAAAGGCTTATCAGAGGCGCGGCTGCTGTGGAAGTATCCGGTGCGTCACGCTATGAACCCCTTTGTCAGCACGATTGGTTGGACCCTGCCGGGGCTGATCTCCGGCGATTTGATCGTTTCCACCGTGCTGAACCTGCCCACCTCCGGCCCGGTTTTATACAACGCCTTGAGAGCGCAGGATATGTATGTGGCGGCAGGGTTTATTTTAATGTTGACTATCTTGACCGTGATCGGCACATTTGTTTCCGATATTTTGCTGGCCGTGCTTGATCCACGCATCCGTCTCCAATAATTCCTGACAGAAAGAGGTAAATCACGATGACCATCAATGAAATTGACCGAGCACTTGCCGATCGTGCCAGCGGCGATCCAGCTTCAGAGAGTGACGTTCGGGTAGAAGTGGCTACGCAATGGCAACTGATGTGGTGGAAATTCAGAAAGCATAAGTTGGCGATGTTTGGGGGGGCGCTTGTGCTGTTTTTCTACTTGCTGGCGATCTTTGTGGAGTTTTTTGCCCCCGTCAATTATACCACCTATAACGAACAATATGTGTATGCGCCGCCGCAGATGATCCACTTCTTTCGCGAGGGAAAATTTGGACCTTATGTGTATGGGTACAAATTTGAACGCGATCCCGTTTCGTTTAAGAAGACCTGGGTGATTGACGAATCGGTCATTATTCCGCTCCGATTTCTTAATCGCGGCGATTCCTATAAATTTTGGGGATTATTCAACGCTAATTTGCACCTGGTTGGCCCCGTGAACGCCGAAGATCCCTTTTATTTGCTGGGCGCAGACAAAAGCGGACGCGACGTTTTCAGCCGCATTATTTATAGCGCGCGGATTTCTTTGACCGTAGGGCTGGTCGGCGTGTTCCTCAGTCTGACGATTGGCATTTTGGTCGGCGGTATTTCGGGTCTGGTGGGCGGCAGAGTGGACAATCTGATCCAGCGTTTGATTGAAATTTTGATCTCGATCCCCAATTTGCCGATCATGTTGGCCCTGGCTGCCATGGTGCCGCTGACCTGGAGCACCCTCAGCGTGTATTTTATGATCACAATCATCTTATCGCTGCTGGGGTGGATGGGTATGGCGCGCGTGGTGCGCAGCAAGTTCCTGGCTTTGCGCGAAGAGGATTTCATTATGGCAGCTCAATTGGATGGGGTGCCCAGGGTGCGCATGATCACCAAACACATGCTCCCCTCCTTCTTGAGCCACATCATCGCCTCCATTACCCTCTCCATTCCCGGCATGATTCTGGGTGAAACCGCGTTGAGCTTTTTGGGGTTGGGGCTGCGCCCCCCGGTGGTGAGCTGGGGAGTGATGCTCCAGGATACGCAAAAAGTGGCGGTCCTGGCAAATTCCCCCTGGCTGTTATTCCCGGCGGTGGCGGTGATCATTGTGGTGTTGGCTTTAAACTTCTTGGGTGATGGCCTGCGTGATGCAGCGGACCCTTATCAGTAAAAGAGAGAGATAAAGGTACCCCCTATGGCTGACAATGACAATATCCTTATTCAAGTGAAAGATTTGAAAATCCATTTTTTCACCAACGAAGGCACCGTGCGCGCGGTAGATGGCGTCACGTTTGACATTCGCAGCGGCAAAACCCTGTGTGTGGTGGGTGAAAGTGGATGCGGCAAAAGCGTCACGGCTCGCGCCCTGTTACAGATTGTGCATCGCCCTGGGAAAATCGTGGATGGCGATATCATTATGTATCGCAAGAAGGGGCAAAACCAGATTGAGGAGATCCACATCAGTGACATGGAACCGAAGGGGCGTGCCATTCGCGCGGTCCGCGGCAAAGAAATTTCCATGATTTTCCAGGAACCCATGACCTCGCTTAGCCCCATGTACACGGTGGGCAACCAGATCATGGAAACCATCATGCTGCATACTAGCGTGGACAAAAAACAGGCGCGCGAACGGGCCCTCGAGATGTTAGGGTTCGTGGGGATTCCTCGTCCGGAACGTATTGTTGATGAATATCCCTTCCGCCTGTCGGGCGGTATGCGCCAACGCGCGATGATTGCGATGGCGTTATCCTGCAACCCCAGCCTGTTAATTGCCGATGAGCCAACCACGGCGTTGGATGTGACCACCCAGGCCCAAATCATTGACCTTATGCAGGGCTTGCAAAAAGACTACGACATGGGCATCCTGTTCATCACCCATGACTTGGGCGTGGTGGCCGAGATCGCCGACAATGTAGCGGTAATGTATTTAGGCAATGTCGTCGAATACAGTGACATACACACCATTTTCAATGACCCGCAACATCCGTACACCCAATCACTCCTACGATCTATTCCCAAAGTGACCGCCACCCGTGAAAAACTGGAAGTCATTGAAGGGATGGTGCCCAGCCCCTTCCGCCGCCCGTCGGGATGCCCCTTCCACCCACGTTGCACCAAGGCCATGCCCGTATGTTCTAAAATCGAACCCAAAACCATCAGCCTTAACGAGAATCACCAAGTTCATTGTTTACTCTTTGATGACGACGTTAAAAATTCTATGCGGGGGATGGCATCATGACCGAGCAAATACCACAAAGTCAACCGGGTTCAACAGACAGCAATGGTAAACCGCTGCTGGAAGTCCATAACCTGAAAATGTATTTTCCGATTGTCAAGGGTGTTTTCGGAAAAGTCGGCGGATACGTGAAAGCTGCCGATGAGGTATCTTTCTCCATCCAGTCGGGTGAGACCCTGGGGTTGGTCGGAGAGTCTGGGTGTGGCAAAACGACCGTAGGGCGGTGTTTAGTGCGCGCCTACAAACCCACGGACGGGAGTATTATCTATCAGACCGCAGATAAAACAAGCGTTGATCTGGCTAAAGTTAACAGTCAAGAGCTTCAGATATACCGCAAAGACATCCGTATGATTTTTCAGGACCCCTATTCATCCCTCAATCCTCGCATGAATGTCTTCGAGATTATTAGTGAAGTTCTGCGGGTGAATAATCTGTGCTCGCCCAAGGATATGGAATATCAGGTAGCCAGCGTGATGAAACAATGCGGCCTGCGACCAGAATATATGCGACGGTATCCGCACGCTTTTTCTGGCGGAGAGCGCCAACGCATTGGAATTGCGCGCGCCCTAGTAACATCGCCGCGGCTGGTAGTATGCGATGAGGCCGTCTCCGGCCTGGATGTTTCGGTGCGGGCGCAAATCCTGAACCTGATGGAAGACCTGCGGCGTGACATGGACCTTACTTACCTGTTCATCTCTCACGACCTGAGCGTCATTCGCCACATCTGCGACCGCGTGGCCGTGATGTACGTCGGCAAACTGGTGGAATTAGCAGACGCCAATACGCTTTATACGAACCCCTTGCACCCCTATACCGAGTCCCTGATGTCCGCCGTGCCCATCCCCGATCCGAATGTGCGCGATCGCAAAAATCGCATTCGCCTGGAAGGCGAAGTCGCCGACCCCTCCAACCCGCCATCAGGCTGCTACTTCCACCCGCGCTGCCGCTACGCCAAAGACCGGTGCGGCACGGAAACACCCATTTTGCGCAATCTCGGCAACGACCACTTCGTCGCCTGCCATTTCGCTGAAGAATTGGCGCTCAATGGCGTCCAAATGCTCTAAACCAACTTTCATTCCAGGAATAGCTGCATTTCCACCTCAGAGACCCTGCACCTTGTGCAGGGTCTCGCTATTTAAGCACGCAGCTTCACTTGTAGACTGTGCGCACAAACGAAAATACGTCCACATTCCCCTGTTGACTATTTTCGCCCTACGTAGACAATCATCTATAACATCATTCCGAGGAAACATACATTTGAAACCTTTATGGTTAGCGTCACAATCGCCGCGCCGGCGCGAAATGATTACGTGGTTAGGGGTCCCGATACAGACCACTTCGGCAGATGTGGACGAAAGCCCCTTTGCGGATGAACCCCCGTGCGAACAAGCTGTCCGCCTGGCGCAACTCAAGGCTCAGACACTGGCAACGACACACGCAGCCTGGATTCTGGCCGCCGACACCATCGTTGACCTGGATCAAACCGCGTTGGGAAAACCGGCCTCGTCAAACGAGGCCGTGGTTATGCTGCGCCAACTGCGCAACCGCGCTCACACCGTCCATACTGGAGTAGCCCTCTACACCCCGAAAAACGGCGTCTGCCTGCGTCGCGTCACCACATCCGTCCAGATGCGTGCCTACACCGATGCCGAAATCGCTGCATACATCGCCGGCGGCGATCCTCTGGATAAAGCAGGCGCGTATGCCATCCAGCATTCCGGTTTTGCCCCAGCGGTCGCCATAGACCGCTGCTATGCCAATGTCGTGGGGCTGCCGCTCTGCGCCGTTGTGGCCCTGCTCGAAGAACAGGGACTCGCACTGGGACTTTCAATACCGGCCCTGTGCCTACGCCATTTCAATTATCGTTGTCCGGCGCCAGATAGAGGAATTCGTCTATGAAAGTTATTCGCTCTGCGCTGCTGTTTTCATTACTAATGTTAACTGCCTGCACCTCACGACTCCCCGACGATACACCTGCCGGCGCGCCGCCGCAACAGCTCGCGCCGGCCACGCTCCCACTGCCTACCCCTAACCCTGACATCCACGCCTCAGAAACACTAGGGCGCGCCTTCCTCAGCGCCTGGGAGGAAGCCGACTATGCCCAGATGTACGCCCTGCTGGCGCCCTCGTTGCGCGCGGGGCTGGCGCAAAGTGATTTTGAGCAAGCCTATCGCACGCCTTTCATCAGCACCACCGGCGTCAGCGTCACCACCGTTCCCAAAATGCTGGAACTGGACGGCGCGCAGGCCGGGATTGACTTTACCGTCACCTGGCATACGGCGCTGTTCGGCAACTTGCAGAGCGACAACCGGCTTGATCTGGTCAAGGAAAATGCCCAATGGTGGGTCAACTGGCGCAAGGACACCATCTGGCCCGGCTTAGGTGACGACCTCGCTTTTGCCGCCGAGTATCAGATTCCACCGCGCGCCAACATCTATGCCAAGAATGACGCCGGGTTAGCCGTCCCGGTCACCCTCGTTACCGTGGGCGTCGTCCCCAACCAGATCACGGACGAGCCGGCAGTGCTAACCGCGCTGGCACAAGTGCTCGGCATGACGCCGGAAACGGTTCAGGCCAGCTATGCCCAGCAGCCCAGCCATTGGTACATTCCCATTGGCGAAATCACCAACGAAGAGAGCTTGGCAAACGAGGCGCTGCTCACGCTACCGGGGATCGCGCGGCGTGATCGTGTGGGGCGACTCTATCCTCTGGATGGCGTCGGCGCTCATGTGGTAGGGTGGATTTCGTCCATCCCAGCGGAGCAGTACACCGACTATCGGCAGCGCGGCTATCGCGGCGATGAGGCCGTAGGCATCTCTGGCCTGGAAGCCTGGGGTGAGGCGATCCTGGCCGGGCGTAACGGCGGGCGGCTATACCTGGTCAACGCTGCCGGTGAATATGTGCGCGGCCTAGCCGAGCGCAAACCAGAACGCGGGCGGGCCATCCACGCCACACTCGACCGTGACCTGCAATATGCGGCGGAGCAAGCCCTGGGCGGACGACGCGGCGCCGTCGTCGCGCTCGATGTCCACACGGGCGCCATCCTCGCCCTGGTCAGCGGCCCCCACTTCGATAGCAACATCTTCGTCCGCCCGACCGATGAACTCCAACGCCAATACCTGCTCAACGATCCTAACCATCCCCTGATCAATCGCGCCACACAGGGACAGTACCCTATTGGTTCTGTCTTCAAAATCATCACACTGGCCGCGGCCCTGGAGGCCGGCGGGATGACGGCGACCAGCCCCTTCTACTGTCCTGGCTACTGGGATGGTCTGGGCGTTCCCAATCGCAAACTGTGTTGGGCCAAAGACGGTCACGGCGCTATCAACCTCAAAGACTCCCTCACAGCGTCCTGCAACGTCACATTCTACGAGATTGGACGGCTGTTGGACAACAAAGATGCAGAACTACTGCCGACGTATGGTCGCAGTTTTGGGTTCGGAGAAAAAACTGGCCTTCAGGAGTTGTCAGAAGCCGCCGGACTCATCCCCACCCCCGCTTGGAAGAAAGCTACCTACCAAATCGGTTGGGGAACCGGCGACGCGGTGAACCTGGCCATTGGGCAAGGCTATCTATTGGCGACGCCACTCCAGGTAGCGCGCGCGGTGGCCGCCGTCGCCAATGGTGGTGTGCTCTATCGTCCCTATCTGATCGAACGCATAGACGGCAATCAAGAGATTCCAGAACATATCACGTCCCCTATGAGCGTAGGACAGTTACCCATTTCACAAGAGAACCTGCGCACCATTCAGGAGGCGATGCTGGGGGTGACCACCGCGCCCCTCGGCACCGCCCACCATCGCTTCGCCGGACTCAATATCCTGGTGGCTGGGAAAACTGGCACGGCGGAACCTGCAAACGAAAATGATCTACCTCATTCGTGGTTTGCCGGCTATTACCCTGCCGAGGCCCCAGAGGTTGCCATGGCCATCGTCGTAGAAAATGCCGGGGAAGGGTCCACCGTCGCCGCGCCTATGTTCCGCCAGGTCCTGGAAATCTATTATGGGTTGCCCGTCACCCCACTGCCTGATCCGAGCACGGTCACGGAGGGGGACTAAAAAATTTACCCATCCTATGGGTTCGTAAAAATACAACTTCAGCAAATGTTCGCCACTGATCATTTGTGCACGTAATTGCACGATTGGGCCGTTTTCTATTGACGCAAACGACAAACTATGCTATAGTGACACCATTGGGCTATCCTATGCTAAAGCTCGAACGGCAAAACCTTATCTTGCAGCACCTTAAAACGGCAGGCGCACTCCATGTAAGCGACTTGGCTGCCCAGCTAAGGGTTGATCCCGTCACCATCCGCAGGGATTTGGCGGAAATGGAGAAGAAGGGGTTGCTGCACCGGGTTCACGGCGGCGCCGTTCTACGAAATATCCCCTCCCCCACCCTGCCGGGTATTGGGCTGAAAGGGCGTATTGCAGAAACGGCAGCGCGGTTTATCCCAGATCACAGCGTGGTTTTCCTCAGCCCTGGGGTCTTTACGCCAGAGCTAGTGCCATTTCTGCACAAGCATGAGCAGCTAACCATCATCACCTCCGCGCTAGATGTTGGATGGTATGTGGCGCAGCAGCAGCGCCACACCTTGCACTTGCTTGGCGGGCAGGTGAAGGCAGATTTTGGAGCCTACGGCGACCCAGCGGCGCTGCATCAAATACAGGCGGACTGGATCGTCCTTGAAGTCGCCGGACTGGACGTAGAACGCGGTATAACACACGACCACCGAGATTACGCGGAAATGGCGCGAGTGCTGTTTAATCTGGGGGCGCAAATGATTGCTCTCGCCGCGCCGGAGGTGCTGGGCCGCGCCGGAGCAGTGTTCATCGCCCCGGCCAGCGAGGTAGACATTCTCATTACGGGGCGAGAGGCCCCCAACCCAACCCTGTGGGATTTAAGCGAGTTAGGGGTAAGAATTGTGTTGGCCTGAAAGCAAATCTTTGGATTTTGGATTGAAGAATTCAATCTAAGCTTATCACATATCACACGAAAGGAGTAAGTTATGGCAAGCGTTACCTATGAACACGTATACAAGCGTTTTGGCGATGTAAACGCCGTGGCCGATTTGAGCATTGAGGTAGCCGACAAAGAGTTCCTGGTGTTCGTTGGCCCTTCCGGCTGCGGGAAAAGCACCAGCCTGCGGATGTTGGCCGGTCTGGAGGAGATCAGCGAGGGCAACATCTACATTGGTGACCGGCTCGTCAACGATGTGCCTCCCAAGGATCGTGACATCGCGATGGTTTTCCAATCCTATGCGCTCTACCCGCACATGACCGTTTATGATAATATGGCTTTCGGCCTCAAGCTGCGCAAAGTCCCCAAGCAAGAAATTGACCGGCGCGTGAAAGAAGCCGCCGGCATCCTGGGGATTGAGCATCTGTTGGATCGCAAACCAAAGCAATTGTCCGGCGGGCAGCGCCAACGTGTGGCGGTCGGGCGCGCCATCGTCCGCGAGCCAAACGTCTTCTTGATGGATGAGCCGCTTTCTAACCTGGACGCCAAGCTACGCGTGCAAGCGCGCACCGAAATATCCAAGCTCCACCTGCGCCTGGGCACCACCTTCATCTACGTGACCCACGACCAAACCGAGGCGATGACGATGGGGACGCGCATTGCAGTCCTCAAAGATGGCATCTTGCAACAGTTGGACACCCCGCAAAACCTGTATGACCGGCCGGGAAACGTCTTTGTGGCGGGTTTTATCGGCAGCCCGGCCATGAATTTCTTCGAGGCTACCCTCATCCAGGAAAATGGCATAACGTATGTAGATTGCAAAGATTTCCGTGTGGCCGTACCCGAAGATCGCGCCAGCACCTACAAACCCTACCTGGGTAAGGAAGTGGTATTTGGGATGCGCCCGGAACACATCCATGACCCGGATTTCCCGCCCCCAGGGATCACCCCTGCGTTGGTGCCGGGCAAGATTGAAGTCACCGAGTTGATGGGCAACGAAGTCCTCACTTATTTCGCCACCGACAACCACACCTTCATCGGGCGCTTTGACCCGCGCACCAAAGTGGTGATCGGCACAAGCAAATCCGCCACCTTCGATATGAGCCGGATGCACCTGTTCGACAAACAAACCGAGAAAGCCATCCGTTAACTGATTACCGTCTCGCTCTCTGCAAAACAGGCCGGCGCTATCATGCGCCGGCCTGTTTTGTAGCCTTGCCCAATGAACCGTGCCCTTCCGGCGCTTAATCGGCGGGGGGAACCGGACCGCTTTTCACCGGGAATAACGTTGCCACAGAGAGCACAAACAACATTCCATAAATCGCAAAGATTAACACGTAGCCCAGGCCTGGCACAGCAGGAGCATTTACGGTAAAGAAATCAGCCACCGGGCCGCCAATGTACGCGCCAACCGCCCCGGCCCCGGCCCC
>Ga0116144_10005059_pt1 | contig 12160 bp, 15 predicted proteins | sample AD_UKC035_MetaG_FD_89746 | JGI IMG/M metagenome (GOLD analysis project Ga0116144, IMG submission 89746) | Active sludge microbial communities of municipal wastewater-treating anaerobic digesters from USA - AD_UKC035_MetaG | ecosystem: Engineered > Bioreactor > Anaerobic > Digestate | place: USA... | reverse complement strand
TAAAAGAGTTTGACCACTTGTATAATGTGGTTTGGCCTTTAGTTCATTTGGAAACAGCTCAAGACTACCTCGACCTAAAAGGTGAAAACAAAGCAGCGACAGGTGGTAGCGAATGGAAAAAATATTTGCATCCAAAGTTTCAGCAGCGTAAATTTTTTCCAACACTTTGGAACAATGACGAAATAACCAATTGGGGTAATAATAAATAACACTTAAAAAATAGTAAAATGAATATTCAAGAAAATAACATCATCGGAGAACTAGTGGCACAAGATTACCGTGCTGCTTCAGTTTTTAAAAAATATGGTATCGACTTTTGTTGTCAAGGTAACAGAACAATTCAAGATGCTTGCGAAGCAAAAGAAATTGACGCATCTTCGGTAGTAACCGATTTAATCGAAGCAAATAAGGCAACTTTAGAAAGCACCATCGATTATCAATCTTGGCCTATAGACCTTATGGCGGATTACATAGAGAAAAAACATCATCGCTATGTGGAAGCCAAAACGCAAGAAATAAAACCTTATCTCGACAAAATTTGCCGAGTGCACGGTGACCGTCACCCTGAGCTTTTAGAAATCAATGAACTATTCAACGAAGCAGCAGGAGAATTGGCAGCTCATATGAAAAAAGAAGAATTGATTTTGTTTCCATTTGTTAGAAAAATGGCAAAGGTGAAACAGGAAAATACTAAACTAGAAGCACCACATTTTGGCACGGTAGAAAATCCTATTCAAATGATGATGCACGAACATACTACCGAAGGAGAACGCTTTAGAAAAATAGAAGCCCTGAGCAACAACTACACGCCACCGGCAGATGCTTGCAATACCTATCGAGTAACTTTTGCCTTGCTAAAAGAATTTGAAGCCGATTTACACTTGCATATTCATTTAGAGAATAACATCTTGTTTCCTAAAGCCATTGAACTTGAAAAACATTTAAAGAATGCCTAATCCTATTAAAAGAAACGAAGCCCTTAAACCTTTAAGCCGTGACCACCATCACGGCTTATTGCTCTGCTGGAAAATTAGGCAAGGTATCAAACTGAATATCGAACCTGAAAGGATAAGAAAGTATTTGGATTGGTTTTGGATGAGTTATTTAAAGCCACATTTTGAAATTGAAGAACAGTATGTGTTCCCAATTTTAGGAAATGAAAATGAGTTGGTCAAACAAGCACTTGCCGAACATAGAAGGTTAAAACGTCTTTTTGAAAATGAAAATGACCTTTCCAAAACCAATAGTTTGATTGAAGAAGAACTAGAGAAGCATATTCGCTTTGAAGAACGGGTACTTTTTAACGCAATACAGTCAGTAGCAAGCAGTGAGCAATTGATCCAAATAGAAATAGATTGTGCAGATAAGTGTTTTTATGAAAACCTATCAGATCCTTTTTGGGAATGACGAGAAGTACCATAAAAATTACCGTTCTTGAAAATGGGACAGAACAAACCATTAAAACCTACAAAGGTGAGTATCGAAATTTAATGGAATTGTTAAAGGATACACTCTATTTTGATTGTTTTGGCGAGTGTGGCGGAATGGGCAGGTGTGCTACTTGCATTATACACGTAACTGGATTTCAAGGAAGTGCAGTAATAAAAGATAGGAATGAACCTGTAACACTTGCAAGATATGGTTTTGAAGATAATCCAAGCATTCGACTTTCTTGTCAATTATTAGTTTCGGCAGATTTGGACGGGGCAATAGTTTCGGTTTTAGAAGAAAATTGAAGCATTTTTCAAAATCCAGACAAAACAATCTAACTGAACGCTTTAAAATCTATAAAATTATTTGTTTAGTAAGGATTCCTTACTATATTTGCAACGGCAATAATGCCAAACAAAAATTTAAATTCATAAAAAATGGCAAAATCAATTTTCTATCACGCTGGATGTCCAGTATGCGTAAGTGCAGAACACGACATCGTTAACCTAATTGGTGCAACTAATGTAGAAATCGTTCACATTGGCGAAGACCGCAACCGAATTGCAGAAGCTGAAAAAGCAGGAGTAAAATCGGTTCCAGCGTTGCTTACACCAAACGGCAATGTATTGCACATCAACTTTGGTGCATCTATGTCTGATGTAAAAGGTTAAAAAAAATTGCCCTGTAAAGTTAGGATTCCTATCTTTGCAGGGCTTTTATTTTCAAAAAATGAAACAAATAACTATATTGTTTGCACTTGTCATATTTGTAGGTATAACTACAAAGGCTCAATCATACATTAAAAAAGAAACAAAAATGAAGGTAGCAGTTTGGGACACCTATGTAACAAAAAAAGACGGAAGCGTAATGCACTTTGACATTATAGCACCCGAAGAAATTAAAGATACTATCATCATCTACGGTTTTGGTAGCGAATATTTGAAGACCAAAGGACAAGAAGGGCAACCCTTGACATCAAAAGAATGCCGATTTTGTCACGTAAGAAGTTTGCACCCGCAATGGGAAGCAGACATTAAAAAGCAAGGTTATTTTATACTTGAAATGGAAAATTGCGATTAATGAAACATTCTTCATTTAACTTAAACGAGCAAAACCAAAAAGTCGAAAGTCGCATTGTGGTGGCTTTGGAGCGAATTTCAGAAGCATTCAGAGTATTATTATGGAATGAAAGCAAAGAAAATTCATTAAGCCCGATACAAATTCAAATTTTAATTTTCATCTATTTCCATTCGTTGGAAAAATGCAAGGTGGGTTATTTGGCTAACGAGTTCAACATGACTAAAGCCACAATAAGCGACAGTGTAAAAGTTTTACTTTCAAAAGGATTAGTTACCAAGGAAACTGACCCCATTGATACAAGGAGTTTTTCGCTATCACTAACAAACGAAGGGAAAAAAATAGCAAAGAAGGTATCATTATTTGCTTCCTCTATAGAACAACCTATTGAAAGACTGACACAGGAACAGAAAGAAATAATGCTCAACGGATTGCTGAAATTGATTTATGACTTAAACAAATCAGGCATAATTACCATTCAAAGAATGTGTTTTACTTGCTCCAACTATCAACTTGAAAAAGGTGTTCACTACTGCAAACTTTTGAAAAGTCAACTTGCCGAAAACGAATTGAGAATAGATTGTCAAGAACACGAATTGCAGATATGAGCTTCATAATCGAAAACATAGCAACCATTAAGGGTAGAATAAGAGCAGCAGCCGAATTTTCAGGCAGAAACTCAACGGAAATCAAACTCCTATTAGCAACTAAAACAGTTTCGACTACAAATATTATTAACGCCTTGGAAACAGGTGAAACGCTTATTGGAGAAAATAAGGTGCAGGAACTCAAAGAGAAATTTGAAGCACTAAAAGTTATCCCACACCAAACCCATTTCATCGGACATCTTCAAACTAATAAAGTCAAAGAAGTTACGAAATATGCTGACTGTATACAATCTGTTGACAGGTTGGAATTAGCTGAAAAATTGCAAAAGAGATTAGAATTTGAAGATAGAACCATAGATGTTTTTATTCAAGTAAACACTTCGTATGAAGAAAGTAAGTTTGGTGTTTCACCCGAAAATGCTTTGATTTTTGCTCAACAAGTCAAACAACTTGACAGACTAAATATTAAAGGTTTAATGACTATCGGACTTTTTTCTGCGGAAACAGAGAAAGTTCGAAAATGCTTTCAATTACTAAAGAACATTCAGATACGAATGTTAGATAAAGACTTACCTGTTTACGACTTATCAATGGGAATGAGTAACGACTTAGAAACAGCCATAGAAGAAGGCTCAACGATTATTCGTATTGGAACTGCAATATTCGGCAAACGACCTTATCCGGACAGCTATTATTGGAATGACAACAGAGAAACCAACCCACAGGTGTAAGCACATTTGCAAACTGCTACAAGCCTACCCGCAGACCAAAGTTTGCAAAAGAGCTTCCTCCTTTCCCGACCGAAAAATTATTTTTTAAAATTTTCTTCCCTTTTAAAATTTTTAAAACCGCCAACCCTCAGCCGACTCATAAAAGCCTAAACACTCACTGGACAATGACAGCGAAAACCTTAACAGACCTGACTTAAACGACACGACAGACAGAACGCCAGCTGGTAACACGGGTTTTGCAAAAGTGGCGGTGCAGTGCTTCGTATGACAGTTTTTCGTAAATTTGAAGTTTGGTACTTCGAATGAAGTTCGGAGCTAAAAATCGCCACCTTCGCAAAGCCCGAAACCGTTATCTGCTATTTTAAGGAAGACCATTTACCTTGAAATTACATTTAATATAATCCTTCCATTTTAGGTAGTGTTTCTTAATTTCTCCAGCTACCCATTTAGGTTCGGCAACAACTTTTTTATTTGTCATTAAGTTTTCATCATTTAGAACCAATAATGCCCTACTTAATTCAGCGTTTGTCTCTAAAATAAGTTCTTTACTTTGTTGACGTTCATTCTCTAAAATTTCCATAATATATGGAATTGCCTTTTTGTCGTCAGCAAGAATAGAAAGAATTGCTTTCTCTTGATAATCATTTGGTAAATCAGAATTTACAATTTGCTTAATATTTTTAATATCCATTATATTTAAGTTTGCGAAAGAAAAACAGCATATAACAGCGTGTATAAAAAATGGCGGGTTTTGTGCCATTTAGAAACATTTGTGCTGATATGAACTGTATTGCTTTCAAGTTAATTTTGTGCTTTAATTCCGCCACTTCTTATACACGCAAACCGTTAGCCGTCAGTGTAGCGAACCGCAAAACCGACAGACAAAACCGACAAATAACAGAAATAAAAATCGTAAATTTGCGACTTAACATATTGACAATAAATTAATGGCAAATAGTAATCTATCAAAAGCGAAAAATGCGAAGAATGACGAATTTTATACTCAATATCAAGACATTGAGAAAGAAATAATGGCTTATTTAGACTATGACCCAAATACATTTAAGGACAAAACTATTTTATTACCTTGTGATGACCCAGAATGGAGCAACTTCACAAAATTTTTTGCACAGAATTTTGAACGCTTTGGACTTAAAAAATTAATAAGTACAAGTTACGCACCTGACAGCAAACTATACAAAAACAATTATCAACCAACTCTTTTTGAAACGAACAATCCTCAATTTGACAAAAAGAAAACTGTTAAAAACGGAAAAATATTTTCATTAACTTATGACAAAAGTGGCGATGGAAAAATTGATGTAAATGATTTGGAATGGACTTACTTAAAAGGCGATGGAGATTTTAAAAGTGATGAAATAAAAAAATTGCGTGACGAAGCGGACATAATTATTACAAATCCACCTTTTTCTTTATTTAGAGATTTTTTAGCGTGGATAGTTGAAGCAGATAAGAAGTTTGTAATTGTTGGTAGCAAAAATGCAATTACATTAAAAGAAGTTTTCCCATTAATAAAAGCTAATAAAATGTGGGTTGGAACGACAAGTTTTAATAAAGATATGTTGTTTATTTCACCGGAAGAAGTTGACCCAGCAAAAAAACCAAGCTCAGCCACAAGAACTGTTGATGGTGTAGTTTATTTAAGGTCGCCTTCTGTTTGGTATTCAAATCTTGACCACGGTAGACGACATCAACCTTTGCCATTAATGACAATGCAAGACAATATAAAATTTAGTAAACACAAGGAAATCAAAGGAAAAGAATATCAAAAGTTTGATAATTACGATGCTATTAATATTCCATTTACGGATGCAATACCTAGCGATTATGACGGTGCAATGGCAGTTCCAATTAGTTTTTTAGATAAGTATTCACCTGAACAATTTGAAATAATTAGTTCAAATGATATAATAACAAATGATACAATGCCATTTAAAGAACACGGTTTAATTAAAGACAAAGACGGAACAATTAATGGCGTACCAACTTATGTAAGACTTGTAATAAAAAAGAGGAAATAAATGGATACTACTTTACGAACAGATATAACAGTAAAAGACGTTTGCGATGGTTTCATATACAATGAACTTGAAGGAAAGGGTTTGTTTGGACTTTCAGGTACTTTAACAATTCAACCCGAATACCAACGCAACTATATTTATGCAGACGGAAAAAGAGATGTTGCAGTAATAAATTCAATCTTAAAAGGTTATCCATTAGGTTTAATTTATTTCAACAGAGTAGATAAAAACAGCCTTGAAGTTTTAGACGGACAACAGCGAATTACTAGTTTTGGAAGATTTGTAACTAACAAATTTGCAATAAAAGACGAAAACGGAATGGAGCAATATTTTAGTGGTATTGCAGAAGACAAACAAAAGAAAATTTTAGAAGCGAAACTTTTAATTTATGAATGTGAAGGAACAGAAAGCGAAATAAAAGAATGGTTTAGAACCATTAATATTTCAGGTGTTCCTCTGACAAATCAAGAATTATTAAACGCTGTCTATTCTGGACCATTTGTAACACTTGGTAAAGAAGAATTTAGCAACAGCCAAAATGCAAACATTCAAAAATGGAGTGCTTACATTTCTGGTAGTGCAAACCGACAAGACTTTTTAGAAAGAGCATTGGAATGGGTAAGCAAAGAAAATGTTGGCGATTATATGAGCAAACACCGATTTGACAACAACATTACAGAACTTAAAAACTATTTTAAAAGTGTTATTGACTGGGTTTCTACAGTGTTTACAGACGTGGAAAGCGAAATGAAAGGACTTGAATGGGGCAGACTTTACGAAGCGTATAAGAAACAACCATACAACTCAAAGACAGTTTCAGAACAAGTTAAAAAATTGTATGCCGACCCATACATAAAAAACAGAAAAGGCGTTTTTGAATTTATTTTGGGTGGTTCAACAGACTTTAAACTTTTGGAAGTTAGAGTTTTTGACGAAGCAACAAAAAAATCAACTTACGCTATTCAGACAGCAGAAGCTGAAAAGAAAAATATATCAAATTGTTCACATTGTGCAATCGGACACGATGCTAACAAAACCAAAATTTGGAAATTAGCAGAAATGGACGCAGACCACGTTACAGCTTGGAGTAAAGGCGGAGCAACCGACACTAAAAACTGTGAAATGTTGTGTAAATCACATAACAGAGCAAAAGGAAATAAATAGAAAATGACGAACAAAAAAACACCGAACGGCTAACAGCAGTTTGGCAAAATGGCGGGTTCTGTGCTAAATTGAACATTTGGATTTCAAATAAACATTAGTGCTAAATTGAAAGTAAGTGCTTCTAAATCCGCCACTTCGCCAAGCTGCAAAACGTTATCGCTCAGTGTAAAAAGCCGACCGCACAAATGGCACATTTGGTTTTTTCTGACACACGAGCCAACGCTTAAAAAACCAAAAGAGCCATTTCTTTCCAACGCACGAACGGACTGTGAATAAAAAAATAGAAGAAAATGAATAGCGTAAATCTTATTTCATTATTTTTGGACAAAATTTGCCAAAGCAGAATATGTCAAAAACAGACAACATAACATTTGGAGAGTTCATCAGAACACTTAGAGAAAATGCAAACCTTCCTTTGAGAAAGATTGCCGCAGAGTTGGACATCGATACTTCAACGTTAAGTAAAATTGAGAAGAATGAACGAAATGCAAACGAACAATTTATTGATGGCATTTCAAGAATTTTTCACATTGACAAAGCTGATTTAAAAGTTCGTTATTTAAGCGATAAAATCACCTATCAACTTTTAGAGGAAGAAGATGGAATTGAAATTTTGAAAGTAGCGGAAGAAAAAATTAAATACTACAAGCAACATAAATAGAATGACAAAGAAATTTAGAGATTATAAAGCGGAAAATGCAAATTGGATAACACTTGCCTCGGGTGAATTTTACCCAGATATACTTGTTGATGCTTGTAACTTATATAGACCTGTACTAGAATTGTTCGGTCAGCTTTTAAAAACAAGTGAAAGTTCGGAAAAACTTTTCTTACAAACAGTAGATGTTAACCAACCTTGGATGCGAATTCAACTAGCAAGAGTATTTAGAAAATATGTGAGTCCAAACACACCAGTTGAAATGCTAAAACATAAACGTAAAGCTGATTGGATATGTCAAGAATTTGGAAAAGGATTTAGGTCAATTGTTGAAGTTCAAAAAGCGTTTCTTTCACGCCCAATGCCTGACGAAGCATTATGTGCTATCCTTTGGGAATATAAGGATAGAGGACAAAAGGGGTACGATATGACAGAAAAAATGTTTGAACTTTTAAGAAGTAAATTTCCTCAATTTGAAATACTTGGTCCTGAAAGAGCAGGAAGAGATATTCTATTAGGTGAAGTATTTGAAGATTATACAAAGCCAAACAGACCTGCGGATTTTATTATAAAAGATGGTGATATAATTTTAGCTGTGGGTTTTGCAAGATATGATTCGGATAGAGGTGGTGCTCAAGAAGATGACAGGACAGGAGGTTATTCTAATGCTTCAAGAGAGTTACTTGAATATGCCATTGGTAAAGATTTAAGAACAAAAATAATATTCGTAAATGATGGCCCTGGTTTGCTTCTAGGTTCAATGTGGGATGATTATAGTTATATTGAAGAAGCTTCAGACGACATTAAAGTTGTTACACTTAGAATGATTACAGAAAGAATTACACTAGAATGGTTAAATAGTTAAAATTATGGCAACAGGAGTAACAAAAAATATGTGGCAGGAAACAGTTCAGATTGTTTCATCTGAACATTTTCCATTTGAAACAGATTATGAAATAACTTATAAAGGCAAGATGCCCGAAAAGGAAATAATTTCAACGCCCTCTAAAGAAAAATATGAATCACTGTATGGTGAATTCAAAGAAAATAAATTGATTTACGGTGACAATTTAGATGTATTACGTTTTCTTCTGCATTCAGGAGAATTGAAAAACAAAGTGAAACTAATTTACATTGACCCACCTTATGGAACAAATAGTGTTTTCCAATCTCGAAATCAGAAAGATTCATATAAGGATGATTTAGTAGGAAGTCATTTTATTGAGTTTATTAGAAGAAGAGTTGTTTTGTTACGTGAATTATTGTCTGATGATGGCTCTATTTATGTTCATCTTGACAGCAATATGACTTCACAAATTAAAATCATAATGGATGAAGTTTTTGGTGCTAAAAATTTTCGTGGTTTTATAACTAGAAAAAAATGCAGCAATAAAAATTCAACACGAAATACTTACGGTAATATCTCAGATTACATTTTATTTTATTCTAAAACTGACAATTTCACTTGGCATAGAGCTACAGCAGCTTGGACTGACGAAAAAATTTTAAAAGAATATCCTTGTATTGATGAAGCCACAGGAAGAAGATATAAAAAAGTTCCTATACACGCTCCAGGAGTAAGGAATGGTGAAACAGGAAAAGAATGGAAAGGAATGTTGCCCCCACCCGGAAAGCATTGGCAATATACACCGAGTAAGTTAGATGAGTTTGACAGAGTTGGAGAAATTTATTGGTCAGCTACAGGTAATCCAAGAAGAAAAGTGTTTTTAGATAAAGACAAAGGAATTGCCGTACAAGATATATGGACAGATGTACAAGATTCATTGAATCAAAGTATAAAAATCACAGGATACCCAACTGAAAAAAATCCAGATTTACTAAAAAGAATAATAGAAGCATCTTCAGACAAAGGCGACATTGTTTTAGACTGTTTTGCAGGTTCGGGAACAACACTTGGGGTGGCTCAACAATTAGGTCGTAATTGGGTAGGTGTAGATAATAGTTCAGAAGCAATCGACAATATTTTAAAACGATTTTTTAATGGTCTTGAAGGAATGGGAGATTATGTAAACGGAAAAAACAATTCAGAAAATGATAATGACCAAATGACACTGTTTGAACCAAAATCTAATTATGGAAAGGCTTTAAAAACTGATTTCAACCTTTTATCAAATTCTAAATATTCAGATTTGATAAATGAAATTTTAGAGAACTACTTAAATAAATAAAATATGGCTGATAAAAGTCAAAATTTAAACTTTCAAGGCTCTCTATTTGAAGAAGATTATCTGATTCGAACATTAGGTGCATTAGTTCATTCTCCTGAAATCGCATTGACCGAACTTGTTGCAAATGCGTGGGACGCAGGTGCAACAATTGTCGATATATTTATTCCTGAAGATTACAACCAAAAATTAATTATTGAAGATAATGGAACAGGATTGACTGAAAAGCAATTTAAGGAACGATGGATGAAACTTGGTTATAATCGAATAAAACATCAAGGCAAAAATGTAATTTTCCCAACAAATGTTGAAGGAAAAAGATTAGCTTATGGTAGAAATGGAGTTGGTCGTCACGGATTACTTTGTTTCGATAATGAGTACACAGTAATCACAAATTCAGATGGCAGTAAATCTACTTTCGTAATTACTACACAAGATGAAACTCATCCATTTGTAATCAAGGAATCCTATTTTGAAAAATCTGATTCTTTCGGAACACGACTTGAAGTAACTGTAACAAAGAACCTACCCAAACCTGATAAAATTTTGCAAATAATTTCTGCGAGATTTTTACACGACCCAAAATTCATTGTTTCTATCAATAGACAGTCTGTTCAATTAGAACAACATTCGGGCTTAGTTGATACTACTGAAATTATTGTAGAAGAAAACATAAAACTTATGGCCCATTTTATTGATTCACAAAAATCGGCTCGTTCAACTTTATATCAAGGAATTGCTTTTTGGCAAAGTAATAGACTTGTCGGAGAGCCTTCTTGGATTTTAGGAAATGAAGTTTTTATTGACGGAAGAACAAAATTTGCAAAAAGATATACAGTTGTAATTCAAACAAACGATTTGGCAGATTACATTTACGAAGATTGGACAGGTTTCAAAAAAGTTGAAACTATGGAAAAGGTTTATTTGAAGGTTTTTGAATATGTTAATAAAATGTTTGCTGAGATAGCGAAAGACTCTATCGAAGAAACTAAACAGCAAATCAAAAGTGATTTTCAATCCGAATTATCTCAATTAACACCTTTAGCAAAATACGAAGTAAACGAAGCTATTGAAAGCATTACAAGTGCTCACCCTACAGCAAAACCAGAATCTATTTCTATTGCAGTTGAAGCAATAATCAATCTTGAAAAAACCCGTACAGGCAAAGAATTATTAGTAAGACTTGCAAAACTTTCTGAAGATGATATTAACGGGTTAAATACATTACTTGAAAATTGGTCTGTTCGTGATGCGTTAAGTGTTTTAGATGAAATTGATAATCGGATTTCGGTAATTGAAGCTATCCGTAAATTATCAGGTGATGAAAATGTTGACGAATTACACGTGTTACACCCTTTAGTAACAAATGCTAGATGGCTTTTCGGTCCAGAATATGAATCAGCTGAATATGCTTCAAATCGTCAATTACAAAATGCAGTTCAAATTATTTTCAAAACAGAAATACAAAAAGAAGTATTCAATAATCACAGAAAACGACCAGATATAGTTGTTCTATCAAATGCTACTCTTTCTGTGACGGGAACTGAAATGTTTGATTCTGATTCAGGGCTTTCAAATGTTAATCGCATTTTAATTATTGAACTTAAAAAGGGTGGTTCGAATCTTTCAAGAAAAGAGAGAAATCAAGCTATGAGCTATGTTGAGGATTTTATTAATGCAGGAAATATTATTGGAAATCCAAGTATAGATTGTTATGTTGTTGGAAAAACATTCTCTGAAAAAGTTGAATTAAATGTAAAAGTTGGCGACCGAGGAAAAGTAAATGTTAGCACTTTTGACCAACTAGTAGATACAGCAGAAAAAAGGCTTTTTGGACTAAGACAAAAACTTAACGAAAGATATGATGATATTCCAGGAATGGATTTATTTAAACAACAATCAACACAATTAAAAGTAGATTTTGTGAATAATGGAACGAGTTAAAAGCCCAACACACAGCCACACACATTGCCAAGCCACACAAGCCCAAGCTCGAACCAAAGCTTGGCAAAGAGTGTGTCTGCCCAACCCCACGACCAAAACGACCGACAAACCAACAGACGAAAAAGAACACCGAAGCGATAACATCACCTATACGCAAGCAGGGGTTTCGTGCTTCGTAGGACAGGAAAGAGCTAAATTTAAAGTTCAGTTCTTCGTGGGAAGTTCAATGGTTAAAATCCCTGCCTGCGTATAGCTGAATCCCGTTAGCAGAGATTATGAAAAGACAGACGGCAATCATATTGACACTTATTTTGGTAAT
>Ga0116144_10005058_pt1 | contig 12161 bp, 9 predicted proteins | sample AD_UKC035_MetaG_FD_89746 | JGI IMG/M metagenome (GOLD analysis project Ga0116144, IMG submission 89746) | Active sludge microbial communities of municipal wastewater-treating anaerobic digesters from USA - AD_UKC035_MetaG | ecosystem: Engineered > Bioreactor > Anaerobic > Digestate | place: USA... | reverse complement strand
ATCTAAATATTCCGGAAAAACGAATCCAATTTTCACACCAGCCGAAAAAACCTCCTGATCGACATCAAGAAAAATAAGCTGAAGAGGAAAAGTTTTTTTTCCGCAGATTAGCCAGATTCCGCAGAAAAGACATAAAAACAAAGCGACAGATTTGTTGTACTGGTCCAGCCATTCCTAAGCCGACAAAACTGAGCGACCGACAGCTTCGCAGACAGCATCTGAACAGGGTTTTGCGGGGGGCTGAAAATTTGCCCGGGATTTCCGGAATATATAAGTCAGAGGGAGCCGGTGATAAGCAGCGCAGGCTCCCGACGAATAACATTTCATAAGGGGGAGCAGTTATGTGGATAGCACTTAGTGACGCTTTTCTGTCGATTGTCAGCAAGGGTAAGGACAAGAGCAAGCTCTGTGTAAGAGCTCGGCGCCGCGAGCACATCGAGCGTGTATTCCCTGGAGAGCCTGTCATAGATAACGCAGGCACCGATTATCCTTTCAGGGCTTACATAGGTCGTGACAAGGTAGCTGACGTCATTTCCAGGCAATTGAAAAACCTGTGCTACAACAACTTCAAGAATAGCGCCAAAAATGACGCAGATCTTGCCAGGGCCTACGGTTGGGTCTGGGCTGTTATGCTCCAGCTTCGAGAGGATTACACTGATTGAAGGAAAGCTATTGCGAAGCCTGATTTAAAATAAAAGGAGAGAATATGCGAAGTACCTATTCACTGCTGGAGTCCATTAGAAGCGATATTTCGAGCGGGAACACCGCCGGCCTGTTCAATACCATCGAGAACCTTGATCAAGACGAGCTTAAAACCCTCTGGGGCTGTTTTGATAAGGTTTCTGATGTTATTGGAAGCCTGCCGACACTGAATGCCGTTGCCAGCATTTACAACGAGATTGCACGTTATGTGAGAGAAGCCTTTGACAGATATGAGATCACTCCGAAAAAGCTCTTTATCGATATGCTGGATGCAATTTCAATTCTTCATGTGACCTCACATTTTCGTGATTGCACCAGCATCATTCATCCCACCTTTATGATTCGCAACCGCAGACATTTTGCTTTCTGGCGATGGTTCAGGGCTCATGCGCCAGCAGATCTCAAGATCATGAGTCTTCAGGAGTTTGATTTTCCACCGGAGTTTGTGCTGCCGAACATTTTGATCAGTAATCCGCATGACCTTAGATTTTATAAGGAATTTTGCATCGATCTGAAAACCAGGGAACCGGTCTGGTATGACAGATTAAGTATTGAACCCGTCGTGCGCGATGCCATCATCAGAAAGGCCATCGCGATCGAAGAGGGCAAAACCCTGCCCCGCTGCGCCGTACCGATGAGCATGGTCAAAAACAACTTCTTCATCGCCGACTATCTGCGCTGAAAAAATATTCTTCCTGCCTTCAGATGATGGCGATCGATAGAATGAAGCAATGAAACCGGCAATAAATGTTCGACCGGGCACGTTAGAGGCCTTGAGCAAGATATTCAAGCTCAAAAGGCATCGACCAGACAGTCTATCAACGACTCCAGAAAACTCGCGACAGTAGCAAAAGCGCTCTTTTTAGCGCACATTGACCCGACGCCGGCAACTTCCCCGCTCTTATGTGTCTGCATCATATAAAGGCTGCGATCGACTTCGAGCATGATCGAGCAGACCTGCGAATTTTTTGCATGGAACTGCTGAGGAACGATCGCGCCGGCAAATGGAGTATTTACGGCCACAGAAAAGCCCGAGTCGTTTATGCAGCTGACAGCCGCCCTTACAAGATGTTCCGGCGTATGAAAAGCGTCAGCCCCGATGCATATCTCAGGCTTAGCATCGTTCGGTCTGTCAGTCACCAGCGCGGCCGAATAACTGTGGCAGTCGATGATCAGACAGCGCCCGTGGCTCTGCAGACATCGAGCAACCGCCAGGTTGAAGACCGAATGATGCGTATCATAATAAGTGCGCAGCAGCTGCTCGCGGTATGCTTCATCATGGTCGCGCAATACCTGGCCCCGGCCGGTGGCCAGATAAACGGCACCCTGCCCTTTCTTCGCCATGGGTTCCAGGCTGTCGTCGCGAAATCTCTCGACATCCACAACCAGTCGGCTTACCTGTGACACGACAGAATCGAACTTCTTGACCGGGAACAGCTCATCAGTGAACCAGTCGGTCATATCGAACAATGCTTCACGAAGTTCTTCGTCATTCAAAAGAATGCGCGCCCGGTCGGCATCGGGTATGTACAGAGACGAATGAGGAACATGCAACACAACTGGTTTCCCGGCCATAACGTCCCCCCTGTTAAATGAATAAGCGTCTGCGCAAATGGCTCCAGGTAATTCATTCCGGAAAAGGGCGGTTTATTTTCAAAACACCGTCAAAATCGGCGAAAACGATTGTGCTGAAAATCGTCGCAAAATTTCCGGAATATATATGAAAAGTCCTGTTATGAAGTGAACTCGAAGTTTTACGAGCCGGTAGCGGCAGAAAGGAAGCGAACCATGGCACCGAAAGGAAAGGTCAGAATCTGCGATCTGCCTCAGTGGCAACGTGAGATGATGCGCGAAACCTCTCATCTTGAGCCACTTCGCGAAGGGTTTACCATTCTCAGAGACTTCTATCTGAAAAAAGCCGACTTCATCGCGAATCGGCAGCCTCTGGCGGAAACTCATCTTGAATGGGTCAGAACTGAGATTGCAGTTTACAGCAATATGCTTGCAATGGTCGATGATGCCTACAGGCTATTTACCCAAAATGACGACCTTACAGTTGGCGAACACATGGTTGTTGCGTTCCGGATCTGCAGATGCGAGATACTGGAATTACGAAGACTGATGAGCGTCAAGGAGAGTATTTTAACAGTTGCGCAAGCAATCGCCAGATCGAGTGAAAGAGACCCGGCCGTCGATCTGCACAGACTGGAAAGCGAAGTATTCATTCATACCGAAGACGTGGCCATGGCTGAGCAGGGCTATGCGCGAATCAGGGACTCTCACCTGGAAAACCGTGACAGGTTTCTCAGTTATCCGATACCGGCACCGACTGCTGTCGGTATTGCGCAAAAACATGCCGATGCATATGAAAATCTGATTTTCCAGCTGAATCAGTGCAGGAAACCTCTGAAAGAGAAGAATCTTCCGGTCTTCGACAGACTCACCCTGGCCTGTAATCTGATCGAGCGCGAGACTCAAGCACTCCGCCAACTGATGGAAGTGAAAGAATCTGTTTACAAACTGACGTTCTCAATCAATTCCGCCTATTCACAAGACGTTACCATCGTCTGAAAACCCTTACAAAACCCAATTCAAAAGAGAAGGAGTCTGCAATGAGCAAAAAAATCAGAACGTTTCAGGAAGCCATGGATGACATCCGCAAGAACGCGCCGGAATCGGCAGTATTCAACATACTGGGTTACAATGTTGAATTGAACCGCGAATGCTGCACCAATTACGAAGGCGTCTGCAAAAACATACGCGAGAAAGCCCCGGACGAGCTTTTCAGAGAAATGAACGAGCTGTCACCCGAAGAATTCGTCGAAGTCCTGGGTTCGTTAATATCCAGAGTTCAGCTGACTTTCGGCGAATTCTCCGAATGAAGCGCAAGGGGCATAAAATTGCCAGGATTCGCCCGTCGAATTATCGGATATCAGAGTTATAGCTGCAGAATCTGGACATGAATTCCCGGGCGATCTTTCTGAGTGGGGCGTCCAGAGCGTCATAAACTTTCTGTTCGATAAATTCGGGAATCGGGCCATAGAAAGCCTGAGCAATACCGCCGGTAATGCAGGCGATGGTATCTGAGTCACCACCCAGTGAAATAGCGCATCTGATGGCATCTTCGTAATCGGTTGAATCGATGAAAGCGCGAATAGCCTGCGGAACGCTCCCCTGGCAGGAAACGTCGAAGCTGTAGTCAGGCCTTATTTCATCGATATGCCTGCTGAGATCGTAGGCAAATTTGTCTTCGATGTAATCCTTTATCGCCGCCTTCGAATGGCCGGTGCGGGCCAGCAGTATCGCAGACACTACCGCCTGTGCTCCTTTGACTCCTTCCGGGTGATTATGGGTTACGCTGCTGAATTCCTCAGCTTTGACCAGAACCGTATCGAGGTCGTCGTAGGCAAAGCCGACCGGGCTGATGCGCATCGCCGAACCGTTGCCATAACTGTTGTAAGGTTGAGGATTCTCGCTGTTGGCCCAGACATGGAAACGCCCACCATACCCGCGATCCCGATAAGAGTGATAAAATTTGAGCAGATTCTCGCGGCATGAAGCGCCATTCAAAATGCAGTCAGCGACTGCCAGCGTCAGAACAGAATCATCAGTTATGCAGCTCCCATCGTTGAAAAGCGGAAAACTCTTGCTCTTAACATTGTCACGCTCATAGACTGATCCAATCAAATCCCCGGCTATTGCCCCGATCATGAAAAAGTCCTTTCTGTCAGCCGCTTTACCTGCTGCTCCGAAGAATTTCAATTCTCACCAACATATTACGCCCATTAGACCATTGCATCAACAGGAAGGACTCTAGCCTCGGAACACCTGCCAATACCGATTATCGCAATATTTGCCTGAAAAACCAAAAGGTGAGCGACAACTAATTCTTGACATTAGATTAACACTCCAAATAAAAATATACCTGTTTCGACCTTAATGTTTATATGCGATAATTCACCTAAGCTAGATACGCTACCCTGTACAAATAGGTATCTGGTTTATATATAATGATCTTCTTGGGGAATTCTCTACATTGTTGAAAAAAGAGGAATATAGATGCACAGTACTTTCATAACCGCACGTTTGTTTTCCAACCAGCGACCGCGCTTTGGAATCAGACTGATCCCGGCTTCCGAAGGTCTGGTTAACATTGGGCCTTCGCAATGCGCCTATGTTTGCATTGGAGACTACGAAGAGCACTTGTCGCTTACAATTGAAGAAATCCTTACGAGGCTCTTTTGCTGCAATCTTGAGAACGATCCCGAAAATGGATTAATCAGAAAATACGCTTCTGCAGAAATACCCTTTCTTCATTCTCATCCAAAGCCGCCAACTCCAGAACGTTGGAATATTTTTCGGATACGCCTGGAAAATGATTCTGAGGTAGATTTATTTCCTGGAACATGGAAATCCATGGCTTTCATCCTTCAGGATCCTAAGAGAATGCAAACACGAACGGATGTCTATGATTATTTCAAGAACTTGAAGAAATACAACTACTATGATTTTTTTGCCAAAGAAGAAAATGATTTCATAGATCTTCGATCGAGATTTGGCTGGAGATCATCGCCACAAAGTTTCTGGGGTAGCCATATCAGCGAGGAATCTGGCATGACAGACTATCTCCTAAAGGCATTTGGAGTTAACAACAGATGCTGGCATGGGCAGGGTTACATCGGAACCGCCCCAGCAGTCTTCGGCCGTGTTTTTCTGATCAAGAACCTTCCAGTGAGCTCCACTGCAGTAACCAATCTTGGAACCTACTCTCTCAACGATACTTTGCCCGCAATCCCAAAAGATGAAACGGGAGATGACTGCAACGATTGGCTGTAAATAGGCCTGAAACAGAATGTGTTGAACGCCCGACACTTACTGCCTGCGAGGTTTGATTATGGAATTCGCACAATACTTAAGCCTGGTAAAAGCAATACCATTTGGTAAAAAGCTGCCAGACGCCCTTTATATACACAGATATGGCATTGAATTTCTGCCTGTAGAATTACGCGACTTTCTGCAAAAGGCCCTGTCTGATTTACAGCTTGCCGAAGTGCCCTATGACCTTGTCAAGTTACATATAAAGGCATTCAAAGTGTCTCTCCTGGCTTACCCCACTTTCTGGGAAGCCCCCTACCCCGAACTGAAAACGAGTATCACTATAGACCTGATTACCAGGAGAACCAAGGTCAGTTCATACGAAAATTCTGACAACCCGCCTATTCTACATCGAAAAGAAACTTTTTTGCCGACAGGTCACCCGAAGATAAAAGAGTTTTCAGAAATTACCAGAGAGGCTGAAGAAGCCGGGCTCTTCGAAAGCCTCAATACCATTGGCTTCAAACAGAACTGGCTCAGACAGATCAAAAAAAAGGGTCTGCAGCTGATCAAGGGCCACCTCGAAAAGATCTCAAACGACAAACCCGCCGACGACAGCAAAGAGGCGACCGAGAATCGATCCGACAATAACGACATACCGCTGCCAGAGCAGATTCTCAGACATCGCACGGCGATAAACCGCAACACGCTTTCCAGCCCGATGCAAAGCCTTTATAATCACGATTATCTCAACGAAAAACATAGCGTTTTCGATTACGGTTGCGGTCACGGTGACGATATACGAGAGCTGCAGGCACACGGCATCGATGCAAAGGGCTGGGATCCGGTTTTCAGACCAGATGCCGATAAGCAACCTGCCGACATAGTTAATCTCGGCTTCATCATAAATGTCATCGAGAAGCCGTCTGAACGAGTGGAAACTTTGCGAGAGGCTTTTTCGCTGACAAAAAAGGTTCTGGCCGTTTCAGCCATGCTGGGCGGCGAAGCAACTGTTGCAAAATTCCGGTCATTCGGTGATGGCGTGGTAACCTCACGCGGAACCTTTCAAAAGTATTACACACAGCAAGAATTGCGTGAGTTCATCGAAGGCGCTCTCGATAAAAATGCCGTAGCAGTCGCACCCGGTGTGTTTTTTGTGTTTCCAGACCAGGATGAAGAGCAACTTTTCCTGGCAAACAGGCAGCGCCGAAAGTTTGACTGGGTGACACTCTCGCAGCGCGAGGCCAGGATCCGCCCACGCATTGAAAGAGCCAGCAAATTCGAAATGCACAAAGCGGTCATCGAAGATTATAAGAATGCCTGCTTGAGCCTCGGCAGGCAATGCAAACCCGATGAGTTTGACTTTACTGCACAGATAAGAAAAGTATTTGGCTCTTTGCCGAAAGCCTGGGAGCATATTGCAGGCGCAGACCCTGAGCTGTTCGAACAGGCAAAACGAGCCAGAATCGAAGACCTGCTCGTGTATTTCGGCTTAACCCTGTTCGGAAAACGCAAAGCTTACGCCCACATGCCGAAAAGTCTGCAAAGAGACGTGCAGGAGTTTTTCGGCAACCATAAAGCCGCAATTGAACAGGCACGGAGCCTGCTGTTCTCGGTCGGATCGACGCAGAACATTCACGCTGCTTGTATCCTGGCCAATAATAACGGAATCGGCTATCTTGACGGCGACCATTCGCTACAGCTGCATACAAGCCTTATCTCATCATTGCCGGCAATCTTAAGGCTTTATGTAGGTTGTGCCACACAATTATATGGTGACGTCGAAAAGGCCGACATAGTTAAAATACATATACAATCTGGAAAAGTCAGCCTTATGCGCTATGACGATTTCATCAACAAGCCGCTGCCACAGCTGTTAGAACGAATTAAAATCAAAATGCGCGAGCAACAGATCGACTTTTTCGACTATACCACCCAGCCGAAAATACAGTTTCTGTATATCAAATCACGCTTCATCCAGGAAGATTTCCCATTCTACAAAGAACAAAAGGCATTCGACGAAAAACTGCAGACCATGACCCAATTCAACTTCAGCGGCTTCGGCCCTCCCGCAGAGCAACTGCTGCAAATTCTTGGCGATCTTGAGATAAGCACACATAACCTCGGCAATGAAAATTGAAATCAACGATATTTGAGCTTTATGCCGCTGCAACGACACCGTCTATACCAGCCTGTAGTTTTCAGCTGACCCGACAAAACTTGTTCACATGCCTGATCCGGAAAATGCTGCCGTTGGGAACCCGCATTATTTGACATGGGCAATAAACTTGTCTAATATGGATTCCATCGAACGACAAACAATCTTTGGAATGCACAGACAGCATGTCTCAACCAACAATCGACGAAACATTTCCAATCAACCTACGGCAAACCGAAAACCTTGGTTTTTCGAATTCTATGTCTGATATTCGCATGGCTATTCTGACGTCTCACTTATCTGCATGAAGATAAAATTATAATATTCAGGACTGGTCTGACACAGGCCGAAATTTCGAAAAAGGATCAATCTATGACTTCACTAAGACCAAAGTTCTCCGGCCACCAGACTTTCGTATTCCGCTTTGGCTGGCTGGAGAAGGCGTATCAGTATACGTCCGGGGGCAAGAGTTTTTCAGATGCAGATGCCATCGTAGCTCTAGGCGTTGGCAAAAACATGGTCGAAAGCATCAACTACTGGAGTGAAATGACAGGCCTGGTGGACGGGGGCAAGCCAAGTGCTTTCGGCACCCTGCTTCTTGACGAGAAATCTGGATGGGATCCTTACCTTGAAGATAATGCGTCGCTTTGGCTCCTTCATTGGAAGCTGGCTTCCAGCCAGACATATTTTACTGCCGCCACCGCCCTTTTTTCAAAATTACACAAACCCGAATTTTCCAGGCGAGAAGTTGCAGAGGCCGCTATTCATGCGTTAGAACGTCATGAGCTGAAGGCGCCTTCAGAAAACATGCTCATTCGCGATATTGACTGTTATATCAGAGCTTACGCAGGTATACGACGCTTCGAAAAGAAAAAAAGCGGCGAAGAAACCTTTGGCTGCCCTCTCCAGGAACTGGCTCTCATACAACCGATGAACGACGGCGAAATGTATCGTTTCAATATTGGGCCCAAAATAACCCTGCCGGCAGAGATAATTGGCTATGCCATCTGGGACTACCTCAACCGTTCACAGCGACGCGAATCCGCCAGAATTCAAGAGATTCTCTATCACGAATACAGCCCGGGCCAAATCTTCATGCTCGATGAAAATTCGCTGCTCGAAGCCATAAATGTCTTAAAACAAAAACCTGAGTGGAGCAACCATTTTGATTTCACTGAATCAGCCGGCATAGCACTTATCCATTGCACGCTCACAGACGGCAATGAACTGCTTACAGCTTACTATCGCGGGGAAAGTCTTCAATGAAAAAAGGTCAAAAAATTTCTGATTTCGTTACGGTAGCTTCCCGATACCAGCGTTCGGTCAATCTGGCTCATGATTGGCATACAAATGAGAGCCTGGACGGCTATATAGTCACTCCAAACGTTCTCAATGCCCTCGATATAGTTGGCAGTGGCCTGAAGAACCCGAAGGGGCAGCGTTCTTTTTCTTTGATCGGCCCATACGGCGCTGGTAAATCTGCTTTTACCGTATTCCTCACCAAACTTCTGAGCAGCGAAAATAAAAAAGCAGAAGAGGTCTTAAGTAGAATCAACAATGAATACCAGCACCTGGCTAGAGATTATAGAGACCTTGCACGGCATGACCAGGCTGACAAAGGTTTTCTGAATATACCGCTCACGGCACGCCGGCAGGCAATCGGCCTGGTTCTTGTCGAAGGCTTCGCTGAAGCTTTGAGCAGGCTTCAGCCGGCAAAATCCGCGAATATATTGGCGAAAGCCATCCATGAGACAATAAAAGAAGCACATTGGAAAGATACCAACACCATTCTCAAGCTCCTCACCGACCTTAAAGCAGTAGCTCAGGAGCAGGGTTACGCCGGGATACTGCTTATGGTAGATGAAGCTGGCAAAACCCTGGAATTCGCGCTGCAGGATCGAGAAGCTGGCGATGTCCATGTTTTTCAGGTTATTTCCGAATATGCAAACCGGGAGAGAGATTTTCCGATACTCTTTTTGATCACGCTGCACCAGATGTTCGCTGATTACATAGATCTGGCAGATAGAACCACCCAGAACGAATGGAACAAAGTTCAGGAGCGCATGCAGACGATCCAGTTCTCCGAGTCGGCAGCTGCGACCATTCAACTCATTGCCGGGGCCTTTGTGAAGACAGGCAAGCTGCCTGATTTTATCGAGAAGCAAATCGACACAGTATTGAAAAGCCTCGAAAAAAACGCCGCTATTCTACCAGTAGGGCTTGACTACAAGCGCTTTGAGCAGCTGGCAAAAGCAGCATGGCCGCTACACCCGGCATCCCTGCTCGCAATGCCACACCTGTTCAGGCGCCTTGCCCAGAATGAAAGATCGGTTTTTTCATATCTGACCAGCTCCGAACATTTCGGGCTCCAGGAAAAGCTGGCAAAAAATATTGATAAATCTGATTTTGTCAGTCTGCATCACCTGTATTCGTATCTCATGTCGAATTTTGAGGCTAACCTCGCCCGTCTGCCACATGCAAAACGTCTGCTGGAAGCCAATGACGTAATCAACAGCCGCCATTCCTTAACCGCCGACCAGGTAGCCATCATCCGCACCGTAGCTATTCTGAATGTGCTTGGTGAAATGTGTCCTCTTAGGGCTACCGCTAAGTTCATTGCCTGTAACATGCCATCAGAAGTAGACGTAGAAGCCGAACTCGAGAAGCTTAAACAGCAGTCCATACTGACCTATCGTCAGCTCGACCAGTCATACAGAGTCTGGGAAGGCAGCGATGTCGACATTGAAGCAAGATTGAAAGAAGCGCGAAGACACCTGCAGATGGAACGCAGCGCCATGCTCACCACGCTGCAGAGATATCTGCCTGAACGTGTCTTTGTGGCAAGGCGGCATAGCCTTGAAAAGGGTGCCCAGCGCTATTTTTCCATCGCATATGCTGAGAGCATAGACAAGCCTGACTCTTATGAAGAGCTGAACCTTGCAACCGGCGCTTCCGGACAAATTCTGGTTGTGTTGTCAGCAGCTAATCAGGCAGCGATAGCAGAATCAGCACTGGCAGCCACTGCCCGGCAAAAGCGACTGGTAATAGCGTTGCCCAAGCACATAGAGGCATTACGAAGCGTTACCGAAGAGCTGGCCTGTCTCAGGTGGGTAGAAGAAAACACCGACGAGCTCCGCGACGACCGGGTAGCCAGACGAGAACTCAGCTTGCGCCTGGTTCAGGCAGAACAGAAAATTTCGCACCTACTGCAGACCCTCCTTGACCCAAGACCTGCTCCTATCGGCAATGCCTGCCAATGGTTCTGGAATGGAAAAATCGAAAAAACTGTTACCCCGGTTGATATTAACCGTCTGGTATCAAAAGTTTGCGATTATCTTTACCCCAAAAGTCCGACTCTCAGGAATGAACTTGTCGCAAGAGCCTCGATATCGACTCAGGCCGCTTCTGCCCGTCGCATATTGATGGAAAAAATACTGACAACGCCCGATCTTGCGCAACTCGGCATCGAGGGATTCCCTCCTGAGCGCAGCATCTATGAATCGGTTCTACATAATTCAGAGATTCACACATACGATAAGAAAAACAAGGTCTGGCGCCTTCAGCCACCTCCACCGACCAACAAGGTTAATCTGCGCCCGGCCTGGGATCTTATTGAAGCGACCGTCTTCACCGAGAAAATCGAAAAAATCGATCTGCAGCACCTTTTTTATCAGCTTGCGCAACCCCCGTTCGGAATCCCAGAAGGTATACACCCCATTCTTTTTACTGCCTTTTATGCCATAAACCGCGACGACCTGTTCCTGTACCGCGAAGGCAGCTTTATCCCGGAACCGACCCCCGGCCATTTTGAATTGTTGCAGCGTCGACCGGAGCTATTCCGGGTTTCTGGCGCACGACTAGATGGAATCCGCAAAAGCGTAGTAGAAAGAATAGCCCGGGGTCTCGATACTCAGCCCAAAACAGCGGCGGTGGTAAGAGCCCTGTTTCGCGTGATCAATTCTTTGCCGCAGATCACCATGAAATCTTCCAAGCTCTCCGACGCGACAGCCGAGCGTATGCGCGAAGCTTTCGGGCATGCCATGTCGCCCGAAGAATTGCTGTTTACCGATCTGCCCGAGTGTTTCGGGCTTCGACCGTTTTTGCATCAGGAGAAGCGGGAAAAGGACATAGACGCATTTTTTGCCGGCCTGAACAACTGCCTCAGGGTTCTCCAGGAACATGCCCCAAAAACCAGAGATGAAGCCAGAAACGTTCTATTGCAGAAATGTTCGTTGCCTGCAAGCGATACAGGCTGGGAAGAGCTGGAGCGTCGAGCCGCATGGTTAAGCCCGCGAATGAATCATGAGGTGCTGACGCCATTTTTAAAAGCCGTCTGCAATGGCATTACCGATCAGCACAACCCGATGTCCGCCCTTTCCTGCGTCAGCAACCGACCGTTCGAGCACTGGTCAGACACTGATGTAGAAAGATTTCCGGGGCTTGCAGAGGGTATTGCGCTGATCTTCAAACAGGCCTGGAAAAACTT
>Ga0116144_10005051_pt1 | contig 12170 bp, 10 predicted proteins | sample AD_UKC035_MetaG_FD_89746 | JGI IMG/M metagenome (GOLD analysis project Ga0116144, IMG submission 89746) | Active sludge microbial communities of municipal wastewater-treating anaerobic digesters from USA - AD_UKC035_MetaG | ecosystem: Engineered > Bioreactor > Anaerobic > Digestate | place: USA... | reverse complement strand
GTTTCTGATTTTGAGGGGTCTCTCTGCAGGCATTACACTCTACGCACCGTCTATTGTCTTATCAACCATATTGGGATGGAACATTGCCTTTACAACCGTATTGATTGGCATGCTGGTAATCATCTATTCTGTTTCGGGTGGAACAAAAGCTGTGAGCCTTACCCAGCGCCAACAGATGACTATTATTATGGGTGGGATGTTGTTAGCAGGCATTATGGCGTACAGTAAATTGCCAGAGTCGATTTCATTTACTGATACCATTCAGATTGCTGGTGAGTTGGGCAAACTCAATATTGTAACTACAGACTTTAGTTTGAGTGATCGCTTTAACATTTGGTCCGGATTACTGGCCTCTACCTTCTTATTCTTATCCTATTTTGGCACCGACCAATCGCAGGTTGCCCGGTACCTGGGGGGTAAATCGATAGCCGAAAGCAGGATGGGATTGATCTTCAATGGGCTGCTTAAAATCCCCATGCAGTTTATTATACTTTTTATCGGTGTACTGGTGTTTGTTTTTTATTTGTTCAATCAACCTCCGGTATTTCATAATCAAACCTTGAAGCACCAGGCAGCACAAACCATTTATGCCGATTCGCTGGCGCAGATGGAAAGCGGGTACAATGCTATTTATTCCGAAAAGCAAAAGGCCGTTCACAATTTGGTTTCCGGAATTCAATCCAACAATGAAACCATTATTCAATCCGCTAAAGCGGAATACAACCTTGCCAGGAAGAAGGAAGACAGCGTGCGCCTGGCAGTAAAGAAAACAATTGCATCGGCTGTGCCGGGTTCCAAAACACAAGACCGGGACTATATGTTTCTGAACTTTGTATTGAGTTATTTACCACACGGAGTTATCGGGTTAATACTTGCTGTTATGTTTTCGGCCGCCATGGGATCGATGGCTGGTGAGCTTAACGCATTGTCATCTACAACAACCGTAGATATTTATAAACGCTCCATAAGACAGGAGGGAAGCGATCGATTGTACCTCAATGCCTCGCGCCTGTTCACCATTATGTGGGCACTGTTGGCAATGGTTTTTGCCACGCTGGCCAACCAGGCAGAAAATCTGATTCAGTTTGTGAATATTATAGGCAGTTTATTTTATGGAACAATCCTGGGGATTTTCCTGGTGGCATTCTACCTGAAATCGGTAAAGAGTAATGCTGTTTTTGTAGCGGCCATTATTGGTGAAGCAACGGTGCTTGCCTGTTATTTTTTCTTCTACGAAGAAATTGCCTTTTTATATTACAACATTATCGGGTGTGTGGTAGTGGTGTTGCTGGCATGGCTGCTCCGGTTTCTGGATAAACAACCCAATGCGTAGCAAGTAAACTCCGGTTGGCAGAAATACGAAGCGCAATTTCGCTATGCTTCCGGCCAACCGGATAATTAATTTACTTTAATGTTTTCTGTAACTCTTCATTCATAGTTTGGTAATCGCGGTTACCGGCTTTCTGTGCAGCCTCCCAGCTTGCTTTTGAAGTAGCCAATGCACCGGCCTTATCGCCTGCAGCTTTTTGAATGCGTGCTTTTTGATATAATATCCAGAAAGCGGTTGGGTTTGCTTCCAATGCTTTGTTGATCCACTCCAGCGCCTGCTTTATATCTTTCCCATTCTCAAGATAATACACAGCAGCCTGCTGATAATTGCCCGGGTTTACCTTGGTATTAGCCTCTATCGACTTCATCACCTTGGCATCATAATCAACTGTAATGGTAAATTTCACAGAAGTATATTCCCATGCCAACTGTACTTTGGCACTTTTGCTATCAGCTGCTATATCACCAATGTTGATGGTAAACGTTTCAACCGGAGAAGTGAGTTTTTCTGATTTTACTTTAAAATTGGCTGCTTCTTTTGATTTATCATACGCATTGGTATTGCCACCAAGCGATAAATCCTTATACAACGAAACAGTCCACTCGGTAGCACCCGGCCAGGTAAAGATCAGGTATTCACCTTTTGGTACTACAATACCTTCTACTTTCACGTCATCGCTGAAAGAAATTTTAGTACCTGCATTGGCCCCTGTGCGCCAGATAGTACCGTGTGGATACATCACATCCTTTTCGCCAAAAATTTTACGGCCCTTCAGGCTTGGGCGCGAATAATCAATCTTTACATCCGTTAATCCCACAACAGTAAAAACCGATGCAGCCGGGCTGGGTTGGGGTGTCTGCACCTGGGCAGTAGCAGCAATACCCATCACGAATAACAGTAATAATAATGCATTTTTCATGGTAGTAATTAATTTTGAGGTTGTAAAAATAGAAGCATTTACAGCTTTAAAAAATTCAAACCCGGTCATTTAACAATTTTGATTCTCGCGCCCCAATTCTATCATCACACCCAGGTGGTATCCATAGCCCGCAAGTTGCTGGGTAAAGTGCTGATAACCCGCATAAATGGTGAAGTAACGGCAGGTCGCATTGTGGAAACCGAAGCGTATTCTTTCAAAGAACGCGGATGCCATGCCTATAACAACCGAAAAACCCCACGTAATGCAGTTATGTTTGAGGCAGGGGGCGTAGCATATGTGTACTTGTGTTATGGAATGCATAACCTGTTTAATGTAGTTACCAATAAAGCAGGCAGGGCCGAGGCTGTTCTGATCAGAGCAGCAGAACCAATAGCCGGCCAGGATATTATGTTAAGACGCATGAAGGCCCATAAACTTACCCGCATTACATCAGGCCCGGGCAAACTTACCCGTGCACTGGGCATTGAACGCACCCTTAATGGTGCCTCGTTGCTTAATTCGGCTGTTACCATTGAAACGGGCATTCCTGTGCGTAGTAAAAATATTATTGCAACCACTCGCATTGGCATTGATTATGCAGGAACTGATGCCATGCTTCCCTGGCGATTTTATGTGAAAGACAACGAGTGGGTAAGCAAATGGTAGCTAGAACGTTCGTATTTTTGACCATCTATCGGATTTAATGAAGACATCAATTCTTTTTTCTGTTCTGTTTTTCATCTCAGCACTTGCCAGCGCACAGTTTAACCTGGTTAATTCCGGAAGCGATGAGCAAAACCCGGTTATTAGCCCTGATGGCAAAACACTTTACATTACAGTAGCCAACAACGCCCAGAATGTGGGCGGACTAAAAGATCCGGGAGATATCTGGATTTCGGTGTGGACTGGCACCGATTGGTCTGCTCCGGTACATGGTGGCCTTGTGCTGAACAACCGGGGATACAACGGAGTAGCCGGAATAAGTAAGAGTGGAAACGAACTATTTTTGTTTAACCACTACACAAAATCGGGTGAACTGCCAACCACGCAAGGTATTTCTGTGTCCATTCGCAACCAAGCCGGATGGACAGCCCCGAAAAATATATCTATTCCATATTTCCGGAATAAATCAGAACATATTAGCGGGCAATGGCATGAGGACATGCAGGTTTTTGTCTTCGCTGCCGAATCATACCATACACTTGGTGCAGAAGATTTATATGTTTCGTTTTACCTGGAAGGTCGGTGGTCTGAACCTACGCACCTGGGTAACCTTATTAATACTCCCTTGCAGGAAATGAGCCCATCGCTTAGCGCAGATGGCAAATTTTTATTCTTTGCTTCCAATGGCAGACCGGGAGCCGGAAGTTTTGATATTTTTATGAGTGAACGGTTGGATGACACCTGGAAAAACTGGTCGATACCAGTTAACATGGGCCCCGCTGTAAATACCGATGGTCGCGAGTTGTACTTTCGTAAGTTTGAAAACCTGAACCAGGCTGTTTTTACTTCTACCAACAACAGCGATGGCTATGGCGATATTCGAATTTATCAGGATAAACTTCCCGAAGTACAGAAAGTAGATACGTTATTAAAGATTGTAGAGTCGAAACGCACCTATCGCGATACAATCAGGCGTGTGAAGATTAACGGAACAGTAACCAATTCAAAAACCGGAAGTACCCTTCCGGCCCGTATCACTTTCCGCGCTGACTCCACATACAAAACAGAAGCCAATGCATCCGGACAATACTCCTTAACGGTTCCTTCCACCCGTATTTACACAATAGAAGTGGACCATAGCGGCTATATAAACCTGGCCGAACGATTGGATATCCACACATTCGAAATGGCCACACTCGAAATGAACTTTAAACTTCAGCCCATTGAAGTAGGAGCCAGCGTAAACCTGAAAAGTGTCTTATTTGAACTAGGTACTACCGAACTGTTGGAAGAGTCGTACGCAGAATTAAATGTAGTAGTTGATTTTCTGAACAATAACCCGAAGGTTGAAATTGAATTGCAGGGCCATACCGATAATCGAGGCGACCGGGTAAAGAACGTATTGCTTTCGCAACAGCGTGTTGAAAAAATTAAAGCGTACCTGGTAAGTAAAGGAATAAGCGGTAAACGGATACGAGGAAAGGGTTTTGGGGGTTCCCGTCCTATTGCCACCAACGATTCAGAAGAAGCCCGCAAGCTAAACCGCAGGGTTGAATTCAGGATTATCAGGAATTAGTTTATGGTAGCTGGATAGGTTTTTGAAATTTTTTTTCTAATTTCATTCTACCCAAACCCCATCCACATGCGCAAACTTATCAAGTATGTCAGCTACTTGCTGATTGTTTTAATTGTGGTTATTGCAGCACTTCTCACCTATGTAAAAACAGCCTTACCCGATGTAGGTGAACCCGAAGATCTGAAAATTGAATACACAGCGGAACGAATTGAACGAGGCCGCTACCTGGCAAATTCGGTTTCAGCTTGTATGGACTGTCATTCCAAACGCGACTTCTCCTTGTTTTCCGGACCACCTGCACCAGGTACATTAGGTATGGGTGGCGATCGGTTTGACCAGACTGTAGGTATGCCCGGAGTTTTCTATGCACGCAACATTACAAGCGGAGGCATTAGCCGCTATACCGATGGCGAACTGTTTCGGGTTATTACAACCGGAGTAACCAGGGAAGGACGCGCTTTGTTTCCATTTATGCCCTATCTCTACTACGGGCGCATGGATAGAGAGGATTTGTATAGCATTATTGCTTACATCCGAACAATCGCACCTATTAAAAATGAAGTGCCTGAATCCGTTACCGACTTCCCAATGAATTTTATTGTCAACACCATTCCCCGGAAAGCCAACCCTCAAACAAAACCCGACACCACGGATATGCTGGCCTATGGGGCGTATATGACGAATGCGTCCGGTTGTATCGAATGCCACACACCGGTTGATAAGGGACAAATTATACAGGACATGGCTTTTGGTGGTGGCCGCGACTTTCAGTTTCCGGATGGTTCCATTGTTTATTCATCCAACATATCACCGGATACACAAACCGGTATCGGAAGCTGGACGAAAGAGATTTTTATTAAGCGGTTTAAAGCCTATGCTGATTCAACCTACGTTCCTGAAAAAGTTGCACCAGGAGCGTTTAATACGATTATGCCGTGGACAATGTATGGAGCCATGACGGAGCAAGATCTTGGAGCCATCTATACGTACCTGAAATCGGTAGAGCCCGTTTCTAATTCGGTAACCCGATTTAAACCAGCCAATTGATATGGCTTGCACTTCGGGTAAACGCATGTACTTAAACACCATGCAAGCCGAAGAAGCATTGCTTCAGGCGCATGTACAATTTAACTATCGGGCCGGCACTGGCCCGGTAACCTATTACAAGTGCGAAGACTGCGGTGATTACCACCTCACTTCCCGGGGAGTAATGCATCCGGCTTTAGCAGATGCAATTCGCAACGGAACAATAAAAAAACTGAAAGAAGCCGCCAACTGGTCAGATAAATTCAAAGGGCGTTAGAAAACAAAAAGTCCCGACTAACACCGGGACTTTTCGCATCAGTAGTGATAAAAATTACTTGGCGTTTTTTCCAATCAACTTAGCCAAGTCGAACATGGACACCTGATTCTTGCCACCGAAAACTACTTTCAGTTTTTCATCGGCATTGATCATGCGTTTGTTCTTAGAATCCTGCAAGCCGTTCTTCTTGATGTAAGCCCACAACTTCTTGATGATCTCTGTGCGGGGAACAGGTTTGCTTCCGATAACAGCACCTAAGGCTGCGTTAGGAGTTAGTGCAACCATGAAAGCGGCATTAGGCTTGCGAGCCGACTTCTTCTTTGCGGCTTTTTTCACAACCTTCTTCGCTGCTTTCTTAGCAGATTTTTTGGCTGCTTTCTTAGCAGGTTTCTTGGCAGCTTTTTTTGCTGCCTTCTTTACTTTTTTTGCCATAGCAATAAATAGTGTTTAGTGGTTTCTTCCAGTGTATTTTGTAGATGACTGGAATTGGGCTCAAATGTAATAAGTTATCTGATTATTACACAACGGTTAATAATTTCTCATAGGGAAAACGGAGGTTTCAACAATTGTTTTACCTTCACCTTGTCAATACAATTATGAAGCGTATTCATGCACCTGAGTGGGAAGATTTCAGATGGTTTCCAACCTCCTGGCGTAACTATGGTACAAGCTATTTACAGTTTATTGCTACCCGGTTTGATATCTACAAATCGGTAGTTCCTATTATTGAAAAAGGACTCAGGGCCAATGGAAAAAACGAGTGGCTTGACTGTGCCTCGGGTGGGGGCGGAGGGTTGGTTAACATCTTCAAGGCTATTGTAAAAAGTAATCCTTCTGTGTCGCTAACACTATCCGATCTGTATCCCAACACGAAGGCATTTGAACAAACCTGTGCTGTTGATGTGAATAGAATAAGATTTGAATCTCAACCAGTTGACGCTACTCAATTACCTCAACACTTGAAACAAAAATTTCGCACCCTGTTTGGAGCTTTTCATCACATGAGCGAAAGCCATGCGAGCAAAATTTTGCAGCAGGCAGTGGATGATCAAGTACCCATAGCCATTTTCGAACCGCTGTCGCGCAATGTTCCGGCATTCATTTCCATGCTCTTTGTTCCGCTTAATGTTTGGTTGTTTACGCCCTTCATCAGGCCGGTACGTTGGCAGGTTTTGCCCTTCATTTATCTGGTTCCAATCATACCACTTTACATCCTGTGGGATGGGGTGGCTTCCATCCTGAGAATGTACTCCAAACCCGAGTTGGAGGCCCTGGTAAAGGGCTTAAAAAATTCTGAAAAATTTTTCTGGGAAATAGGCGAAATCGGCTCCGGCCCAATGAAAGTTACCTATTTGTACGGGGAGCCGAAGCGTTAAAACCCCTTCGCAGTATCATCGCCTCTTGTATTATCGGCACCAGCTTCAAGCTTACCATCGGGCAACACCAGTATGGCATCTACGCGGCCAATTGAATTACGTGGCGTTATCTTATGCCCCATGTTTACCAGCGTAAGACTGTCTTCTTTGGTTAAGGCGCCCTTTTCAGGAATGATTGCATCGGGTAGCCATTGCGAATGAATCCGCCTTGCATTTACTGCTTCCTGCATGCGCATATCATGCTCAACTACATTTAAGATTACCTGAAACACAGAGGTAATAATGGTTGATCCGCCTGGCGTACCCACCACCATAAACAACTTTCCATCTTTCTCTACAATAGTAGGAGTCATCGCGCTAAGCATGCGTTTATTGGGTTCAATCTTATTTGCCTCAGCGCCCAACACACCAAACATATTGGGCACTCCGGGCTTGGCGCTAAAGTCGTCCATCTCGTTATTCAAAAAGAAACCGGAGCCATCCACAACCACGTGCGAGCCAAACCAACCGTTTATCGTGGTGGTAACGGATACTGCATTTCCAAACGGATCAACAATGGAGTAATGCGTGGTTTCTTCTGATTCATAACCTGCAATAACACCCTCTTTTATTTCCGAGCTGGGTGTAGCCTTATCAGGATCGTAATTGCTCATGCGTTCATCGTTATACTGATCATCGAGCATCTGCATGACGGGTACCTTGTAAAAATCCGGATCACCAAGATAGATCGCCCGGTCGGCATATACTCTGCGTTCGGCTTCTGTCATCAAGTGTACGGTAGCAACCGAGTTGTGCCCCCATTGTTTAATCGGGAAGGGCTCTACTGATTTGAGTAACTGCACCAGGCATACACCTCCGCTTGACGAGGGCGGCATGGAAATGATTTTATAATCTTTATAGTTTGCCACAAGCGGATCGCGCCAGGCTGCTTCATAATTCTTAAGGTCTTCCAACGTAATCAAGCCCTTGCCTCGTTTCATTTCATTGGCAATGTTTTCGGCTGTTATGCCTTCGTAAAATCCCGCACGGCCATTATCGCGAATCAATTCCAGTGTATGGCCAAGGTCGATCCACTTAATTGAGTCACCGGCTTTCCAGGAATTGCGTACTAAAAATTCAGGCACTACTGTGTTGTATTTCTTCAGGTCCTCCTGCATTTCATTAAACCAATTGGCTTCGCGTTCGGTAAGGGTAAAACCATTTAGCGCAAGATCAATGGCCGGCTGTATCAACTCTTTCCATGCAAGGGTTCCATACTTTTTGTGTGCTTCCACCATACCGGCTACTGAACCCGGAACTCCGGAAGCTAAATGACCTTGCGTACTTAAATCCGGAATAACATTACCGGCCGAATCCAGGTACATGTTAGTTGTAGCAGCTGCAGGTGCTTTTTCACGAAAGTCAAGGGTGGCAACGGTACCGTCTTTTAAACGCACCACCATAAACCCGCCACCACCAATGTTGCCGGCAGCAGGAAATACAACCGCCAACGCAAAGTGAGTGGCAATGGCGGCATCTACCGCATTACCACCTTTCTTCATAACTTCCACACCAACCTGCGAAGCCAATTGATGGGCCGATACCACCATGGCCGAATCGGCTACAAGACCAATTACTTTTTCTTTACGGGTTCCACACGCAAGGAATAAAACAGCCAGTGGCAGAACAAAGAAGCGCTTCATAGAGTTACAAGTTGGTTTTATGGGGTTAAATGTATTACTTCCAAGCGAAGTTTACCATGAGTCTGCGAAAAGAAAAAGCCGCCCGATTAAAATTAAGTGTGTTGGATCACACCCTCAAACTGATTGGCAAGAAATCATTTGATGATTTATATGTAGAAGAGATTTGCGCCAAAGTAAAAATCTCGAAAGTTACCTTGTTCAAATACTTTCCGCAAAAGGAAGATATTCTGCTTTATTACTTCCGGATCTGGTGCTTAAAACGCGCGGTAGAATTGCGCGAAAAACCGAAAGAAGGCCTGGCCGGCATTACCTACCTGTTTGATAAACTGGCAGAGGAATGCGAAACACACCCCGGCATAATTTTGAGTTTGTTTGCTTACCTGGCAGACTTAAAACGACCGCCCAAACCATTTCCGGTTAAGGCCGAAGAGAAAAAATGGTTGTTTCCGGAAGTAAAGGATATACACCTGGTGGAAATCCAATCGCTGGATCAGATGTTTGAAAAATTTACGTTGGAGGCCATCTTCAAAAAGGAAATTACCAAAACGGCTTCTACCCGCGACCTGACGAATTTACTCAGTACGATTTTTTACGGATCGGTAGTAACGGCACATATACAGCAACTGAGCCCGGTAAAGTTTTTCTTCCGAAGAAATATTGAAATGGTGTTGAAGGGACTTGGTTAGGGATGGTTATTATTAAACAAGTAGGCAGTAAGCGGTAGGCGGTAGGTAGGATGGAGTTATTTCATTCGTACCATCTTTGTGCGCTTGCGTTCAAACATGCGGATGTGCCGGTTGCCAACCGGAATATCAATGAGATAACGATTGCCTTTAGCCCAAACTTTGTGAGTACGGGGTTTTACCACTTTCTGCCCCTTACCCTTGTCCAACAGGCTACAACCAGAAATCAATAGCATAATAAGCAGTAGCCTAAATCCGTGCTTCATAAGTTAATTACCGAACCTTAAAAATAGCTTTTTATTTCAATTGGCTATAAGTAAATTTCATAGTCAATGAAAATCCATGAAACAAGAAGAGGGGCCCTTGCCGCATTATAAAGTGCACGCCATTTTAAATCTCAGCCCGCACGAATGGATTTTGCCCGATACAGAAATGATTAAGCATTCACCGTTGATTCGCACACGTTGTATTCAAGTGCTCGTTTTAACTATGCTGTTGGGAGCTGTTCAGTCCGTTGCCCAATCCAGAATTAAATTCAAAACTGAAGGCAACCTGCTTACCTCGGTTGTGCTGAATGAAAAACTACACCCGGTAAACCGACCTCTTGTTACATTTGAAATTGGACAACACGAATACGCTGCACTGCAATCGCCCTTAAAAGTGGAAGCGCGCCTTGTAGAAACCGAACGGGGAATGGAAGGCACCATTCAATTCACCAACCCCACAAACGATACCCTTACGCTTACCAATGTTGTTCCCTTTGGAAAGGCACACACCGAAGCTTTTGTAACCGGGTTAGGACAACACCGCTTATCGCGAACCCACCTGTTTTTACCTGCAAAACAACCAGTCAACGTGATCGTGCCCGATAATGCCTGGGAGTTAGGGTATGCCGCTATTAAACTTGATAATCAACAAAACCTTTTCGGATTAACCAGACGCGATCCTAACACACTGGTTAAAGCTACCCGCAAACGGTTTGAAACTATTCTGCAACCGGGTGGATCTGTTACCTATAACTTCTTTGCGGATACTTACACCGGTGCCTGGCAGGAAGGAATGCGAATAGCATTTCAGAAGCGCTACTTGTATGATGTAAAGTCTTTTGACGAGGAGTTGTTTAACAGGGCCGATCTGGGTTGGATGCGCAAGGCTTACGTTATGCACCTGATGATGGCCTGGGACAAAGATTTTTTTGAAAACGGACAATACAGGTTAACTGATTTTGTAAAACGCGGGAAAACACTATACGGTGGTGATGATGTGATTTGTATCTGGCCCACCTGGCCTACCCTGGGGGTAGATCAACGCAATCAGTTTGATTTGTACCGCGATTTACCAGGAGGCTTGGCACGGTTACGCGTAGCGGCCGATTCCATGCGTGCATTGGGTACACGATTTTTCATAGCCTATAATCCGTGGGATGAGAGCACCCGGAGTGAAGGCCACCTGAAAGGGTTGGCATACCTGCTCCAGGAAACATCGGCTGATGGTGTAGTGCTCGATACCAAAGGTGAATCGAGCAAAGAGTTGCAACAAGCCGCGGATCGGATAAAGCCTGAAATAATAATGTATAGCGAAGGCATGGTCGTTCCAAAAGATATGCAAGGCATTATCAGTGGCCGGGTTCATAATGCATTGTACTACCCGCCACCACTCAATCTTAATAAATTTATTCGCCCCGATTTTTCGATTTTCAGAGTAGCAGAAGTTTTTAAAGAACCCATTCAACGCGAATACGCAGTAGCTTTTTTTAATGGGTATGGCACTGAAATAAATCAGTTTGTGCCGGGCCATCCTGAATGGGAAGCCGATCAATACCAATACCTGGGCCGTACTACCAGAATTTTAAGAGAAAATTCAACTGCATTTACGCGCGACTTCACGCCCCTTGTGAATTCATTACGCGATAGCGTGTGGATAAACCAATGGCAGGATCCATCGCGAAAGAAAACCTTGTACACTGTTTTGAGTTTTAAACCCGAAGGCCTGAACGGACCTCTTGTTGAAATAGAGATTGCCAACCACCGCCTGATTGATTTATGGAAACACGAAGAAGCAGCGCTTACCACGAAGGATGGTAAAACCTATGCCCGGGTAAACATCGATGGCTTTGATGCGCGGTATCTAGGCACCAACAACGAAGGGGATGTGAGTTGCCTGGCGCTTTTTCAAAAAATACTGGACTTAACCATTTCAGGAAACCGAATCCATGGCCCTGCCGTGCACTACGATGTCAAAATCTGGAAAGGGAATCCGGATTATGCGAAAGAAGCTGTTACTATTGCCGCAGGTAGCAAAATTGATTTAGACATAATTAAGCACTTTGGCCGATATGAGGGTAAACTGGTAATACAGGCTATTGCCGATAACGAATTGATTGATGAACAAATTCTTTTTCTAAAACCCGGTGTTCCCCGATTGATGAGCACCGTTAAAGAAACACCCCGTTCTAAAACAATTCCGGTTGGCATGGTGCGCATACCGGCTGGCAGCCTAAAAGTAAAATACACACAAGGCGATGAGTTTATTCCGTATCCTAAAGCAGGCGAGGGGGAAACAATTTCACTTCCTGAGTATGCAATGGATCAGTATCCGGTTACAAATCTTGAATTCAAAAATTTTATGGATGCAACCC
>Ga0116144_10005049_pt1 | contig 12173 bp, 9 predicted proteins | sample AD_UKC035_MetaG_FD_89746 | JGI IMG/M metagenome (GOLD analysis project Ga0116144, IMG submission 89746) | Active sludge microbial communities of municipal wastewater-treating anaerobic digesters from USA - AD_UKC035_MetaG | ecosystem: Engineered > Bioreactor > Anaerobic > Digestate | place: USA... | reverse complement strand
TGATCGTGCCGGTATCCGCTTGGTAGCCGGCGACCTTTCCAGTTCTGAACCAGCGCCAGGCAGTGCGATACGAGATACCGAGTTGCTGGGCATCAACGCTCAACTTCATGCCTTGATACTAGCACAAATGTTCCTATTTGTCGGCTCATGGACAAAACGAATAATCAAATTCGATACCATAAATACCGTCACCGTCTTTGGGATATAATCAGCAATGCATCTTCTGGCTGAACAAACCCCATGCAAATTCTCCGACGCAGCATTCACCCGCACACACATCAATGGCTCTGGCAGCTGGGCTTGAGCGCCCTGCTGGGGCTGGTTACCTTTATACTGCTGTATGGTCGCTTTCCACTTTACTGGTCGCACGTCAATTGGATCTATGCCGCCGGCGGAGACGCCTTGATGACCCAATTCGGTTGGGAATGGTTCCGTTCGGAATCCTGGCATTTCCCCCTGGGACAGATCAGTGGCTATGGCTACCCGATTGGCACATCGGTAGCCTTCATGGATGCCATTCCACTCATAGCCATCCCCCTCCGACTGCTCTCACCTTTACTGGGAACAGATTTTCAATATTTGGGCTTGTGGGCCTTGATCTCGCTTTGCGGCCAGATCCTGGTAGGGATGTTGATCCTCAATGAGTTTACCTCGTCCCACTTGCTCAAGATTCTAGGCGCCTTGCTATTGTCGTTGGCCCCGCCGCTGGTGTTTCGCATGTTTTATCACAGTTCACTCACGGCGCATTGGATTTTGCTAGCAGCCATCTGGTTCATAATCGTGGAACGCCGGCGCACCTTATGGCGCGGTGCCTGGCCAGTCTTGTTCACCCTGACGACGCTGATCCACGCCTACTTTATCTTCATGTTGATCCCGTTGTGGTTGGTGGGGTTGTTTTTTCGTTACCAAAAGACCTCAATAAAGTGGAACGGACTTATGGATTTTCTGCTGGTGGTGGCTGGCGTGGCGCTGGCCGGATACACCATTGGTCTTTTTAATCTGGCACCTGATTCGCTGGGTGGCATGGGCTTCGGGATCTTTTCATGGAATCTTAACGGTTTCTTCAATCCCCTGCATTTTTCATCCGCATTTATCAAAGAATTACCCACCGGTACCGGTGGACAATATGAAGGATTCAGTTATCTGGGATTGGGAAATTTAATGCTGCTGCCAGTCGCACTGTATTTATTTCCACAAAAAGAACTGACCCGCCGCCGCTGGGGATTTATCCTGCCGCTGGCCGCAGCCGCCCTGGCTTTGACCCTCATGGCCTTGACTCATGAAGCCTATTTGGGGGCGACCCCCTTGTGGCGCGTCCCCTTGCCGGACCAAATACTGCAACTGGGTGCGATTTTTCGTTCATCGGGGCGGTTCATCTGGCCGGTGTTTTACTTGGTAGTGTTGTTCAGCCTGATCACCATCATTCGCAACGTACGCCGCCCAGTTGTAGTACTGACCGCAGCCATACTGCTGCAACTGCTGGATCTGCAGCCGCTCTATGTGATGAAGCATATGTCCGGCTTTGCCGGGTATGAACCCGCCATTGTTCAATCCGGTTTCTGGATTGCCGCAGCCGAGACGAACGATCACCTGGTACTGCTGCCGGCCAAAAAGCTTCCGTTGGATTTTGAACCCCTGGCGGTGTATGCTCGTCAAAACCGGTTGACCATCAACCTGGGATTTTTCGCCCGCAGCGATCTGACCGCGATTCAATCCCATGGGCGCCAAGTCTGGCAGGATTTACTGGCGGGCAGGCCCGATTCCAGGACACTCTATATCTTGATCACCCCGGAGTGGGCCGATTTGGCCAGATATTATTTAGATGAGTCGCTATACATCTGTGAAGTGGATGGCCTGACCGTGATGTTTTCCCCCGAAAACGGTCTGGCCGCCGGCGATATCGTCCCGGCGGCCAGTTGCACCATCCCGGACCCCTCAGGAACTCCGGCAGGGAGCCCGTGACAGCCGGCTGATCTGGTCCAATACCTGACCGGCTGATAGTCTCATCCACCCCAACGGGTCGGTTTTTCTCATCCCCGCCAGGCCTCCGGGGGGCTTATTTTGGATTCAACCGCACCCCAGTCCGGTGATGTGGTTGAATCGCCCAGCCATCGGAGTAGATTGCCGAGACCGGTTATCGGGTGGTTTTTTCGGGAAGTTGTCCAGGAACAGCCTCAACGGTTAGAAGAGGGCGTTGTCCAGGATCAGCCCCGACAACTAGAAGAGGGTGTTGTAATCCACCTTCTCAAATATTTGCAGTTTGCCCCCCACCGTGGCGTCCAGTACGCGCCGGCCGGCCTGTTCATAGGCCCGTCGGGCCAGCAGGTAGCCCCGTTCCGAGGTATCCAGATCAGGCAGCTGCCAGCGGAATCCCTTGCCAAAATAACCCGGGTGAAAGTGGTTTGGGTCATCACCTTCCGAGACAATGGTGGTGTTGGGCTTGCCCTGGGTGACAAAGTTGTGATCCACGCCAATCAGAATGACCGTCTCAAACCCCAGGTAGAAGGCCAGCTGCAGTGCCACATACGTCACAGTGGCCCCCTCCCACAGCCGGCCGCGCACGTCGCGGGCAAACCGTGGGCCGGTGTAGGTGGTGTACAGGAAAAACAGGTCATCGGCCGGCTGCAGCCAGCGATGTGCCCGCCAGGCAAAAAAGCGCGGGATTGCCAGGGACTGCAGTTCCACCGCCGACTGTTCAATCACCAGGTCATTGATCGATACCAGATAGCTGGTCTGAAATCCCATCTCGGGAAAGGCCAGGAAGATGCGGTTGAGGCCAATGGTAGCTTCGTTGCGCAATTTTGAAAGATCAGTCTGGCGCAGCGAGGGCCCGTTGCCAAGGATGAAACAGCGTTGTCCGGCCCGGCTGTTGTGCAGCGCAGCTAGGCGGGAGCGGGTGTCCCGCCGCCAGGGGTGGAAAGTGGCGGCTGGCCAATCCTTCAAGCGGGCCAGAGCATCACGGCTTTCGCGCAGGACATTCAGTGCCGGTACCGGCAAAATTTTTTTCAACGTTTCTCGCATGGGGCCTCACTCCGTACTCAGGCGGGCGGTGGCGCCGCCATCCACAATCAAGGCCTGGCCGGTCATAAAGGATGACTGTAGGCCATCGGCCAAGAAATAAACGGCTTGGGCAATCTCGTCCGGCTGGCCCACGCGTCCATTGACCGTTTTGCGCGCCAGGTTGTCCAGCCGCTCGGTGATGGAGCCATCCCCCACATGTCCCCGTCCCAAGCCAGCCCGCAGCATGGGCGTATCCACGGCCCCCGGCAGCACGGCATTGACACGGATCTGATCAGGGGCAAACTCAATCGCCATGGCCCGGGTCAGCGCCAGCAGGCCCCCCTTGCTGGCCGCATAGGCGGCAATATTGGCCGAGGTCTGCACGGCATGCACCGATGACATGTTGACAATCGCCCCGCCGCCCCCTGCCTTAAGCAGTGGGTGGGCCAGTTTGGCCCCCAGAAAAGCCGAGCGCAGGTTCGAGGCAATGGTCAGGTCCCATTCCGCCACTGAAGTCTCTATGATGGGTTTTGCCACCTGGAGGGCGGCATTGTTAACCAAGGCATCCAGGGTGTGGGTGAATGAACGGGTCTGGGCGATGATGCCCTCCAGCGCCGCCGGATCGGCAATATCCGCCTGAATAAAGAAGCCGTCAGACGGGAAAGGCTCGCCAAACGGGGCGCGATCCACCCCAATGACGCTCCAGCCGTTGCGGACAAAAAGCTGCACTGTGGCGCGGCCAATACCGCCTGCAGCACCGGTAATCAGCAAAGTACGTTTTTGTTCAGACATGAGGTCCTCTTTTCTCACACAAGGGGGTCAGGGACACAGCAGGGGAACGACCAGATCGTCCAGCCCGTCGCGATACTGCCGGCACAACACGGTGCTGCCAGCGCCCTGATCCAGGAGAGCGGCCAGTTCTGCCGCATCCGCCGGGCGATTTTCATGCAGATATCCCTGGAGCATCGGCATCCATTCCAAGGGATCGGCGGGAGCTAATCCCTCCTGGCGGGCGGCATCCCCCAGTCGGGCAGCTGCGGCCCAATCAGCCTGCTGGCGGGCCAGCGAAGCTTTTTGATAATAATAACACCAGTCATGGGCCCCCTCCGGGCCGAAAATGGCCGGGAAAACCGTGGGGGCAGGGGCAGCCAGAATCACCCGTTCAGGGCGTGAGTAGGGAGCAGCGAGCTGCAGCAACGGGTCGGCCGCCGCAGCCACAAGCAGGTCGGGCTGAGTCGGGTCCAGCAGGTGGACACAAGCCGCCGGGTCATTCCAGGAGACAATCAGCGCCTGAGTGAAATCGCGCTCAAATTCAAAGGTGCGTGATGAGCGCAATGATTCCGTCACACCAGCCGTCAGCTGGGCAGCCGTATCTGCATTCAGAACTTCCGCTTCAATCCGCAGTTGCGGTTCACCGGGGTGGTAAATGAGATTGGCCGGCGAGAAGATTTCATAATCCTCCGCCAGGCGGTAGTGGGATGGCAGGTAGGCCATCAGGAGGGTCTCATCAGCCAGTTGTGGCGCCCGCCAGGCCAGCTGTTGCCAGAAGCTGCGCTGGACCTGCCAGAACTGGCTCCAGTACATCGCATTCAGGGTATGCGTCAGCAGGGCCGCCGCGATCAGCGCGCCCAGCCACCACTGCGCAGTCCGAGGACGAACCGCGCTGAAAATCAATCCCGCCAGCAGCAAGCCCACACCCAAGGTGGCCTGCAAGGTGTAACGGTCAAATTGATCGCGAAAATAAACATTGCGGTTTGAGACCAGCACCGGCAGTAGCGTCAGGAACACAGCCAGCAGCCCCAGCCAGATCGCGGCACGCGGAAAATCATCCGCCGCAGCCTTGGGGTCCGGAGAGCGCCGCCGGGCAGCATACAGGCCCCAGATGCCCACGCCCACAGCCGCGGCCAGCAAGCCGACAGCGACCTGAGCGGGGGTGGCGGTCTCGGCAAGCTGGTAGAGCGGCACACCCCAAGCCAGGAAAATTGTCTCCAGCAGGTCCCGGGCGGTTTCAATGATCAACCGTCCCAGCATGGTTAATGGCTGGTCGGCATACAATGACCACAATGCCCCGGTATCGGTGGCCGGGCGGGTGGAATGGAAAACAAACAACCGCCAGTAGAGGAAGGCCCCGGCTGCCAGCAGGTAGGGCAGCAAGGTCACTGCCGCCCGGGGCAGCCATTTACGCCAGTGGGGAAACTGCCGGCGTAAAACGTAAACAATCAACAGGGCGCGCACGACCTCCAAACCAATCATGTACTCGTAAATGAATAAATACCCCACAGCCAGGGCGGCGCCGAGAATCAACGCGGCAATCCGCAACCATCTCCGGCGGGCCACAATCAGGGCAAACACGGTCAGCCCGATTGAAAAGATGGCCAGACTGTACCCGATAAAGTGATTTTGAAATGTGTTGGCATTGGGCTGTTGCAAAAAGCCCGGATAGAGAATGAAGAGGGCCGTGGCGGCCGAAGCTTCCAAATAGCGCTGCGACCACAGCATCCGCAGCAGGGCATAGCATCCCGCTGCACTGGCAAAGCGGGTCACAAAGGCAAACAGCTGCCAGTTCAGCGGTGGGGTCCCCAACAGGATGAAAACCTTGGCGTATAACCGTCCCATGAATGGTCGGTCAATCATGAATTCGTCAATGATCCGGCCCGGGCCAAAAGAACTACCCGCCCAGATCACATGCCAATCATCCTTATAAAAGCCCAGCTGGGTGATCAGTGGCAGGTAGGCCAATCCGGCCAGCAGCAGGAGCACCCCCAATGCCGTCAGGTCGGGCCACCAGTTTCGCCGGATCCAGTGACTCACGGGATGACCTCGGGTGGGGGCAGGTTATCCCACAAAACATAAGGGGAGTCTGGCTTAAAGTAGATGATGTGATTGTTTAATTTTATCGGCGTATAGTATGCCAGGAAGGGGGCGGCTTCCTCGTCGGTGCTGGGGAATACCTCCACCACGACATCCGGCTGAAGCTCCCCAATGGAATATTCGTAACGCCATTTGCTGTGCCCGGGACGCAGATCCAGAATATCCTGCCGCGAGGGATTGGCGGCATCCTTCATCAGATCGAGACGAGCTGGCATCATGGCAATGGTGGGATCGCATTTGCCAAACAAATCCACCCCGGGGCGCTCGGCAAAATAGATGATGCCGCCGGCAGCAGTCACAGCAATGCGGGCTTCCGGCGTGGTTACCATCTTCAGTATCAGGCCATCCCGGGTATAGCGTTCAGAACCGGGGACAAAATAGGAACGCTGCGTCAACAGCGCATACCGCAGAGCCCCTTCCCGGGGCAACCGCAGAGCGGTAAAGGGACTGCCTTCGTTCTTATAACGATTGGAAAACAGCAGTGCAAAAACACATCCCATGAGCAGGAGCACCTGCCCGGCAACAGTCAAAGGCTTTGCCAGGGACTTGAACCAGCGGCTGAGGGGGTGAATAGCCCAGGTCATCCAGTGCCAACCAGCGGTGCTGAACAGCAGCCAGTAAAAGGGCATGCCCAGGGCGATGAACCGGTTGGCTCCGCCGCGATGTTCCCAAGCATCCCCGCCAACGTAAACGGAATAAGCCAACTGCCCGACAACGATCAGGGCAACAAGCAGCCAGCGTCGGTCCCGCTGGAAGATCAACGCGGTGAAAGCAAACAGGAAGGCCAGCACGTGCAGCCCGCCAATAAAATCCACCAATGTGTACCAACCCCGCAGCAGCCGGAAGTTGAGCGGCATGCCCACCATTTTCAGGTAATAAGTCATCGGCAGCCATTCGCCGTAATAGGCCTGGCGCAGTCCGGCCTGAAGGCCCAAGCCGAGCATCAGCAGTCCCAGCCCCCAGGCAGCATGCTTCCAGCGGTTGCGGCGGTCGAACAGCCACAACCAGCCCACAATCACCAGGTAGGGAACCCCCATGTCCAACCGAATCAACGTGCTGATGGACAGCAGGACATACAGTCCGGGCAGGAGGCGGCCCTCATCTAGTGAGCGCAGGGCCAGCCAAACCGCCGCAGCTACAATCAGCAGCAGGACACTGACTTCACCACCCAGTAATGACCAGTTAGACAAAGGATAATAAAAAGCTGTCAGCAGAACCGCCAGCAGTGCAACCAGGGGTTTGTCCGGCAGCAGACGATTGGCTATCTTATAAATGAAGATCAGGCAGCCAATGACAAAAAGAGCCCCCGCGATCATCAACGGCAGGCTCATCAGCCGCTGCGGGATGGGCAGAAGGTGGAAGGTGGCCATGAAACCCACCCAAAGTGGGTTGGAAAAACCCTCAATACGTTCCGCACCGGGGTACCAGACCAGTCCATCCCCATTGGCCAGGTTGCGGGCGTAGGTCATCGAAATCATGGCATCATCAAAGAGCGCGGCGTAGGTCTCCCCATCCACGGTAAAAAGGCTTTGTTGAATGAAGATGGTCGCGTAGGCTGCATAGGCCAGCAGGATCCCGCCCAGCAGCAGGGTCTGAACCTTTTTTTTCATGGCCGCGCCTGCCAGTCGGCCAAATCGGCAGCGGGAATGCCGAGGGAATCAAGCAAATTGCGGATGGTGTTCCAGTGAACCCGTTCCCAGGCCGCCGGGCTGGAATTAGAATTATGGGGAGCCAGCATCACGTTGTCCAGGTGCAGCAGGGGTGAATCAGCGGGCAGCGGCTCGACCTCAAAAACGTCAAGCGCTGCCCCCCCCAGCCGGCCAGCTTGAAGTGAGGCAATCAGCGCCGGTTCGTCAACAATCGGGCCCCGGGCGGTGTTGATCAACACGGCATCCGTCCTGACCAGGTCCAGTGTGCGGTCATTGATCAGGTGGTGACTGGTGGGATTCAAATCACAGTTGAGGCTGATGTAGTCAGAATGCGCCAGCAGATCCTCCAGCGGCAGGTTGATCACATGATTTTCCAGCAAAAAATCGGGCGCAATGGGGACAATATCGTTTCCCAACAACGTCATGCCAAACGCCCGGGCGCGCCGCAGCACTGCCTTGCCGACATTACCGACCCCAATCACCCCCAGAGTACATTCACTCAGCGAACGCCCGGGAATTTTTTGCCATTCTCCCGTCTTCATGGCCCGATCCATCCAGGGCTGCCGACGGGCAAACGCCAGGATGTACCCCAGCACCGAGTCTGAAACGGGCAGGGTGAAGGCGTTGGGGGTATTGCGGACAGCAATACCCAGACGAGCAGCCGCGGGCTGGTCGATGGAATCAATGCCGGTGCCCCATTTGGAGATAACTTTCAGGCGGGGGGCGCAGGCGGCCAAAACGCGCGGTGTGTAACGGTCATCACCACAGATGGTGGCATCAAATTGCCCGGCCAGGGCCAGCAGTTCCGTTTCAGACAAACGCTCGTGCACTTCCGGAACAATCAACTCAAGGCCGTAATGGGCAAAGATGGGGCGAAAACGCGCCACAAACGGGAGCAGATAAGGGGCAGATAACAGGACAACAGGCATGGAAGTTCCTCCAATGGGTTATTTTATCACGAACCCGGGTGAGCGTTCCGCCCGGCCAACGGTGCAGCAGGATTTTACCGCCCGAGGCGGCTGCAGCCCTGGGTCCCGGACCGGTGGCCGGGGAGCCTAAAACTTGTCGCTAAATTCGGACACCGAAATGGCTTAATCGAGTATCATATAGATATGCGTCCATCGGATATACCGTATTTCGCCGACTGGATTGCCATCACGTTGCGCTGGCTGGTGTTGACGGGGCTGGCAATCTTCAATCCTCTTGGACTAACCGGGCTGCCGTTGATCATCCTGCTGGGGGCCGGGGTGCTTTGGAATCTGGGCATGAGCGGCCTGGCATTGGTCAACCGCCGCATGCCCATGCATCGCCTGATCAATATTGCTGCAGACATCGTCAGTTCCCTGGTATTGTTTGTTTTGGGGACCCAAGCCGGGCAGCCTCCTTTCTGGGTAGGTTTGCTGCCACTGATTTTTGCCAGCATTTATTATGAACTGCGCGGGGCCCTGCTGACGGCATTGATCATCATCCTGGGCCAGGTGGGTACCCTGGTGCTATTGGCGATGCCAAAGAATACCGGGGCTTGGATGATGGTGGGACTTCACCAGGGTATCAATTTAATGGTAGGGTTGCTGTTGGGGTTGTTGGGACACCGGATCACCCTCTCCGTGCGCAAAGCCTATCTAAAGCAGGTGGGACAGCGGCGAGAAGCCGAGCAGCGCGTGCGCGTGTCCGAACGCGAACGGATCCAGGCCCTGTACCGCATGACAGAAACTCTTTCCGCCACTTTGAATTACCGCGTCGTGCTGGATACGGTGCTTGAATTGAGCGTGACTCTCCTAGGCGAACCACCCACGAGCAAGCTGGCCGCCGCCGTGCTGTTGTTTGCAGATGATGGTCTGGTGGTTAGCGCCGGTCGCAGCCTGCCCCGACCCGATGAACAGCGGGTCTTTGCAGGCAAGGAGGGCGTCTTGCCTGAGATTTTACGCACCGGGGAGGCTCAACTCCTGACGGATCCCGCAGCTGACCCGGAATTGGGGCAGTTGGTGGGACTGCAGGGCAGCAAGGCTGCCCTGTGTCTGCCGTTGGTGCGCTCAATGAGCGCCTATGGGGTTCTGGTTTACGCCCATCCCGAAGCGGACTACTTCACCACGGAACGCTGTGAGACCCTGGCCATGGTCAGCAACCAGGCCGTGATTGCCATCCAAAACGCCCGGCTTTACAGTCAGTTGGAACAGGAAAAAGAGCGCATCATGGAAACCCAGGAGGAAACTCGCAAGCAATTGGCGCGCTCTTTGCATGATGGCCCCACCCAGTCCGTTTCAGCCATCGCGATGCGGATCAACATTACGCGCAAGCTGCTGGAGCAGAATCCCGCCGAGGCCGCCAATGAACTGGTGCGCATCGAAGACCTCGCCCGCCGAACTACCCAGGAAATCCGCCACATGCTCTTTACACTGCGTCCCCTGGCCCTGGAAAGCGAGGGGCTGACCGCTGCGCTGCGCCTGATGGCCGAGAAGATGCATGATACCTATCAACAAAAAGTCAGCATTGATGTTGATGAAAGTGTGGTCAGTCAGTTTGATCTTGGCCGCCAGACGGTCATTTTCTATCTAGCGGAAGAGGCGGTGAATAATGCCCGCAAGCACGCCCAGGCGGCTGAGATCCGGGTGCGGCTGCAGCCGCTCGCCCAGGCACAGGATATGGCCCTACTGGAGGTGACCGACAATGGCGTGGGGTTTGATGTCCAGTCCGTGATGGGCAGTTATGAGCGCCGGGGTAGTCTTGGTATGATCAACCTGCAGGAGCGCGCTGAACTGGTGAACGGCCGGCTCAATATCCAGTCAGCACCAGGCAAGGGCACCCGCGTCCAGATTGTCATCCCTTTGAGCGAGGAGGCGGCCGATCGACTGCGCCGGGGAAAACTGTAATTGCGGGGGATTCTCAATTCCTATCAGCGGTATTTTTTAGAGGGTAGGAGCCAAGCAAACCAGATGAAGCGAACCAGAATAAACAAACGCGCAATCATCATGATTGGAATCCCATTCATCCTTCTGGCCCTGCTTGCGGTGGGTTATTTCTCCGGTTTTCTGTTTTTTTCCGGAATGACCCCCTGCCTGCCCCCCCCCGGGACCATGGTCGACGGCATGGCCGAAGCAAACATTTTTACCTGGGTGGATCTAAATCAGAATGGCCGGGTGGACCCGGGTGAACCCCCGCTGCCGCGCGTGGCAGCCATCCACCCGCACAATCATCCCGAAGCGGCGGCTTCCTTCACGGATCTGAGCGGCCGGCTTCAAACCAATGAATTCAAACCGGGCTGTGCCTGCAAGTGTTGGCAATCCAGCTACGTTGAAGTGGCCGTCCCCACCGGATATGAAGCCACCACGCCCGTCCGGCAGGTTCTGGCCGGCCCCGGGCTGACTTATTCCTTTGGATTTATCAAAACCACCCCCTGATCATCGGTCCATTGTTTCCACTCCCACTTGGGCCGGGTGGCTTTTTTTAACAGCATTGAGCAGGTATAAAAACAAGGCGGCCAGGAGGGCGGAGCTGACCAGGCCCGGGAGGGCCGGGTTGGCAATTGACAGCATCAGCCCACCAATGGAAGGTGAAATGACCCGCGTCAGGCTCTCAAGAGAAGCGGCAATCCCCAGGGTCCCCCCCACCTCCACCGGTGGCACCGCCTTGCTGATGGCACTGTTGATCACCGTATTAAACACACCCCCGGAAATGGCAATAGGCGCCAGCACGCCCAGCAACGCCCCCACGGATGGAGCAACCGCCCATCCCAGCAGTCCCACCGCCATTCCCACTGTAGCGCCCAGGAGCAGCTGGCGGTCACTAAAGCGCTCTGTCAACGGGCGAATGAGCCCGCCTTGGGTGATGACCGACAGCAGCCCGACGTAAGCCAGCACAAAACCGGTCTCACGGGGGCTCAAATTGAAGCGATACAGGGCGTAAAGCGAAAATACTGACTGGAAGAGGGCAAAGGCCAGCGCAAACCAGAAGCGGGCATTGAGCAGCGGCCCCACCAGAGGACGGTGCAACGCACCCAACAGCGCCTTCAGGCTCAGTTCCGGACGGCCGCTTTGGGCCAGTTCCGCGCGACGGTCTGCAGTCAGCGATTCGGGCAGCCAGAAGGCCACCATCAAAAGATTGACCAGCGAAAGCGAGGCTGCCATGTAGGCCGGTGCAGCCCGGGCGAGTTCATTGAGCATCCCACCCGACACCGGGCCGATAATGAAACCCAAGCCAAAGGCAGCGCCAATCATCCCCAAGGCACGGGCGCGATCTTTGGGAGTGGTTACATCGGTGATATAAGCCTGGGCCACACTGATATTGCCCCCAGTCAGCCCGGCCAGAATGCGGGCGGCAAACAACAACCACAGGTCCTGCGCCATGCCCAACAGCACAAAACCCAGCACATTGCCGGCAATACTCACCATAAGTATGGGGCGGCGGCCGAACCGATCGGACAACCGGCCCAGAATCGGGGTGGCGATAAACTGGGCCGCCGCATAGGAAGCCACCAGCAAACCAGTGACCGCTGCATTGGCACCGTAGTCATTGGCATAATAAGGCAGCAGCGGTAAAACCACGCCAAATCCCAGCAGATCGATAAAGACAACCAGAAAAACAGCCAACAAGGAACGATTTTTGGGCATGACCAGTCTCCAGGAGAACCGAATGTTCTCATCAATCCTGGCAAGT
>Ga0116144_10005048_pt1 | contig 12173 bp, 8 predicted proteins | sample AD_UKC035_MetaG_FD_89746 | JGI IMG/M metagenome (GOLD analysis project Ga0116144, IMG submission 89746) | Active sludge microbial communities of municipal wastewater-treating anaerobic digesters from USA - AD_UKC035_MetaG | ecosystem: Engineered > Bioreactor > Anaerobic > Digestate | place: USA... | reverse complement strand
TAACTGGCGAGAAAGCCCGGGTATTCATCGCCCAGCAGACGCTGCATGCGGGCCAAGAAGTGGGGATGCAGAGAGAAGGGCATGCCGTGTGCCGGGTCACCCAATTAGGAATCTCATAGGATGCGCCGTCCTACAACGTCATGGGCTTCGATCTCGGCTTTGGCAGATGGGCTGGCGGAGTATTCGTCGGCAAAAAGGGTCCAGATCATCATCTCGCGCGGGCGGCCCTGGTGATCGGTGGTGCGGGCGTGTAGGGTGGCCTCGTGGCGGTAGCCCAGCTTGCGCGACACCGCAGCAGATGCCTGGTTGAGCACATCGCAGTGGATCTCAACCCGTCTGACGTGATCGATCTCAAAAGCCACTTTGGTCAGGGCCGCCGAGAGCTCGGTTGCCAACCCCTGGTTGGCATGGCCCTGGTCGATCCAGTAGCCGATCTCGCGCGTGTCTATGCCCTGGCGAGTGTGAAGGCCGGTGCTCCCCAGTATGTTTTTTCCATCCCGGCTGAAAACCCCATAGACAAAATCTTGCCCCAGGTCAAAATTGCCACGCCAGCGGCGCAGCATCCCGATCCGTTCTTCGAGTGGGCGTGGTTCGTCGGCGGCAAAGTTCAGCCAGGGCAATAGGTGGGTGATGTTGGCCTCGATGACTGCGCCGAGCTGGGCGGCATCGGTAGGCTGCCAGCAGCGCAGCAGCAGGCGGTGGGTAAAGATCTGGTAGGCTGGGCCTGGGATTTGTTCTGTCATCTGATCACCTCTGCCTCAATTCTTCTACGATCGCTTCCAGCAGATCCAGCAGTTCGACATCGCTCATTTCTTCCAGGTTGACCTGGCTTTCTTGTGCGGTGCTCTCTTGCCCTTGGCGCTGTGTATTCAAGGTCAGCTCGCCTCTCAGCCAGGCATTCACCTCCTCCACCGAATACACATCTTGCAGCACATCGCGGTTCTCAGCATTGATGATGACGTAAAAGCGCGTGCGCGTCGGCGGGTCGATTGCCACGAAACCGGTGAAATACAACACTACACGGCCATTTTCCAGGCGCGGGGCGGGCAAAAGCTCGATCACATCCGTATCGCCGCTGCGTACTTCTGTCTCGCCCTGGCTCACGCGCAGCCAGTTTACATCTGCCGGGTGGTTGGGTGCGGCCTTGATCTCGGTTGCCAGGGCATCCACCCCCTGGTAAGCCTGGTCGCCTGGCAGTTCCCAAACGAGCACCGGGCCATTGATATCGTTTGAAGCCTCCATCATGATCCCTTTGAGGCTGTCTTTGTTCAGGGGTCCAAAGGGTGTATACCACATCATGCCATCCGTTGAAACCAGGTGGTAGGGAGCGCTGTTCTCTTCGTTGATCGAGCTGCGCTGTACCTCCACCCGCCCCTGGCGAGTGAACAAGCCTGCCCAGATCCCGTTGCGCCATCCATAAGCCTCAGTCTTTTGGGCTGCCAGCCATTCTGGTTCGATCTGCACCCCTTCCAGGCGCGGGTCGGCCTCTGCTTGCTCGGGGGTCAGCCATTCGGCGCTCCCATCCGAGTGGATCAACCCAATCTCTGCCACGTAGGGCACGCGTGCCAGCCCGGCGCGCTTGAGCAGGCTGATCATGGCCATGTAGCCGCCCTGCCCATCCTGCACATACAGTACCTCATGGAACTCGACGAAGGGGTCATGCTGGCGCACGAAAAACTCGGCCGAATTCCACAGCAGGCCGTTCTCTGCAAAGGGCATTTCTTGCCGCACGATCTGGACTTTATCTACCCCTGCCGGGTCGTATAAGAAGAAACCTTGCGACGGGTAGATCAACGAATTCAGCAAACCAACCGGCCCAAACTCTGCCACCCAATGCCCATTGACGTAATCCAGGTCTCCAGGCACAAAACGCGTGTCGGGGTTTTGATTTTTGAAGTTCTCGCGCGCCTCGGCGTATGAGACGGCCCGGCTCTCTACCAGCGGCACCAGCTCTGTTACCGGTTGGTAAACGGTGCGCTCATACAACCCTTGCAGCATAATGGGCCCAGAAACGATGGCCCACAAGATCCAGATTGGGAACAGCACCATTGCCAATAGAGAAATCGCCGCCTTGGCTTGCAATTTCAGGCGCGTGACCAAGGCGATGCCCCCCCCAGCATGAGTAAGACCAACAACCAGCCAATTGGGTTGCTGTAGATGCTGTATAAAATCGACCCCATGGGCCACAAGCCCGGCAAAAACACTGCCCAAATCAGCAGTGCCAAAGCCAGGATGCCCAAGATCACCAGGCAACCTTTCGCATCTAAGGTTGATGAATAACTTTTTACTAATTTCTTCTGCGGTTTTCGAACCATCACGTCCTCCTTCTTGTACGATCAGAGCACAGAGTTCATTGATCATGATTATACCCTCAGTCTTAGATCCTTTTGGTTGGGCCATTCTTTTGGAATCGCCAGGCGGGCGACGGTCGAAATAAGACTGGGGCTGTCTCAAGCATTCCCTTGAGACAGCCCCAAAGTGGTGGCAAAGCAAGTTTTAACCGGGCAGGCCGGCCTTTCAGAGCTTTGTTGATTGCTTGGGTGAAAAGTGCCTTCTTTATCCTTGTGCGGCCTGGTCAGCAATCGCCAGGGCTTTATCCAAGATGGCGAAGCCCTCGGCAAGCTGCTCTTCGGTGATGATCAGCGGCGGGATGATGAGCACGGTGTGCCAGTGGGTGTAGACAAAGAGGCCATTCTCGAGCATCTGCTTGCGCAGGGCGTTCATGGCAGGGCTGGAGCTGTTCCAGGGGGTCAACGGTTGGCGCGTGCGGCGGTCTTTGACCAGCTCGATGATGCCGAAGAGGCCGATATTGCGCACCTCGCCAACCGATGGATGCTGTTCGCCCAGGTCGTTGAGCAGGCGGTGCAGCACAGGGCCCATGGCCGCGGCATGTTCCACGATCTGTTCATCGCGCATCACCTGGATGTTGGCAATGGCCGCGGCGAGCGAAATGGGGTGGGCGGTGTAGGTCAGGCCGCCCTGGTAGATGGTATCTTTGTACGCATCGGCGATCTCGGGCTTCATGCCCACCGCACCCAGGGGAGCGTAAGCTGATGTAAGGCCCTTAGCCATCGTCATCAGGTCGGGGGTCACATTCCAGTGATCCACGGCAAACCATTTGCCGGTGCGGCCAAACCCGCTCATCACCTCATCGGCGATCATCAAGATGCCGTACTTGTCGCACAGGGCGCGCACGCCTTGCATATAACCTGCCGGGGGGATGATGATGCCGTTGGTGCCGGTGACCGATTCCATCAAGATGGCGGCGATGGTTTCGGGGCCTTCGTATTGGATGATCTCCTCCAGGTGGTTGAGATAATCCTGGGTGAATTCAGCCTCAGGAATATCAGGGTTGTTGCGGTGGAAGGTCGAGCGGTAGCGGTAGGGATCGAGAAAATGCACCACGCCGGGCATCAGGGTGGGTTCCCAGGGCCAACGACGCGGGTCGCCGGTGAGGGCCATGGCGCCGGCGCTGGCGCCGTGGTAAGAGCGGTAGCGGGTGAGGATCTTATGTTTGCCGGTGTAGCCGCGCGCCAGCTTAACAGCGTTCTCATTGGCGTCAGCGCCGCCCAGGGTGAACATGAACTTGCTCACCCCCGGTGGGGTGATCTCGTCCAGCAGCTTGCCCAGCTCAGCGCGTGGGCGGGTTGCCATGCCTGGGGCGGCGTAGGGCAGGGCGCGGGCCTGGGCCACAATGGCATCGATCACACGCTGGTTGCCGTGACCGATATTGACGCACATGGTCATTGAGTTGAAATCCAGGTAGCGCTTGCCGGCGGTATCCCAAAAATAGACGCCCTCGGCGCGCGTGACTGGGATGGGTGCAACCTTGCCCTGGGCCGACCAGGTCCAGAAGGTATGTTCGAGCGAGAGAGGTAAGATTTCGGAATCGGGAATAGTAGTCATACCTGCAAGTGTAAAATGGGTAGTGAGGCTGTGTCAAGTGCAATAAGTGCGCCTGGAGATGTGTCAAGTGTCATAAAAGGGGCTAATAGTGATATACTTAAAACCGGAAAGCAACAATCTTTAACTTAGGAGGCAAAAATGGCACAGAGTTTTCAACTGACAGTCAAGACCGGCCCGAATCCGGGGAAGATCTATGACTTGGTTAAAGAAGAGGTTGTGGTTGGCCGCGACCTGGGCAACGATATTGTGATCAGCGACGCCGACATCTCTCGCCGGCATGCTCACTTTGTTCTGCAAGGTGACGTATATCTGTTAGAAGATTTGGGCTCTACCAACGGCACTTATGTTAACGGAGAGCGCCTGACTGGCCCTCAGTTGTTGATGGGCGGCGAGACGATCATGTTTGGCTCGACGGTTGAGCTGACCTTCAGCCCGGTTGGCTTTGACGTAGCCGCCACGATGATCGCACCGCCGCATGCGGCAGCCCCCGCCGAGCCGGTGGTTGTGGCCCCGGCCCAGGTGGAACCGGCTGTCGTTGAGCCGGCTGAAGTGGCTCCGGTCATCCTTGAATCGGTGCCGGTGATCAATGTGCTGGCTGATGAGCCTGCCCTGGAACCTGCTGTAGAGGCGATCCCCGAACCCCCGGCAGCACCGGTGGTTGAGCCAGAGCCTGTGATTGAGATCCCCCCCTACAATGCTCCTGAGCCGGCCTACAGTGCTCCCGAGCCCGTCTACAGCACTCCTGAGCCGGTCATCTCTGAAGTCTCCGTGGAAACAGAGCCCCCGCAGAAGAGCAAGAAGGGCCTGTGGATTGGCATTGGAATTGGGTGCTTTGTGTTGGCTTGCTTGTGCATTGTGGGTACGGTAGCTGTGATCTTGTGGCAGTCAGGGGCCTTCGGCTAAACCTGAGTTTTATTCGTACCATATTAATCCAATCGACAAGGATGAAATAGGGCTGGTGATATTGAATATCACCGGTAGCCTGTTTCACCCTTGTTTTGGCTAAGGAAGGATTTCTTGTCTACCCCAGCACGTCCTTTTGATTTTCAGCAGACTTTGGTCCCCAACCGCTTGCTAGGGCTATGGCGGATGATGAGCGGCTATCGCTGGCATTATTTGGGGGCAACTGCCAGCCTGGCTGTTTCGGCTACCGCCAAGACCACGACCTATCTGCTGTTGAGCTATTTCATCGATACAGTATTGGGGGAAGGGCAGTATTTGATTCCGGGCAACCTGAGGTCCACCCTGGTGTTGGTGGCCTTGGGTTTCTTGGGCCTGGCAGCCATCGAAGGTACCTTTAGTTTTCTGTCGGGCAGGCTGGCCTCTTACACAGCCGAAAACATCACCCGCCGTTTGCGGAATTACCTTTTCGACCACATTCAGCGCCTGTATTTCCGTTACCATAAGAAAACCCCCACCGGTGATCTGATCGAGCGTTGTACATCTGATGTGGATGCGCTGCGGCGTTTCTTCAGCGACCAGGCAATTGGTATGGGGCGGGTAATCCTGCTCTTTACGATCAACTTTGCAGCCATCTTCAAATTGAGTTGGAAGCTGGCACTGCTTTCAATTGTGGCGATGCCGATCATTATCCTGACCTCGGCCTGGTTCTTTAAGCGCCTTACCAAGGTATACGAGGCGTATCAAGAGCAAGAGGCCATCCTTTCAACCACCCTGCAAGAGAACCTGACCGGGGTGCGGGTGGTCAAGGCCTTTGCCCGCCAGGAATATGAGCGTAAGAAATTTGAAAAGGATAATTGGGAGAAGTTTGTGCGCGGCCGGCGACTGACGCGCATGCACTCGCTTTTCTGGCCGATCTCAGATATTGTGTGCGGCTTTCAGTTGTTGGGGGGCTTCCTTGCGGCGGCCCTGATGGCCATCAACGGCGAGATCACCGTGGGCACTTACATGGCCTACAGCGGCCTGGTGGGTTGGCTGATCTGGCCCATGCGCAACCTGGGACGCCTGATTGTGCAAACCTCCACTGGCCTGGTCTCGTTTGGGCGCGTGCGCGAGATCATCAAACAGCCGCGCGAAGCCCTGACTGTGGGCCGCTACCAGCCCGAGAAACCGGTGCAGGGTGAGATCGTTTTTGACCAGGTTGGATTTTCTTACGAGGATGACAACGAACTGATCTTGCAGGATATCAGTTTTACCTGCCAGCCGGGGCAGGTGGTGGCGCTGTTGGGCTCCACCGGCTCTGGCAAGACCAGCCTGATCAACCTGCTGCCGCGGTTTTATGATTACACCAGCGGCAGCATCAAGCTGGATGGGGTAGAGTTGAAAGATTATGCCCCTGAGTTCTTACGCAGCCAGATCGGCACGGTGGAACAAGAGCCCTTCTTGTTTTCGCGAACGATTGGCGAGAATATCGCTTACGGCGTGGGGCGAGATGTGCCGCATACCGAAATCGAACAGGCGGCGCAGATGGCTGCCGTCCACGATGTCATCCTGACCTTCCCGCAGGGATACGAGACCATGGTCGGTGAGAAGGGCGTTACCCTTTCGGGCGGGCAGAAGCAGCGCGTGACGATTGCCCGCACCCTGCTCAAAGATCCGCGCATCCTGATCTTGGATGACTCGACCTCCTCGGTGGATACTGAGACAGAAGCTTTCATCCGCGATGCACTGCGCTGCCTGAACGTGGGCCGGACGACCTTTATCATCGCCCACCGCATCCAAAGTGTGATGAATGCCGATCTGATCGTGGTGTTAGATAAGGGCCGTATCGTCCAGAAGGGCACGCATGCTGAGCTGTTGGCTCAAGAAGGCATGTACCGGCAGATCTATGATCTGCAGACGCGCATTGATGAAGAAGTTGAAAAAGAAGTGGCGGGCGCAGCAGCCCGTTAAGGAAATGAACTGTGGCAGATATTGATCTCGAAGAGGATGATTATACCGGTAAGGTGACCGGCACGACTTTGCGCCGGATCATTGGTTTGGCGCGCCCACATTGGCGTTGGGTGGCAGGATTTTGGGGCATGATTGCCTTGACGTCTGTCTTGGACGCCTTTTTTACTTACCTGAACAAGAACATTGTAGACCAGGGCATCGTGGCTGGCGATACCCAGGCCCTGACGCGCCTGGTGATGATCTATGCGGGCCTGCAGGTTGTGCAAGCGATCTGTGTGTTTTCGTTCATCTATATGTCGGGGGTGCTGGGCGAGCGCATCCAGTACGACCTGCGGCGGGGTATGTTCAGCCACCTGCAAGACCTGTCGCTCTCTTATTACAGCCAAACCTCGGTCGGACGTTTGATGGCCCGGGTGACTTCGGATACCGTGCGCATCGCTGATCTGGTGACCTGGGGCCTGATTGACAGCACCTGGGCGGTGATGAACATCAGCACCTCCACCATCTTCATGTTGTTGATCAACTGGCGGTTGGCTTTGATCGTGCTGGCGATTGTGCCGGTGCTGGTGGTGATTGCGGTGCAGTTCCGCAAGCGCATCCTGGTGGAGTTCCGTAATGCCCGCAAGGTCAACTCGAAGATCACCGGTGCTTATAACGAAAACATTACCGGGGTGCGGGTGGTCAAGGCCTTGGGCCGTGAGGCCGAGAACCTGAAAGAATTCGACCAGTTGACCGGGGCCATGTACCGATCCAGCTACCGGGCGGCCTGGCTTTCGGCGCTGTTCTTGCCCACGGTGCAGATCATCGCCGCGTTGGCGCTGGGGCTGATCATTGGCTACGGCGGCATGCAAGCCCAGGTGGGGTTGATCACCGTGGGCGGCATCCAGGCCTTTGTTTCATACCTGACCTTTATGTTGTGGCCGATACAAGACCTGGCACGCGTGTACGCTGAAATGCAGCACTCGATTGCCTCGGCTGAACGCATCTTCACTTTGCTGGATTCGAAGCCTGAGGTCAGCGACCAGGCTGGTGCTGTTGACCCGGGCACGCTGCGCGGCGAGATTGAATTCGATCATGTCGATTTCTATTATGAAGATGGCAAACCGGTGTTGAGCGATTTTTCGCTCAAGGTCAGGCCAGGCGAGATGATTGCCCTGGTGGGGCCGACCGGAGGCGGCAAGAGCACGATTGTCAATCTTCTCTGCCGTTTCTATGAGCCCAAGCGCGGTGTGGTGCGCTTGAACGGGCGCGATTACACCGAGTTTACCCTGCACGGCATCCAATCGCGCATCGGGGTGGTTTTGCAAACGCCGCACCTGTTCTCGGGGACGATCCGCGAGAACATCCGCTATGGGCGACTGGACGCATCTGACGCGGATGTGGAAGATGCCGCCAGGCTGGCGGGCGCACACGACTTCATCGTGCGCTTCGAAAAAGGGTATGATGAACAGGTTGGGGAGGGTGGGGGGATGCTCTCGGTGGGGCAAAAACAGCTCATCAGCCTGGCGCGGGCCGTGCTGGCAAAGCCTGAATTGTTCATTATGGATGAGGCCACCAGTTCGGTGGATACACTGACCGAGGCCCTGATCCAGCGCGGCATGGATAACCTGATGCAGGACCGCACCAGTTTTATCATTGCCCACCGCCTTTCGACCATCAAGCGCGCCGACCGCATCTTGGTGATTGAAGATGGACGCATTGCAGAGATGGGCACTCATGCTGAGCTGCTTCGCCTGCGTGGGAAGTATTACCGCTTGTATACCCAACAGTTCCGCCACCAGCTCGAACAGGCTTATAATTTATTGGACCCGGCAACTCAGCCAAGTACTACCTCTTGAGGAGTTAAGCGTATGTCAATTGTTGGTCAATCTGTCACGCGGGTGGATGCTCGCAGCAAAGTATTGGGCCAGGCTCTCTATCCTGGCGATATCAACCTGCCCAACCAGGCTTACATGAAGATCCTGTTTGCCAACCGGCCGCATGCCATTGTGCGCGCGATCGATACCACCCAGGCCGAAGCCCTGCCGGGTGTGCTGGCGGTGTTCACAGCCAAGGATGTGCCAGTCAACGAATATGGCCTGGGTGTGGCAGATCAACCGGTGCTGTGCGGCCCTGGTTCCAGCATCCCCTATGCTGACCGGGTGCGTTTTGTGGGTGACCAGGTGGCTTTGGTGGTGGCAGAGAGCGAAGAGATTGCCGCCCAGGCGCGTGACCTGATTTTGGTGGACTATGAAGATCTGCCGGTGGTGACGGATATGCTTGAGGCGATGAAGCCAGGAGCCCCGCGCCTGCACCCTGGCAGAGAAGGGGTTGACCGGCCGGATTCGAACGTCTTCACCCATTTTCGCATCCGTAAGGGGGATGTGGAAGCCGCTTTCGCGCAAGCAGATGTGATCGTCGAAGGTGAATATCGCACGCCAGCTCAAGAGCATGCCTATTTGCAGCCTGAAGCCGGGGTGGCTTACATGGACGAAGATGGACGGGTAACCGTCCAGGTGGCAGGGCAGTGGGCGCACGAAGACCGCGAGCAGATCGCACATTCCCTGGGGCTGCCAGAAGAGCAGGTGCGCGTGATCTACCCTGCCATTGGGGGGGCGTTTGGCGGGCGCGAAGACATGTCGGTGCAGATCGTGCTGGCATTGGCGGCCTGGCGGCTGAGCCAGCGCGGCATCCATCGCCCGGTGAAGATCATCTGGAGCCGTGAAGAGTCGATCATTGGGCATCATAAACGCCATCCTTACATCTTGCGGACGCGCTGGGGTGCGAGGCGCGATGGCAAGCTTTTGGCGGCGGACGTGGAAGTGATTGCCGATGGCGGCGCGTATGTGTACACCTCGCCTAAGGTCTTGGGCAATGCCACCCTGATGTGCACCGGCCCATACGAGATCCCCAATGTGAAGGTTGACTCGTACGCCGTGTATACCAATAATCTGCCCAATGGGGCTTTCCGCGGCTTTGGCGGCCCGCAGGGCGCCTTTGAAGCAGAAATGCAAATGAGCCGCCTGGCTGAAGCCCTGGGCATGGACCCGGTTGAGCTGCGCCGGCGCAATCTGCTGGACGAAGGCTCTCTGCTCTCAGTGGGCACGCCCCTGCCCAAGGGTGTCTCAATCCGGCAGGTGGTAGACCAATGCGCTCTAAAACAAGAAGAACGGCTGCAAGCCCTGGCGGCTGCGCCTGCCCGCCCGCCACGCTTGCGCGGCCACGGTTTTGCCTGCGCCTTCAAGAATGTCGGTTTTTCTTTCGGTGCGCCAGAGCAGTGCACGGCCACGGTGGCCCTGCACGGCCGCGCTGAGATCGAGCGGGCCGTGCTGTATCACGCCGGGGCCGAGGTGGGCCAGGGCACGCACACGGTGATGGCCCAGATGGCTGCCGAAACTCTGGGGCTGCCCCTCGATAAGGTGGAGTTGGTCGTCTCTGACACAGCCACCACGCAAAATTCGGGCAGTGTTTCGGCCTCGCGTATGACCTTCATGGCGGGCAATTCGATCAAAGGCGCCTGTGAGCAGGCTTTGGCCAAGTGGCGTGCCGAAGAACGCCCGGCAGTTGCCACGTACCAGTACCGCCCGCCGCGCACCACTCCTTACGATCCTCAAACGGGCAAGGCGGAGCCGAATTTTGCCTATGGCTATGTAGCCCAGGCTGTTACGGTGGAAGTGGATACCGAAACGGGGCACGTGTACATCGTTGAGGTGGTCTCGGCCGATGATGTGGGCAAGGCGGTCAACCCGCAGAACGTACAAGGGCAGATTGAAGGCGCAGTTGTTCAGGCGGCCGGGTATGCTGTGCTGGAGAACTTTGTTCAGCAAGATGGGTATGTCAAAACCTCCACCCTGTCTACCTACCTCATCCCCACTGTGCTGGACGTGCCCGATGCGGTGCATTCTTTGATCCTCGAATATGCCGACCCGATTGGGCCCTATGGGGCGCGCGGCATGGGCGAGATGCCTTTCTTGCCACTGGTGCCAGCCGTGATGGCAGCTTTGCACGATGCCACCGGGGTGTGGTTCTATGAGTTTCCGTTGACCCCCGAGCGGGTGCTGCGCGGGCTGGGAAAGCTGGGTAAGGCATGATCGTCTTGCTGCGCGGCGGCGGTGACCTGGCGAGCGGGGTGGCCCTACGGCTGCACCGTGCCGGTTTGCGCGTGGCCATCACCGAGCTGCCCATGCCCCTGGCTGTGCGCCGGACGGTAAGCTTTGGCGATGCAGTCTACCAGGGCGAGACCGTGATCGAAGGGGTGACTGCCCGGCGCGTGGCCGAGGTGGAGGATACGCTCAAGGTCTTGCAGGTTTTCTCCAAAGGGGCCATCCCTGTGCTGATAGACCCAGATGGTAAATCGGCCCAATCGCTGCACCCCAGCGTGATCGTGGATGCGCTCATGCTTAAACGTGCGCCTGAGCCACTGCGCCATAATGCCCGGCTGTTCATCGGGCTGGGGCCAGGCTTTGTGGCAGGCGATAACTGCCACGCGGCCATTGAAACCCAGCGCGGCCATAACCTGGGGCGTGTTTTGTGGCAGGGCGCCCCTGCCCCCGACAGCGGCACGCCCGGCGCAGTGGGCGTGCATCATGGTGAGCGTGTGCTGCGTGCCCCGGCTGATGGAACCCTGGCCTTGCATGTTCAGATTGGCGACCTGGTGGAAGCGGGCCAACTGTTGGCAGAAGTGGGCGGGCAGCCGGTGCAGTCGCCCTTTGCCGGGCTGGTGCGCGGGTTGATCCACCCAGACGTGCCGGTGACGAGAAATATGAAGATAGGAGACGTGGATCCGCGCCTTGATCCGGCGCTGTGCAGGTTGGTTTCAGATAAGGCCCTGGCGGTGGGCGGGGGCGTGTTAGAGGCCATTCTGGCGCGCCCTGAACTGCGTCAGAATTTTTGGAGTTAATGTGGATTTGCGGCGCGCCTTGCGAGTAGGGCCTAAAGCCCGCCTGGCTTTGGTTGGCGCGGGCGGCAAGACGACGACGCTTTTTGAATTGGGGCAGGCCCTGGTTGCCTCAGGCCAGGCCCAAACGGCCCTGCTGACCACCACCACGCACCTGGGGGCCTGGCAGGTGCAGGATGCCGATCATCATATGGCGCTCGAGAATTCGGCCCAGGTGGACGCACTGGGCGCAGACCTGCCTGTTGGTGTGCTGGTCTGCACAGGAGCGGTTGAAGCGGGGGACGATGCCGACCGGCTGCCTGGCCTGGCACCGCAGGTTCTGGATGCCTTGCGGCAACTGGCGGATGGGCGCGGCCTTCCCCTGCTGGTGGAGGCAGATGGTGCGCGCATGCGCCCTCTCAAAGCGCCTGCCGCACACGAACCGGTCATCCCGCCCTGGGTAGAGCAGGTGGTGGTTGTGGCAGGCTTAAGCGGCCTTGGGCAGCCGCTATCGGTTGAAACAGTTCATCACCCTGAGTTGTTTGCCGCCTTATCTGGC
>Ga0116144_10005046_pt1 | contig 12174 bp, 8 predicted proteins | sample AD_UKC035_MetaG_FD_89746 | JGI IMG/M metagenome (GOLD analysis project Ga0116144, IMG submission 89746) | Active sludge microbial communities of municipal wastewater-treating anaerobic digesters from USA - AD_UKC035_MetaG | ecosystem: Engineered > Bioreactor > Anaerobic > Digestate | place: USA... | reverse complement strand
CCTGCCCAGCAAGTATTCCATGCACGCTTCACAGCCTGACTGCGCACATCCAAAAACAGCCCCCTCATTTTTGTGATAACAGGGTACAATTGCCATGCGACACCTTTTTTGAGTGGATTTTGTAGTCTATCTCAGAATGGTGTCGCATTTTTGCTTTTTTGGCAAGCGCTTTTCTTGAGTTGTTTCCCCCGTTTTCTGGAGTTGATGTTTACCCCCTCAACTTACTGCGGAATCCCGATCATTATTTGTAAAACGTCATGACTGCCTCCTTGGTAGATGGTGGGTAATTCGGATTGGTTCAGGTTGATCCTGTGATGGTTCAGTCAGTCCCGCCGGCGCTGAGCCTGCCAGCCGGGTCGTTTGGTGGGTGGGGCTGGCCGGGTCCCAAAGGCTGATTCAAAGATATCCTGCATGCAAATGCGGAATTTTAAATCCGCCAAAACTGACCGTTGGCGGGATGTGGTCCCATCGGGATTGTTTGGGGTTGATGAATATCAATCCAATACAAACCACACATGGCAGGACTGATTGAACAAGCCCCGCTGAAATCCCGGGACAATGATCTTTGTGAGCGTAAAGCCCTGATCAGCGAACAAGGCCTGCCATTCTGGCACGGGTTTGAAATTGAAGGGCATATCCATGTCGCCGAGGCCCTGATTGAGAATGTTGCCAAAATAATCAATGAACATTAACACCTGGCGTTGGACTTCAAGTGGCAGTGCCCGGTATTCAGCCAGCCGGATATCGCTGGGCACAGGCTGGCGGGCAGGAATCCCATAACTGTCTTCTTCTACAATCAGGCGCCGGCTTACCCGGCGCAATTCATTCAGCAAGGACAGTAAATCATCCGGCTTGACATGGTGCAGGACAGCAAAAACCAATGTGGTGTCAAAGGCCTGATCAGCGAAAGGCAGATGGGCTTCGGCATTGAGGTTGGTAAACGGCAGCTGACGGGCGGCTGGATCGCGATAATCCAGGACATCGGCTAGCTGCACTCGAAAACCGCTCTGGGACAAAATCAGAGCCGTTAAACCATTACCACAGCCATAATCCAGCACAGCTTGACCTTGAAGGTGCGGGCCCAGTTGGGTATAGCGGTATGGCGGTTTGATCTGCCGCTTGTAATGCGTATAAACGGATCTGAACCACGGAAACTGCCCATTGGGACCAAATGTTTCATTAATAAGGAGGTCCAGTGCGACAGAAAAGTGGCTGGGATCGCCAGCGCTATCGCTCAGCAAGTTAAAAGCAACCGTCATCATGATTCTCATCTGATGGCTGTATGCCGGTGCAGCTGTGCAATAAGCTTCCGTGAGGGTATCTCTGGCAAAGGATAGCACGGCGGGAGTCTGGCAAAGAGATCGAAATATTTCAGCGGGTGATGCGCTCATTCCCGGTGCAGTTGTTGCTCCAGCGCTCCCAGATTCACCCGCGAGGTCATGTCAAGGCTCAGTGGTGTGACCGAGACCAGTTTTTGGAAATAAAGCATGTGCACATCACTGTCGGTGGTCACTTCATCCGGCTGCACATTGATGCGCGCCCGGATATGTCCCGGTTCGCTCCAATCGCCTTCGCGTTCGGGGAAGGGGTCATAATAACGGTGGCGTGATTGCCGGGTGATGTGCCAGGGTGTTTGGTTTGTTGCCCCCAGTGGCACTTCAACCTTCAGAACATCCACATCCGGTGGTAGCGGCGCGGCCAACAGGCGTTTGGCAATCAGCGCGGTGAAGTAGGCGGCGGCAGAAAAATCCACCGTGCGCGAATAGCTTAAGAAATCCTCCACCACTGCCAGCTGCATTGAGACCGCCATGCCCGGAATGCCCATGGCCGCTGCTTCCAGGGCCGCACCGACGGTGCCGGAAATGGTCACGCCGGTGCCGATGTTTTCTCCATAATTAATGCCTGACACCACCAGATCGGGCCTTTCCGGCATGACTTCCAAAAGGGCATGCTGCACAGCCTGGGCAGGGGAGCCACCCACGGCAAAAACTTCCCAGGTTTGCGCACCGATTTGCAGGTGCTGTCGTTCAATCCGACCATCCGAGTCATTGGGCAGGGAGCGCCCTGCACTGGAGTACTGGCGGCGCGGGGCCACTACGGTGACAAAGCCCAGCGCCCCCAGCGCCTCGGCAGCAGCCCAGAGTCCGGGTGAGAGGATGCCATCATCATTGGTAAGTAAAATTTGTTTACGTTTCATGGGACTCTTTCCAAGGCTTATTTTACCTGATTAAATCGGTGGCACCAGGCCAGAAATACTGGGCAATGCTTCATTATGGGTTTATATTTAATCGTAATGAAAAGACTTTTGCTCAAATGGATCTTGTGAACGGGGAGGTAATTCCAGTCATGTCGATTCTCCGCCAACTGTCTTCCCAAAGGAATGATCGGACCGAATTTTCCAATCGCAGGGTGGTGGTGCAGTGTCTGGAAGCCCCCGATTTGCTTGATGAAATTGCAGCCGGTCTCCAGAGCGGAAATGCAGCTCTGATGGGAGACTGTGCCGAGGTCATGACCCAGGTGGCAAAGCAACATCCCGAATGGATCACCCCTTTTGCAAATATTCTGGTTCCGCTGCTGGCACACAAGACCGCGCGGGTTCGCTGGGAGGCCATGCATGCGTTGGCGCTGACAGCTGGGCTGGTCCCGGATGTGATTGCCCCGGTGCTGCCCACATTGGAAGATCTCATGCAGAATGATCCGAGTGTGATTGTGCGCGATTATGCCGTTGATACGGTGGGTAACTATGCTGCGACAGGACCTCTGGCGGCTGAAGCAGCTTATCCATTGCTGGTGGAAGCTCTTTCCATCTGGAAGGGGAAGCATGTGGGGCATGCCCTGGATGGACTGGCCAATGTTGCCAGGAGTTTCCCCGGTCTGCAGGACGAACTTCAGGCTATCGCAGATGACTTTGCGCAGAATGAGCGGGCAGTCATCCGAAAATCAGCGAAAAAATTACAGAAGGCAGTGAAATTCCACGCCGATTAAACGACGTTTTTTCTGTGTGCCGGCCATCGAAAGACGACTTGTTAACCAGTTGCCCTGATTTGGACAAGCCTTGCCTGTTTTGGGGGCCACAGGCACCCCGCAATCTTGGGACGTCATGTGGCCACAACCGAGCCATCAGGTCGGATGACAGAGCGTTCTTGGGGTATAATCGCTTCCATGCCGCTGACACTGTTAACCTGGTTGCTGGCATTGTTGCCTGTTCTTGTCATCCTCGTCTTGATGTTGGGCCTTAAGTGGGGGGGCAGCAAGGCGGGTGCGGTTGGCTTGGTTGTGTCGCTCTTGGTGGCGGTGCTGTTTTTTGGCGCTGGGGGGAAGCTGATAGCCATCTCGCAGGGTAAAGGGCTGTTGTTGACCTTTGATGTGCTCTACATCATCTGGACGGCTTTACTGCTTTTCCACATTGCTGATGAAGCTGGTGCGGTGCGCATCATTGGACAGGCCCTGCCCCGTCTGACCACTGACCGGATGATGCAGGGATTGCTCTTGGGCTGGCTGTTTGCCTCGTTTTTACAGGGCATGGGCGGGTTTGGCGTCCCGGTGGCAGTGGCTGCACCGCTGCTGGTGGGGCTGGGATTCACACCTGTTCAGGCGGTCATCATGGCCTGCATCGGGCATGGCTGGGCAGTAAACTTTGGTTCACTGGCAACCTCATTTCAAACTTTGATGGCCGTCACTGGTCTGCCAGGTGAACTGCTGGCTCCCGATTCGGCTCTGTTGCTGGGGCTGTCAGCCATCGCTTGTGGCAGCGTTGTCGCTTTTGTGGCCGCGGGGTGGAAGGGTCTCCTGCGCGCTCTGCCGGCCGTGTTGGCGTTGAGTGCTGTCATGGGCGGCGTCCAATATCTACTGGTGACCAACGGCTTGTGGACATTGGGTGCCACGGGTGGTGCGATGGCTGGCTTGGTTGTGGGCATTGGCGTGGCGCGCCTGCCGCTCTACCATGGTCAGGCGACTGAAATCCAACATCCCCAGGCTCCATTGGTGGCTTTCTCAGCCTATGCCGTCCTGATTTTGCTCGCCTTTGGCATCAACCTGATCCCACCGGTGAATGCACTGCTCGATGCAGTCCAGATCAATTTTCAATTCCCAGCTGTCAGCACCTCCTTTGGCTGGTCCACGCCTGCTGAACCGGGACGTGCAATCAATATTTTGGGGCACCCAGGTGCCCTGCTGCTGTATTCTTCCTCCATTGCCTATTTAATTTACGCTCGAGCCGGTTATTACAAGCCAGGTGCCCTGCAGCGGATTTTGCGCAAGACCTACAAGGGAGCGGTCAATTCCAGCTTGGGCATTCTGGCAATGGTCGGCATGGCTGTGATCATGTCGCACAGCGGCATGACCAATCTGTTGGCGCAGGGGCTCAGTGTGAGCTTTGGCGCGGCAACCTACCCGGTGGTGGCTCCTTTCATTGGCGCACTGGGGGCCTTTATTACAGGCAGCAACAATAATTCCAACGTGCTGTTTGCGGCACTGCAAATGCGTACAGCTGAATTGTTGGGGTTGGATGTCCCGCTGATTCTGGGAGCCCAAACCGCCGGTGGTTCATTGGGCAGTGTGATGGCCCCAGCCAAGGTTATTGTGGGCTGTTCGACAGTTGGATTGGGATCCAGCGAAGGGGCGGTGATGGGGAAAATCCTGATTTATGGATTGATCCCAGTGGCGTTGGTGGCTGTGCTGGTATTCTTTTTTTAGGTATCCGGCCCTCTGAATGGGTTTAGGCTGGGGATGGATATTGTGGGAATGGCCTCTGGGACCGATCGGGCCAGGCTGGGTAAAACCCTGCCCTAATTGGATGCAATCCCCCTTGCTTTGCAGTTTAAAATTGCTGTTCAATGACCATTTCTTGCCACATATTATCACATTGCCGGGTGTTGGCTTGTGTAAAGTGACGGATTACTGAACACAGACATTCCCTGTGTTGGTTGCCACGGCAGGACGGGATCAGGCTGGCGCAGTTTCATCCATATTGGCTTCGATAAGATCCGTCTGTGCCGTTGCCAGGGATGCCACTGCCTTTTGGTGCAATTCACTTGCCGGCTGCAGCGCCGGTCCCGGCATCAGGCGCGCCAGTAGTGCGCTGGCAAATGACATCAGTCCCAAGGCCAGGACGCCAAAACCAAGCGCTATGAATAAGGGAGCGGTCAAACCCAGGCTGCTCCAATTGGTAAAAAATTCCACAAGTGGACGCATGAAGATTAACATTAAGAAGACGGCAATTATCATTCCCAACATCAGGCCGCGGTTGATCATATTTTGTTGCCGGGCCCGGTGAGCCCCAACTTGTTCAGAACGCAGAGGCAGGATCACATACCGGGGCAGGTCCAGGAGGGGGTATATGGCTGGATTGTCGTATTGCCGGCGTATTTCCACCATGCGTTGGCGATGCCGGGTCAACTGTGCAGCCAGATTGTGATCTTTCACCAATTCAATGAAAATCCCGGCTTGCGGACGGTTCTCGCGTGGCCAGCGGCTGCGTCCACTCATGGCGGCGCGGACAAGAAATCCTTGCAACCCTGCTCCAGAACGCACCATGATCGGACGACGAACCGGTTCCATCGTTGTCTCAATGATCACACCGTTTACCAGCAGCGTATGCAGACTGACCAGTGGGCCGCCGAAGAAATTTTCAATGGTTGCCAGGATCTCTCCATCCGGGCTGATGAGAGCGGGGGTCAGATCACCGTTTTCCACCACATCGATCAACATCTCGGCGTCATCGCCTTCCAGGATGGATTCAATCTGAGCCCGGGTCAGATTGTTTTTGGGTCTGGTTTTCATCAGGCCCAACAGGCCAAAGCCTTGCATTTCCAAGGCCACCTGCCAGCGTGTACAATGAACAGCTGCGCGCTGCTGGGCAACCGGATCATGAGAGACATCTTCAAAAAAAGGAGGTGGTTCCAAATGAGGCATGGCTAACCTTAGACGATGATGTGGATAATTATACAACTTACTCAAGGCCGGTGTCTTCGGCTTCAAGATTGAGCCTGTGCAGGATTTGCCGGGCTTCATTTCGTACCGATTGGGCCTGGTTGTTTTTCCCCTGGGTCTTAAGCACGGTTCCCATGAATATCAGGGTGCGGGCTATGAGATGGTTGTGTCCAGCTTTTCGATGAACTGCTATGGCTTCCTCCAGATCGCTGAGGGCATCCTCTGATCGCCCCAGAGCTTGCAGTACGCGCGCTCGGGCAGTCAGTGCGTAGCCAGCGCCATAAGGCACGCCACTGGTACGAGCCAGGGTTAGGCCTTTATCGGCCGCAGATAGGGCTTCGTCCCTGTTGCCCTGACCAAGCCAGGCTACAGCCAGATCGGCGTAGGCATAGGGCAAATCCCACTCTGATCCGGTCATGGCGAAACCGGCAATGCCGCTTTTAAGCGCCCGGACTGCTCCGGCATAGTCACCGCGCCGGCTTAGTAGAAATCCGTCATTGCACTGCGCCAAGGCAATACTTTCACTGTCGTGGGTTTGCAAGGCTGCTGCGCGTCCCTGTTCATTGGCCTGAAAAGCTTGGGTATCGTCCTGCATCAGCATATAGGTAAACGTTAGGTTCAGCAGTAGCATCGCCAGAAGGGGGTGATGTTTGACGCGTTGTGCCAGATCGATGCCATTTTGGAAAGCAGTGACAGCCGCAGTATACTGTCCGAGATTTGAATGCGAGCACCCCAGCACATTATAAGCCAGCACTTTTTGATCTTCAATTTCAGCGCGTTCAGCCGGATCCGGACTGTCCAGCTGGGCCTGATTTGTTAACAATTGGCGAATAAAATTAACGGTTTGTTGATCCTCGCCAATATGGGAATATACTCGCGCCCGGATCACATCCAGCTTGAAACGAAGCAATCCTGTCCCGGCATCGATATCGGGAATCAGCGTTAGGCCTTTTTCGATCCAGGCCAGTGCAGCGGGATAATTTGCTTCACTTAATGAGGCATCGGCCAGCTTTTGGTGAATTTCAATCCTTGCGGCTGTATCGATTGGAACTTGTTCCGCAACCATCAGGGCTTCCTGATAACGCTGCAGGGCGGCAGGAAAATTGCCGGATTGGTAGAACCCACTCCCCAGTAGAATGAGAAAATCAAAATATAACCGCCCTGCATCCGCCATGGAAAGGTGGTTTTTCACCTGATCCAAACCAAAATGGCACCACTTTTCAGCTTCAGCCCAAGCATAATGCATTTGCTCAGTACGGGCTGCCAGCAGGGCAAATTCAGCGGCTTGGCGATACTCGCAAGCTGCGTCATAATGTTCGGCAAGCTGACTGGCGATCTTTAACAGATTGGATTCTCCGTACAGGGCCACCAAACTCTCGGCAACCTGATGATGCCGTTCACGACGTTCACCCGGTTCCAGTTCGGCGTACACGAATTCACGGACATAACGATGGACAAAAGTATACTGGTCAATAAATGCCGCAACCGGATCGTCTTCCTTGTCAATGACCAGATGGTGCTCAGCCCGGAGAGATCGTAGACGATCATATAGCTGAAATTGTTCAATTTGCAGGACATGCATCACCACCTGCGCGGTAAACTGCACCCCTTCAACCGAGGCAATGTTCAGAATGTTGCGCAAGCCAGTATCCATCAGGTGCAGCCGCTCTTCCAAGACCTTGCTAAGGGTCTGCGGTAGGGTTAAGAGCAGCGCCGCATCCCCTTCAAAATGCCAGCGGATCAGCCCATCCGATCCCGGCTGAGGACTGATCAAGCCCCGCTGCTCGCCCAAGGCAAACAATTGGCTGACAAACAAGGCATGCCCTTCGGTGATGGCAGCAATCTTCTGGATCACCGGGGGGTGAAAATCGTTCAGCGGGTAGCGCCGCCGGACATACTCCCAGACATCAAGCCCCCGATCTAATTCAATGGTTTGAGCGCCTTGGCGTACCAGATTGGCAAGCACTTCCCGGAAAATTCGGTTGTCGTCACTGCCGGACAACGGGCGAAAAGCCAAAACGAACAGGATGCGCCCCCCCATCAGGTTGCGCGCCAGGTAAAAAAGTAGTTGCAATGATGTCGCATCTGCCCACTGTAAATCATCCAGAAAGATGACCAGGGGATGTTTTTCAGCAACCCGCAGATACATGGTGGCATACTGGCCGAAAATGTTTTCTTGCGAGAACACCGGTTGGGCCAGAGCCTTCATGGCTTCCCTGGCGGTAAGAGTTGCCGCAGCATATAATCCGCCGCTGAAAAAATCAGCCCAGGCTGGAGCCACCCGGCGCGTGAATTCCATCAGGCTGCCAAGAACCGCTTCTGTGGATGTTTTAAGGCTGGTCAGTATCTGGATAAACGGTGATAATCCATTTTCCTGGGTTTCCATTGAACAGATACCTTGCCCAATAAAGACAGGTTGAGTTTGCCGGGGACTGTTCAACAGACTGATAAAGTGCTTAACCAGGTAGCTTTTACCGGTCCCCACATCGCCATTTACAAGGACAAAACGGGGTTGAGATTGCTGGCAAACTAATTCAAATTCATGCTGCAGCAGCTTCAACTCATCTTTGCGACTCACAAAAACATCAGGCATGGAATTATCTCCCGTGATGTCGTCAAGACAGGGACATTTTTCTTACTGCCGCCAGAAGTGCTTCAGCGAAGATCCGGCGCAAATCATTGGCCTGAGGTAGTAGCAGCCCGGTAGCGTCCATGTACAGCAATTCATTGGTTTCCTGCAGCAGCAGGGGAGCGCGCCCTGAGTCCAGTTCAGCCTCATGCCAACCAAAGGCATCCCCAATATAACCGTAAGTACCCAGATAAGCGGCGTTTAGGTCGATTTTGAGTTCTGGCAGACGGCGGCCCAGTTCAGTAGCATAGATTTCAGCACAGCCGGGTGGAGCAGTTGGACGAAGTTCATCTCCGGCCAGATTGGAAGTGCAATCGTTGATGATGATGTCGGCTGTGATCTTCACGCCATCCTCATCCTGCATTCCAACCCGGGTTGAATGGGCATCCAGAATGAATTGGTGCGGCCCTCGTGCAATCGCCTGAAAAAACGGTGTTCCCAGTCGATCAATCCAGGTACGGCGCAACGCTGGTGAGGGCTCGCGCCCGGTGCGGTAAATCGGTTGACCTTGAAATATTAACGGAGCCGCAAAATCCAGTTGATCGGGATGGCGATTAAGATTGATACACAGCGGACTGTAATCAAATTGTATCGTTGGGTTTTCCAACCAATCGCGAAAGTCATAAATCAGATCTGTATACCAGTCTGTGCAGTCAAACAGCAGAACAGCTGCGTTTTCAGCCAGGTCCGCGCGGTGGATTTCAGGCGGAAGCAATCGCCCGGCATGAGGGATGACCACGCAGATCTCACTACCGGAGCCAGCAACCATGGCCTATCCCAACCCACAACGCTTTGCAGCAAGTTGTAAAACCCGGTTAATCAGGGCCGGGTAGGTGTAGCCGGCCACCTCGGCTGCGCAGACAAATGACGCTTGGGTAACGTCCGGGTAAAGCAGCGGAATGGCATTGACCTCCAGAATGCGTGGTTTGTCGTTCGCGTCCAGGCGCAGGTCCATGCGGCATAGATCGCGCAGGTGCAGCACCTGCTTGGCCCGACGGGCGAGGGTTTGCAATTCAAGGGTGAATTCATCTGTCAATGGTGCCGGACAGAGGCGGTAGGTCTGGCTGTCAGCATCCTCTTTTTGCGCATGGGAGTAAAAACCAATTGGCGAAACAATTTCCACGACCGGCAAAGCCTCATCTCCGAGAACCCCGATGGTAAACTCCCGCCCGGCAACATATTCCTCCACCAAAATGGGGGCATGGATCATGCTCCAAGCCCATTGAATTTGATGGGCCAAATCCGCTGCATTATGGACGATGGCATGATCGTCCACGCCTACAGAAGAGCCCTCACTGGCAGGCTTGACAAAAAGGGGGAAGCAAAGACCGGCACTGCTGTAATGGTCGGGATCATCCACAACAATGAAGTTTGCTGTCGGCAGTCCGTGGGCCTGGAAAACCTTTTTGGCCATCTGCTTGTTGTGCGAATACAGCATGCCTTGAACATCAGATGCTGTATAGGGAATACCCAGCAAATCAAGCAAAGCCGGAGTTTGAGCCAGTCGACTTTCGCCATAATGCCCCACGGCATAGTTAAAGCAAATGTCCGGTTGAAAATGTCTTAACGCCGCAGGCAGATGGGAATCGGCGGGAAAATATTCGGTTTGATGACCATTCTGCTGCAACGCGTCCATGATCGCTTGAATGGTTTTAGGCTCGTCCAGGTCATCCCAGCGCCCGGGCGCATCATCTGGACGATGGGGGGCATCTTCTTTAAGATTTGCTAGAACGGCGACTTTCACAATGCAAGCCCCTTTCACAACAAGGCGTGTAAATGGAACAAATAAATGAACTGTATTAAATGTGTAAATGAATTTTAGCACAAGTTTGACATTCCCCGGATTTTGGGTTATTCTGGACGTGTGAGGCAGCTATGAGCAATCGCGACGAAATTGAACGTGCCATCGTTGCGCTGGAGGGGCAGCGCGCCACCCTGGGCGATGCAGTAGTGGATGCCGCGCTGATGTCGCTGCGCCAGAAGCTGGTGGAGGTTGGTTCACAGCGAATTAATGAAGAGCAGCGTAAACAGGCGACCATTCTCTTTGCCGACCTTTCCGGGTATACATCGTTGTCTGAAAAAATGGATGCCGAGGAACTCTCTGACACCATCAATGCCCTCTGGCAGCGCCTGGATGGTATCATCTTGGCCCATGGTGGCGTGATTGACAAACATGTCGGTGATGCCGTGATGGCTGTCTGGGGAGCCACTGCAACGCGCGAGGATGATGCCGAGCGTGCTGTGCGCGCGGCCCTGGCGATGCAGGCCGAACTATCTGCCAATATCGCTGAGGGTCCGGTGCTGAAAATGCGGATCGGACTCAATACCGGACCGGTGCTGCTGGGGGTGGTGGGGACCACGGGCGAATATTCCGCCTTGGGGGATACCGTGAACACGGCCAGCCGGCTGCAGAATTCGGCCCCGATTGGCGGTATATTAATCACCCATGAAACTTATCGGCTGGTGCGCGGGATCTTTGATGTTCAGCCGCAGCAGCCGCTCAATGTCAAGGGCAAGGCCGAACCACTGCAAACATATCTGGTGCTGGCCGCCCGCCCCCGGCCATTCCGGCCTGGATCACGCGGTGTGGAGGGTATTGAAACCCGCATGGTGGGGCGCGATGCAGAACTTGCCACATTGCAGCAGGCTTTTTGGACGGTGCAAGCAGGCAGTGCGCGGTTGGTGATCCTGGCAGGGGATGCCGGGGTGGGAAAATCCCGCCTTTTATGGGAATTTGAAAAATGGCTGGCGTTAATGCCGGTCGCGGTTCCGGTCTTCCAAGGGCTGGCAACCCCTGAAATGTCCCAGAGTCCTTATGGTATCTGGCGTGACCTGTTTAGACGCCAGTTCGAAATTCCAGACAGCGATTCTCCGGCCCAAGTGCGCACTCGTTTGGCAGCGGGCCTTGCGCCGCATCTGGACGGAGACCGGGCCGACTTGGTCGGGCAGTTGGTTGGTTTTGATTTTTCTGCTGCGCCGGCTGTTCAGAGGTTGTTAAATAATCCCTCTTTTGCCCGGTTGGCTCAGGCTGACTTGCTGCACTTCATCCAATCCACCGCAGCTGAGCATCCACTGGTGATTTTACTTGAAGATCTGCATTGGGCGGATCCGCTCTCATTGGAATTTATTCTGCGAATTACCACTGACCTGGCTGACAGCCCGATTCTTGTTATCGCGCTTACCCGTCCAGTGCTTTTTGAAAACCGCCCCGATTGGGGAAAGGGGGATTTCTCTCAACGCATGGACCTTGCCCCACTGACACCTGAGGCCGCGGCAACCCTGGTGCAGGATATTTTGCAAAAAGTGACCGACCTGCCTGCTGATTTACAACACATGATTGTCAATGCGGCGGAAGGTAACCCCTTTTATCTGGAAGAGTTAATCAAGATGTTCATTGAGGATGGGGTGATTGTTCGTGGGGAGACGGAATGGCAGGTGGCTTTGGGACGGTTGAAGCGGGTCAGCGTGCCGACGACCCTGGTGGAGGTGCTGGAAGCCCGTCTCGACAGCTTGCCGGCAGCAGAAAAAGCCGCGCTGCAGCGGGCCTCAGTTGTGGGGAGAATTTTCTGGGATGCTGCCGTGAACGAATTGCAGGCTGAAGGGGAATCGCAACT
>Ga0116144_10005045_pt1 | contig 12174 bp, 7 predicted proteins | sample AD_UKC035_MetaG_FD_89746 | JGI IMG/M metagenome (GOLD analysis project Ga0116144, IMG submission 89746) | Active sludge microbial communities of municipal wastewater-treating anaerobic digesters from USA - AD_UKC035_MetaG | ecosystem: Engineered > Bioreactor > Anaerobic > Digestate | place: USA... | reverse complement strand
ACTCATCCAGAAGCAAGTGATGGATTCCGCAGTCGAGGCGAAAATACACCTCATCCAGACGCCCCAGCAGCGAAGCGGTGGCAAGGGCGCGAGCAACATCGCCGAATCGATACGACGCCTGCGTTTGTTTGAGCACTCGCAGATGCTCGTCATAATCAGTCAAAAACCGCTGGATGGCTCGTCCACGCCCAATCAATGCTTCAAGAAAAATGGTTCGAACCTGCTCGAGAAGTTGTTGCAGCAGATCTTTCAATTCCTCGGGTATGTTCGCTTTGCGGTAGGTCGGCTGCCCTTCCGCAACTTTCCGTCCAAGCCCCGCGTGGACGAATTCTCTGAAACGTTTCGCGCGAACATGCTCGATGCTTTGCGCCAACGCCTTGCTTATAGACCCAGGCAGCGTCATTCGTGTTTGGCATTCTTCGAGTTGCCGCAAAATCGACTCGATCTTCGTTGGGTCCGATGGCGAATCCAAGGTCAACGCTTGCCATGCAAAGGCGGGCGCATCGAGAAACGTGCCATGCAAAGAATCGACGATTTCCGAAACGGTGGCGACCACCGGTCTTACGTACTGCCCTTTGGAAAGCAAGCGCACGAGTGCCACCATGTCTTGCACGTCGCCGCGTAGGCTGGCTTCGATGGCTCGGTTTTGCATGGCATCCGCCACGGACGTAGAAACGATTTGCCATTGCGCGGGGAACCCCAGTTCCAGCGAGAAGCTCCTGGCGATGCTGGAAAAAAATGAGTCGATGGTCGACACGCGCAATCGATGGAGCGCTCCGGTGACCGAACGAAGAACCTGTCCCACGCGCGCGGTGGTGAGGTCGGGCACACCGATTTGTTTTCCCAGCTCAACGCTAAGTGATGAATTTAAAGAAGCTTTTGCAAGACGCGTGAGCACGCGCCCCAGGATTTCTCCCGCGGCTTTGCGCGTGAACGTCGTGGCCAAAATCGTCTCCGGTGCAGCACCTCGTATCAGCAATCCCAAGTAGCGATTCGTGAGCTGATAGGTCTTTCCCGATCCCGCGGAGGCTCGAATGGCCACATGCGGCGACGTCGCCAGCGCACTCATGAAGTACCCCCTTGCAGCACGGCGCCGCCAAGCCGTTGTGACTGGCAAATCACGTCGAAATCATCGAAGAAAGGACGGTCCGTGGGAGGCCAGAACACTTGCTTGCGAACCGATCGCACCACATGCTCAGCCACCTGCATCGCACTTGCCAATTGCTGTTCGGACCATCCCGCCAACGCCTCTTGCACCTCATGGGCTGCGGAAAGCGATAGATAACCAAGCTCGATCTTTCCGCGGGCCATCGCCTGCACCATTCGATGATATAGAGGCAGTTGCAGGTTTTTCCATTCGCCCTTCGTCAGATGATCCTTGACCGGATCCCGTGGCCGTTGAGAAACCTTGTAGTCGAACACATATAAAGTTCCCGTCGACTCATCCCTGTCGATTCGATCGATTCGACCCACCAGGTACATGGGCGTATCGTCGACGTTCAGCGCTATCTTCCCCGCATCAATCTCATACTCCGCATGAAGGATCCGTTTGCCGCTTGCCGCCCATTGCGCTTGCCACCTAGCAAAAGCGTGCAATCGGGCGCGAAGCTGTTCGACTTGCACCCATACCGATGAAAAGGCCTGGTCGCCGAACCATGACCGCGCCCATTCGTCCAGCCGAACGTCGAGGTACTCTCGAATCAAGGGCACCTCCGTGCTCGTCGCCACCTCCGAATGCCCAAAATCCTTGAGCACCTCATGCGCCAGGTTGCCAAACCCTCTGCCATCCAATTCCTTGGCATCGTCTTTTGCCGCACGAAGCCCCAATACATGCCGAAGATAAAATCGATAAGGGCAAGATAGGTAATCACCGAAAGCGGTAACGGTCATCGCTTCGATGGGATGGGACAGCGGTTTGGGTCGAACGACCGGCAAGCAAGGCCCTTGGCATCCCGGTTGAATGAGGCTTGCGACGGGCAGCACTTCGCTGCTCCCCTCATAAAATGCAAGAACATGTTCCGCTATGCGCTCGGTGGAACCGCATAACGCAAGACGACTCGGTGCGAGCGGATCGCCTGCCAGCGAACGACGTCCCGCCATCAGCGTGACCGATTGCCGGGAGGCGAGCAGCGCCGAGAGCAAAAACGCATCGCGTGCAAAACGAAGTCGGTTGTCCGCAAGACCGAGATGGTGTCGCAAACCATCCGGCAAAAACGGATCGGCATTGCGACAACCAGGTACCATGCCATCGTTCATTCCCGTGACGATCACCGCGGCGGTATCGTCGTGGGGAAGCTCCAACCAGCCAAGCAGCTCGATGGCCTCTCGCTCCGCTGGCTCCGGAATGGCAATTTCCGCCACACTATCCACGACAACCCGCAACGCGGTGGCCGCCGACACCTTCTCAACGACAGAATCGGGCAACTCGGCCATGGTGCGCAAAACGTCTTGGAAAGCCACGAGAATGGCGATCGTTTGCTTCGACGCTGCGTCCGTGGGATCTAATGGTTTTTCTCCAAACAGGCGGATGAGGAAAGAAGCGATCGCAGGCGCCCAACGACCCAGGGGGCGCTCGGAACCGAGCAAGTCAGCGAGACACGCATGCAGCTTATTCAAGCGACGAACAAGCGATTGCGCGATGTCGGAGGACCCCACGAAATGGTCCGTCAGGTTGCAAGCAATGTGTTTGGATTGGTAGATGTCCAGAAGAACTCTCCAATCCTTGTCTTGCTCCTCGGATTCCACCAGAAGGCTCAGATCGGGGATTCGTGCGAGAACCCCGAGGGTGGAAAAACTTTGTCGTTCCAAGTGGTTAGCAATCGCAAGCAGCAGGCGCACGACGGAACGACGAAGCATCGGGGTGCCCGCCGCATTGCGCGTGGGCACGCCGAGAGGCTCGAGGGTTTCGCTCAACAATGGAATCACATCGACGTCGGGAACACCGATCACCACGTCTTGTAGTCCCTTATGAGGGGAAAGTTCCGCGAGGGTTGCGGCAACGCAAGCTGCCTGCTGGGCTGGATCATCGACGATGTTCACCGTGACCTCGCCGAGAGGGCCTTGCTCCCACGCGGAAGGAAGAACGGCACCAAATTGGTCGAAGCGGTCTGCAAGGGACGCGGGGGCGTGGATGAGAGCGAGCACCCGTGCGCGGGTCGCATCAAGAATTTTCCGTGTAAAAACAGTAAGTTCCGGACAGCCCACCAGCACGATGGTCGTGGCCGGAGGGGCAAGTTCGACGTTTCCTGTCGCGATGGCATCGAGATGACGTGCCGTAGCGTCATCGATTCCCAACCGCTGAAAATGCTCATGCACCCCTTCGCGGATTTGAGCGATGGCTTGCCAACGGTCGCCGTCTCGAAACCCTTCGAGATGAGCCGCTCGCGCGGGAACGTCGCCGATGCGCAGCGCCGCGGAAGCAAGTTCTGCGTCGAGATCATCGAACATCCGGCCCAATTGCAACCAGGCAGGCCAATCGTTGGGGGCGGGAGGCGTGGGGACGAGCGTTTCAAGCAGGGAAGGGGAGGCCGAGCGAAGCGCTTCCGCCCAGACGATGCTTCGGGTCAACGGGGCAGCGGTGGGTTGGCAAGGTTGGATGAGCGAGTCGGAAAGCGCTCCCATCGTGATGACGCGAGGTGGGAGGAGGGCTCTTTTGGGTCCGGAATGAAGGACAAGGGCTTCGAGCAGTCTCGCACCTGCCCGACTCGCCGGGGTAACCACCAAAAAAGAGCGAAGGTCGATGGGGTCTCCCACGTCCTGGGCGAGGAAATACTCGACCGAAAGGGGGAGCAAAGGTCGATCCCAACCAAGAAAAACCCGCTGAATTTCGCTTTGGCGGGCAGACAAACCAAGGTCGAGTTGCACAGGCTGGGCGGTATGAGAGCGGGGAGGCATGGCGGGTCACGCCTATGGTTACACGAAGGGGCAAGTATTCGAAACACGGTCGGGCGTTATCGGCCTTTCCTTTCAATCGAGATGTAGATATGAAAACTGCTCGAAATCTTCAGCTAGATCCCAACTGAGAACCGTGAGATCATGATCGCATGCCATGGGTTGATCCGGTGGCTGTATCCATGCGGATTGGCGTTGTTCGGCGATGGCATATTGCATGCTTTGCGAGCAACGAGACGATTCGAAGGTGTGAAGGAATGTCTATGCGCAAGTATTTTCACGCGCTGGGATTGCTGCTTTTGATTGCGTTGATGGCCAAGCCCAGTCAGGCCGCTTCGGTTTGTATCGATCCGGGCCATGGCGGGTCGGATCCAGGTGCGCAAGGTTGCGGGTTGTCCGAAGCCAAAATCAACCTGCAGGTTTCCTTGAAGCTGCGAGATCTGCTGAAAGCCAGCGGTGTTACCGTTTATATGACACGAGAAACGGACGTTTTCGTAGGCTTGTCGGCGCGAGCCTCGTACGCGAATTCCAAAGGCGTGGACCGTTTCGCGAGCGTGCATTCCAACGCCGGAGGGGGAACGGGGATCGAAACGTTTTGCATGGAAGGGTCCTCGTCGACGTCCCTGGGCTATAAAATGGCCTCGGCAATTCAGACGCAGATGCTGAAGGTATGGCCGCTGCCGGATCGCGGGGTCAAAAAGGCGAACTTTGCCGTGCTGCGAGAGACGGATATGGCGGCGACCCTGTCAGAACTGGCTTTTATCGATAAGTGCAGTCCAGATGCGGAATACCTGGGAAGCGCCGCCCATCGCGACAACGCGGCGAGCGCTCATTGCATCGCGATCACCAGCCACCTGGGCGTGAACGGCTCTTGTTCGGCAGCTCCTCCTACCGACGGCAAGGCCATGGGAGCCATTTTTGAAGATAAAGGCTCGGGAACCGACGACATGTCCACGCGTCTCGAAGGCGCCACCGCCACGGTGAAAGGCACGAGCATGACCATGACCGTCAGTGGACCGGATGCTTTTTATTCCTTCGATTTGAAAGCCGGTACTTATGATATCGAGGCTTCGATGGATGGATACGATTCGAATACGGTGTCTTGTGTGGTTACCGCCGGACAGACCCAATGGTGCTCGATAGGGCTTAAGAAATCCGAGCCCGCCAAACCGGATGGGGGGTTGGATCAGCCGGATGCGCGACCAGACGTATTTACCAGTCCTGACGCCGCTGAACAGGATGTTGAACGAGAAGCTGGTCAAGAGGATGCGGAACAGGAAGATGCTCGCCGTCCGCCTGGTCCCAACTATTGGAGTTCCAACGATGATTCCGGCTGTTCTTGCAGAACGACCCAGCCTCGCGGCGGCCTCGGCTTCGGTGTGGGGACCCTCATGGCTCTGGGCCTTTTCGCGGCTCGTCGACGGCGCCTGCTCGGCGGCCTGATGGGGTTGTCCGCACTCGCACTGCTTGGCTGTGATCAGGACGCGTCCCATCACGGCACGATCACAAAAGCGACAGCTCCCTTGGCCACGCAGCCAACCGCCCAGCCGACCCCGAGGCTCGCGTCTCAGCGTAAAATATTGAATTCACAATATATTTTACCTGTTCTGAGCCCCGATGGCGCGTGGCTGGCCGCCACCCATCCAGGGCTGAACCAGTTGTGGATCGCTTCTACTTCCGACGGTGCCTTGAAAAACATTTCCCAGGCTCCCCGCAGTGGATATATGCCGTCGTGGCGCGCGGATAGCCAGGCCATTGCGTTTCGCGACGGAAATGCCGATCCGTCTGGAAATATTTGGTCTTTTTCGGATCTGGCCGCGCAAAGGGCCGCCTCATTCCTGTCCTCGAATACCGTAAGCGTGCGGCAAACCGAAGACGACCGAATCGTGCTGCGGGTCGGGGGCCGTGAGCATACGATCGACGAAGGCAAGGATAAGTACTTCTCACCATCGGTGTCGCAGGACGGATCCTGGGTTGTTTATACGGGAATCACCCTGGGGATTCATCTCTATCACGTGCCGCGGGGGGAAACCGTGCAACTCGGACAGGGCACGCATCCATCGCTGTCCGCGGATGGAACGTGGTTGGCCTACGAAAAGACCGATGACGACGGACATTCGTTGATTTCCGGGGACCTGTATCTTTGCGACTTGCGCGACACCGCGTATCCCGTATTCAATCTTACCCGCACACCGCGAGAAATCGAACGCACGCCTTCTTTGTCCGCGGATGGTCGCTTGATCGCGTATGTCCAATCCGATGGGGTGTATCTGGCTACGATCGAGCGCTGACACTGTCCTACGCCCATCCTCTTCTCGATGTCGAGAAGGCGCCCCTGTATTCTGTTTTCTCGCCTTTCCTGAATGTTTCTTCCGTAATGTTTAATGGAAGAAGAGTCCCCTCTGTTTTTCATCAACCTCTAGGAGCTGATGGCCGTGCTTGGGGCGCGACGGTGATTGCCAGGGTCTGGGCTCTACGCTAAGAGAAGCGTTGTCCGGTCGTGATGAAACGGTTTTATATTCGAACGCTTGGTTGTCAGATGAACATGCACGATTCCGATCGCGTGCATGAATTGTTGTGCGATGCAGGTATGTCGCCCGTGGATGCCCCGGAGTTGGCGGACTTGGTGGTGGTCAATACCTGCAGTGTTCGCGAAAAAGCGGAATCCAAGCTGGATAGCGAGCTGGGGAAACTGCGCAAGCTGAAAACCTCGCGAAAAGGTGCAATGGTGCTGGTGGTCGCCGGTTGTGTCGCAAAACAACGAGGCCAGGCCATGCTCGACCGTATGCCTTTCGTGGACGTGGTGCTCGGGCCGGATAACTTGATGTCCTTGCCTAGGCTTGCGACCGCGGCGGCCATGGGCGCTCCCCCCACCGTGGCGACGGATTGGGACGTGGACCAACCTACCTTCCTTCGCTCTCGCGCCTCCAACGAGGGCCTTCGGCCGTCCGCTTTCGTGTCCATCTCCAAAGGGTGTAACGAAAGATGTTCGTACTGTATCGTGCCGTCGACGAGAGGACCGGAAAGACATCGCCCGGCATCTGAAATTGTAGATGAAATTCAAGAACTTGTGTCTTTTGGGGCGCTGGAAGTGATCTTGCTCGGTCAGACGGTCAATGGGTATCAAGACCCGACCGGTGAACTCGGAGCGCGTCCCAGCCACGCTCTATCGGACTTTGGGGCCCTTCTGCAACGCATCGCCCGTGATGTGCCGCGGTTGGCTCGTCTTCGTTATACCAGCCCCCATCCGCGATACTTCGACCCATCGGTCATCGAAGCTCATCGGCAGCTCGAAGTGCTTTGCGCCCACGTACATATGCCCGTCCAATCCGGCAGCGACCGTATGCTCAAACGCATGATTCGCCGTCACGATCGCGCCGAATACCTCGAGGCGATCCGGCAATTGAGGCGCGCGCGCCCTGGGCTCACGGTATCTACCGACCTGATCGTGGGGTTTCCCACCGAAACCGACGATGATTTCGAGCAAACCCTGTCGCTCATGCAGGAAGTACCGTTTCTCGGGGTGTATGCATTCAAGTATTCCCCTCGCCCCGGAACCGCGGCCCTTCGTCTTGGCGATGATGTGCCCGATAGCCTGAAAGCCGAGCGATTGGCGCGAGTTTTCGACCTGTCCGAGCGATGCATGCAACAACACCTCGAAGGTCTCGTCGGCACCTCGCAGCGCGTGCTTATCGAAGAACCCAATGCAAGGGGCGACGGTGGCGTGAGTGGTCACACCGACCGCAATGAAATCGTACACGTGGAGCCTTCCGGCGGATTGCGCGTGGGCGATGGGATCGTGCCGTTGCGGATTGTGCGCGCGTACAAGCATTCGCTCGTCGGTGAACTCGATCGAACGGATGCCACGGTGAAAAATAATCTTCGTTATCGGCTTGCCGTCGTCAGCGGTGAGCCATGAGCGATAACGGGAGGTAACCATGCCCCTGATTCTTCCGTTTCAACAGCATATTCCCAAAATTCATCCCGGCGTCTGGGTGGCGCCGAATGCGACGATCATCGGTGATGTGGAGATTGAGGAAGGCGCTTCGATATGGTTTGGGGTCGTACTTCGCGGTGATGTAGGGCCGATTCGGATTGGCGCGGGGTCGAATATCCAGGATTTGACATGCGCGCATACGACCGGAGGCGTGTCCCGCGTCATTGTCGGTCGCCAAGTTACGGTTGGCCATAGTTGCGTCTTGCACGGTTGCGAGGTGGGCGACGAGGCCTTGATCGGGATGGGCAGTGTCCTGCTGGATAATGCGGTGGTGGGGGAAGGGTCCGTGCTAGGGGCAGGGAGCCTGTTGACCGCTCGAACCGCGATCCCCGCTCGATCTCTGGCGATGGGCCGTCCCGCTCGGGTGGTGCGCCCGGTCAACGATAGCGAACGCACCCTCGGGATTGATGGGGCGGCGGTGTATCAGGAGTTGATGAAAGAATATCGCGGACACACATGAAGTTTTGGGGATGTCGCGAGTCCGCACCAAGATGGCGCAAACCACGGAGCAGGTCGTCGACTATCCGGTTGGATCGTATTCCTGCTCGGCTTCCGTGATTTTTTCCTCTATTCCTTTGGCACCTTTGGGAAGTTTTGGTAGTGTGGATAGGTTGTAGTTTGGGGATATTTAAAAAATTTCCGGTGTTGGACGGTATTCCGAGTGATAAACCCTTTTATCCACGCGCGAACCAAAGTCCAATTCCACCACCGAAACGACGGAATACCCTTGAATTCCTTTCTGTTTTCGTTTTGCCGTTCCAGGGGCGAGAGAGGATACGGAGACGATACGTCGCACGAAAGGCATCGTTCGGGAAACGCCGTAGGAGTAGCGCACCTTGGCAATCGGTTCGCCCCCAAGGATTTCCGCTCGCAATACCCCTTTTTCCGGAAAGTGCAGGTGGAGAATCACAGGATAGGGCAGCGAATTGACGAAACGCAGGTCCTTGGATGGATAAGCTACCGTGGCGTCGAGGCCCATACGGGTGTAGCTCGATGGACGGCCATGGGCCCATCGTTCGGTGATTTGTAGGGCACCCAACAGGGCGGAAGCGTACAAGGTGCTCGCTACCTGGCAAATGCCTCCTCCCACCCCAGGACGCATCTCGTCGCCCACGATGACGGGGGCCCACACATATCCGGCCTCCAAAGAACGGCGTCCCACGACTTCATTGAAAGAGAAGGATTGCCCCGGCATCAGCACCATGCCGTCGATCGAGCCGGCGGCAAGTTCGATGTTGCGGGAACGCCCGTGGCCTTCTCCCCAGGTGGTAAATCGCGTTTCGAAGGTCGATACCACGCGGGTGACGTCGACGGCCATCAGATCGGCTTCGGTGACCTGAGCGCGAATGGGCCGGGTATGAACGAGGAAAGCTCGCTCACCGGCAAGCACGCCTTGCATCATCGAGGCCGCGGTGGCTTCCAAATCCAACTCCGCACCCGGAATATCAGCGATTCGAGCATGCTCCGTAAGGTTGACGTAAGCATTGACCGGTGCCCGTCGCACCTGCTGCGCGAAAGGTCGCAAGGTGATTTGCGCGCGACGCATATCCATGGAATAGGATAGCGGCACGTCGATCAAGCTGTTTCGAGCTAAATACAAGGTGCGTGCGCGTTGGGCGACGGACGGTTCCCGACCGAATCGAAGAGCATCGGCCATGGTTGCGGCCACGTCGACTTCGATTCCCAGCTCCCCGAGCGTGGTTTCATAGGAATCCATGCCGTATACGAGCAACACCGGTTCTTGCGAGAGCCGCTGACGCCGCTGTTCGAGCCAGGAACCGAACGGTGGGTCAGAAGGGGGAAGATGAGAACCCACGAAAAGCCCATGAGCTGGGCAACCTTCTGCGGGCAAGACGACAAACGCTATCGCGACGAGAGAAACGCCAGTGAACAAAAAGGCCAGGAGTCCCAGCCAGAGGCAGACACGAAGCCATGGGGTCTTTCGTGAGTGAGGGGGAGGCACCCTCAAAGGGTAGCTGTTGGCGCGCGGTTTGACAAAAAGGAGGAGGGCGCGAGAGGGCGTAATTCGCGCAAGGTGAACGATAGGAGCGTCCAAAGACTGTCGGTGAATAGATAACCATTTGTAAATAAAGATGATTTTTGTGATCCGGGCATGCGCTGGCCCGCTTGAGCATCGTTGGTTTTGAGGATGGCATGGGCTTGCGACGATTCGAGGCCGAGGGGAATGAAAATAACATAAATAATTGATTTTATAATTATTATGAGATGGAACCGCGGGGGGCCTCGCGGCGATTCATGGTATCCCTTTCGAGAACCGATCCTATCGTCCACGGTTCGGCAGGGGGTCACAAGCGCCAGTCGTTATGCTATCCAGAGGCATGCCATCTCGCTTTGCAGGATCCATGGTTGCCGTATCCGGGGGCGCCGGCTTCATCGGCTCGCATCTCGTCCGAAGCCTCGTTGCCGAGGGGGCTCGGAAGGTCATCATCCTCGACAGCCTTCGCTACGGCGATCCATCCAATCTTGCCGGTCTCGGCGCGAAGGTCGAGTTGGTGCCTTTTACGCTGGGAACTGACGATCCCGGTCGATTGCCGGACTTGCTGGCGGGGGTGAGTGGCTTATTTCATCTTGCCGCGGAGAAACACAACCAATCGAAAGATGAGCCAAGCCGGGTGCTGCGAGCCAATGTGGAGGGAACCCAACAGCTTTTCGAAGCCGCCGCCCGGGTCGGCGTTTCGCGGATCGTGTTTGCCTCTTCTCTTTACGCCTACGGCAGGATGTCCGGACCGCCTTTCCAAGAAAATGAACTGCCTGCGCCCTGCACGGTCTATGGCGTCACCAAACTGGCTGGAGAGCATTTGCTCCGCACCGCGGCCCAACAACATGGTTTCCATTGGAATGTCGTGCGGTATATGTTTGTCTATGGACCGCGGCAGTTTGCCGGCATGGGGTACAAATCCGTCATCGTGCGCAACTTCGAGCGAATGCTTCGTGGCGAGCCCGTAGTGGTGTATGGCGACGGAAACCAAACGCTCGATTACGTATTTGTCGATGATGCGGTGGCGGCAACCCTGGATATGTTCTGGAGTGAAACGTCGGGCGAAGTCTTCAATATCGGCTCCGGCCAGGGGATAACCGTTTCTCGACTCCTGCAAACTATGCAGGACGTAGGGGGTGATCGTCGTCCGATGAAGCAAGGTCCGGCCGATTGGACCGCGGGAAGTTGTCGCGTGGCGGATATTTCTAAAGCGCGCGAACAGCTTGGTTGGCGTCCCACCACGGGATTGCGAGAGGGATTGGAACGGACCTTTCAATTCCTTCGTGACGAGCAACCCGGATAAGGGGGGGCTCAAGTCGGTACTTCGGCTGATTTTTGTGCAAATCGGCCTGAGGTTGGTGGGGTCGGTGGCCCGCCCATGGAATTGCGGCTGGGTTGAAGCTGTGACAGAGAAAGAGCGTTCAAAATTTAGTAGCACGTTTTTATGAATTCGTGCTACACACATGAATTAGCCACCCGGCGCTTCGATGGCGGTGCGGCCCAGGGCCGTGACCGTAGGGCGTCTCGAGGTGGCGTTTTCATTTTCGGCGCCGCCTGTATTCCGATGTTCCTTCGTAGCAGGAGGCCCAGCGTGCTTCAGCCCAACCTTCCGATTCTTGATTTCGTCCTTACCCACTATAAGAATTTCAATGCTCGCGCCACCCGCGATGCCATCCTTGCCTACCGTCGGCATATCGTTGCGGGGGGGCGAATGTTTTGGGCAATGGCTGGTGCTATGTCGTCGGCACAGCTTGGCATTTGCCTTGCGCCAGCGATTCGAGAAGGTCTCATTCATGGTCTTTCGGTAACCGGAGCCAATCTCGAAGAATCCTTGTTTCGCCTTGTGGCTCATCGTGGATATGAGGATTTTGCCAACTACCGTTATCTGAGCCAACGAGACGATTCGCTTCTGCTTGCCAGCCGGAAGCGGCGTGTGACGGACACCACGATCCCCGAGGATCAGGCATTTCGTGCTGTCGAAGCGCGAATCGTACCGATGTGGAAGCATGCTAGCGAGGTGGGGGTCCGGCGCTTTTGGCATGAATATTTTTACGATTTGGTTCAAGCGCTCGAACTAAGCGTTTATGAAGGGGATCCCGAGGCATGTTGGCTGCTGGAGGCGGCGCGTCGACGCTTGCCCATTGTCGTGCCCGGTTATGAAGATTCCACCTATGGAAATATATTTGCATCATACGTAAAATCCGGTGAATGTAATGCGAATATCGTAAAATCAGGTATCGAATATATGGTGGCCTTCTATGAGCAATACCAAGCTCTTTCCGCAGGT
>Ga0116144_10005044_pt1 | contig 12175 bp, 11 predicted proteins | sample AD_UKC035_MetaG_FD_89746 | JGI IMG/M metagenome (GOLD analysis project Ga0116144, IMG submission 89746) | Active sludge microbial communities of municipal wastewater-treating anaerobic digesters from USA - AD_UKC035_MetaG | ecosystem: Engineered > Bioreactor > Anaerobic > Digestate | place: USA... | reverse complement strand
TGGCTGCACCCTCAGGAGGCGGAGGTGCACCGGCTGCTGATCCTGTTCTGCCGGTCAAGGTACCACCGCGAGCCAAGCCAGTTGACTGTTCCCGAAAGGCAGTCTCAAAACCGAGGCCGACTAAAAAACCGAAGTTGGTTGTACCACCGCCACTGTCTGTTCCAGCTGTGGAAGACACTGGTCCGGTTCCAATAGCAGCAGTTCCGGAACCGGACGTACTGCCTGAAGCTCAACCTGGTCCCGGATCGGGAATGACAGCGTGCTCTGGAGGCACTGAAAATGGCAGTGGCTCCGGGACACGATCTGGATCAGGGAGGGGGGGAAGCGGATCGGATGGAACGGCGAGTGATCCGGCCAGTCTCTATCTGGCAGAACACTTTGCCTATATCAAAGACATGATCCAGAAAAACATCACCTATCCACGAAGGGCCAAGAAAATGGGCTGGCAGGGTACGGTGGAAGTCTCCTTTATTGTTCTGGAGAGTGGAAAGACCATGGATATAGCAATTGCAAAAAGCTCGGGATATGGGGTTCTCGACAAAAACGTGGTGGAAACGATTGAAGAAGTTCAGCCATTCCCCAAGCCGCCGGTTGCAGCGAAACTGAAGATACCGATTAGCTACCGGTTGCAGTAAGGGTCACGATTCGTCTTTTCAAGAAAAAAGCATTGAAAATTTATGCAGGAATGTGAAGGAGGCAGATGAATGAAGATTAACAATGAAAACAGGACTAGGCATATCACCATTATTGCCACACTCGCTGTGTGGTTGCTGATTGAACCAACCCTGTCTGCAGAAGCCGGGGGCAGCAGTTGTGACGGCATTCCTTCGATAACCATGAGGTTTCCCGGGCACGGTGCAAGCCAGAAGCAATTCGAATACAATGACGAGGTTGAAACAATCACCATCGGATGTGACGATATGGTCAGGTTCCATGGCCATCAATGCGCGGGGTCATCCTTAGGCTATCGAGCATGCCAGGTGGCCTTTGCGCATCTTTATCCGGGCGAAATTCCTCCGCGTGGAGATCAGTTCGTCGTAAATGGCGCCATCCGTGCGTGTCCTACGGACGCCGTTTCCTTTGTCACCGGTGCACGTTACGGGAAAGGGAGCGATGGAATCCTGAACAGCAATATGGCCTTTGACAAACGTCTGGCCAAACCAATGAGCTTCATTTTCGCGAGCATGGCCAGTGGGAAAGCAGTCAAGCTGGTGAGCAGGTTTGAGTGGCCTAAAGAACTCGAAGAGCTGAAAGCAAAGGCAAGCGCAGGTGATCCTGATGCCAGGCTGCAGCTCGACCAGCTGTCACAGCGCTTGAACCGCAGGATCCTGCTTGCACCGGAACAGGAGATTTTTGACGTGCATCCGCTTACAGATTTTTCCTGGGCGGACTACAAGGAAAAGTATATGAAGTGAAGCTGCTTACAAGGGGTTCAAGGTTTGCAGGTTCAAAGTTCAAGGTTGATGGACTCATAAAAAGTCGTCTAAGAGATGGCGAAGTAATCCCGCGCGGCGCGGGACCATATGCAAGGCGCGCATGCTTCGACTCCGCTCAGTCCCGCGCCACGCGGGATCACCCTGAGCGAACAAGAGATCACCCTGAACGAGCAAGGGGTCACCCTGAGCGGAGTCGAAGGGCGAAGGGGCAACACAGCAGATGGTTGCCCATCAGCTCTTTTGGCCCCGCCGAAGGCGGGACTTTTTACGATGCCATCAAGATTGATGATGTGGGATGTGCGTCTTGTGATGGGGGAAAAACTTTGAGGGCTAAACCAGCTCTCATATCCCACATCTCACATCTCATGTCTGAAGTCTTGAACCTGGAACTTTGAACCTTGAACCTGAAACCAGTGTGGGCTTGTTCATCACCCAGCTAAGGTTCATTTCTCCAGGACATCTTCCATCCAGGATAGCGCTGCGGCCACTGTCGGCCATCCTATCGTTGGAATTAACAGAATGATTGCATAGTACAGTTCATCCGGGGTAGCTCCCGCTTGCAAAGCTCTTCGGGTATGACTGTGCACCGCTCCTTCTGACCGTATTGCTGCCGATGCTGCCAGCTGGATCAGCAAGCTGGTTTTTTCATCAAAGGGACTCTGCTCCCGGGTCGACTTGCCCAGGTTCTCGTACGAGTCAAAGATTGATCCAAATTTATCTCGCAAGCGTAAATAGTGCCCAGGTATTCCCTCTTCTTTCATGTCCTTTCCTCCAAGATACCAAATTGTTAACCGGATCAGGTTACTGCAGACTGAATTCACAGGTTATTCTGTTGTAAATCATGTAATAAATGATAATGCACTATCTTGCCGGAAAGCAATGGGGCATTCTGGTATTTTTGTGAAGTTTGCAGAGTGAAGTGAAGGTATCGTCTGGAGAAATAGCTGCACCACCACAGAACGGAAATTTTCATCGTCGGTGAGAAGAAAATTGTTGACGCCAGTTGGTTTTCGTTATAGTATCTTTGTCATAACGGGAGCCATATAAGTGAACCGCCGAGGTGAAAACCATCAGCCGCGACGCCTGGGTCGCATATCCGAAAATCGATCCTTCAATAGGTGGATTTCATGGTTCATAAGGAGAAGCCATCGACCAAGCGCCCTAGTAGTGAAGCAGGATGCGAATCAGACAACGAAAAGGAAAAACCATGGTAAAGAAGATCATTTCTCTGGTGTTTGCGCTTCTGGTTGCAGGTGTTTTTTTCGGCACGGCAGGCGCTGCTTGGTCGAGCGAGATCACGGTTTCAGCAGCCATCAGCCTCAAGAACACGTTTGAAGAAATCGGAAAGCTCTTTGAATCTTCCAACCAGGGTGTCAAGGTCCTGCTCAATTTCGGAGCCTCCGGCGATCTGATGACCCAAATCAAGGCCGGTGCACCCGTTGATGTTTTCGCATCTGCGGGAGTCAAGGAGATGGACGAACTTGGCCAGGGAGCGTTTATCCTTCCAGACACCAGAGCAAATTTCGCAGGAAATTCAGTGGTGCTGATTGTCCCTTCCTCCTCAAAGCTTTCAATTGCCTCGTTCGAGGATCTTACTCGACCTGAGATACAAAAGGTATCGATCGGAAATCCGGAGACCGTACCCGCCGGCCGATATGCTGCGGAAGTGCTTCACCACTATTCTATTTTCGAAAAGCTGAAGGACAAGTTCATCTTTGCGGAAAATGTCCGCCAGGTGCTTGACTACGTCGTCCGAAACGAGGTCGACGCCGGCGTCGTTTATTCGACCGATGCGATGGCCCAGAGCAAAAACGTAAAAGTTGTCGCAAGCGCACCGGAAACAAGCCACCAGCCGATCATATATCCTGTCGCGGTTGTTAAAGGTTCCAAGAACGAGCAGACTGCCAGGATGTTCGTCTCTTTCGTCCTGTCTGAAGCCGGGGGAAAGATTCTCGAAAAGAACGGCTTCAAACCGGTGCAGAAATAGGCTGAAACGTATGCTCTGCTGCTTGGCAGCAGCGAGGATGTGACTTCCCGTGCTTTTCTCTCTGAGACTGTCTATTCAGGTGGCATCAGTTGCCACGGTATTCGTTGTTGTTGTCGGTGTGGCTATTGCCTTCTTCCTGGCAAGGAGGCGCTTTCGGGGAAAGGAATTCCTCGACACGATACTGACGTTGCCGCTCGTGCTCCCGCCAACGGTGACGGGATATTATCTTATTGTACTCTTCGGGCGAAACGGTCTGGTCGGGCGATGGTTGTACGAACAAATGGGATGGAGCATTATGTTCACCTGGTATGCAGCAGTGCTTGCTTCATTTATAGTGGCGCTGCCGCTCATGATTAAGACTTCTCGTGCAGCCATCGAGTCCGTTGATGAGAACTTCATCCGAGCTTCCTACACGCTCGGCCATTCGGAATGGTGGACAGCCCTTAAGGTCATTTTGCCGCTGGCCAGGAAAGGTATTCTCGCCGGAGCTATTCTTTCTTTTGCCCGGGCGATGGGTGAATTCGGTGCAACGCTTATGGTGGCTGGAAATATCCCCGGCAAGACAAGCACCATGCCGCTTGCCATCTATACTGCGGCAGGCAGCGGCGACCGCAGCCAAGCAGCCGCCATGGTGCTCTTGTTTACCGTGATAGCTGCATTGTTCCTCTACACGGCGAATAAACTGAATAAGAGAGTTATCTCATGAGCTTGTCCTTTAAAGCAAAAAAAGTGTTGCCCGCTTTCGCACTAGATGTGGAGTGGTCCATCGGCAATGAACTTGCCGTTATGTTCGGGTATTCGGGCGCAGGCAAATCCCTATCGCTGCAGGTTATTGCCGGACTCTTGGTGCCGGACGAAGGCCACATTCAGTTGAATGGCCGTGTCTTATTCGATGATAAGGCTGGAATTGATCTGGCTCCTCAGAAGCGGGCATTTGGTTACGTGTTCCAGGACCTGGCACTTTTCCCCCACATGACGGTTCAAGACAATATACGGTATGGTGCGCATGGACTGAATGAGAATGACCGGAAGCACCGCGCCGGGAAGATTATTGAACAGTTTAAGCTGTCAGGATTGGAGAAAAAGTTTCCTCATGAAATATCAGGTGGCCAGAAACAGCGGGTCGCCTTTGCCCGCGCTCTCATTCGGCGGCCGGCTGCTCTCCTCCTCGATGAGCCGTTTTCAGCTCTCGACAACCCGCTGCGCAACGAAATGCGGAATCTTCTGCAAGAGATTCGGCAGGATTTCCAGATCCCGGTCATCCTGGTAACCCATGATCGTACGGAAGCCTTGACTCTAGCTGATACGCTCATTATTTACGCTGGAGGGAAGGTTCTGCAAGTGGGCAACCCTGGTGACGTTCTGAATGCTCCGATTTGCCCAGCGGTGGAACGTCTCGTTAAGAGCCCTGGGCAGCCTGATACAAGAACTATTCACACCACCCGGCCATATCAAACTCCGGAGGTTTTCAGCCAACCAGTAAAGCTGCTGCGATCTCGTGAAGGCTGGCGTAATCGAGCCCATGCCTCTCACCAGTGACAACCTGCTGCATGCTTTTCCTGGCACTGAGACTCAGTATTCGCCACCAGATACCACATCACGATACTTTCATGGCAAGGAAGCCGCTCCTACAGTACGGTCGCCATCCGTTTTCCCCTTATTCCCGCACACTCGAAAGTAACGTTCAAGCATTAGCACTTGACAGAGAAATCGATGTATCATACATTGCTTTTCGCTATGTTTGTTCTGCCATAACGACACGGCAAGGTGCATTGAACACCATTGGACAATTCTTACGAGTATCCCAGCGGTAATAAACAGGACCAAGAGCTTTTCTATATTCAACGGGAGGTGTAACAATGGGTCGCAGTAGAATGTCACTCGTTTTGACAACGTTTCTGCTTGTCGCCACTGTTTTGGCAGGGCCGAGCCATGCAGAAACGCTTGTCGCTTTCTTAGGCTCAGCAACGAAACCGGCCATGGATGAAATCAATAGACTGTTCACCAGCCGGACTGGAGTTGACGTTACCGCTCAGTATGGCGGATCGGGCAAGCTCCTCGCGCAGATGCAGCTTTCCCACACCGGAGATGTGTACCTTTCCGGATCTCCTGATTTTATGGAAAAAGCAAAGCGAGAAGGGTTCGTCGACTCTTCCACGGAAAAAATTATTGCCTACCTCGTTCCCGCCATTACCGTGCAAACAGGAAATCCCAAAAATATTAAATCTCTTCAAGACCTCAGCAATGATTCTATCTCTCTGGTTATCGCCAATCCGCAAAGCGTCTGCGTGGGGCTGTACGCAGTAGAAGTGTTCGAAGCAAGCAAGCTTTCAGCGCTGATTAAGCCGAGAATCAGGAGCTATGTGGAAAGCTGCGAACAGACCGCCAATGTTATTGCGCTTGGCGCTGCGGATGCCGTGATGGGATGGGATGTGTTCGAGCACTGGAACCCCGACAAGATCCAGACCATTTTCCTGAAGCCGGATGAGATTCCCCGGATCGCCTATATCCCTCTGGCAGTTTCAACGTTCACGCAGAACCGGAAGCGAGCTGAAGAGTACATTGATCTGGTAGTATCGGCAGAAGGCAAGGCAATCTTCAAGAAGTGGGGCTATCTTACTGACGAGCAGGAGGCACGGACCTATGCTCCTCATGCCCGGATTGGCGGTGAGTACACCCTTCCCGAAGGATGGTAGCGGTGAGCATCTCCTGGAATAAAGGTATTTCTTTCACTCTGATAACAGTGGTTGCCTTAGCACTCCTGGTAGGTTTTTACCTTATCCTTATCGGTTACACCTACCTTCACTATCATCCCAAGGCGCTCTTTGAACTCATGAAGTCTGCGGCGGTACGCCATGCTATTGCAGTAAGCCTGGTGAGCGCGACGATTGCAACCTTTTTCGCTCTCCTCTGCAGCCTGCCGGCAAGTTATCTGCTTTCCCGGAAAGAATTTGCCGGAAAAATATTCGTGGACGCAATCCTGGACATTCCTGTCTTTGTTTCTCCGGTGGCACTTGGTGCGCTGCTGCTGGTCTTCTTCACCAGCCCGCTGAGCAAATTTTTCCAGGAGCATACGTTCCCGGTAGTCTTTGCAGTTCCTGGTATTATCATTGCGCAGTTTACCGTCGTCACCGGTCTTACCGCGCGAATGCTGAAAGCAGCGTTCGATCAGATTCCCCGGCGGTACGAAGAGGTTGCCCGCACACTCGGCTGTTCACCATTCCAGGCTTTTCGCACGGTAACCTTGCCGCTGGCGAAAAACGGCATTGTTGCTGCCGCAATCATTACCTGGGCACGAGCAATCGGTGAATTCGGAGCTACCATCACCCTGGTTGGAGCGGCGGAGATGAAGACCGAAACGATCCCTACTGCCATCGCGTTGAGCTTCTCCGCTGCTGATGTGGATCGCGCGCTCACTATGGTAGCCATTCTTATTCTTACTGCTTTAAGCGGTCTGCTCATTATCAGGTTCATCTCCGGTACTGAGGTGCGGCTGTGATTAGTCTGGAAGACGTAGACATCAAATTGAAAGGATTCGCTCTCACCGGCATGAACCTGAAGATACGGGATGGAGAGTACTACATCCTTCTCGGTCCGAGCGGAGTGGGAAAGACCATTGTGCTGGAAACCATTGCGGGGATACACCGGCCGCATCGCGGACGAATTCTCATCGACGGAAACGATGTCACCTCCGCACCTCCGGAGTATCGGCGAATTGCTTTTGTTCCCCAGGATCTTGCTCTCTTCCCGCATCTGAACGTGCTGGACAACATCCTCTTTGGGGTGCGCATGCACAAGCAGCCGACACCACGTTACCAGCCCTTGCTGGAAGAGCTGATCGAAACGCTTCAGCTGCAGCATCGCCTTACTGCCTTTCCGCGAACCTTGAGCGGAGGAGAAAAACAGAGGGCTGCACTGGCCCGGGCCTTGATCACTCAACCCCGGATTATGCTCCTCGATGAACCCATGTCCGCTCTCGATCCCCCGATCCGGCGGCAGCTGCATAAGGTACTGAGTGACATTCACACTCTCTTCGGAATCACCATTCTTCATGTGACGCACAACCAGGAAGAGGCATTCATTCTGAGCGATATCATTTCCGTGATGATGGATGGAAAAATTCTCCAGACCGGAAAAAGAAACCGCGTCTATTTTTTTCCCGAGAACAGACGAATCGCCCTGTTTACCGGAATGGAAAATGTTTTCTCAGGAGAAGTAGTTCATGTGGACGAGCAAGCGAAAGAGGTCCAGCTCATGCATCAGGGAATACTTTTCAAGGCTTACTATGACCGGCCAGTTCCCCGCTCTCCTGTTTTTTTCGGCTTTCGAGCTGAGGAGGTAATGCTTATTAAGGAAAACCGGCCGCTGCCTGAAGCAATCCGGGAAGAAAATCTGCTGTCAGCGGTTCTTCGTAGCGTTGTGGAAAAAGGGTCCAGTCATACTATGGTGTTCGAGGAAAAATCCAGCAGAATGCCCATCACTGCGGAAGTGCCCAACTACGTTTACCGTAAGCTCAATGTTGCTCTGGGAAAGGAAGCTGCCCTCTTTGTCCGGAAGCGAAACATCTGCCTGATGGAGGAATAAGGACGGGGGAAGATTTCTGATTATTGATGTATGATGATACCTCCGGGCTGGTAACCTGAAGTGAAGGCTCAACCCTCTCAAACCCTAGACTCAGTACCTCTGCAGTATTGCTTTGGTTTGGACGGCAGTAATCTCACAGCAAGGATCACAAACGTCCAATCTTTTCTTCAACTCCTCGTATGAAACTTCACGATAGTTCGTCATTCCTCACTTCGTTCGGTGGATAAAGAGCTGATGCGCAACCCGCGCAGGCGGGAATCCAGGAAGTGAAGCGCTTCCATTATCAAGAGAATCGAAAAGGAGCTCTTTGGCAGCAAGCGAGGCTCCAGTACTAGTGCTTACTGTCCACAATACTGGATTCCCGCCTGCGCGGGAATGACAGTAAAGAGTTTCCGCTTCGATCAACCTGGGCCCGAAAGCGCCCAGAGACTTTCGCTTACTCTTTACTCCTCACTCCTTACGGCATCGGTGATGCTGCCAAAAGCGGCTCCACCTTCTGAACTTCCCACTCCAGCAGTGCACCCACCACCAGAATATCTGGGCTTTCCGCAAATTGAGCATAGGTGCATGCTCCCGTCGGTGAGGTTTCCCCCAACCTGAGCTGGTAGTCTTTGTCCGTTCTGTCGGTAACCGTAATAATATGCGAAGGAGTGTCCAGCCCAAAGTCACCCATGCTTTGCCCCTGGGCGGCAAATCGGTCAATTTGTTGCGTGGTGAATAGTGCTGTCAGAAAATCTTCCACCGTGCTCTGAACATTCTCCGTCTGCGTTCCTTTCCAGAGCCGCCACGATTCACCCTTCCGCTCGCAGAAGAGCTCTCTCCCGTCGAACGTAACCACGCGCAGGGCCTTTACATCCCAGGGAGCAAGCGAAAAGAGCAGGATTCTCTTCTGAGTCTGCTTCAGGCCAGGATCTTCTGCTGACTCAAAGATTAGATAGTAGCTCACGAGAGCCAGGAAAACCGCAGCCAGTGCCAGTACGTATCTCCCTCTCACCCCTTGAACCTCCTCCGCCAGGCAACAACGCCTCCAATCGCGAGCACCGCTACCGGCTGCAGGATAACGATTCCGATGAAGATTAAACGGGCCTGTACGGGCGATAGATAGACGGGAAGATTATCCTCAGGCGAGGATGTTTTGCTTCGCACGGCTATTGGTAAGTCTTCTTCTGTCATCCAGTGAACGGTATTAAGGAATAGATCTCTGTTCCCCAGAAGCGAAAAATACTCGTTCAAAAGAAAATCCGAATCTCCGAACACGACGAGTTTCCCTTTTCGGCTACTAGCCGTACCAGATTCCGCAGCAGACCCGGTCTTCGGGGTTTTTCTCATGCCGGCTTGATTCCGGGTTTTTTCCGGAGCGGGTTCACTCACGGCAGCCAGAGATACCGGACCCTTGCGATCAGATCGAGGATCATACTCGTATGTTCCCTTTTCCGCCTGATCCACATCGGTCTCTCCCCAGCTCCGTTCTCCGCTTCGAACCAGTGTTCTTACCACCAGGTCGGAAGGCGCCGAGTGAGACCGGTCAACCGAACGGACAAGGGGAAATACTGTAGGGACGGTAAAATCCTCGGTGATCGAGTGAGAGAAATAGAACGGAGCCAAGGGAACAAGCGGATTTTTCTCAATGAGATAATCCTCCGGGTCCACGACAATGTCATTCCCCGGCGCGATTCCATACGTATTCAAAAACGCTTGCATGCGCTCCAGATTTCCCGGATCCTGCAGCACGATCAGACAGCCGCCGCCAGCCACATACTGATCAAGCATGGCAATGTCACTCTCGGTGAAATCTTTGGCCGGTCCTCCGCACACCACCACATCGGCGTCTGAGGGAATCGCCTTGCCGCCGGCGAAAACAAGCACCCGCACGTCGAAATTCTCATTTACCAGCGCCTGCTTCGCCAGCCCATAGCTGATGGTATCTTCCTCAAGCCCTTCGAGGGAGCGCTCTCCGTGTCCGCTGAGAAAGTAAATTACCTTCCGCTCGGTGCTGGTCAATCTGAGGATGGCATTAATGAGAGCATCTTCCGTAGGATAGTTCACCTTTAACCATCTATCTGCAGTCTCCACCACCGCATTTCCGTAAGACGTGATGCCATACCGCTGCGCCAGCCCCGGGTTCCGGTCCAGATTATACAGCTCGTAGGAAAAACGTTTCGATGCCAGACTATACATATCCATCATGGTCTGCATGTCATCGCGTTCGTTTTCCTGGTAGAAGCCGATCACCTTGACCGGCGCCGCGCTTTCCCGGAGAAGCTTCTCAGTCATCGGCGCCAGGGTCATCTTCTTATCCGAGGTCAGATCGAAACGATAGTTGTGGTTGTTGGCAATCATCTGCACGACGATCATTACTGCTATCAGCAGCAGGATAAAAACGGACATGATCGCCCATTGTCTGGTCGAGTAGGAAACAAGGAATTCCTGCACCGCGGAGAAATTAAAGAACACATAGATAAGAATCAACACTGTCCCCAGCAGAATTCCAAGGAGCGACCAGACAACATAGGTAGCGCCGAGAAATCTCAGCGTAATCCCCCCGGCGAGGACAACTATTCCTATCCAGAGCAGCTGTATAGAAAGCACTTCTTTTTTCATCGCACCCCCTTCCACATGCGGGCGGATAGAGAAATCATGGTGAGAAGAAGAAAAAACCCATGAAAATTGACAAAAAAGATGAGGTCCTTGACATCGATTGCACCGCGGGTAAACGTAACCAGGCGGTCAAACAAGGAGAGATTGAGCAGCACCTTAATGACTGATTCGCTTGCCGCCGCTTCATTCCAGGTGAGAAACCAAAACATCAGCAGCAATCCATAACTCCCGAGCGCGGCAAGAATCTGATTTTCGGTGAGGGATGAAATCAGAATACCGCACGCAATGCATGATGAGCCGAGCAGCAGAAGCCCAAGGTACCCTGCTATCACCGCTGTCATATCAATGTCATAGAGCAGATAGGCAATAAGCGGATAGGTGAGCGAAAGGCCGAGCATAACGAGCAGCAGCAGCAGCGACGCAGCATATTTGCCGGCAAGCAGCTCCCAGTCCCGGATCGGATAGGTCCAGAGCAGTTCGATAGTGCCGAGCTTCTTTTCTTCTGCAAAAAGCCGCATCGTAAGCAGAGGAATAACGATCATGATTACGTAGCGCAAATCGCTGTTGAAGTAGTATTCCCAGATCCGATCGAAATCCGCTTTGTGGAAACTCCACATGACGTGCATGATCAAATCGGTATAAAAAAAGTATCCGGCCAGGACAAGAAAAATCGCAATAACCATGTACGCGATAAACGATTGGAAATACGACCTGACCTCACGCTGAAAGATATACAGTACCCCCACTAGTGCAACTCCTCTTCGGTTACCAGTTCGAGAAATACCTGTTCCAGAGAAAGACTGATCTTCTTCATCTCCAGGATCGGCCCTCCATGCTGACTGATGAACTGGGAAAGCTCCCGTAGCATGGCTTCGCCGCCGCTGAACTGAATCCTGAGCGCTTGCGCTCCGCTAAAGGTGGCTGGTGTAGTCTCGACGCCGATCACTCCGGGTATTGCCTGTATTGTCCCGGCAACACCACCATTGCTGCTGTAATACTGGACCTGAATCTGCGCATGCTTTTGAATCTTCTCCTGCAGATTAGCCGGCGTGTCCATCGCCACCAGCCTTCCCTTATGGATGATAATCACCCGATGGCAGGTCTCGCTTACTTCAGGCAGAATATGAGTGCACAGAATGACAGTCTTCTCCCGTGAAAGGCTTTGAACCAGCTTCCGCACTTCAACCACCTGCCGGGGATCAAGTCCAATAGTCGGCTCATCTAATATGAGAATGGCGGGATCGTTGAGCAGAGCCTGCGCCAGACAAACCCGCTGTCGGTACCCTTTGGAAAGCTTTCCGACTAAGCGATCGGCAACCTCGCCGAGAGCGCACGCTTCGATCACGCGTTCGATTTCGCTTTTTCTTCCTGATCGGGGGACGCGTTTTATCTTCGCAGCAAAGCTCAGATATTCGACGACATCCATTTCCGGATACAGAGGTGCTCGCTCCGGAAAATAGCCGATGAGGCGCTGCACCTCCAAAGGATGCTTCGTTACATCGAATCCATGAATAGTCGCCTTGCCACGGGTAGGAGGAAAAAAGCAGGTAAGCATCCTCATGGCAGTGGT
>Ga0116144_10005043_pt1 | contig 12176 bp, 7 predicted proteins | sample AD_UKC035_MetaG_FD_89746 | JGI IMG/M metagenome (GOLD analysis project Ga0116144, IMG submission 89746) | Active sludge microbial communities of municipal wastewater-treating anaerobic digesters from USA - AD_UKC035_MetaG | ecosystem: Engineered > Bioreactor > Anaerobic > Digestate | place: USA... | reverse complement strand
TTCAGGGGGAACCGAGATTTTCATCCGAGACGCTCGCGTCGCAGGACCGGCGGCAGAAAGGAGTTGACGCCGAAAGACACCGATACGGATAGTGCCTGTGTACGATGCCGGGGGGTTGAGGGGATACAAGCAGAGTAGGGAAGTAATGACGACTGGAGTTTGTTCCGTCACCTGTTAGGAGGGAGATACGAAACGCCACCATGAGGGGAGTTCCTTGGCAAATACGGGGAAGGGGGGGACGCGCCTCGTAGTCGGGCGCAATACGGTGTTGCTCCTCCCTCGCTCTCCTCGATGTACCACCCCCCGCCCGGAAGGCGCAAAGCGGTTCGAGGCCAAGCCCCTTACGCGCATTGGTCACCGATGCGGGGGCGAAAGCGGTTCAAGGCAAAGCAAGGGAGCCGGGAAGGGCGCAGGTCACTACCCGCCCGATCCGAGCGAGTACGCGCAACGATGAAACGGGAACGCGGGGCCTACGGCCTCAACGGAAGCGGAAGCGGACCCTGGCTTGTCCCGCCATAGCGAAGCGACGGCGGAAGGGTGGGGAGTAGGGGGCAAAAACAGCATTCTCCCGAACAAACAATGCCGCCGTCTCATTGCTATTCGGTCATTATTTAATGAAGGTTATTTCTCAACCAAGTTGATACTTCATCCGGCATTCCTTGCCAAGCAGCAGGGGCTTTTACCAAGCCAACATACAATTTATCATTGTTGTCTAATGCCTTATTCAACGAATCTCTTACTTCCACTGGTGTTTTCGTTGTGATTATAATATAGGCGGAACCCCCCAATCTAGCCCAGTTCTCGTACCCTTTTATAATGTGTAAAAGTTTTTCATAGTTCTTTCCGGGGTCTTTTAAATCATAAGATATGATATATGCCATATTCATTCTTTCGGACCCGCTGATGTAATTTTATCGAGGTGTTCCGCAAATAAAGTGACCATGCTGATACATTCTTTTGCCTGCTCTTTCTTTATGGTATTTTCTTTGTGGAGAGTCTGATTTAAATCAAAATCGCCGCAATGTGCTATAACATGTCTGCGCTTGGTGAATCTCTCTATATCTGCTCTCATCTTAGTTTTATTTCTGTCGGCACTTCGGGAAACATCCTCAAACACATCTTTGTATCCAACAAGTTCCATATACGAATTAATCTTGTACTCGCCTTGAAATGCTTTAGTCTCGAAGTCCGCGCGAATAGCCTTTTCAACTCTTTCTCTGAATTCGTATTTCCTCCCTGCCTCAATTAGTGCATCTTGATTAAGAAGACCTTTGATATACTCCTTTAATTTTGCTGAAAGAACTTTTTCTTCAAGACAAGCGAGGATTTTATCAACAACTAAAGTGCGCACATATGCATCTAAGGCAGAAATCGAAAGAACAATTGCTGCGCGAAAACAGTCAAAATGCTGCTCTGTACAATCCTGTCCCTCCTCATGGGTTTCTATTAGGTTCTTTGCCCGTTTAATCGTTTTCTGAAAAATATCAAAAGCGGAGAGAGATTCTTCCTTTCGTTTTTTGCAAGTCGAAGAAATCACCGCGACGGAGATGTCTCCTTTTGATTCAGGCTTGACCTTCTTGCCAGCCTTTTTAACCTCTGATGAAGGCTTTTCTCTGATTTTTTTTGTGACCAATCTTCCCCTGCTTACATCTTCAGTCTTACCAAGAATTTTATCATTCCCCTCCTTTTAAGTCAACTTTTTGCTGTTTCCTTTTTGCTGTTTCCTTGCTACACAAGTATCTTTTAACTGCCATATAAAAAAGGGGGCTGTTGAATAAAAGTTTTATCGTCAGGCAAGTATCACCTTGACATCAAATCTTTTTCCTCCAATCTCCTGCGTGGTGGAAAGTCTTTCAAGGGCTTCTGCCTCTCGCAGATCGGCAGAGTTGTAAATCAAATATACCAGCGTTTTGAGGTGTGGCCATTGCGCATAGAGAACTAGGTCTTGGGAATACTCTTCAAAGAGACGTTTCTGATCCTCGGGACCACGCACATACTTGACTTCAATAAGAACGCCCAGATCCTCGATAGAAATATCGGCTCGACTAGATTTTGCGCCTGCGACTTTTGGCAGAGGGTCTTCTTGAACGGAATACTTGAGATAAGCCCGAAGTAGTGCGTGAAGAAAGTCTTGGACATCATATTCATCGGCAATTTTGTACGCCGCCTTTTTCTTCCGAGAGCGAGTTGCTAATATGCGCGCCGCTTGGGGCAAGCGCCGACAAAGTTGTTCTATCATCTTTACATTTGGTTCCGGAGATGTCTCTTGCGCTCCCGAGAAAAGAAGATCATAGGTAAAATCTGTTCCTTTCGAGAGGGGTAACAAGCTACGGTTGGTCGCCAAATCGGCAATGCCACTGGCGCGCATGTGTTCGTTGTGACATTCAGCGTAGTACGAGCGAGGATAATCCGTGTGTGTAATCTTGATGGATTCAACAGATTCGGTGGATCGAATCAAAGTCCCAGCCACCGTAAAGTTACATCTTGTCTTCCAAGGGAGAACTATCGTTCGTTCCAGTTCTTGGAAACTGAGATCATTGACTACCGAGTAGTCTTTTTTTCCGACAATCTTCACTGAACAGTGCCAGTAATGTTCTGGCGGGGACTTGATATCCATGTAATCCTCCTTTCATATTAAAGTATTGTTTTCCCCCGATAGGGTTGGGCTTCGTGCAGAATCCGAAGAACAAGTCATTGCTAGTCCTTGAAGTGCCCTAAAAAGTCTTTCTGGAAGTCATCGATGAGAGATTTCCCGGTTGGCCAGTTGAATGCTACGAAGATCTTGTCTATAACATCTTTTGAAAGAGAGATGTATTCTGAAAGTTCACCGTATTTATAAGTCCTTACTATAAAAACATTCTCCGCAAAACAGGTATATATCCCACCAAGACTCCACCCGCTATGATTAGGCGGAATTAGGGTTCGCTTCTTCGTTTTTGTCAGTGTCCACTTGAAAGCAATTTTCTCATTAACGCCTACCGTGTCTTTATACATTTGCTTGGCAAGCATTAAAGAGCGGGTGATTTCTATAATGATATTCTCAAAAGCAAGTACCGGTTCTCCCCAGTCCCTTGGATCCTTTTTTAAATCTTCGAAGTAAGAGGTTCGGAATATAAAAAAACCGTTGATAAAAAAACTAAAAATGTGATGCTGTTGCGGATGAATATAACACGAATGCCATTCGTTCGGCCATATTTCGATATTTTTGTTCCTTGGTTCGTCTTTCGAGGAATTGCCGACCATAGGGAAGGGAAGGAAGTTACGCACTTCCAGCGGACGAAAAGAACTTTTTAGATTTTGATAAGGAACTCTTACCCTGTCTGGCAATGGCTTCATCAAGAACTCAAAAAATCCGATGTCCGGAACCTTGCTGTTTTCTTCTCTATTAATAATCATTTTTTATGCGTTCCTCCACGATCTGTATGTTCTTGATTTCAGCATTGAACGGGTCTTCTTCTTGCTGCTGTTGTGTTTCCGAATCTTTTGCTTCAATTGGTCTGATGTGTCTACAAGGTCGATCTGATGACCATTCGATCTCGATATTGTTTGTTTTCATGAGATCTATAATGGCATCGAATGAATTCTCTAGTTCCTGTTTATAAAATGGCCTCAGACTGTCATTGTGGGAAGATGGATTGCATATTCTATTTTTAAGTTCTTTGAGGTAAAAGAAACTGTCTATTCCAAAGTTATTTTTGATTTCTGTCATGGTTCTTTGCATAGAAATCAGCGCTGATCGAGGATCGGTAGGATTTCCTTGCTCTGCCTTTTGAATGGCTTCTAAAATCCTCTGAACTTGATCCAATATGACTTTGCTCTGATTTTTTATATTTGCGAGATGAAGTTTCTGCTCTAAATTCCCGTCTTTGGCACCAAGGTATCCATCTATTTGTTTTTCCATCTCTTTTCTTAAAAGATTGCCGCACTGGTCGTAATTGAAATTATCGCAAGATTGGCGGGCTTTCATCCAAAAATCATCGTTGGGTCGAATAAAGGGCCTCTCGAACACATGGCCGTTTTCTTTCACTGATTGAGCATACATCTCATAAAAAAACCACTTTTCGGTATCTTCTACGCGGTCTTTGAACGCTTCATACCATGCCCGGTCGTAGGTGAAGAAGAATGTTTGTGTGTCCGCGAAATGATTTTTCAATATGTCAAAAACGGCGAGACGGTTGCCCATGTCAAGTCCGATGAGTATGTCGTCGAGGACTAGAATGTCGAGCCGATTTGGCATAAGAGAGGATAGCTTCTTAATTGCCGCAAAATAAATAGAGATGGAGAGCGCAGAAAGCCGCGCCTCGTTCAGGAATTCATGATAGTCGACCACCGGTTCGCCAAAAAGTTCTGCTGTAAGCGTAAGCGGATCTCCTACGGCGTTACAAGTGAAACCGTTGATAACGATGTCAAGTTTAAAGGTTGCAAGAATCGCAGAGAGAGATTCCTTCAAATCAGTATTCAGGACAGTTGCAAGATATTGGCCTTTTTCTGCGCCAAGCTCCTTGAGTAATTTTCCGCCCTTTTCTGCGACCGGATAATTGGCGAGAAGTTTTTCAAGAATCGGCAAAAGATTAATTTCACCTTGTTCGCTTTCGTCCTTCAGGTATAGGCGAAGAATCTTCTTGTAATCGAGAAAAGGAGAAATAGATTGAGCTGACTTCAGATACTCTTGTGAAAGCTTGTCGCCGGAATCGGGAGAGCTCAGGGTGAGTTTCTGGGGTATATCGGGATTTTTGTTTATCTCGAAAGTCACGCTCCAGTCTTTTGCATAACGGTGTTGCGCGTGTGGGCTGTCGATTTTTCCCCATACTAAGTCATGCAGTGCTTTGCAGAACGAAGATTTGCCGCTACCGTTCTCGCCATAGACCAGAAGGTTCTTACCATTTATTGGGATTGGCGCATGTTCGCCGTAAAATGCGCGATAATTGTTGAAAGCAATTTCGTTAATTTTTGCCATCGGCGGTTCCTTCAATTACTTTAATGAAATCAATGTTTTTTCGGTTGATAATCGCTCGCATGACAACATTATTGTTTTTCAAATCATGGTATAGTTTTTCGCAGTGGGCAAGTTTCTGTGCATCAGTCATGTTTTCTTTGAACGGACGGGCAAGTTTTTCGATAATTTCGCTGATGTGAATATCTCGTGCTCTTGTGAGGTCTTCAAAGTAGAGGTCATAGACCATATTGTCAATGATGGTTTCGAAGAAAGAGGCCATCAAAGGTTGGTCGACAACTTTTAGGTGCTGAATATAGTAAATAAGATTTTTGAAGACATCCGCCCTTTCCTTTTCAGCTTTTGGAATGGGCATATTTTGTAGGTATTCTTTTTTGTATCTAAATCCCTTTTCATCAAATTGTGGACCAGTATAGAATTTAACGAAAGAGTAAACGCCGAGCCTTGAAGCTAGCACGGCAGCTATTATATGCAGAGATTTTCCCGTTAGTATAAAATTGGTTGCTTCTGCATAATATCCTTGGGTGTCCAAGTAGAAATAGGGATAATCATCATGATTGATGGCGTCTCGCGGAAGCCTCATAATATCAGGATAAATAATCTTCTCCTTCTCGAAATCTTCAACATAGGCGCAGTTGCGCAGGTTGTAGGGGGTGTCGCCTTTGTCGTAGCGTTTGAAGATTTCTTCTCGATACTGATCTAGATGTTTTTTGACGGCAGAATAGTTGTTGATGTCTACCGGCGGAATCTGGTTTATTGTGGGGACAATCCCTTGTGGTTGCTTCTGATTCTGGGAACCCACAAGGGGCGCCCCTACGGAAGCATATCCGTTATGGGCATTTATCAGCCACTGATCGGCGAATTCGATGCGGTATTTCTTGATGTCGCGGCCGCGCAGGAGTGGTTTGATGATCTCGGCGCTCTTGGGGTCCTCCTTGATCAGCCGGTTTTTTGTCTTACCGTCTATAATGAACGCCTCGTTAAACCCGGTCTTGATGCCATAGTTTATCTGCACATTCCACTCGCGAAGCGGCGTGCCAAGAGTTTCTATGCGTTTTCTTATTATTGATTCGTCACCCGATGAGATGATCCAACTTTCAGAGCTGAGTCCTGAAAGCGTGAAACTGTTTTTTTCAACATAATCGGCAAGATCTATCATTGTGTTAAAATCTTTTTCTATTTTGCATGCCTTAGCTTTTCTTTCCCTATTCTCTTTGTCTTTGTTGGTTTTTGTTTTCATGAAAAGCAGAATGTTGGTGTCAACTGTCGCACTGTCAAAGACAGCATATCCACCAAAGTCCATTAAAATCACAGGCTCTGTTCTGCTGGAAAAAAAATCTCTCAGTTTTTCACCGTATTTAGCCCGCATCCACTTGTTCGAGGTGATGTAGCAGAGGTGACCGCCTTCTTTCAGCAGTTCTGCACCTCGCTCATAAAAAAGTGCATAGATATCGCCGGTCCGAGCGAACGAGAGATAGTTCTGACCGGCGTATTTCTCGGCGAGTGCGCCATGATTACTCTGCAACTGGATGTAGGGCGGATTGCCGATCACGATGTCGAAGCCATCCTTTACGCCGAACATCCACTCGGGATCGAAGAACGGGGCGGGAGCGCTTTTGAACGGCGACCATTCGGCGATCAGTTTCGTATCGCTGGAATCCTTGACCCATGCCGTGACGAACTTGAAAAGCTCCGCCTGTTTTTGGGTGAACTCTTCTTTGTACTGCTCCTTATCTTTCCCGTAAGCGGTGAAATAGAGTTCTCGCAGGTCTTTGAGGTCCTGTACCTGCGGCGCCATATCGGTTGCGCCGGTTTGCAGGTTGTTTAGTCTAATGAGGGTGTCGGCGCAAACGAATTTGAAGTCAAGATTGGGAAGCGGATGTATTCCTCGATTTTCTGCTGCATCGTCAACCCGCGCTTCGATGATGAGCGACAGGAACACGCGAAGCCGTGAAAGTTCGACCGCTATTGTCTGGTTATCGGTTCCGTAGATGACCTCCTGAATGAGCCCCATCTTGTGCACATACTCGGGTCCTTCCTTTTTCAGGTTGCACCGCACCATCGCCTTAAATTGAGAGGGTACGCGGGTCAGCATGCGGTCGAGCCACCGTTCGGCCCCCGGATCGATACGGTCGAGAATGAGGAGCATTTTCTGGAGCATCCCCATCGGGAAGGCGCCCGAGCCGCACGCGGGGTCAAGCACCTTGAGCCGGTCGAGCGCCTCGATGATACGGAGCCGCGCTTTTTCGTCGGGAACGCAGTTGATTTCTGAATGGTAAGAAAGCAGGCAGTCGGCGGTCTCTTCGGTAACGCTCGCGGCCTGTACGAGATACCTTTTCAGACTTTGATTCACCATGTACTCGACTATGGCGCGTGGCGTGTAGAAACTGCCGGTCGCATTGCGCGCGGTGTTGCCTGTTTCGGGGTTGATCTCGGCAAGCAGATTCTCGAATATGCGGCCCAACATTTCAGGGTCTATCGAAAGTTCCACATCGACCGGCGTGTTCTCATCCAGTGTAAAGTTGAATCGTTCGAGCAGAGCAAAGAGATCGGAAAACCATTTGTTGGGAACGACGATGATGTTGCGCGAACTTTGGCTGGGTACTCCGTTCATACCGGCGATATATTTGTCGCCCGGTTCCGGGTCGAACAAACCACCGTTGAGAAACGGTATCGTATCGGCGAACTGTCCAATCTGGAGAAGAGAACGTGGGTCGCGATCGTTTGTTGGCGCGTTAAGCACCTCGAAAAATAGCGGTTCCAATACATCGTGGTAATATTCGGTGTAGGAATCCACTATCTTCGACGCGAGGAGTGCATCGGGTAAGAGTGCAATCCCGGTGGATGATCTTTTCTTTTTGAGGAACCAGCAGAAAATGATGCGACCGAGGAGCCTGACCGCGAATTCTTTGGTCTCTTTCCGGTCATCGGACAGGTCGGGATACATGACCTGATCGTCGCTGACGAAACGGTGAAACAGCGCTTCGATTTCTTGGTAGAACTCCTTATTGACCTTCTCGACCGAGAAGGCATCCCTTATCTCATCGAGAGAATCAAACGGCGCTTCTCCGATGCGATTAAGGAAAGTCCGATTGGACTCCTGCGGGCTGACAAAGTAAGTGAAACGCCGGAAAGGGCCGAACTCTGCTTTGGTTCCCTTATATTGGCGATGAATGAGACTGAAGCGAAACAACCCCTTTTTATCGTGGAACACAAAGATGGCCGCCGCATGGAACGCGAACCGTTCCTGCATAATCTTCTTGGCGAGATCGAACTGCGCCTTGCGGGAAGTGCGCTCGGTAAGACCGTCATTCTTTTCGACCGCAACGACGGCCAGTTTGAACCGGTTCTTCAGTTCGATTTCGCCGATCACCGTGAACTTGTCAAACTTGTCGCCGTCGTAACCTCGCAAGGGTTCCATCTTCTGCTCGAACTTTGGCGACTTCGACCGGAAGAAAAAGGCCAGTTCGTCGCGGCTAAAATCCTTGACGATCTTTTCGAGAATCTTGCGGGACATGTTTTTTATTCCTTTGGTGATTTTTGATTTTCAACGGCGATAATGATTTCGCTTTCAAAGTCGCGCACCATCTTTTCGACTGTCTCAAGATACTTCTCGCCGAGTTCTTTGGCGAGTTCCTCTAGAACTTTTCTGACCTTCTCCGGCTTGTCCATCGGCATATCGGCGATCTTGCGCAAAGTGTACTCCGAAAGAGTCTTGTATTCATCGATATCCCGGTGCAAGGTCGTGATGAAGGGACGATACGGTTCCAATTCCGGCGAGAGGGACCCAAGGATCGAGGAAAGGTTGTTGGACGCTTTGGTTATGATACTGTACGCCGTCGTTCCCCGGTGTTTCGTTTCGGCCCCCCGGATCAGGTCGTAATGCCGCCAGAAATCGGGACCAAGTTCTTTCGACGGTGTTTCGGGTTCACATGCAATCAAGGGAATAACTTCTGAAAGGGGCAATTCTTCGACGGTATCCTCTTTGCGGATGCCGCGCACAAAGAAGGCGCGCCCTTTGCGCGTGAAGACCAGCAGACTACCGTCCTCATGCTGTTTCGCCGTTTTCACACGTGGCGAGAACTGCTTGATCCGTTCGGTCGTTTCGGGATGCTTCTCCGCCAAGTCAAAGTAGGTGCGCCGGACGAAAGTTGCGAAGTTCTCTTCTTCGCCTTCTTCCGGGTTCTTGTTGATCTTAACGAACAGGCTGCTCGGTTTTACTTCTTCGTCGGGATCGAATATCCGGGAATCCTCCCCCAGCGCATTGTGGATCATGAACATCTTCTGCGCCGCTATCTCGCGCGACTTGACGATCTCCGCTCCCTGTTCGGTGGGGAAAAAGTTGTAGATGTGGAGTTCCTTAAAGATCTTTTGTCCGATACGGTTGATGCGGCCGACTCGTTGAATAACCCGCGTCGGGTTCCAAGGGATGTCATAATTGACGATAGCGCCCGCTCGGGCAAGGTTAAAGCCTTCGGACATCTTGTCGGTAGCCGCCAGTATCATGTGATCGTCCGCTTGCTTTTTGGACGAGGCATCGAAGTTCTCCAGTATCTCTTGGACACCCGATTCGCGTAGGTCCTTGGGCATCACGAGAACCGTGTCGGGGAATTCCTTGGTCAACTTTTCGCCTAGATAATTCAGTGTGTCGACATATTCGGTGAAGATCACCACCTTGCGTTCCGGTTCGTCCGACAGCTTTTTTCCCCGTATCTCAGGCAGGTGGGCTATGAGCGACGCCACCTTGGGGTCTTCAGCAACAAGGTTGAGATCGCCAATCTCTTTCAGTATTTTTCTGAAAAGCGCAAGATCGCTGTCTATATGGGCAAAAAACTCCTCGCGCCGGACAAAGGTGTTTGTCTGGTAGATGCGTCCTTTTAACTTTTTCCCCTTTTCGGCCATCTCTTCGGCGAAACCGAGAAGCGCTTCTTCCATCTCGTCGCCGTCTAATTGAGATATCTGCTCCATGTTGTGGCGGTCGAGGATGTATCTGCCGTCAGTCTTTTTTATGAAGGCAAGGACCAACTCATTAATCTTGATGAAATTCTGCACCGTTTGTCGGAACGCGGCAAAGGAACTCTCGAATCGCTTAACAGCGAGGCGTCGCATGAAGTCTTTCAAGTTCTTCTGAGATTCGCCCTCCAATGTCTTCTTGTCTTCATCTTCAGGATTTTCTTTTTCGTAAAGGTATGGCGTGTAGATCGCCCCTTCAAAAAATCCCTCTTCGCCAAAGTACTCGCCGATTACCGTGTCGTAGAAGCGCGATTGCTCGGGTGTGAGAGCAAAAAACAGTTCCTTGGGCGGGACCGTCTCGGATAAAGCGCCTATCTCTCTTGAATAAACCGGGTCATTCTTGATGTCAAGCCGGTTCCGCCGGAGGACAACCGGACTGATGACCTCCTTGATGGAGTTCGAGAGTAGCCTGGTGCGTTGCTGGACCTCTTTCAGGTCAATGGGGGGCTTTCTGCCTACAAACAGTTTCTCGTATTCCAGTTCCGCCTTTTTTCTCTTTTGGGCATCCTTGCTGTTATGATTCTTTACAATGTAGGAAAGGCGGCCGTAAAGATAATCATAAGTTCTGAATCGTGCCTCTAGATCGTCGTCGAGCGTAATCCGCGATTTGCCGGGGATGATGAAGAGTTTCAAGAGGGAAAATATGTCGGCGGGCGAGTTGTTGAACGGCGTCGCGGTAAGAAGAATGACGATACGACCGCGACAAATGTTCTTAAGCAGTTCGTAGGCGCGGGTGTTCTCATTTCTGAAGCGATGCGCCTCGTCCACAAGCACCACCTCGAAATCTGGGTGTTCGGCGACGAATTCGACCGTTTTCTCAAGATCTCCCGACGAACGGATCTCCCAACCATGCAGTTCGAAATCCTCGTAATACTTTTTCCAACCGACTGTCTTCTTGTCGTCGCCGATAAGGCCGGGAGGACAGATAATCAGCCCACGCCGGTTGAGTAGGCGAGCAACGAGTCCCGCAATGATGCTTTTACCGAGGCCAACAACATCGGCGATGATCACCCCGCCGTAGTTCTGTATGGTGGTGAGTGACTGAGCGACCGCATCGGTTTGACAGGAAAACTCTTGATAGCCCTTCTTTTTCAGAAGTTCCGAACAAGGCATTTTCTTGTCGATGTCGATGAAAGTATCAAGATAGGTCTTTAGGATAAGAAGATATGCCTCGAAGGGGGTCAGTTTGGCAACAAGGGTGTTCATCTCGATAAGGTCGAGAAGCCTCTTGCGGATCGGCTCCTGTTCCGTGATCGGGACACCTCGCGCCCAAAGTTCGTCGAAGTATTTCTCCGCTTCGGCGGTCCCGAAATCGCCGATCTCGATGTTGAACTCGTGTTGACCGGTCAGCCCTGCCCTCGTCAGGTTGCTGCTCCCGGTAATGAACTTGTCTTTGGCGAGGCCTTGATATTCTCCCTTCGTCTTGAAGTAGTAAAGTTTCGCGTGGTTGGGATCGAAGGTGCGGCGAATGTGCAACCGCTTCGATTTTATCAGTTCAATGTAGTAGACGCTTTGCTCGTAGTATTCTTTGGTGTCGAAGTCATCCTGCCGAAGCCCCTTTTTTATCGATTCAAAATAGCGATCAACTATCTGCGCGACACTTCGGTCGTTCCGGGCAACTTCGACGACCATGTTTGATGCAAGCGCGTCGGTGTCGAGGCCGACAAGTATCTTGAGCGTTACCGAGGAATTCTCTTTCAGCGCCGGAAGCAGTTCCTTGATGCCCGAAAAGTAGAAAAACCCGACGAGGAACTTCAACTCTTCGCTGAAGCCGATGAGTTCGTTCAACCGTTTTTCCAGTTTGTTCGCGCCGCTATTGGTGATGAACATATCGGCCCTCCCGGTGGGTCAGTTGTCGGATATTACGACTTCCCTATAAGGAAATCAAAATTATTATGGTAATAGGGCCCGCCGTCGCAGGAGCTAGGGCGGACAGAGGAGGGGACCTATTTTGTCCCTGTGACCGGGATGAACGATCTCAACCGCATCCGGGTGAAGTCAGTTCTGACAATTTTCTTTGTCCGAGGATCTAAAAAATATTCCTTCTCTTTTTCGCGGAGAAAGACAACCCAATGCCAAGTCTCTCGATCCTCATTGTAATTGATAGCGACAATCGCTTTATCCGATAGGGAGGAGATTTTCCGAACTAATCGTCCTTTTTCTGTCTTGATCTTCAGAACAGAAAGCAATGTCCTCAAGTCGTTGCTGT
>Ga0116144_10005040_pt1 | contig 12179 bp, 8 predicted proteins | sample AD_UKC035_MetaG_FD_89746 | JGI IMG/M metagenome (GOLD analysis project Ga0116144, IMG submission 89746) | Active sludge microbial communities of municipal wastewater-treating anaerobic digesters from USA - AD_UKC035_MetaG | ecosystem: Engineered > Bioreactor > Anaerobic > Digestate | place: USA... | reverse complement strand
CGCCGAGTTCAAGGGCGCGGTGGGTGAGCGCGCCTCGGTCATCAAGGTCGATGTGGACAAGAATCCCGCCGCCGCGCAGGCCTACCAGGTGCGCGGGGTCCCCACCTTGATGATCTTCAAGAACGGGAAGGTGGTCTGGCGGCGGTCTGGGGTCATGAGCGCCGCTCAACTACATGACGCCATCGCTCCGCATCTTTAGACCGTTAAACCCTCCGATCATGCGCGGGATAGCCCTCCTTTCCACCTTTCTGCTGGGGATCACTGTCAATGTGACCATGGCCCAGTCCCCGAACACCGTGGATGTTGCGACCCTCCAGGCCGAATTGGCCAAGGGCGGTGTACAGCTCGTGGATGTGCGTACTCCGCAGGAATGGAATACCGGGCATATCCAGGGAGCGCTGCACATCGATTGGTTCAGCGATGACTTCAAGTCCCGTATCGGGGAGCTGGACAAGAAGAAGCCCGTGCGTCTCTATTGCGCTGCCGGTGGTCGCAGTGAGGACGCCAGGAACATGCTCCGCGAGATGGGATTCAAGGAGGTCCTTGATCTCGACGGTGGAATGAGCGCCTGGAAGAAGGCTGGTGCGCCGGTGGAGAAATGATCGGCCCCCGGTCAGCCGACCGGATGCACCTCGACCATGCCGCGGCCGAGCGTTACCATGCCGCGCACCTTCAATTGCTGAAGCAAGCGGGTGATCACTTCGCGGGGTGAACTGAGCTCATCGGCGATCTGCTGGTGGGTCAGGTGCAGCAGATGCTCGCCGGAGGCCTGGGACCTCTTCATCAGGTAGTTCCAAAGCTGTTCATCCAGCCGGCGGAAGGCCACCACCTCGAAGGCCTCCAGCAGCTCCTGGAAGCGCTGGGCCTGTACCTCGTTCACATACTTGCGCCATTCCGGATGCACCATCCACTCGTCCACGTACCGCACCGGTATGAGGAGCAGATCAGCATCCTCTTCCACGATGGCCTGCACGGCGCTCATCCGCTTGGAAACGCAGCAGGTGAGGGAGGATGCGCAGGACTCACCCGCGAGGATGTGGTACAGGTAGCGTTCGTGACCTTCACCATCCTGGGCAAGGATGCGCAGGCTGCCGTGCTCAACGATCGGGATATGCGTGATCGTATCCCCCACGCGCATCAGCTCCGTGCCTGCAGGGACCCGCTTGCGGATGCCGACCTGATCGATCGCACGCTTCAATTCGGGGTCGACGAACATGCGGGCAAGTTACCGCGATCCGTCGATCATCTTCCCTCCGCCGGAATTGAGGGCTGTGCGATCGTATTTGAAGAACAGGTTCGCCCAGATGATCTTGCTCAGTGCGTAGAAATAGGGGGCGCCCACCAACAGGGTGGACAGGATGGCGATCACCAGGCCGGTCGGGGAGAGGTCCGGGAACAGGACGCTGCACGCCACCCAGACCGTGACCATGGCGGCGACCCCGATGGCATAGGAAACGTACATGGCACCGTAATAGAATCCGGGCTCGATATTGAACCGGCGACCGCATTGGCCGCAGTGCTCATGGACATCCCCCGTGTGCTTCAGGTCGTACGGATGCGATACGAAGAAGTCCCCGGTGTGACAATAGGGGCACTTGAAGCCCAGGATGCTGTACAGCATCGTATCCTTCCAAGCCATGTCGCGAAGTTCCGGACCTGGTCCGGTCCCGTTGGTGATGTTCCTCACCCGCCATGCCAACTTGGCGCCCCCTCGAAGGCCTGTTCCGCGGACTGACGATCGTCAGATCGCACGCTCCGTGCACCCGGTAGGTTTGCCTCGATGCCTGTGGAACCCATGTCGTCGGTATCGACACCGTTGACCACTATCGGTGAGCTCGTTCGTGAGCTCTTGCGCGAGCCCTCTGCGGAGCTATTCGGCGACATCATGGCCCGGTATGCCACTGCCAGCCTGGACCTGATGCCCTACCTGAAGTGGGACCCTTCCAACTACACGAGGAATTGTGTGGTCCGGAACGCTCGTTTCGAGTTGCTGGTCATCTGCTTTGAACCCGGACAACGGACCAGCATCCATGACTACGACAGCGAAACGGCCTGGATCCGTGTGCTGGGGGGTGAACTGGTGGCGGAGCGGTTCGAGCTGCTCGAGGACGGGGCCCTGCGGCTCAGGAAGGCCTCGCGCTTACACACCGGTGAGCTGATGGAGCTTTCGCGGAGCAACTCCATCCACCGCTTCCAGAACCAGGGCGCCACGCGGGCGTTCACGCTCAACCTCTACGCACCGCCAATGAGCAAATGGCGCGTGTTCGATGAACGGACAGGCGCCGATCAATGGCGTGCGGCGGGACCTTCCGCTTGATCAATGCGGGCAGCCAGCTACCTTGGTCGCATGTCGAACACCACCGTCGAGGCATTCGGCCCTGCGGATGTCGCGCGTATCTGCGAAATGCTCTTCACCGCCGCGGCCGAAGGGTTGGTGGTGGTGGATCCGACCGGCGCGATCCTCATGCACAACCCGCGTTTCGCCGTCATGTTCGGGTACTCGGACAAGGGGTTGCTCGGTCAGCCGATCGAAGTATTGATCCCTCAACAGTTGCGTGCGCGACACATCGAGCATCGTGCCGCCTATCACGCGAAGCCGGTCAGGCGCTCGATGGGTATCGGCATGGACCTGCGCGGAAGGCGCAAGGATGGATCCGAGTTCCCGGTGGAGATCAGCTTGAACCACTTCGAGCTTGACGGGCATACGTATGTGATGGGCCTGGTCACGGACATCACCCTCCGACATGAGGCCGAGAAGGCCCTCCAACGTTCGAACCAGGAGCTCGAGGACCGCGTTGAGCAACGCACCCAACAGTTGAGGGAAGCGGAACGTGGGCTGCGCGAGGCGCTCGATAAGGAACGCGAGCTCCATGCCCTGAAGAGCCGCTTCGTAGCGATGGCGAGCCATGAGTTCAGGACCCCGTTGAGCACCATCATGAGCAGTGTGGACCTGATCGCCAGGTACACGGATGGGGCGGGTGACGAACGCGTGGGGAAGCATGTGGCACGCATCCGTGGCAAGGTCCGTGAGATGACCGCCATGTTGAACGAGTTCCTGTCGTTGGAACGGATCGAACAAGGCCAGGTGGTGGTGCAACCCGCGCCGGCGGACCTGGTGCACCAATGCATCGAACTGATCGAGGAGCTGCGTGCGCTGACCCGGACCGGACAGACCATCACCTACGACCATGATGGTGCTGAACGGAACGTCACACTGGACCAGCAGATGCTCAGCAACATCATCACCAATCTGGTGACGAACGCGGTGAAGTACAGCCCCGAGGACAAGCCGATCCGCCTGCACACGACCATCAACGAGGGCCGGGTGCTGGTCACCGTCACCGATGAAGGGATGGGCATTCCGGCGGAGGACCAGGTCCACCTGTTCGAACGTTTCTTCCGTGGGAGCAACGCCATCACGATCCAGGGCACAGGCCTTGGGCTGAACCTGGTCAAACGATACCTCGACCTGATGCACGGTTCCATTTCCTTCACCAGCAGGCCCGGAGCCACCATGTTCAAGGTCGAATTACCGCAACACCTCTCCCCATGAAGACGATCCTGTTGATCGAGGACGACGCCGATATGCGCGAGAACACCGCTGAGATCCTCGAGCTGGCCAATTATCGCGTGATCAAGGCGGAGAATGGTAGAAAGGGGGTGGAAGCCGCCCGGAAGGAGGTGCCCGATCTGGTGCTCTGTGACATCATGATGCCCGAACTGGACGGTTACGGGGTGCTTCATATGCTCGGCCGCGATCCCGCAACGGCGGAGGTCCCCTTCGTATTCCTCAGCGCCAAAGCGGAGCGTGGCGATGTACGCAAAGGCATGGAGCTCGGCGCGGATGATTACCTCACCAAACCATTCGAGGAGAGCGAGCTGCTCAACGCGATCGAAGGCCGCCTCAAGCGCAGCGATCTGTTCCGAAAAGGTTTCGACAAGGGCTTCGAGGGCTTCAACCGCTTCATTGACCAGGCCAGGTCCCTGGATCCGCTGAAGGACCTGGCCAAGGAGCGTCGGACAAGGGAGTTCAGGAAGAAGGAGGTCCTCTTCCACGAAGGAGATGAGCTCCGGCAGCTGCCCTACATCGTTAGCGGCAAATTGCGCACCTTCAAGATCAACCACGATGGCAAGGAACTGGTGACGGGTCTGCATGGCAGCGGGGACCTGGTCGGTTACATGGGCCTGTTCGAGAACGGCCGTGCGGTGGAAACGGCCGAGGCATTGGAGGACACCGAGGTGGCGCTGGTGCCGCGAGAGGACCTGCTATCCTTGCTCTACAAGGATCGCGATGTCAGCATCCGCTTCATCAAGATGCTCGCGGGCAATGCCCGGGAGATGGAGGAGCACCTGCTGCAACTGGCCTACTCCAATGTGAGGCAGCGTGTGGCACAGGCCCTCTTGCGCGTGCATGAGCGGTTCGGGACCGGGGATGATGCCGACCTCGGCCTGCACATGAGCCGTGAGGACCTCGCCACCATCGTGGGTACCGCCACTGAATCGTTGATCCGCTGCCTGACCGAACTGAAGGAGGATGCCTTGATCGATACGCAGGGCCGTAGCATCCGGATCAAGAACAAGGCTCGGCTGGAACAGCTCGCCCGCGGCTGAGTGTCTTTCCCAAGTGGCGGTACATAGACGACTCCTGTCGGTCCCTATCACCTGATGGACAGGCTCATGAGGCTCTGAGTCACGGTGTCCGGGATGTTCCGGCTCGGCTTCCCGTGTACTGAACAGTACCTTGTGCGAAAGTGCGGACCATGCGCGACCTGGCTCGGGAACACCGCCTTCTACCTTCGGCTCGGCCGTACGTGCATCCGCGCACGGCCCCGTCTTTCGCGATGATCCGCGTTGTTCCGCTCCTGGCCATGATCCTCCTGGCCCATACCCTCCGCGCGCAGCCACCCAACGGTGACTGCGCCAATGCACAGCGCATCTGTGCACATACCGATGTCCTGGGCGACAACACCGGTGGCACGGCCATTCCCGGATTCTGCGGCACGCCGTCGACCACCTGGTACACCTTCGTCACCAATTCCGTCGGAGGTCCCGTCACCGTCTCCATCCTCATCGGCGATTGTCTGGACCTTCCCGACTATGACGATGAACTCAACGTGGTGGTCCTTCAGGGCGATGGCACGTGCACGCTCACGGAGTTCGATGCCGTTTCCCCTTGTGAAGAGAGCGACATCGACTTCTCCGTGACCACCCAGACCCTGGACCCTAACACGACCTATTGGATCATCGTTGCGGGAGCCATGAACAACGGCACCTTGTTCCCGGCGCAGTGTGACTTCAGGCTGTCCGTGACGGGTCCAGGAGCCGATATCATCGGGGTGGACATGAGCGCAGGGACCGACCGCACCATAGGTTTCGGGGAGGGGACCCAGCTCGACGGGTTTAGCGTCGGAACGATCGATTGGTCGCCTACTGCGGGCCTTAGTGGCAATGGGATACCGGACCCCATCGCCAGCCCTTCCGCCACCACGATCTACACCATGACTAGTGTGATCGACGAGTGCACCTATACCGATGAGGTCGTCGTGGAAGTGATCAGACGGATCGAACCACCCAACACCTTCACCCCGAACAACGACGGCAAGAACGATACCTGGGAGATCCCAGGCATGTCGGACTATCCGGGCGCCGAGGTGGTGATCCACGACCGTTGGGGCCAGGTGGTGTACCGCAGCAATGGCTACCGCGATCCATGGGATGGTACGCACAACGGGCGCGCGCTCACGGTGGGCACCTACTATTACCATATCCAGTTGAACCAGCTCGAAGGGCGCTCTCCCCCATACACGGGCTTTGTCACCATCATACGATGAGGTATCCGGTGATGCTGTTCCTCCTGCTGCTCGTATCGGGCGGTCATGCGCAGCAGTTGGCCCAGTATTCCCAGTACGTCTTCAACCAGTTCAGCGTGAACCCGGCCGTGGCGGGAAGCAAGGACTGCCTTGACCTGCGCCTGGGCTATCGGCAGCAATGGGTTGGCTACGAAGGTGCTCCGACAACGGGTTGGGTGAGCCTGCATGGGGTCCTGCGCGCCAAGGGTAAGCCGTTCCAGGCCAATAAGCATGGTGTCGGCGCCTTCATCGAGGCGGACGAGGCCGGCAACTTCGGGTACACGGGATTCCTGCTCGCTTATGCGTACCACATCCAGATGAGCAGGAACTTCTACCTGTCCATGGGGCTCTTCGCCGGGGTCAGGCAGGTGAAGCTGTCCGTTGGAGAGGTCACGCTTGCCGATTACGACGATCCAGCACTGACCTCCCAGGCCACCGCCTTGGTCTATCCGGAGATCACACCGGGCATCTGGTGCTATAGCAAGACCGCATGGGCCGGTCTGTCGATCCACGAAGCACTGGCGAACCGCCTGGGTGAGATCGGGACCGATGAGTCACGCTTCGGTCGGCACATCATGTTCAGCGCAGGCTACCGCTACCGCATCGGGCGCAAGACCGCATTCGTGCCGAGCGGCCTGGCGAAGTTCGCCGGCGGGGCACCCATCGCCATGGACATCAACGGCATGGTCGAATGGAACCGCCTCCACGGCATCGGCATCGGCTATCGCAATGGTGATGCCCTGGTGGCCATGATGAAGGTCGGCTTCCTGAAGTACTTCCAACTCGGGTACAGTTACGACATCACCACTTCCCGCCTGCGCTCTGCCAGTTCCAACACCCATGAGGTCATTCTCGCGATCACCCCATGTCGTGCCGATGATGGCGCCAAGCGCATGATCAGTTGTCCAGCGTTCGATTAGAAGCAAGATCCCGTGAATAGAACCTACGCACTGCTTCCGAAGCTCCTGACCTTCCTCCTGTTCGCCTGGGCGGCCACCGTTGCGGCGCAGACCCGTTACTGGGTCGGAGGTGATGGTCGTTGGGAGGATGTCTCCCACTGGAGCACAACGCAGGATGGGGCCGGTGGGGCATCCGTGCCTCGCATTGATGAGGACGTGGTGGTCGCGGCCGCCGCCGACCTGCACATCGTGACGGAGGGTCGCGCGGAATGCCGTTCAATGCTGGTTAACGCCGGTCCGGCCGCGGTGCGCTTCGAGGGTCACACACGCTCCGAACTATCGATCGCAGGCGAGCTCTCGGCGACCGGTGATGTGGCATGGGAAGGTGGCATGGCGGTGCGGCTTGCAGTGCGCCGACAAGGGGTGAACATCGATGTGCGCGGCGCACGGTTCGCGGGGGACCTGATCCTCGACGGGAGCGGCTCATGGTCGGTGGTCAGCGACCTTCGCGTGGATGGTACCGTGCGCCTCAGGCAGGGTACGCTCATCGCCAATGCCGCACGGATCACTGCGCACCATGTCGTGGAGGAGGCGCCCGCGCGTGGTTCGATCATGGCCGGTCGGTCGGTGTGGTCCCTTCAGGAAGCCCCGACCGGAGATGTGCTGCGTGAACTGCTCGCTCCTTCGGCGGTGCTGGAGGTGAACGGGGAGGTGCAACACTCCTCGGATGCATTGATCGGCGGAGACCGGGACATCAACGTGTGCGGTACGGATCCGGGCCAGACGCCTTTCACGGTCAACGCGCAGGTGGTGACCAACTACAACGGTTTCGGTGTGCGCTGCCGCGGTGAATGCAATGCAACGGTCACGGTCACCGTCTCCGGTGGAAGCGGGAACTTCACTTATTCGTGGTTGAATGGAGGACCGACCACGGCCACCTGGACCACGGCTTGCGGCGGACCGCAGCTCGTTGTGGTGACCGATCAGGGACAAGGGATCTCCTGTCCCGTGCAGGTGAACGTGACCGAACCGGCCCCCATCGGCGTCATCTTCTTCGGTCAAGGGACACCACCCACCTGCGCGGATGTCTGCAATGGCACCCGGACCGCGCTGGCGATCGGCGGGGTCTCGCCATCGACATACAATTGGAACAACGGGGCGGGTTCAAATTCCTCGTTCAACCAGCTCTGTGCAGGCCTGAACACCCTTCAGATCCGGGATGCCAACCAGTGCACCTTCGACACGACGTTCTTCTTCAATGTGCAACCGATCATCCCCAACCTCACCTTCACCGATGCAGGTTGCTTTGGGGAATGTGATGGCACCGCCAGCGTGGCGCCCACCGGTGGAACCGGTGGGCTCACCATCACGTGGACGCCGCCGCCGGCAGCTCAAGGATCGCCGAGCGTCAACGGCCTTTGTGCCGGCAACTACAGCGTCAGGATAGCGGATGCCAACGGTTGTGACACCACGGTTGCCTTCGTCATTGCGCAGCCGCCGGCGATCGACCTCACTATCCAGGCAACACCTGCCTCCTGTGCCTCCACCTGCGATGGCTCCGCCATCGTGACGCCATCCGGAACCGTAGGGCCATACACGTTCGCCTGGAACCCACCCCCGGGATCGGGACAGGGTACCGGCAGCGCAGGCGGCTTGTGTGCCGGCGCGTACACGGTGCTGATCACCGATGTGCCTTCGGGTTGCGATACGCTGGTGTCCATCACCATCGATGCTCCACCACCCTTCGATGTGCAGGGGGATGTGACGGACGCTTCCTGTTCCAACACATGTGATGGTGTTGTTGTCCTGACGGTCTCCGGTGGAACACCGGGTTACACCTATCTGTGGGTGCCAGCCCCACCATCAGGTCAAGGAACACCCTCGGTATCCGGGCTCTGTCCGGGAGACTGGCTTGTGACGATCACGGATGTCGCTGGTTGTGATACGGCGATCACCTTCACGGTGAACGCGCCGCCTCCATTGTTGGCCTCGGTGGATGCAACGGATGCCACCTGCGCAGGCACCTGCGACGGTGAGGCGACCGTTTCCGTGAGCGGTGGCACGCCGGACTACACCTTCGTTTGGACACCGGCACCCGCAGGTGGCCAGGGGACCTCCACGGCGACCGGCTTGTGTGCGGGTCCTTACTCCTTGTTGGTGTCCGACGCCAGTGGATGCGATACCACGCTCACCTTCCTCATCAACGAACCACCGCCGATCACCGCCACCTCGAGCCAGACCAACGTCACCTGCGGGAACCTTTGTGACGGAACGGCTTCGGTCGTGGCTGCCGGAGGGAATGGGGGCTTCACGTTCGTCTGGACGCCGGAACCTGCGACCGGACAAGGAACGCCTGATGCGACCGGATTCTGCGCGGGAGCGGTCTCCGTACTTATCACCGATGTGAACGGATGCACTCTGACCGTGGACTTCGTCATCGAAGAAGCGGTTCCGCTCCTGATCTCCTTGCAGTTGCTCCCGGCCAGCTGCCCGGGGGTATGCGATGGCGAAGCCGGGGTGATCGTGACCGGCGGTACGCCGGACTATACCTACACGTGGACCCCCGAGCCAGGAGCCGGGCAGGGGACGAGCGGAGCCACACTGCTTTGCCCGCAGGCATACAGCATCACCGTGGCAGATGCGGTGGGATGCGATAGTACCATCGCGTTCACGATCACTGCGCCTCCCTCCATCGAACCGAATGCCACGCAGACCGATGTCACCTGCGCGGGCGATTGCGATGGCCGGATCACGTTGGCACCCACAGGTGGGAATGGGACCTTCACATACGCTTGGTCGCCAGCCCCACCGGTGGGCCAGGGGACCTCGGAAGCCTCGGGGCTCTGTGCCGGCGACTGGGCTGTGACCATCACCTCGGGTGCTTGCGATACGACAGTGACCTTCACGCTCGTCGAGCCGCTGCCCATTTCCGCGACCATCACGACGACGGATACCAGCTGTCCGGGCACCTGTGATGGTACCGCCTCGGTGACGGCTTCCGGAGGCACCGGGACACTCACCTATACCTGGGGTCCCGGACCGGTGACCGGACAGGGAACGACCACGGCGACCGACCTATGTGCAGGGATCCATCAGCTGACGATCACGGATGTAGCAGGTTGTGACACGACCATCGCCTTCACCATTCTGGAGCCCGTGCCCATGACGGCGTTGCAGAACAAGACCAACGTGACCTGCGGGAACTTGTGCGATGGCGCCGCGAGCGTGGTCGTTAGTGGTGGTGCTCCGGACTACACCTATCTGTGGACACCTGAACCTGCAACGGGTCAGGGGACGCCGAGTGCGACCGGATTCTGCGCGGGAGCGGTCACCGTCCTCATCACCGATGCGAATGGTTGTTCGATCACGGTGCTCTTCAACATCGAACCGGCATCACCTATCCTGCTGTCCCTTCAACTCACACCGACCTCCTGCCCGAACACCTGCGATGGAGAAGCGGGCGTGATCGCAAGCGGCGGTGTCTTCCCCTATACCTATGCATGGTCGCCGGAACCGGGGAATGGACAGGGGACCGATGAGGTATCCGGATTATGTGCACAGGCATACTTGCTCACGGTGACCGATGACGTTGGCTGCGACACGACGATCGCCTTTACCATCACGTCGCCGGATGCCATCGCGCCGAATGGAACGCAGACGGATGTGACCTGCGCAGGGGATTGCGACGGCACGATCACCCTTGCGCCGACCGGCGGTGATGGGAACTACGCGTTCAACTGGGTGCCACAGCCGCCCCAAGGGCAAGGCACGGCGAGTGTTTCCGGTCTGTGTGCGGGAGAATGGTCCGTGACGATCACGTCCGGTGCATGTGACACGACCATCACCTTCACCATCGTGGAACCCGCGCCGATAACCGTGGACCTTGTCACTGCGGATGCGTCGTGTACGGGTGAGTGTGACGGTACCGCGAACGTGACCGCGAGCGGTGGTACCGGTGCGCTGGATTATGTCTGGTCACCTGCCCCGACCATCGGTCAGGGAACCCCCGATGCCAGTGGCTTCTGTCCGGGGCCCTACACCTTGACCATCACGGATGCCGCCGGGTGCGACACGACCATCGCGTTCGTGATCAACGATCCGGCTCCGATCACCGCCTCGGTCGTCACTTCGCCGGAGACCTGCGCCGGCCCCTGCACGGGATCGGCGACGATCACCGCCAGTGGTGGCACGGGTACTATACAGTACGAGTGGCAACCGCCGCCAGGCGGAGGGCAGGGCACGCCGACTGCGACCGGATTGTGCGCGGGGACAACGTACGCCGTGACACTTTCCGATGACAACGGGTGTGACACGACGCTGACCATCACCATCGACCCGAGCGCCGTGATCGTTCCGAACAGCAGCAGTACGCCGGTGACCTGTAATGGATCATGTGACGGGAGCGCGACCGTAGGACCGACCGGTGGTGCCGAACCATACACCTATGCGTGGTCGCCGCCGCCACCCGTCGGGCAGGGCACACCGACCGCTTCGGGCCTCTGCGCGGGAACCGTGCAGGTGACCATCGTGGACAATGCGGGCTGCAGCATCGTCGCCGAAGTCCTGATCACCGAGCCACCGCCCATCATCGCGGATGTGGTCATCACGGACCCCCTGTGCGCCGGGATCTGCGATGGTTCCATCGCACTGACCACCTCCGGGGGCGCTTCGGGATATACTTATCTCTGGTCACCGCAACCACCGGCTGGACAGGGTACCGCAGTGATCTCCAGCCTTTGCGCCGGCACCTGGAACGTGCTGATCACGGATGATACCGGTTGCACGCAGCAGGCGACCTACATCACGACCGAACCCGCACCATTGACATTGTCCGTGGCCGCCACGCCCAGTCAATGTCAGGTCTGTGTCGGGGCCGCGACAGCTACCTATGCTGGAGGCGCCGGCATGCTCACGGTCGAGTGGACGAACGCGCAAGGTGCCGTTGTAGGCAATGCGGACACTGTGACCGATCTCTGCGCAGGGCTGTACACCGTGACCGTACGCGATGAGAATGGTTGTTCCGTCCAACGCCTTGTGCCCATCACCGATACCGATGGAGAGGACCTGACGGTGACCGATGGCGCCACGAGTTGCCCGAATGTTTGTGATGGAAGTGTCTCGGTGGCATTCACGTGTTCGGATCCGGCGTGCTCCGTCGCATGGAGTGACGCTGACGGCAACGCGCTCGCCACGGAAGTCAATGCGATCAGCGGCCTTTGTCCCGGTGAGTACTATGTGGCCGTTTCGAACGCATCGGGTTGTGTCACCATCGATACGGCAACGGTGTTCGCTCCGGTGGTGCTTACAGTGAACACCAGTTCCAGCCCGGTCTCCTGTGCAGGTGAATGTGACGGCACCGCGACCGTCGGGATCGTGAGCGGCACTCCCGCCTACACCTTCACCTGGGATCCGCCACCCGGCGCCGGTCAGG
>Ga0116144_10005038_pt1 | contig 12182 bp, 10 predicted proteins | sample AD_UKC035_MetaG_FD_89746 | JGI IMG/M metagenome (GOLD analysis project Ga0116144, IMG submission 89746) | Active sludge microbial communities of municipal wastewater-treating anaerobic digesters from USA - AD_UKC035_MetaG | ecosystem: Engineered > Bioreactor > Anaerobic > Digestate | place: USA... | reverse complement strand
GCTCTCCTGGATCACGGGAAGAAGAGTCTGGATCGATGCTGCAGTGTCTGTATCACGACCGCTTTTCTGCGAAATGCCGCGCAGAGCTCCTTCCGCCTTGAGCTTGATAATGCTCAACAAGGATCCGAGGCTGTCGTGTATTTCTCCGGCGATACGTTTACGCTCGTCTTCCTGCGCGGTAAGCAGCCGGCCCGACAGATCGCGCAGCCGCTGTTCTGACTGCTTGAGGGTATCCTCAGCGATTCTTCTTCTGGTAATGTCGTGACTGATAATAACGGTGCCGGTGTTCTTTCGTTCGGCATTGCACATGGAAACAGCTGATACCAGCAGGATCTTCCGGGTTCCATCAGTGTAGCGGATCTCAGCTTCCTGATCGAGTATGGGCCAACAGGTATCAGAGATGCCGAGGCCGGGCCACTCGTTGTGTTCGAGAGACGGTGGCGTGTTCAGCCACCGGCTGTGATCATCGGTGGAGTGATTATAAAACACACTGGTTACGTTGCTCCAGAGATTCCGCGCCTCAGGATTGCTGCGAATGATTTTGCCATTGGTATCCAGAACCCACACTCCGATAGGAAGACTGTCCAGCATGGCACTCAGCAGTTGTTCGTTTTCATGAAGCATCTGCTGGGTTCGCTTCCGCTCCTGCAGCAGCTCCCATTCGCGCATAACCCGCTGAATGGTTCGAGGCAGAGCAGAGAAGGCTTCAGGTGATTTCACAATGTAGTCGAGCGCACCGGCTTTGAGAGCCTCAACAGCAGTCTCCTCAGTACCGTAGCCAGTCATGACCAATACTGGAAATCGGCCCTCTTCAGGGGGAAAAACCAGTACCTCCACGGCACGGCCGTCGGGCAGATTAAGGTCGAGCAAGCTGATATCAGGCGGGTTGGCAGCGACAGCCGCACGATACGCCTTCAGTGTTGTGACCACCTGAATTCCATTCGTGAGATCTGCTGCTTTCAGTGAGCGAAGCAGTGCTTCGGCGTGAGCAGCCTCGTCCTCGAGAATGAGAATCCGCAAAGTGGTGCTGTCCATAGCAACCTCGCGTGTATCGATCAATGCGGATACTTGTTCAACATCAGCCAGTACCAGCCGAAGGTATCCATCAGAGTTACAAATTTCTCAAAGTCCACCGGTTTCACGAGGTAGCTGTTGGCATTAGTCTCATATGCCCGGGCAATGTCGGTCTCGGCTGCCGATGTCGTCAGGATTACAACCGTGATGGACTTGAGCTCGGGATCGTTCTTCACTACCTTGAGAACCTCCAGACCATCCACCCTGGGCAGCCGCAAATCAAGGAGAATCAGGTGCGGCCGCGGGGCTTCACTCGGATTCGAGTACGCTCCGCAGCGTTTCAGATAATCCAGCGCTGCCTGGCCGTCGGCAACATGGATGAGTCTGTTTATTACGCGGGCACGCTCCAGATTGCGCCGCACGATTTCTGCATGAGCCGGTTCATCTTCCACCAGAAGAATAGTTATCGGTTCAATGTTCATGATACATCCCTCAGTTTTTCATAGCTGATCGCTGCCGGAAGCGTAAATCGAAAGCAGGTTCCATCGCCTGTTTCCGATGCTTCTAGCCAGATGGTGCCCTGATACAGTTCGACAATCCGCTTCACTACCGCAAGGCCGATCCCGGTTCCGTCACCTTCGGGATCAAGCTTTTCAAACAGACCAAAAATTTTTTCGTGATAACGAGGATCGATGCCGATACCATTGTCGCACACGGAGAAAACCCATTGGCCGTCGATGAGGGTCGAGCCGACAGCGATCCGCGGCGGAATGCGGCCAGAAGAGAATTTTATGGCGTTTTCAATCAGGTTCTGCCAAATCTCCAACAATCGCTGGCGATCGGCATAAAAGGAAACACCACTGTTGTTCGCGATTTTTATCTCGACGCCATGCTCGGCAATACTTCCGGCCAACAACTGCAGGGTTTCATCGACCAAGTCGGTAAAGGTAAAAGTAGCCGGGGCATTGACAATGCGGCCGATGCGTGAAAGTGCCAGGAGCTCTTCAAGCAGCCGTTCCATTTTATCAGTGGCGGTGCGCATGTACTCAAAGTCCTGGGAAATACGACTGGTGTCACCCTGAATAAGATCTTGTTCCAGGTAGCCCAGGAAGGTTTTTACCGTCACCAGAGGACTGCGCAGATCGTGAGAGATGGTATAGGTAAAGCGTTCGAGCTCCGCCTGCTTCTCCTGCAGCTCGCGCTCCTTTTGCGTGAGTTCAGTGGTATCGGCCAGGGTTGCGAAAAAAGCTGTCGGATCTCCGGATTCAGAGCGGATAGTCTCTGCCTTTCCCGCGACCGAGCGGATTTGGCCGTCGGGCCGGACAATGTGGAATGAGAAGGTGTGATGGTCGTGCTCCTCGAAGTGGTTCAAAATGTGTTCGTACTCGGCACGATCATCAGGATGGATGAGCTGCAGAACATTTTCCGTAGAAGGTTGGAACGTATTCGGATCGATACCGAAGATCCGATACACGCCGTCCGACCAGGAGACTGTTCCGGTCCTGAGGTCCAGGCGCCAGTTTCCGGCTCGGCACGACGCAGCCGGCTTTCATTTTCCCGAAGCAGTTCAGCAGACTCATAGCGATGGCGATAGAAGTCGATGCTCCGCTGTCGCCACAAAAAGCCGATACCTGCAGCGGCGCTGATGAGCAATGCCATCACGATGCCGGCGGTTTCCCACATCCGCTCCCGCAACGGTGCGTAAACCTCGGCCTTATCGATTCTGGCTACCAGGGCCCAGGGTGAGTCAGGAACCGTGCGCAGGGCGGCAATGACCGGTCTTCCTTGAAAGCCTCGGCCCTCGATGATCCCTTCTTCTCCGAGGACCGCACGCACCGCCACGACATCCTTATGGTCGAGAGAAATACGCCAGGAAAGAGCTTTTCGCGGTTCAACACGCAGGTTGTTCAAGAGTACGGCTGCATCTCCTTCACGCCGAATCAGCAGGGTTTCGGCGGTGCGGCTCAGTGTCGGCCAGCGGTTGATAATAGGGTAGAGCTGTTTTTCCGGGTCGATTCTCATGACCAGTAATCCCAGAGGCGGCCTGCCGGCCTGATCGAGAACTGGGATCAGCAGACTGAGGTGGATACGCTGGGTGTACTCGTTGCGATAAAAATCTTCAAGAACGATACGACCGCTCTGTATGACTTCCGATCCGGCCCGAGAAATCTGCGGGGAAATAATCGCCTTAGTATCCGGCAGGGAAAGTCGCTCGACGCCATCGGCATCGAAGAGCATAATGCGGTCGTACCGGTAGACGTGCTGAAGGTGGTTCATCCAGCCGTGGAGCAATGTCCGCGCTTTAGGATCATCCTGGCTTTGGAAAAAGTGACGAACCAGCGAGACAAACGTCGGGTTCTGATAGAGAATCATGGCATCGCCGAGCCGTTCGCTGCGATACTGAACGAGTTCAGCCACCTTGAGTTCGGCAACAGCAGCAAGTTGTGCCTCTGCCTGCTCCTGGTAGTTGCGTGCGTAATGGCTGTAGTGCAGATATCCGGCCATGATGATACCCAAAACCAGAAGGATGAGCACCAGACTCAGGGTATAAGCGTCCTTTTTTCCATCTTTTTCCCGCATATCGCCCTTCAGCTGAAAGGGATGAGCCGTTACTAGTACGACCGTGGCCTGTGCTGGCGATGCCCGCGAATCAACTCGCAAAGCCGCAATTGACAGTGCCGGTTCTCACAGGTTACAGAAATATAGGGAGGCACAAGCATTATTGTCAAGGGAACAGGCGCACCCTGAATCACCATCAAAGCACGATCTGCTGTGTTGTCCCTTCGACCTTTCGATCCCGCTCGGAGCGGGTTACCCATCAGCTCTTCTGGCCCGCGAAGCGGGTTACCCATCAGCTCTTCTGGCCCGCGGAGCGGGTTACCCATCAGCTCTTCTGGCCCGCGAAGCGGGTTACCCATCGGCTCTTCTGGCCCGCGAAGCGGGTTACCCATCGGCTCTTCTGGCCCGCGAAGCGGGTTACCCATCGGCTCTTCTGGCCCGCGAAGCGGGACTCAAGATACACTTCGTCGAAGTATACGCACCTTGCACTCGTACTTTCCTGATGACCAGGGAAAATAGCTAAGCAACTGCAATGAAACGACAATAGAGTTTTAGGCGGTGAATTTCGGCGCATGGAAATCCGGCTGGCGCTTTCGCGATCCAGGGGACTATGATATAATGCTTTCAAACAAATTTCCCATGCCAGCCACATATCGAGGAGGGTCCTGCTATGAAAACGCTGACGCGTGCTATCCCGCTTCTGATGGTAATGGTTGTCAGCATGCCTTCCGGCAGCTTTGGAGGAGGTGCCGATGATATCTCTCACCAGACGTTGGATGCGTCTGCTGCCGAGCAGTCGCCGCTCGATCAGGAGCTGCTCGAATGCATGACTCAGGCCCATCTTCCTTCCGTCACTGCCTGCATTATTAAGGACGATCGGCTTGCCTGGCACAACGCATATGGTCTTGCAGACGTGGAACAGACAATACCGGCAACGCTTGAGACCGTGTATATGGCGGGATCGATCTCCAAAGTTTTTACTGCCACTGCTTTTCTGCAACTGTATGAACAAGGATATTTTGATCTCGATGGGGATGTGAGCATCTATCTTCCGTTTCCATTGCGCAATCCCCATTTCCCAGACGTACCAATAAGCTTCCGCATGCTCTTGGCTCATCAGTCAAGTCTTCAGGAACGCTTGAGCGCATTTCTCTACTTTGATCTTGCCGCATATCCGTTGGACAGGCTTAAAGAATACCTTACTCCCGGTGGCCGCCTCTACGATCCGCAGGTGTGGAGCAGCTCCTATGGGCCCGGCGAAGGATTCGAGTACGCCAACATCGGGTACGAAGTGCTCCGGTACCTTTTTCTGCTGATACGCGGCGAAACGCTGGAAGCTTACTGCGCCGAGCACATCTTTGCTCCTTTGGGGATGACTCAGACTGGATTTCACCTGAGCGACTTCTCGGTGAGCAAGCTGGCGGTGCCGTATACCTGGCGGGGCTGGACTTATGTACCGTTTCCTCATCACGACGGAGGCATGACTGCGGCAGGAGGAATTCGCACGACCATTGTCGACTTAGCCAGGTTCTTTAGTGCGCATATGAGCGGAGGTGTCTACCAGGGTGTCCGAATTCTTGAACCCGACACGGTAGAGCTCATGCATAGAGAACAGTATCCCGAAAACCCGGACCCGTTTCTCTCCTATGGCCTGGGGTGGATGATGGAGTGGTCTGACGGAGAAATCTACGAAGGTCACTCCGGCAGCGTATTCGGCAGCGTGGCTTTCATGTTTTATCGTCCTACAGACCGGGTCGGGGTCATTATCCTGGCAAATAAAAATCGGGTCGTGCAGCTTATTCCCCATCCGCTCGAGTCAGCGGGATTCATTGACCTTCAGGAAGCGCTTTTCGCTTATGGTTCCTCGCTGCCTTGATCCTTTGGTGGCGACGTGTCAGACGCATCCGTCATCACGTCCTTCTGAACAACTCAAGACTGCAGAAACAGACAGTCCTTCTTTTCCATTGACATGCAGTCAAAAGAGACCTATGAACGGAAGAGGCAGCATTATCGAGTCGGGATATTCCTAGCCGTCATCTGCTGCAATCATTGTAGCTGGTTAAAGGGAGTGCAGCTCATGAACACGCAACGTGGTTTTCGTATCTTGCTGACAGCCATTCTTGTCGCGGCTTCCCTGTCGAGTTTATTCTTTGTCTCCGGATGTGCTGTGAATCCTGCTACCAAGGAGCGCGAATTCATGCTCGTCTCCGAAAACCAGGAGTTTCAGATGGGGCAGGAAGTAGACAAGCAGGTGCGCGAGCAGATGGGAGTCTATGCCGAACTCCCGAACCTGCGTTCTCTGGTCAAGGAAACCGGAGAACGGATCGGTCAGGTAAGTGACCGTCCTCAGCTCATTTACCGGATCGAAATCGTCGATGCCACTGATTTCAATGCCTTCGCGCTTCCGGGGGGATTCGTTTATGTACACCGGGGATTACTGGAACGCGTCAACTCCACCGACGAACTGGCGTCCATTCTCGGCCATGAAATCGCCCATGTTGCGGCCCGGCATTCGGCGGCGCAGATGTCCAAGGCCCAGCTCCTGAATATCGGTGTGCTGGGCGCTGCGATCGCGACCGGCGGTGCGATTCAGAACTACGGGGATCTGATTAACCTCGGTGCCGCGCTTACGTTCAACAAGTTCTCCCGTGATGCCGAGCGCGAGGCGGATCACTTCGGTACGCAGTACATGATTGAAGCAGGATACAATCCCGAAGCGTCGCTTACGGTTATGCGACAGATACAGTCCCTGCAGGATGCGGAGCCGAGCACACTGGAAACCTGGTTCATGACGCATCCTCCTACGGCTGAACGGGTAGAAAATCTGACTGGGGAAATTGAAGTCGTGCGCAGTGAGCAGCCCGAGGTTCTCAAGCGGGTGATGCAGCGCAACTCCTTTATCGCGCTGCTCGACGGCATGGCAGTGGGCGAATGGAACGGTACCGAACTGGTTCAGGGCGACCGTTACTATAACAAAGAACATCTGGTAAGCATCCCGGTACCGGAAGAGTGGCAGGTTCAGATCAACAGCAAAGGAAGTACCGCGCTGTTTGGTCATGTCAAAAAACAGCTCTATGCCGGCTTCGATATCGAACCGCTCCAGCAGCGGATCACTACCGAAGAGTATTATAAAAAAATGGACGAATATCTGCGCCGCAACGGCTTGCGAAGAGCACGGCGAGAATCGCCTGCGCCGGCCTTTCCACACGGAGCACTATCCGGTCTCTATTACGGCGGTACCGGCGGGAAGTCTTTCTTTGTCGAGGGCATAGCCTTTGTCAAAGATGCCAACGGGTATTCGTTCATCGGCCAGTGCAAAGAGGCTGACTGCAACCAGCTGCAGCCTCAGTTGGAGTCGATGATGCAGGGATTCCAGTTTATAACCGCAAGCGAGGCTGCCCGCCTTGAACCCGGCCGGATGCGCATTCACACCACCGCGGCGGGTGACACCTGGGATTCGATTGCCAGAAAATACTTCACAAGTGGAACTGGTGCTATCAAGTTAGCGCAGTATAACGGTCTCGACCCTACTCAGCCGCCTCCTGCCGGAGCGCTGGTGAAGATACCGCCCACTATGCACTTCCGTTGAAGAGTAAGGAAGTGAGGAACCTATCAGAGTTGCAGGTTGCAGGTTCATGATTAAACAAGAACGTGTAACCCGGAACTCGCAACCCGGAACGGCTTCGACCGTACCTCGTACGACTTCCCGGGCAAGAACGCTGCTGGTGGATTGTTCCGCATCCGGTATGCTTGACAATCCCCTGTTATTCGCGATAATTTGACGTGTTCCGGACGAAAGAGGCGGTAGAGGTACAGTATGTCATCGTACCTCTACCGCTGCTGTATGATTGCGCTTTGTATGATTATTCTTGTTGAACGGGTATGAAGACAAGGAAGATTAAATCCAGGAGAACGAAAAAAAGTCCGCTCAGGTTTGTGCTGCGTTGGTGCCTTATCTATAGCGCGTGGGCGCTTTTGTTTCTTTTCATCGGTTCGGTTTTCTACTGCATGTCGCTTTCCGGCCAGATTGAGGAGCGTTTTTCCGGCCGCCGATGGAGCATTCCTTCCCGGGTTTTTTCGGCGAGCACCATGCTCTATCCCGGACAAAGCACCAATCGCGAACTCTTTCTGAATAAGCTCCGCCGCCTTGGCTACCGGGAAACAGTGCGTTCTCCGAAAAGCCAAGGCGAAATGCATATCAGCGATTCGGCTGTGGACATTTTTTTGCGGGACCTGCCTCAGGCGCTGGAAGACAGACCGGGTTACCCGGTGCGCATCCGCTTTTCCTCCAGTCAGATAGTGAGCCTTCAACGTTTGGACAGTGGAGAATCAGTACCGCTCCTGGAACTGGAGCCGGAAGAGATAACATCTTTTTTCGGACCGGAGCGGGAGCGGCGTCAACTCGTGGCCTTAAAACAGGTCCCGCGGCTGGTTCTTGACGCAGTGATGGCTGCGGAAGACATGCGCTTTTACCGTCATCATGGAGTAGATGTTCTCGGCGTGGTTCGAGCTATGTACGTCAATGTCCGCAGCTTCGCAATCCGTCAAGGCGGATCTACGATTACCCAGCAGTTGGCGAAGAGTTATTTTTTGACTCCCGAGAGGACCTTACGAAGAAAGCTTAAGGAAGTACTCATATCCGTGATGCTGGAGGGGATGTACGACAAAGATCAGATTCTCGAAATTTATCTTAATGAGATCTATCTCGGACAGCGAGGTTCGGACTCTATCAATGGGGTCGGGGAAGCTTCACTGTTCTACTTCGGCAAGCCGGTAGGAGAACTGAACCTTGCGGAGGCAGCTGCAATAGCGGGGCTCATTCGGGCACCGAACTATTACTCGCCATATAAGAACAAGGAGCGTTGCCGTGCCCGTCGGGATCAGGTCCTCAGAGCAATGGAGCGCAACCGGCTGATATCTACTGCTCAGATGGAAGCAGGCCTGAAAACGCCTCTGGAACCAGTGCGGTTTGCCGCATATCGCACTCAGGCGCCGTACTTTGTTGACTATCTTTCAAGTCAGCTGAATGCATTATACCCACCAGAAGCTCTTACCGGGCTCGGATTTTCGCTGTACACTACCTTGGACACGCAGGTGCAGGAAGCTGCGGAAGCAGCGCTGCAGCGAGGGCTCAGCCGGCTGGAACGTGCCTTCCCAAAACTAAAGCGTTCTAACCCAAAAGAGAGGCTGCAGGGTGCAGTCCTCGTCATGCAGCCTAAGACCGGGCACATTCTTGCGATGGTGGGCGGAAGGGATTACAGCAGTTCCCAGTTTAACCGGATCACCCAGGCGCGACGTCAGCCTGGCAGTGCGTTTAAACCATTCGTATTTTTGAGCGGTCTCGATTCATTTACCCCGGTCTCACTGCTTTCGAATGAGCCCAGGTCGTACCGGCTGGCTGATATGACTTGGGAACCACACAACTATGAACCGATTCCAGAAGGCCAGGTAACAATACGCCGGGCGCTTGCCGAATCGATCAACGTGGCTACAGTAGATCTGGCCATGCGGGTAGGACTGGACACCATCGTAAATTCGGCCAAGACGTTTCAGATCAGTACCCCACTGCAGCCGTATCCGTCCTTGGCGCTCGGTGCCTTTGAGCTCATTCCGCTGGAACTGGCCCGGGCTTATTGCGCTTTTGCCGCGGATGGCGTACTTCCGTATCCGCTTTCCTTGAAAGAGGTAATCGATGAACGCGGTTCGGCTCTGGAACGTCGCCATGCCACTATCCGGACAGTGATTTCACCAGCGAGAGCGTTCATGATGAACTCGTTACTGGCGAGCGTTGTTGAGCAGGGGACAGCCCGCTCGTTAAGAGACTTGGGAGTATGGTTTCCGGCAGCGGGGAAAACCGGTACGACGAATGAATTCAGAGATGCCTGGTTTATAGGGTATACGCCGGATATCCTGGCCCTGGTGTGGGTCGGTTTTGATAACGGACAGTCGATCTACCTCTCGGGTGCAAGGGCGGCCTTACCGATCTGGGCGGATCTTATGAATTCTCTTCCGGATTATATTTCCGGTGAATGGTTTCGGCAGCCGGCCGGCGTTGTGAAGCGGACGATCTGTACCGTGACCGGGCAGCTGGCGATTGAGAACTCCTGTCTGGGGACCCGGGAAGAATACTTCCTTGAGGAAAATTCGCCGGCTGAGTATTGCTCACTCCATAAACCGATCACGCCCTTAGAGCAGATTCTGCGAGGTATTGGAAATGTTTTCAAAAGATTTTAAGTGGATTCGACTGTGTGGGGTCATTCTTCTTGCCGTCACCATCTGCAGTTGTGCGACTTCGACAACGAGGCCATCGGCCTCGGATCGAGTTCCGCAAGCTTCAACGTCAGCTCCACTTCCTGCACCTCCTCCTCAAGCGGCTCAGCCAGCAGCGAAGCAATCGGCCGCCCAGGCTGAAGTTGTTCCTCGCGAGGAACCTGCCGAACCGGCTCCGACACCGCGAATGGTGGCATCACTGCAGCTCACCGAACAGGGCAAGATGCTTCTCGATCGAAACAAGCCTGATGACGCGATTGCCGTATTCGAGCGGGCGATTCAACTCAATCCCGGCAGTGGACAAAACTATTTCTATGTTGCCGAAGCCTGGATAATGAAAGGCACTATGGACCAAGCCCGTGAATTCAACAGCCTGGCTCGGATGTACCTTGCCGGTGATACGTCCTGGATGCCCCGGGTAGAAGCTCAGGCCAGGAGGATCGCGTCGGCACCGGCTGAGTAGACTGTTCCCAGACATTATTCTCCGTTTCCCAGGTCTCCTCGTGTTTGATGCTGTCCCGGTGCGCCGTGTAACGGCGGCATCATTTCTCACCGCGTTCCAAAGCGCCTTGGCGCTGATACCATCACTATTAAAAGTGTATACCGATATCCCGAACTTTAAATACAGGAAACAGCCTATTTGCCTGGCGACGCATAGGCTTTATTGTAAAAGAAACTTTTACTTAGGAGCCACTATGTAAGGAGGTAGCCATGGTGAAAAGAATGATAGCCCTCATTCTGCTGGGCTTAGCCTTGATGGGATCGGTGCTCGGGTGCAATACCCTACGGGGTGCAGGTGAAGACATTGAGGGCGCGGGAGAAGAGATCCAAAAGAGCACCACGCCGTAGCACCTGACGGTGAAACCACAGGTCATGTGCAGGGATGAGAGCCAATCCGACTAGGTGATGACGAAACAGTCATCAGGCGTGATCTGAAAAGCTTGCTATAGCCCGATCATTCCGTTCAAGAGCGTTTACCATTGCGGTCTTATCCTAACGAGGAGGCGTCAACCGCAGGCGCTGGAGTCTCCTGTGATTCAGCGAGGAGGAGAGATTGTCTGCACTGTGAATCATAGTCTGCTTCCGGCCCTGACAGGCCAGAATCAAGCAACTCCAGCAGGTCCTCAGAGTCTCTGACCACGACTCTGAGGGACCTGCGGCTCGCTGCCGGTCACATTTCCTCATTTCCATAACACATCAGACAGCCTCGTCTATTCCGCTATTGACGGCAGCCTTGCTTCGAGTTAGTATCTGCAGGAAGAAAAAATCCTAGAATTCCGCCCTCAGCGGTTTTCTGCCGTTGTATTAACGGAAGCTGGTCGGCACATGCTATCGAAAGAATGGCCCTCATGCCTCCCCCGGATTTCCGCGATCCAGTACTCGTAATCTAGTGTGAAAGGTTGTGTCGGATGCAGCGCCTGGTTCCTATTCTTCTGCTCATGGGCTCCAATGTTTTCATGACGTATGCCTGGTATGGCCACCTGCGGGATTTTCGTGCCCGTCCGATTCTTTTTGCCATTGTTATTTCCTGGAGTGTTGCCCTGCTCGAATACTGCTTGCAGGTGCCGGCCAATCGCCTGGGTAGCGAGTTCTACACACTTCCTCAGCTCAAGGTTATTCAGGAAATTATCACAATGGCGATCTTTGCCTTTTTTTGTACCGTATACATGAAGCAGCGGCTGACGATGGACTATCTATGGGCTAGCTTCTGTCTGGTCGGAGCTGCCTATTTCCTCTTTCGACACGTCCAGAGTGCGTAAGATCAGGGACTAGGGATTCTATCGCTCCGGGTGGGTTTTTACTGCGTTCCATTGGCGGAACAACCGTCGTGTCAGGGAAAGAGACGGCCAGCTCCCACACGTGTGAATGCCAGCGACTAGGACTTTCGTACCAGTTGACACACAACCTTCAGCTCTTATAATGAAAACACTGATGACCGCTGCTGGTTCGAAACACACTGCGGTCAGACTGTGTTCTTCAGGTTTTACCTGCTCATGTTCATACGGTATTGTAAACCCTGTTGAAAAAGGAGCTGCCATGAGTGAAAAAAGACTGGAAGCACTACGAGAAGCTTTGAGACGTGAAGAAGAAGGAAAGGCATTCTATCAGGAAGCGGCTGATGCTGCTCATACGACACTGGGAAAGGAGATGTTCAATTTTCTCATCCGCGCGGAAGAATCGCATATCCAAAAAATAAATCAGATTTACTCATCCCTGGAGAAGTCAGGTTCTTGGCTGAATATGATTTCCAGCCGGGAAACGGAAAAATCGGCCAAAGACGTGTGCGCCGCAGTGCGCAGCAGCATGGCAGATCCAAAAAAAGGAGATCCTGAAGACAT
>Ga0116144_10005031_pt1 | contig 12198 bp, 10 predicted proteins | sample AD_UKC035_MetaG_FD_89746 | JGI IMG/M metagenome (GOLD analysis project Ga0116144, IMG submission 89746) | Active sludge microbial communities of municipal wastewater-treating anaerobic digesters from USA - AD_UKC035_MetaG | ecosystem: Engineered > Bioreactor > Anaerobic > Digestate | place: USA... | reverse complement strand
TCAAAGGGCCCCGGCGTGTCGACGACATGTGCGCGTACCCGTGGGGAGAGGGCGAACTGCTTATCTCTGGAGCAAGCGGAGACGAGGAGGCCCTTTTTGAGGTCTCTTCGGCGGACATCATACTCTTCAGGCGTCACCCGGAGGCCATCAGCGCGCGCAACCTCCTGCAGTGCCGGGTATCGGAGTTGTTCAATACCGGCGGGAGGATCGGCGTTGCGTTGGATTGTGGAGGCGAAAGGCTTGTCGCCCTGGTGGTCCGAAGAGCGGTCGAAGACCTGGAGATCAGGGAAGGAGTGGAGGTTTACGCCGCCATCAAGGCAACCGCCTTTCGACAGCTGGGTTAGGCCTTACGTGCATCACGGACGATCTTCTTTTCCCTTCCATCCCTTCCAGACTTCCGGCGCGTAGCCCACGGTCGCCTTTGCACCGTTGCGGACGATGGGTGTTCTGAAGAGGAGGGGGTCGCCGAGCAGCTCTTCCTCCGGGTCATGGGTGAGATACGTGAGGTTTCGCCGGACGTAGCGTTGCCCCTGCGTGTCCATGAGGTTCTCGATGCCCACGGCGGCCTTGACACTGTTGAGCTCACCCCTGCTCAGGCCCTTGACCGTCAGATCGATGTACTGAAATGGGATACCCCGCTCCTTGAAGAACCGTTGGGCTTTTCGCGTGTCCTGGCATTTGGAGGTGCCGTATATCTGGATGTTCATGGCGCGACGGGGTTTGTCAGGCCTTCTGGCCGGCTATTTTCGATCTCTTGCGCTGGAGCCCGTCGAGGATGGTCTTGCGCAGTCTGATGGACCTCGGTGTGATCTCCACGAGCTCATCTTCGTTGATATATGAGATACAGTCTTCCAGGCTCATGTACCGGGGAGGCGTGAGGATGACGGCGTCGTCGGAGCCGGCCGCCCTCATGTTCGTCAGTTTCTTGCCCTTGGCGGGGTTTATCACGAGGTCAATCTCCCGCGTGTGTTCACCGATGATCTGGCCGCCGTAGACCTTTTCACCGGGACCGAGAAAGAGTTCCCCGCGCTCCTGCAGGTTGAAAAGGGCGTAGGCCACGGTGGTGCATTCCTCCATGACCACGAGGACCCCGTTGTTGCGGTTCTTCATCTCGCCGGCATACCGGTCGTAGCCGTCGAAGATGTAGTTCATGGTGCCCGTTCCCTTGGTCTCCGTCAGGAACTGGGAGCGGAAACCGATGAGGCCCCGCGTGGGGACGCGGTAGCTCAGCCTCACCATGCCCTTATCCTGGTGCATGTGGACCATCTGGCCTTTGCGCCGCCCGAGATTCTCTATGACATTGCCGGAGTACTCCTCGTCGACGTCGATGGTCAGTTCCTCGTAGGGTTCAAGGACCCCGTCGTCACTGTCCTTGAATATGACCTTCGGGCGGGTGACCTGGAATTCGTAACCCTCCCTGCGCATCTTCTCGATGAGGATGGACAGGTGAAGCTCGCCCCGGCCCGACACCTTGTACCCGATGGAGTCACTGAGTTCCTCGACGACGAGGGCCACGTCGGAGAGTGTCTCTCGCATGAGCCTCTCCCTGATGTGCCGCGACGTGAGGAACCGGCCTTCCTTTCCGGCGAAAGGGGAATCGTTGGGAATGAAGTTCATCGATATTGTCGGGGGATCGATATCGATGCCGGGAAGGGGCGCCGGGTTCTCAGGGTCCGTCAGCGTTTCTCCGATGGTTATGGAATCCATCCCCGCGACGGCGACTATCTCACCGGTGCCGGCTATCTCCGTCTCTTCCATGCCGCTTCCCTTGAAACGGTAGACCTTCGTTATCCGGGCCGGTGCCGAGGGTACCCCTTCCGTGGCTACTATCACATCCTTGTTGAGGTTGAGAACGCCCGAGGTGATCTTCCCGATCGCCAGCCTTCCCAGAAAGGGTGAATAAGAGAGGGAGCTCACAAGCATTTGAAGGGGAGCGTCGGGGTTTCCCATGGGGGGAGGCACGGAATCGGTTATCATGTCGAAGAGGGGCAGCATCGAACCGCCCGCCTGCGTGTGGTCGAGCGTGGCGTAGCCGGCCTTCGCCGATGTGTAGATGATCGGGAAATCCAGTATGTCGTCGGGCGCGTCGAGCTTGACGAAGAGGTCGAAGACCTGGTCCACGACCCAGTCGCACCGCGCGGCCGGCTTATCGATCTTGTTGACGACGACGATGACGGGCAGGTTGAGGTTGAGGGCCTTCTTCAGGACGAACCTCGTCTGCGGCATCGGTCCTTCAGCGGCATCGACAAGCAGGAGGACTCCATCGGCCATCTTGAGGACCCGCTCCACCTGGCCACCGAAATCGGCATGCCCCGGGGTGTCGATGATGTTGATGAAGAAGTCCTTGTACGCGAAGGAGCCGTTCTTTGAAGAGATGGTGATACCCCGTTCCCGTTCGAGGTCCATGGAGTCCATGAGCCTCTCCTCGACGATCTCGTTGTGGCGGAACATGCCGCTTTGTCTGAAGAATTGGTCCACAAGGGTGGTCTTCCCGTGGTCGACGTGGGCAATGATCGCAATATTCCTGATCTTATTCTGTTCCATCGGGGTGGGGATCGAAGGCAGGCCCGACTGTCGCCGGGCCTGCATCGGGTGGTTTACGCTTTTGCGACGTTGGATGCGGCCGGGCCTTTGGGGCCGTTGACCACATCAAAGGTAACCTGCTCGCCTTCGCTCAGGGACTTGAAACCGCTGCCCTGAATGGCTGAGTAATGCACGAACACGTCGGTGCCGTCATCGCCCGTAATGAAACCAAAACCTTTTGACTCGTTGAACCATTTAACAGTTCCCTTTGCCATGCTACAAACCTCCTAAAGGATATTGAAATGTGGAAGAAAAGGAACTGTGCTATGGGACAGACAACAAAAATGGGAAATTCCTGCGTATGTGACGAACAGCGTGTTCCTTCCTATGCTCCGGGGTCGATTATCTCACAAAAATAAGGGGAGTGCAACAAATATTCTCGTTGGGGCCGAAAAATATGGCACAAGCGGGTTTTCTTCCTTGATATGAGATGACGAATTCCTTTAACCTAAGAAGGGGGCACGGCGCGACCGGCATTCTGGGATGGTCCGGGTCCTGAAGGGAGGCGCGGCATGACAGATCTTGACAGAGGGCTTCGATCCTATGACCGGCCGGAGATCCTCTACCGGCTTTTCTTTCCAAGGCGCGATGTGGCGCCCGATTCGGAGAGTCCGAGAGCGTTCAACAGGTTCGTGGAGGTGGCGGAGGGCGTTTCGATCTGCTGCCGCTGCTATCCGGCACGGCCGGACGGGCCGAACATTCTCTATTTTCACGGCAACGGAGAGGTTGCCGCCGACTATGACCACGTGGCGCCCGTCTATGCTGAGCGGGGATTGAATCTTTTCGTCGCCGATTACCGGGGATATGGGGGAAGCGGCGGACGTCCAACGTGTACGGCCATGATAAAGGATGCCCACCCCGTCTTCCGTGACTTCATGGAGTATATCGGCAAGAACGGCCTCACGGGAAGCCCCTTCGTTATGGGCAGGTCTCTCGGAAGCGCCCCGGCCATCGAGCTTGCCTATCATTACCAGGCGGAGTTCGAAGGTCTCATCGTGGAGAGCGGTTTTGCGAGGGCCGCGAACCAGGTGGCAAGACTGGGAGTGGAGCACCTCTTCGATGACGAGGACCCTGTCGGGTTCGGCAATGACCTGAAGATAGCAGACGTGAAGATCCCCACGCTCATCATCCACGGCGAATGGGACCAGATCATCCCCGTTTCGGAGGGAAAGACGTTGTACGAACTGTCGGGAGCTGCCGGGAAGTCCTCTCTCTTTATTCCCCGGGCCGGTCACAACGACATCATGATGCTCGGGCTCAAGGCTTACATGGATGCCGTTCAGGCATTCACCCGAAGGGCCTGATAAATTGCGAGAATTAATTACTTGATATCTGCCCGCTTTCAGTGGTTTTCTTAAGAAAATCACAATCGGCACCCAGCAGCAAGACAGAAGGTTGAGACAACCCCAAAAAGGAGGGATTATGGCGCACAAACCTGTGGAGATCGTGCAATTGGCTGGAGATGCAGGCAAGTACAAGGCTAATCTCACACCTGGCAATTATCTTGTACGGAGCTTTATGGCAGGCCTCTTCATCGCTGTCGGAGGGGCCCTTGCCACGGTATGTTCGACGGGACTTGAGAACTCCATAGGTCCGGGGTTCAAGTCAATGATAGCGGGTTCGGTCTTCCCTGTGGGCTTGATAGCCATCGTCCTCACGGGCATGTCGCTTTTCACCGGCGACACGATGCTGATCCCCATGGCAGTGTTCCAGAACAAGTCGACCTGGGGAAAGGTTATCAATGCCTGGTTCTGGGTTTACATAGGTAATTTCATCGGCTCTCTTTTCTGGGCGTATCTCATGACGGTAGGGCCCTTCAGCAAGGGCGGCGGCGCCGAGTTGACCGCGTTCGGCCAGAGCGCCGTGGCTATCGCGCAAGCCAAGACGCTGCCCTACATGGCGAACGGCGGGGCGGGTCTGTGGTCGGCCTTCATGAAGGGTATCGGATGTAACCTTCTCGTCAACCTTGCGATCCTTCTGGCGCTTTCATCCAAGAACATGATCGGCAAGTTCTTCGGGATATGGTTCCCGATCATGGCCTTCGTTTCGTCCGGCTTCGAACACTGCGTGGCCAATATGTATTTCATCCCCGCAGGTATCATGCTGGGCGCGAATGTCACGTGGGGGCAATTCATCGGATGGAATCTCATCCCCGTCACGATAGGGAACATCGTCGGTGGTTTTGTGTTCATCGGTGCTGTATATTTCATCTCTTTCAAGAAAGAGCTTTCAACCATCACACCAACCTGATACGAAGCAATGCACCCCGGAGCGCGAACGCTCCGGGGTGCATTCAAGACCGTCTACCCATCGTATCAACTGCAGAGGCGTGCTTCGGCTGCCTCCAAGGTTTCCATCTTCTTCGCGAAAGCGAAGCGAACCGTCTTCTTGCCCATGCCCTTCGTGCCGTAGAAACACGACCCGGGGACAACGGCGACTCCCAGGTTCGCGGGAAGCCAGCGGGCGAAGGAGTAGTCGTCACCGTCAAAATCCCAGGCGCTGAAATCCGCCATGGCGTAGAACGCTCCCTCGGGCGAGTGGGCGGAAAAACCGGCCCTCTGCAGAATGGATATCATCTTGTCCCTTCTGAGCGTGTAGTCCCGGCGGAGCCCGGTGTAGTACTCGTCGGGCAGTGCGAGGACGGCGGCGCAGGCAGCCTGCAATGGTGCCGGGGCGCAGATGGTCATGAAATCGTGAACGGTCCTGAGGATGGTGCTCAGCGGATTGAGGGCGCAGGCATAGCCGAGCCGCCACCCGGTCATGGCGAAGGTCTTTCCCAGTCCGCTGATCGTTACCGTGCGTTCTTCCATGCCCGGGATGGTGGCGATGGGGACGTGAGGCTGTCCGTCGTATATGATATGCTCGTAGATCTCGTCGGTGACGGCGACGACATTGAATTCCCGGCACAGTTCAGCGATGCCCTCCAGTTCCTCCATGGTGAAGATGTGCCCCGTCGGGTTGTGGGGGGTGTTGATGAGAATGGCGCGGGTGCGGTCGTTGAAGGCGTCCCGGAGCAGATCGAGGTCAAGGGTGTAGGCCGGTGCCTCAAGCGGAACGAAGCGCGGCACGCCGCCGGCGAAGACGATGGCGGGGAGGTATCCTTCGTGGTAAGGCTCGATAACGATGACCTCATCGCCGGTATTGATGATACCCATGAGCGTCGCCAGGATGGCCTCGGTGACGCCGCAGGTTACCGTCACGTGCTGATCGGGGTCAAAGCTGAGCCCGTACCACTTCTGCATCTTCGCGGCGATCGCCTGTCGCAGCGCTGGGGTTCCCCAGGTGATGGTGTACTGGTTCCCGCCCGACTCGAGGGCGCGGTGGGCGGCCTCGATGGCCTCACGGGGCGGGTCGAAATCTGGGAACCCCTGGGAGAGATTGATCGCGTTGTGGGTAATGGCAAGACGCGTCATCTCGCGTATGAAGGATTCCCGTATCATGGTGAGGCGCCTCGCTCCGCCCCCTTTGACGGGATCGAACCTGGCTGCGAATGAGGAACCGTTCTCATTCTCCAGGATGTCCATGATCCGCGTCTCTCTTCTTGCTTCCTGTTCTTCCAGATTCTTCATTGTCTCCTCCCTGTCTCTCTCGTTTCCTTTCCCTTTCTCATCCTATCCTCCCTTTTCTTCGCATAAAAAAAAGGGCCATGGATCCGGTCCATGGCCCTTAACTATCGAAAAGGCCATGGGTTTTGCACCCATGGCCTTCTTTCTTACCCTGTCAGGAGAAAGTTCGACACGAGTGCCCCTTCGCGTAATAATAATAGTAATAATAGGCTCTGGTGTCGATTCTCATCATAGTTGTATCAGTGTATCGGAGGTCGAAAACCTTGTCAATCAAATTCTTTCCTGTCACGGATTGTCCTGCTTCACGGGAATGAAGATCACTGTTTGAAGGTCTTCCGGGGTCGTAGTCCCCGGGTCGTTGAGATAGAATTCGTAGCTGACTGCCTCCGGTTCGTGGCCGTTGTCGTTCATCCATTCCGCGAGGGCGATATAGGCCGATTCGATCTCTTCGTATGGTCCGGTATGGATGGTCGAGGCCGCCTTCTCGATCGCGATCTCCCGTGACGTTATGTTCCCCTTACCGGGCAGGGCCCTGGCGACGGGCAATCCCATCTCGACATCGAGGTCCTCCATCTGAACGTTGTAGTAGATGGCGAAGGGCGGGCCGGCTATGTCCTCGCCGATCTCCTCGAGATACTCCACGAGGGATTCAAATGAGGACGCGAAAACATCGGGCAGCTGTTCGACGTTCACCCGGGATTTGACGGTCACCGCCGGGTGGGCGTCTATCGAACTGATCTCACAACTGTACGGCATAAGAGAACCTCCGTGGTCGACCGACCTTACAATCTCTCATATGCTACATGAAGGGGTGTGGGAAGGCAAACAAAAAGGGTATCGACGCGTGATAAGCGCGGAAGAGTCACCCATGTCCCGTCGAGAGGCCGGCAGCCCCCTCTCCTCATCAGGTCTGTTTACAGGCTTTCTCGAGCGTCTCGATGAATACGTCCGGAACGTGGGCAACGCGGTGTTTCGTATAGTCGAACGCCATTACGCCCGTTTCGGCCAGGGCTATGAGCTTGCTGTCCCGGGTAACGCGATGAAAGATACGGAAGCCGCCGGGTTGCATTTCACCCACGTGCGTGGCGATATCCAGTTGCTCGAAGATGAAGGCTTCGGCCCTGTAATTCATCACGAGATCGGCCATGATGATGCCTGTCTTCCCGTCGCCCAGATCTCCCTCACTCAGGCCCATTGAATGAAACATCTGTGCCCGGGCGCTTCCAATAAGAATCACAAGCGCATCGTTGCCCAGATGGCCCCCGTAGTTGATATCCCGGGGATGGAGGGTAACGGGGAATGTGAATTCGTACGCCGGTTGTTCCTCAAGCCTGATGCGCGGCATCCAAACCTCCTCCAAAAAGAACGTTCAAGAGTTCAAAAGTTGTTCAAGAGACCGGCAGGGAACCTTGGTTCTGCTCCGTATCTCCGACCTTGCTGGATAAAGGTATTGTCTCTTACCCTTGAACCTTTGAACTCTTGAACCCTTGAACGTTTCTATTTATTCATGTCCTTCAACAGTCTTTCCAGTCTCTTCATCTGTTCCCCGTAGCCGGCCCAGTCGCCCTGGCGCTGGAGCTGCATCATACGTTCGAAGGTTTTGGCGGCCTCTCCAGCCAGTTCTTTGACACCTGTCGGACGGGGTGTCACCCCTGCTTGTGCCGAAGCAGGGGTCGCGGCCTTGCCGCCGAATACCTTTTGAAGCGCCCCTTCGAGCGTCTGGTCCATGACGACATTGTTCTCATAGGCCACGATGATCCGCCTGAGCTCCGGCAGGCCGCCCTTGTCCTGGGCGGCGAGGTAAAGTGGCTGAATGTAGATGAGGGCCGATTCCACGGGAATGATGAGAAGGCTTCCCCGTATGACCTGTGATCCTCTCTGCCCCCACAGGGTGAGCTGCTGGGATATGTAGGAGTCCTGATCGATGCGCGCGTCGATCTGTCTCGGACCGTAGATAAGGCGGTCCCGGGGAGAGGTGTAGACAATGAGTTTCCCATAGTTGGGGGTATCGCACCGGGCCGCGAACCACGCCGCGAGGTTGTCCCTCTTTGCCGGTGTGTAAGGGGCGAGAAGCACATATTCCTCATTTTTCTCCCCGGGGATCTTCATGATCAGGTAGTAAGGATCCATCGACTTATCCCCGTAGGAAGGTATCTCCCAGAGGTCTTCCTTGTTGTAGAACGTTTTCGGGTCGCTCATGTGGTACGTGGCGTACAGGGCTACCTGTGTCTTGAAGATATCCTTGGGGTAGCGTATGTGTTTCCTCAGGTCCTCAGGCATTGCGTCGAGGTCCTGGAAGAGGCCCGGAAACATAGCACTGTACACCTTTGCGATAGGGTCGTCGGGATCGCTCAGGTAATACCTGATCGCGCCGTTGTACGCGTCGACGGTTATCTTCACTGAGTTTCGCATGTAATTGACCCGGTTGCGTAGCCGCCGGGAATAGGGCAGATGCGTCGAGACCGTGTAGGCGTCGACCATCCAGTAGAGCTTCCCCGAGTCGGATATGACGATGTAGGGGTCCTGATCCAGGGAAAGGAATGGCGTCGCCCTTCGAATGCGCTCTGTTATATTGCGATAATAAAGGATGCGGCTGTCAGTCTTGATGTCGGATGAGAGCATTATTTTGGCGTCCTTGAAGTGGGCCGCGAAGATGAGTCTCTTGAAAAAGGAATCGAAGGCCACACCACCGGATCCTTTGTAGGAGCTGTAGACGTTCCCTTCCGAGGTGGGGTAGCTGAACTCCGGGATTCGCGTGTTGGCGATGGCGTAGCTCCTCGTGAGCTCTCCGAAATAGATCTCGGGGGTAGACACCTTGATATCCTTTGTGATGGAACTGGGTGGGATGTCCTTCATGATGAATTCCGGAAGACCCTCAGGGGTTATCCTGGCGACATGCGCCAGAGAAACGCCATTGCCGTGGGTGAAGACCAATTTTTCATTGATCCATGACTTGCTCGGGAGGTCGTCATAGGAGAGCTCCCGAGCGGACAGCATCACCTGCAGGTACTTGCCGTCGACCGTGTAACGGTCGTTCTCGATGCTCGTAAACTTGTAATAGGTCCGTATCTGTTGGAGTTGTCCCAGGGTTTTAAGGAGGGGGCTCTCGTCCCACAGCCTGATGTTCCGTATCGTCGCGTCGTTCTTCCGGATATCATTCGCGGATAGATTGTACTCAACGTCAAAGGGCCTGAGATCGATCTTTTCGAGGTCGTACCCGTAACGGGTGAATTTTATGTGGTGCTCGATGAAGGGTTTCTCCAGGTCGAGTTCATTGGGAGTTACCTTGAAGTTCTGGAGCAGGTTGGGATAGATGACCATGCCGATGATGTAGACGGCGATAATAGCCCCGACCGGGTAAAAGGCGGATCTGAACCTGCTCTTCGCAAAGGCGAGAATGAAGGCTGCCGCGGCAATTACGCACAAAACCATAAGGATATTTATGACGAAAAGCTTTGCATGAAGGTCGGTGTAGCCTGCTCCCGTGATGACGGTGTGGGGGGCGTAGAGCAGATCGAACCTGTCCAACCAGAAGCCGAAGGCGGTCTTCAGGAGCACCAGCGCGGCGAGAATGCCCAGGTGCAGCCGGATCTCCCTTGCCACAAACAATTGGAAGCGGTTAACGTGAAAGCCGCGTTTGATGACGTAACTCACAACGCTGATGAGCAGGGAAATGAAAAGGAGGAAACCCAGGAAGGCACTCAGCGATTGATACAGAGGCAGTTTGAAGAGATAAAAACCCACATCTTTCTCGAAGATCGGGTCGAAAACCCCCGTCGGGACGGCTTTCATGAAGAAAAGGATCTGATCCCAAAGGCTCGCACCCCAAAGTGCCCCGATGACGCCAATGAAAAGGGCAACCAGGAGACCGAGGAGGCGAGACAGTCCGACTATCCTGTCCGTATTCAATGAAACGGTTGTGTAGCCGTTGATGGAGATGTTTGCTGTTGGGAAAGCGATTCTGTTGGTGAGCCGTACATTGATGAAAATGAAGAGGAAAGCGAAGACGCCGAAAGTCAGGCCCGACAGGAGTTCCACCGTAATGACCCGAGAGAACACGAAGCGATACCCCGTTTCGACGAAGAAGAGCCAGTCGACATAAAGACCTACGAGCCGCGAAAACGCTGCAATAAAAACGATGATAGAAGCGATCAGAATGAATCGTTTCCGGTTCTTCACCATAATTCTCTCCCCCGGCAATTCAAAGTGTAAAGACTACCATCATTTTACCTCAATGGGAACAGATTCGTTTGTAAAGGGGAATACAAAGAACTGGCTTAAATAGCTTGAACAGCTTGAGCCGCTCGAGGGTCGAAGACCCGGATTCCCGACTTCTTCTTTCTCTTCTATCCGTTCAAGCTGTTCAAGCGGCTCAAGCTGTTCAAGCGAGGCCTCTCTATTTCAGTTTATGCTTTTTTGCCCATTTCGCGACGTCGATGGGGCTCTCGAGGACTTCGACCCCGGCGGCGCGGAGGGCTTCGTGTTTGCCCGCGTGGGTGCCGGCGCTGCCGCGCACTATTGCTCCGGCATGGCCCATCTTTTTGCCCTGGGGTGAATAACGGCCCGCTATGTATGCCGCGACAGGTTTCGACATCTTCCGCGCAATGAAACCTGCCGCCTTCTCTTCCTGTTCTCCGCCAACCTCTCCGACGACGATGACCGCGTCCGTGTCCTTGTCGTTCTCAAAAAGCTCCAGGATGTCCGCGAGGTTCCTGAGGACCACCGGGTCGGCGCCCATGCCCACGACGGTGCTTTGCCCGACATTGCTTTCAGACAGGATCCCCGCGAACTCGTAGGAAAGGGTTCCGCTGCGTGATATGATGCCCACCCGTCCCGGTGCGAAGAGAGACGCGGGCATGATGCCCATCTTACCCATCCCGGGGACAAGGATGCCGGGGGTTGTGGGTCCGAGGGCGAAGACACCCTTTTCCACGGCGTAGCTGCGCATCTTCAGGACGTCCTTGACGGGGATGTGTTCGGGGACGATGACGATAAGTTTCACCCCGGCGTCGATCGTTTCGAGGAAGGCGTCAAGGACGAAGGCCGCGGGAACGAAGAAGACCGACGCGTTGGCCCCCGTTTCTTTCACGGCCTCGAGGACGCTGTCGAAGACAGGCACGCCCTCGACTGTCGTTCCGCCTTTCCCGGGCGTGACGCCGCCTACGACGCGTGTGCCGTATTCAAGCATCCAGTGCGTCTGGGCGCTTCCGATACGGCCGGTGATGCCCTGTACTATAACACGTGTGGAATCGTTCATGAGTATGCTCATAGGAAAACCTCATATGCTTTCATGTTTGTGTCCTGCATCGCGATCAGGCGCGTTTCGCCCCGGTCTTCGCGCTCCCGCCACCGTTCTTCCCGCCCGGTCCCACGAGTTTGTAGAGGACCTCCACGGCCTTTTCCGTAGCCGCCTCGGTCACAACATGGACGCCGCCGGACTTGAATATCTCCCACGTTTCTTCCTGACGGTTGCCGAGTGCCTTGGCGACGACGGGGATCTTGACGTTGTGCTCCTGCATGTACCGGATGACACCCTTCGCGCCTTCGTGGATGGGGTTGATGCCGCCGTAAACGTTGATGAATATTCCCCTCAGATCGGGCTTCATCATAATGAGTTCCATGCACCGGTATAGAAGGTCCGCCGTTATACCCCCGCCTGTTTCGAGGAAGTTCGCCGGCTTCATCTTCTGGCCGATGATGTCCATGGAGGCCATTCCCAGGCCAGCCCCCGAGGATATAAGACCTATGTCACCGTCGAGGTCCACATACGTGACGCCGATCTCCCTGCCTCTTCTCTCCAGGGGGTTCTCGATACGGTCGACGCGGTCGGGCAGGGGAAAGCGTATCCGCGAAAGGGCGGAGTCGTCGACCTCCAGGACGGCGTCAACGGCCATCAGGGCGCCGTTCGACAACACGACGAGGGGGTTGATCTCGGCGATGAGGGCCTCGTAGCGCGTGGCTATGTGATAAAGCTGGCCGATTATCTCGCTCCAGGGAGTGATGAGCTTCTGCTCCAGGCCCAGCATCCTCAGGAGGCTCCGTGCCTGGT
>Ga0116144_10005027_pt1 | contig 12202 bp, 4 predicted proteins | sample AD_UKC035_MetaG_FD_89746 | JGI IMG/M metagenome (GOLD analysis project Ga0116144, IMG submission 89746) | Active sludge microbial communities of municipal wastewater-treating anaerobic digesters from USA - AD_UKC035_MetaG | ecosystem: Engineered > Bioreactor > Anaerobic > Digestate | place: USA... | reverse complement strand
CCCGACCAGCGAGGCTGCCGCGACGGAGTTTCTGGCCTCTGATTTTGATCTGGTGGTCTTGTTTGACGGATGCAATATTGCCCTGCTGCCGTTTTTACGCCAGTGCCAGGATTTCGGCATTCCTGTGGTGAATCTGGTTGTGCATGGATTGGATGCCCCCGCCGCCCACCATCCAGGGAGCGACGCGGCGGATCTGTCCAAAGACAAGTCACTGGCCGCTTTTTTTCAAAGCTCAATCTATTTCTCCCACCCGGGGCATCCCTGGGATGCCCGGCAGTTGCAAGCAGCCCGCCAATTGATGGAAAGTGCTGACCAAACGTTTTGCTTGGGCGCAGACAAACGAGAATCGATCGTCCCCATCGAGTTTGTGCCGAACCAACTGCCGCTTGAGGAGCCGCGCCAACCGGACCGGCTGTGTATATACTGCGGCAATGTGACCAATTTTTCTCCGCAATTCCATACCGCACTGACAGGGCTGCTTGATCATCTGCCGCCCGGACAAACCGGATTGGCCTACGGCCAGGCTCCGACCCTGCCTGCGGATTTGACCGCCTTCCAGGACCGTCTGGTCTACCGGATGACCGCTGAGCCGTTTTCAAACCTGGTGGAGCAGCAGTTTGGGGCAATCTGGTTGCTGCCCCCCGCGGCCAAACCGGGCGATTCCGACCATCTGCGGGCCTTGTTGGCCGAGGACCTGGCCCGCCAGGCAAGCATTTTATTGATTGCCGATGAAGAATCTGATGGTCGGGATGGGGCTGATGGATCTGATGGATGGCGACTGGCAATTCAAGCCGCCTGCGCGCAGCAGTCGCAGCTGCGGTTGAAGTCCCAGGCCTACCGCCCGGATGCCCGCTGGATTCACTTTTGGAATTTCATTCTGGGGGTCATGGTCCGAAAAAAAGCGGCCATTTTGCGTGACCTTGAGCATGCCCGGGATGTGTCCTGCGCTGGGCTGGTCAACAGCCAGCTTTTGGGGGGCTCTGAAATTTACGGTCTGCTGGTTGTGCGCTCCCTGGTCAAGCTGGGCTTTAAATTCTCGGTACATTATCCCTACCTGGACCAATATTCATCCGGACCCGACCGGATCATCCAATGGGCGGCCGAAAATGGCCTGCCCAAACCTGAACCGGCCGAGTACGGGCGCTGTTCACTGGCACTGCACAGTCCCGGCTTTTCTGAGTTGGAATCAGCCGCTTATGCCAGAAATTTCCGCCAGTGGCTGCGGGAACAAAAGCTGGGATTGTTGTTCCTGTCAGGGTTTATTTCGGAACCGTTGATAGCCCCCGATCAAAGCCGGCTGGTCTATATGGGGCTCTTCCCGCCCTGGGGATACAACCTGCAGTACATGGCTTTTGCGCGCGACCGGCTGGATGGCCTGGTCTCGGACAGTGCCTGGGCTGCCCGGCACTGGGGGGAATGGATTGCCCCCCCGATCACTCCGGTGTATTCTTTAATCGGGCGGGAGTATTTTGAAATCAGAAATGCGCATTTACCGCCGGCTCCGGTGCAAATTGCGGTTGTGGGCACCATGATTATTACCAAGCGGCAGAAGGAGATTTTGCTGGCTTTCCGACAAATTATCGCAGACGGTTTTGATGCCCGGCTCAATTTCTATGGGCATGAATTAAAGATCTATGCGGATTACATTGGTGAGCTGCGCCAAATCGCCGCGGATCCGATGCTGGCTGGACGGGTCACCTTCCATGGATTTGTCCCGGATCCGAACGACATTTTGGCCAACAATCATATCATTCTCAGCGCTTCCGGAGAGGAAAGCATTCCCCAGGGCATCCTGTTCCACCAAGCCAGCGGCTTCCTGCCGGTGGCCTGTCCGGCGGGCGGTATTGAGGAAGTGGTCCGCGATGGCGAGACTGGTTTTCTGGCAGAGGGATTTGGTGTTGATGACATTGCCCTGGCACTGCGGCGGGCCTTGCAGAACCAGGATCAGTGGCCGGCCATGATCGCCCGGGGGCGCCAGCTCCTGCTGCAAAACTGTTCTGAAGAATGGTTTACCCACCAGATCCTGCGCACCATGCTGGAAGGGGCCAGCATCCACCTTTCCGAAGGAAGCCGCTATTTCAACCAGAACCTGCTGGATGGCAGCGGCCCGGGTGTGCGCCAGCGCCGCCTGAACGATGCCGGCATCAGCTGCCGGACCGTCCCCCCGCCGCCGGATGCTGAATCCCGGCCCATGCTGATTGGCCCCGATCTTGGCCGGGCTCCGCTGGTGTATTCCTTGTCCCCCACTCAGGATCATCTTTCCGGGATTCAACTGCGGACCGGTACCTATCAAACCGCCTTGCGCGGCGTGATCCGCTTTGAAATCCGGATGCCGGGTGATAAATCCTATGTGCTGCGCCAGGGAGAAATCCGGGCCGAACGCTTGTCGGATAATGCCTGGATAGCCATTACCTTTCCGCCGATTGCCAATTCAAGACACCAGTCCCTTGAACTTTACCTCACCGCGGAACTGCAGGGCGGAAGAATTGCCTTGTACGAAGCGACCGGCGCTGAAAGCCGCAAAATCATCTGGACCCTGCGTATCCAGCGCCGTTTGCGCCGCCATCTGCCGTTCCGGATTTCCCGGCCCGGACGGGTGGCTTTCCCCATCTATGCACACCCACTGTCCAAGGATCATTCAGCATGAAGTTCGCCGACTTCCTTTCCGACCGTCAAATTTTTGAAAACGGACATGACCGGCTGAAGCCGCAGGTCAGCGTGGTCATGCCAACTTATGCCCGCAATGCTGAAGGACTGCTGACCTCCTGCCTGGATTCAATCCTGGCGCAAACGTTTACCAATTTTGAGTTCATCATTATTGATGATGGGTCCAGCGATGGTTCTGAAGCTGTGATCAAGCAATATGCGACTGCCGATCCCCGGATTGTGTATGTGCGCCACCCGCAAAACTCGGGGCTGCCGGCAGTGCGCACCGATGAGGGGATCCTGCTCGCCCGGGCGCCGTACGTGGCTTTTATCTTTGATGATAATCTCTGGTATCCGGATGCGCTGGAAAGCATGGTGACGGCCCTGGAACACGCCGATGTTGAACTGGTTTACGGACACGTGTTGATGCCGCGGGCCAATGCGGATCCCGTCAGTTACGGGATTACTCCGCCGACGCTTGAGATTCTACAGAATGCCAACACCATTCCCAATGGTGTTGTTGCGGTTCGGCGGTCCTTCTTTGATAAAGTTGGTTTGTATGATCCCCACCTGGTGTTGCGCCGGATTTGTGATTGGGATCTGTGGCTGCGCGCGGCCAAGCTGAATATTCCCATGGGGTTTATTGATCGCGTTTTGGGGGTGGAACAGGGGATTGTTTCGCCCTCCTCTTTGGGCAATACCGTCAAGCTGGATTTCAAGGTCTCCCTGGCTTACATGTCGGATGATCGAACGCTTGCCGAGCGCTGCGCGGCGCTAACCCCGGCGGCCATTGCCGATTATGACCCGTTTGTGGTTGAAAAAATCATTCCCTACACGCGGAATTTATTTGAGTGGCAGCAGCTGGAAGAGGAGGTTTACACGCCATTCTTTGATAAACATCCATACTATGTTTATCAACCGCTGTTGAAACATAACCGCCTTTACGACCTGAAGCGGTCCCATTTTCGTGTGGATCCAGTGGCCCCCTTGTTCAGGCACCGTCAACGCATTGCGATTGTCTCCAACCGGGTGACCCGTTTTGTGTTGGATTGGTATGAAGCCCTGTCAGCCGATCTGGATAATATTGTCCTGTTGTTAAGCCAGCTTTCCTTTGGCCTGGTGGCACCCCAGGACATCGACCATGTCATTTTAATGGACATCTGCAATCCAGTCATGGTCACCCAATTGGAAGCCTACACCGCATTAAACGTCCCCATCACATTTGTCGCGGTGCACGGCCCGGAATCGCCGGCCCTTTCACCATCCAACCCCACCCGATATGTAGATGAAATTATTCCGGAGCTTTACTCGCGGATGATGGGCTGGCCGATTTACATTCCCAATCCCGGGGTGGGCTGGCCGGTTGAGGCACTGCCGGTGGTCCAATCCATCCTCAGCCAGGCCGACCAGGTGATTGTCTGCGGGGATTCCCAAGACTCTCCACTTGTGGAACTACAGTCGGCCCACACGCTGCCGTTCATCGCCAATCAATCTGTTGGTCTTTCCGACCCGACGGAACTGTCGGGTTATGTGGCTTACCTGGGCGACGCCCAGGCCCTGTCAGAATTGACCCAGGCTCATCTCCAAAAGACACTTGCCGGAACCTCCGCCACCATCTATCTGCATCCGGACACCATGCCGCCGCAAATGACACCAGCTGCAAAAATATCCTGGCAGGCGACTCTGGACAATCCGGCCATATTTGTCAGAAGACTCAAAAATGTCTGCCTGCTGCTGCCGGTTGAAATATGGCGGCGGCTCCCATCCTATCACCAAAAGCTTCTGCTGGAAGACCTGTTTCATAACAACTGCCGTCTGCAACTGCTGGGCCAAGAACCGCCGATCGATGATCCAGCTGCCGGGGCGATTAACCCTATTCCCGCTCCTGTCCTGGGACTGCCTGCGGGTGCCCGGCACCTGCAGCTGCGGAATCTGATCCTGGGGGTTCATCTGCGGCGCAAGATCGCGACACAGCGCCAGCAGCCCCATGCCCATGATGTCAAAACAATGGTCTTGATCAACAGCCAGGCTCTGGCGGGTTCGGAAGCTTATGGCCTGCTGGTTGGATACGCCCTGCACCAGATTGGATTTGACGTGCAAGTCAGCACCCATGCCTCCTACGATCCGTATCCCCAAGGGTTGGCAGATTTGGGAAACTGGTTGTCCGAGCACGGTCTGCCACCGCTGGTTAAAGCCGAGTACGGTAAGGTGGTGCGCACCCTCCAGACACCGGACCTGCCGGAAGCGGAACTCCAGGTCTATGCCGCAGAATTCGACCAGTGGCTTGAGGAACAAGATATCGGAATGTGCTTTTGCGCCGGGTTTATTTCCGAACCCACCATCAGCCGGAACAACCAGCGGCTGAATTACATGGCTCTTTTTGCCCCCTGGGATTATCCGTTGCACCGGATGGCGTATTTGCGCGGCCGGGTGGCGGGGCTGGTCTCGGATACCCAATGGGCGGCCAACCTTTGGGCGCGCTGGCTGCTGCCGCCGGTTGCCTGCGTCCCCTCACTGGTGGAAACCGGGCAGTTTGCCATCCTGAATCAGAATCTGCCCGCTCAGCCTGTTTGCATCGCGGTCACTGGCACCCTACAGCCCCGAAAAAGGCAGAAGGAAGCCGCTCTGGCGGTCCTGGCCCTGCTTTCTGAGGGCTTCAATATTCACCTCAACCTTTATGGCTATCTCATGAGCGGTTTTGCATCCTATATTGATGAAATCAAGCAGCTGGTGGAGACCACCGACTTGAAGGGGCATGTCACTTTCCATGGTTTTGTAGAGGATGTGCAACAAATCGCCCGCGAAAACCATATCATTTTAAGTACATCAGCTGATGAAAGCCTGCCGCAGAGCATCATCTTTAACCAGGCAGCCGGGCTGCTGGCTGTGGCCTGTCCGGCGGGGGGTGTCGAGGAAATGGTGGAGAATGACGTGACCGGTTACCTCACCCGTGACTTTTCACAGGACAGTATCATTGACAGCCTCCGACAGGCTTTGGAATCTCGTGAACAGTGGCCGGCAGTGATTCAACGAGCGCGCACCCGAATTATGGAGCGCTGCGCAGCCCCGGTATTTACCCAAAGATTGCTGCAGGTCATGCTGGCCGGGGCCCAAATTCAGTTCTCTGAAGGGGCAAAACTTTTTCCGGTTGCAGAGACAGTGGATACCGGCGGACACGCAAAATTGCCGGGGAGGCAGCTACCGCATGCCACCGGACTGGATGTCAGTAATCTGGAGATTGGGCCCGATTTAGCGCCACAACCCTTACGGTATCGGGTGTTTCTGGAGGATGGATCATTGTGGGGTCTCCAGTTCCGGGTTGGCACTTATTTGACACAACCCCAGGGTGTCCTGAAGATCGAGTTTACCTTGCCGGACCGCACCCGGCAGCAAATTGAATTGCCGTTGGAACATATTTCTGACAACACTTGGGTCAAAATTCCGATGTCACCGGCCAAAATTCCGACAGGCGGTTGGACCTGGGTGCGAATCAGCGCCCAACTAACTGCAGGGAGGCTGGCAATTTATGAAACCCTGCCGCTCAGATTGCGCCAATTTCACCGGCTATTTGCTGCGGCTGGTCGCCGGGTGCCCAATTGGGTGGGGCTGCCGCGCCTGAATCCCGCCGTCTATCCACTGCAGAAGAAGCATTAACCAGAGGCAACCCTGATATGGTTATGACAGAATCCCCAAACCGGCCACATCCTCCGCATGTCCTTGCCGTGTTGTCCACCTACAGCACTTCAGCCGAAATATTCATTTTGCGCCCCTTTGGCGCGCTACATCAGGCCCAGAAAGTGGTTTTTGAGGTCACACTTGAAAATCAACTAACGCGCTCTAAATTATTGTGGGCAGATATCGTCATCTTGTGCCGAAATAATCTGCGTGAGGCCAGACGGTGGCACGAGGAAATGCTGGCTTTGAGCAAGCCTTACATTTATATCCTCGATGACAATTTTTGGGCTCTGCCCGATCATCTGGCGGATGCCGCCTATTACAAAACCGGCGGCAAGCTCCAACAAATGGAGGAATACGTCCGGTTTGCCAATCTGGTCAAGGTTTTCAGCCCGGAACTGGCCCGCCGGGTTCGCCGGTATACTGCGCGCGTTGTTTGTGATACCGCCGCGCTGGATTTCTCGCTCCTGCCCCGGGTTCTGCCCCCCCGCGCGGGAGACATCATTCAAATCGCTTACGTGACAGCGCGCGGCGCCCGGGACGAATTGGTGGCCCTGTTTGAACAGGATTTGCTGGCAATCTTGGCAGAATTTCCGCAAAAGGTGCAGGCGGTGTTTTTTACTGAACGGCCACCCGCATTCCAGGAGGTGCCGAATGTGCAGGTTGTTGCTGTCGACTGGCAGTATGACCGTTTTATCCGTTCCCTGGCCCAGGCCCGCTACGACATCGGGCTGGCCCCGCTGTTGAATACGGAATTTTATCTATCCAAAACCAATACGAAGACGCGCGATTACGGCGCCTGCCGCATTGCCGGCATTTACTCCAATTTGGAACCCTATTTTGATATTGTCCCTGGCGTCACAGGTCTACGGGTGGATCAGAAACCCGGCGCCTGGTATGACGCCATGCGGACGTTGATCCTGGACGATAGGCTGCGACAAGCGATTCAGGAGCAGGCCTATCAATACGTCTACCAAACCTACCGGTTGGAAATTGCCGAGCAGCAGTGGCTGGATGAGATCTCGCAGCTGGTCCCGCCAGAGCATCCGGGACGGGTCTATCCGGCAGCGCGCGCCGAAGATGGCCCGACGGTCCAATTGTCGATTGGTTCACCCCAGGCCCCCAGCCCGGATTTTGTCAATGCTGACAACCATTTTCGAGCGGGAGTTCAACTGGTCATGGATTGGAACCAACCTTTTCCTCTGGCTGCTGATGGTGTGGAGGTTTGTTTTCTGGACCATGTTCTGGAGAAATCCAGGGACCCTCAGGCCGTTATTGCCGAAGCAAACCGGGTGGTCCACCATGGAGCCCAAATCTCTGTTTTTTCAACTTATGCGCCGGTACCCGCTAGTGTCCGGGCAAGGGCTCTGAACGATGAAGAAACTGCCGGCGGGGTAGGGACGGATGGGGGATCGGTCGGTGAGGACCCGATTAGTGGTATAGGTGTAAATGAACAGACTGCGCGGGACTGGACCAACGCGCCACTGGCCGCCGTCTATCCGGATGAGTACGATCCCAGCGCGCTCGAACAGCCATCTCCTTGGGGCCGGGGGCGGTGTCCGGAGCTGGATATTCGGTGTGCCGGTATGAAATTCATCTATATTCCCGCTATTGCCGGGAGGATGAATTATGAAAAACGTCAGGCGAGCCGGGAACATCCGGAAGTATGCTCGGATATATTGCTGCAGCTCAGCGCGATAAAAGGCCCCGCCCCGGAAATTCAACCGGTGTGGGAGGATCGGACAATATTCGAGCCGGACGCGATTGGACGATACCGGCTGCAAGAATTGTGCGCCATTTACCAACAGGAAAGCGCCCAACGGGAGCGCATCATCCGGGACATGGAAACGCGCATCCAGGAGCAGAATCAGAACATCAATCGCTTGAAAGCCGATATTCATCAGATGCAGAAGGCGGCTGCGGCACAAGGTGAACAACTGGCGGATGTGCAGCAAAAACTGGCGGTGACGCAATGGCATGCCAATCGGGCGGCCGCTGAACTCGATCAGTACCGCAGCCGGAAGATCATCAAGGTCATTGAGCGATTATTTGATCGTTCCAATCTGTATGCCGTGCTTGAAAAAGCCTATCATCCGATGTTGGACGATTCGTTGATGTTTAATCAAAATTTATCCGGTTATCACCTCCAGGTGAGCGCTAATTTGCAGCCGGTGCCTTGCCGGGAGTACACCCTGAACTGGGTGGTGCCGCGCCGGGTGACCAGCGTTGTGATCGCTCCGGTGATTGATGCCCCGCTGACCCAGGGGGGCATTGGCGTGGAACTGGTGGCTGGTGGGCGCATCATCGGCCAGCAAATTCGTCCGGCGGATTCAATTATTGAACGTGAGCCCTTTAAAATCACCTTTGATCCGGCCGTGGATATTCCCGCCGGGGCATTGATGGTCCGGGTGTTTGTGCGGGACCTGAATGCACCCTTGCGGATCATGGAGTGGCGCCGTTACCAGAGGATGGGTCTCAAACTCCAACGCAAAGTCTTTTGCGGCTTTGACTTTGAGGAATGAACGCCCTGGGATGAACACGCCCCCTGCCCGCCCAAGCTCTCCCTCTCGCCCGCGCATCACCGCCATCCTGCCCGGTTTGATTGTCTCCACGCTGCTGGATGTCATCAAACCAATGCTGGTGCTGGATCGGAACAAGCAGGTGCGCTTTTGCGCGGCATTGGAGTCGTTTATCCCGGCGCATCGCCTCAAGGGAACCGATCTGGCAATATTCTGCCGCAACACCGAACCGCGCTATGCCGCGCTGTTGCAGTACCTGCGGCAAAATCGGATCCCCTACATCTATGACCTGGATGACAACCTGTTTGAGATTCCCCTGTCCAATGAATTGGGAAATTACCACCGCTACCCGCACCGCTTGGGAATGCTGGAAACCTATCTGCGCCAGGCGGCACTGGTCCGGGTCTATTCGCCGGGGGTTTACGAACGCGTGGCCGAGCTGGGCGCACGGGTGGAATTGGTGAAGGCGCCTTTGGATTGGGCTCTGATTCAGCCCCGGCAGCCGCATCGGAAAATCCGCATTGTTTATGTCACCAGCCGCCGGCGGGACACCCTGGCTGATATTTTTGCCCCCGCCTTGCGCCAGGTGCTGCAGCGATACCCGGACAGCGTCGAAGTCACCTTTTGTGGCGCGCTGCCGGAAGGCTTTGCCGGTCAGGCCAACATCCATCATATGCCGTTTGAACCCAACTATGATGCCTTCATGCGGAAGTTTTCCGCGCACAGCTTTGATATTGGTCTGGCCCCCATGGTGGATGACGCTTTTCATCGTTCCAAAACCAACAACAAATTCCGCGAATATGGGGCCTGCGGGATTGCCGGAATTTATTCCTCAAGCTCTGTCTATGCGGAAGTCAGCGCTGGGGAGCTGGGACTGGTGGTTGCCAATACATCAGATCAGTGGGCTGCTGCCCTGACGCGGCTGATTGAGGACGCGGCACTGCGTCAACAGATCGCTGCCCAGGCTGAAGACTATATCCGCCGAAACTATTCCCAGGAGGAGTTTTGTGCCACCTGGGAACGCCAGATCGCTCAATGCCTGGCTGAGGTCCCGGCGGCCTGGCCGGATACTCCGGCTGGGATGCCGCCGGCAGACGATCCGGCCATTCCGGCGGATCCCAACCAGCAAACGCGCTGGGAAAAATTGCGCGCCATGACCCCCGCTGACATCATCCAAAAAGCCGCTCTGGTGATTGGCAGCGCAATATGGCTGCTGAAGATCAATATCTTGAAAAAAATATGATCCAGACTCCTCTTGAAATGCTGATTCTCAGCGGTGTCAAGGGGGACACCCGACGCTACCGTACTTTTCACCTGCATCAACAGTTGACCTATGCTGGCGTGGCCGCCCAGGTCGCCCACATCACCACGCCCGGCATTGCCACCCGGGCAGCCGCAGCGGACCTGCTGGTGCTGCATCGGGTTCCGGCGGATCGATACGTCGAAAAGCTTATTCGACTGGTGCATGCTCACGACGGTATGGTGCTGTATGATACCGATGACCTGATCTTTGATCCATCCGCCTTCCAGTGGATCCACAGCCCCGATTTTCAAGATCCCATCCGGGTTCGCGTTTATCAAGAGGAGATGTGCCGCCAGCGCCAGACCCTGGATAGATGTGATGGGGTGCTGGTCTCCACCGATTATCTGGCTGGACTGGTGCGTCAGCTGGGCAAGCCGGTCTGGGTGCACCGCAATGCGGCCAATTTTGAAATGCTGGCAAATTCCCGCGCCGCATCCCGCCGCCCGGCCGATGACCGGGTCGTGATCGGTTATGCCAGTGGCACTCCCACCCATAACCGTGACTTCGCCCTCGTTGCCCCGGCGCTGGAGACCATTCTCGAGGAGTATTCTCAAACCGAATTATGGCTGATTGGCTACCTGGATCCACCCGCCAGGCTGGCGCGCTTTGGTGCTCGGGTGCGCACGGTGCCGCCGGTCAATTGGCGCGATCTCCCGGCTTTGCTGGCCCAATTGGATATCAACCTGGCACCCTTGGTGCCGGACAACCCCTTCTCCCAATCAAAAAGCGAAATCAAATTTATGGAAGCCGCTCTGGTGGGTGTGCCCACCCTGGCCAGCGCTACGGATGCCTTTCAATTCGCGATTTCTCCGGGGCGGAACGGACTGCTGGTCCAGCACGATGCCGATTGGTTCGCTGGTTTGCAAGCCCTGATGGATCCCGATTTCCGCCAGGTCTTGGGCGGGCGGGCGCGTACTGATGTGCTGGCGCGCTATACCCCGCCTGAACGCGCCCGGAACGCCATTGATACCCTGAACGCGGTGGGCATACACCACCATCATCCGCTGAAACTGGTCTTTAACCCCGATCCGTCTGCCGATCCGGCCCGGTTGGCCTGGCCCCTGGAGATGGAGGCTTATCCTTCCCTGCGGCAAATGGGGCTTTACTCCCTGCGCCGCCGGGGACCCGGAACATTGCTCAAACAAATCTGGATTTACCTGCGCCGCCTGCTGGCGGGCTGGATTCCATACGGCGGAAGAAGTCACGGTCAGGGTGACAGGCGCGATCGGCGGGAAAATGATGGGAGCATCATCCAATGATGGATGTCAGCATTGTCGTTGTTTCATTCAATACCCGTGTCCTGCTGCAAGACTGCCTGCGGTCACTGTTTGAGACACCCACCCGGGCCACCTTTGAGGTGATTGTTGTGGACAATGCATCCAGCGACGGATCGCCCGAAATGGTTGCCAGCCAGTTTCCACAGGTTGCGCTCATCCAGCTCGATTCAAATCAGGGCTACACGCTTCCGATGAATCTGGGGCTGCGCCGCGGCGGCGGGCGGTATTTGATGCAGCTGAACCCGGACACCCTGGTTCAACCCGGTTGGCTGGATGAACTGCTGGCATTCATGGAGGCCCGGCCTGGGGTGGGCATTTGTACCCCCAAAGTGATGAACCGGGATGGCTCGCTGCAGCGTCAGTGCCGCCGCAGTGCCGCCCGGCCTTGGGATGTCTTCACCTATTTCTCGGGCCTCTGGAAGCTTTTCCCGGACAAGCGCTGCTGTGGCGGGTACCTGATGACTTACATGGATGCTGAAACCACCCACCCGGCTGAGGCGGTTTCGGGATCCTGCATGCTGATCCGCCGGGCCGTGGTGGATCAGGTGGGCTACCTTGATGAGCAGTTTTTTGCCTATCAGGAGGACACCGAATTTTGTTTCCGGGCCCGCCAGGCGGGCTGGCAGATTTACTACGTGCCTGCGGCCCGCATCATTCATTATGGCGGCCAAGGCGGTTCGCGTGTGCAGCCCTATCGCGCCATCCTGCAGTGGCACCGCTCCTATTATCTTTACTATAAAAAACATCTGGCCAAGGACTACTTCTTTTTGGTCAACTGGCTG
>Ga0116144_10005023_pt1 | contig 12205 bp, 7 predicted proteins | sample AD_UKC035_MetaG_FD_89746 | JGI IMG/M metagenome (GOLD analysis project Ga0116144, IMG submission 89746) | Active sludge microbial communities of municipal wastewater-treating anaerobic digesters from USA - AD_UKC035_MetaG | ecosystem: Engineered > Bioreactor > Anaerobic > Digestate | place: USA... | reverse complement strand
TGGCACTTTCGGCCATCCGGGCCAGCCGCCGGTTCCGCATCCCGGTCGTCTTTGATGTGCATGAGAACTATCCGGAGGCGATGCGCATCTGGGGCCACAAGGGGATGTTTTGGTTCATTCTGCGCAATCCCTGGCTCTCGGAGAAGCTGGAGCATTATTGCCTGCGCGCCGCTGATGCGGTGATCACCGTCTCGGAGGAGCACCGCGAGCTTTTTCTGCGGCAGGGTTTGCCCCCGGCGAAGCTCCACTTTGTCGGCAACACCGTGGACTATGAATCCTATCTGGAGATGACGATCGATCCGGAGATCGTCGCGCGCTATCAGCCCTGGTACGTTCTGGAGTATCTAGGAAAATTCGGCCCGGAGCGGGATCTCGAAACCGCCATCCGCGGCCTGCGCTTACTTCGCGCGGAGATTCCCAATATCCGCCTGCTGCTGGTAGGGGACGGACCGAACGTCGCGGAGCTGCAGCGCTGCGCGCGGGAGGAGGGGGTGGAGGATCTGGTCGAGATCACGGGCTGGGTTCCTTTCGATCAGACGGCCTCCTATATTCAGGCCTGCGGGATCTGTATCGTTCCCCAGCCATCCAACCCGTTCATCGACAACACTATACCGCACAAGATTTTCCAGTACATGGCGCTGGAAAAGCCGGTGATCTGTTCGGATGCCCGGGCCCTGGTTAGCATCGTCACGGAGAGCCGCTGCGGTGAGGTTTTTGCCTCCCGCTCCGCAGAGGATTTCGCCCGGGCGGTACTGAAGGTTTTCAGTTCCGATTTTCCCTATGGCGCCAATGGCCGTCTGGCGGTTGAACAAAAATATAACTGGAAACGTTCGTCGCAGACCCTGATCGCTCTCTATGACGGACTATTAAAGCAAGGACCGACGTTTGCCGGCTGAAGAGCAAAATAATACCCTGCCCCTCGTTTCGTTCGTCATTCCGATGCTCAACGAAGCCGCTGCCATCACCCGGTGCATCTCCTCCATCCTGGAACAGAGCTATCCTGCCGGCCGGATCGAGATCGTGGTTGTGGATGGGCTCTCCACCGATGGATCGCGCGCGGAGGTCGAGGCGCTGGCCCGCAAACATCCGAATATCCGGCTCTTTGACAATCCGGAAAAACGCACCCCGCGCAGCCTCAATATCGGAATTCAGAACAGCAGGGGTGAAGTGGTGATTATCCTGGGTGCCCATACCCGCATCGACAACGAATTTGTCGCTCTGAACATCCGCTATATGCGCGAGATGGGAGTCAAATGCACCGGCGGCACCCAGATTAACACCGGCGATACCTACTGGCAGCGGGCAATCGGCCTGGGCATGGGTTCGCGCTTCGGGATCCCGAGCGCACCCTACCGCTACGACAAGCGCAAACGCTTTGTCGATACCGTGGTCTATGCCGCCTACGCCCGCGAGCTCTTCGACGAGGTGGGTTATTTCGACGAGGAGCTGCACATCTCCGAAGACGCGGAACTGAACTGGCGGATCCGCAAGGCGGGCTACCGGATCTTTTTCACCCCCGAGATTATCTCCTATTACTATCCGCGCGCCACTCTAGGCCGCCTGGCCCGGCAGTTTTTCAATTACGGCATCCTGCGGGTCAACGTGATCAAAAAACACCACGATGCCGTCAAGCCCGTCCATCTGGTGCCGCCCTTATTCGTCCTCGCCACGCTGCTGCTTGCAGCGGCTGCGCTGCGCTGGCCTGCAGCCGGCCGAGCCCTTTTCGCCATCTGGGCCGCTTATGGCCTCTTCCTGGCGGTGGCAGCGGTCAGCACCTGCCGGGAAGAGAAGAGCTGGAGCTGTTTGCCGGCCCTGCCGGCGGTCTTTCTCACCATGCAGATCGCCTGGGGTCTGGGTTTTCTGGCTGGGTTGTTCAAGACCTATAAATAAGCATGCTGAGCCCCAAGGAGCGATAGATGTCCCGTACGCTCGAAAAAATTCTCCTCCTGCTGGTTGACTTTATCATGATCAACCTCGCCTTCTGGGGACTGCTGCGCCTGCGCAGCTCGTTCAACCTTTTCGTCGAGCAGGGGGCCTTGCTGCAGGTGCAGATCTTCTTCATGGTCTATCTCTACTGGCTGGTTCTTTTTATCTTTTTGGGACTTTATCAGTCCTGGTACACCAAGTCCCGTTTCGATGAACTGATCTCGGTGCTCAAGACGGTTTTATTTGGCACTTTCATCATCTTTGTGGCCACCTTCGAGCCCGAGCGCGACCTGGCCAATCCGCCCACCTTCGGCCGCCTGATGATCATCACCTATTCGGCCCTGATGCTGCTCTGCGTCGGCGGCGGACGGCTCATTCTGCATACGATCGAGCGCAGCCTCATGCGCTCGGGGGTCGGCCAGCGCAACACCCTGATCATCGGCTACAACCCCCAGGCGCAAAAGCTGGCCGACAAGATCCGGCAGTTCCCGGCGCTGGGTTATCGCGTCATCGGCTTTCTCAGCATCAAGGGCGAGGAGGACGGTCTCAAGCATGGTCACCTGCATGTCTGGGGTGGTCTCAACAAGCTGCGGTCCGTGGTGCAGCGGCGCAAGGTGGAGGAGGTGATTCTCTCCCTTGGCAATCTGCCGCAGAAGAGGATCATGCATATCATCGGCCTGCTGGAACAGCTGCCGGTGAGCATCAAGATCGAGCCGGACCTTTACGGCCTGGTCATGGGTCAGGCGCGGACCCAGCAGATCTACGGTTTTCCCCTCATCGAGATCAATCCGCAGATCATGCAGCCCTGGGAGAAGACGGTGAAGCGGCTGATGGATGTCCTTTTTTCACTCTTTTTTTTGATCCTGACCCTGCCCGTTTTCATCCTCGTCGCCCTCTTTATCAAGCTCGAAACCCCCGGCCCGGTCTTTTTCAAGCAGAAGCGGGTCGGCAAGAACGGCGAAGCCTATACCATCTACAAATTCCGCACCATGATCCAGCATGCGGAAAAGTATACGGGCCCGGTCTGGGCGGGCAAGCGCGATCCGCGCATCACCCGCGTCGGGCGCTTTTTACGCAAGACGCGCATCGACGAGTTCCCCCAGTTCATCAATGTCCTCGCCGGCGAGATGAGCCTGGTCGGCCCCCGGCCCGAGCGGGCCTATTTCGTCGAAAAGTTAAAGCGCGAATATCCCTATTACCTGCGCCGTCTGAAGGTCAAGCCGGGGATCACCGGCTGGGCCCAGGTGAAGGGCGAATACGATACCAGCATCGAGGAGGCCAAAGAGAAGCTGGCCTATGACCTCTATTATATCGAGAACATGTCCCTGCGCATGGATCTGCGCATCCTGCTCTATACCATCGCTGTGATGCTGCGCTTCAAGGGACAGTGATTGCCGCGCAGGAGGAGACCGGCCGCGCCTCTGCGCAAAAACCTTTTCATCGGGTACACTAAACGAGGTAGGAGTTATGCTTGATCTGAGATTTATCCGTGAGAATCCTGAAATCGTCCGCAAGGCCATTCAGGACAAGGGGGACAAAGCCGATCTGGAGCGCCTGCTCGCCCTGGATGTGACGCGGCGGGAGATCATCGGCGCCGTCGAAACCGCGCGGGCGGAGCAGAACCGGGTGACCCTGCAGATCGCGGAGATGAAAAAAGCGAAAGCGGATGCCACAGCGGTGATCGCCGGAATGCGGACCCTGAGCGACCAGATCAGGAGCCTGGATGAGAAACTGAAGGGCGTCGAGGAGGAGATCTATCAGATCCAGATCCGCATCCCCAACATTCCCCATGAGAGCGTCCCGGTCGGCGATCCCAGCCATAACCAGGTGGTGCGCCAGTGGGGTGAAATCCCCGTAAAGAGCTTCAAACCCGCTCCGCATTACGACATCGCTGAAAAGCTTGGACTGGTCGATTTCGGCCGCGCCGCGCGCATGAGCGGCGCCTCGTTCGTCAGCTATCGCGGCCTCGGGGCCCGGCTCGAACGCGCCCTGATCAACTTTATGATCGATCTGCATGTCTCCAGACACGGCTATACCGAGGTCTCGCCGCCTTTCGTCACCAAGCGCGATGCCATGTTTGGCACCGGCCAGCTGCCCAAGCTGGAAGAGGACATGTATTACATCCCCGGCGATGACCTTTTCCTGATCCCGACCGCCGAGGTGCCGGTGACCAACCTGCACCGCGAGGAGATCCTCGAGGGCGAGGATCTGCCCCTGCTCTACACCGCCTACACCCCCTGTTTCCGGCGCGAGGCCGGCACCTACGGCAAGGAGACCCGCGGCATGGTGCGCATCCACCAGTTCGACAAGGTGGAGATGGTCAAATTCGTCAAGCCCGAAGGCTCCTACGATGAGCTGGAAAAGCTGCTCGCCAATGCCGAGGAGGTGCTGCAGCTGCTCAAGCTCCCCTATCGCATCCTCTCCCTGGCGACGGGCGATCTGAGTTTCGCCGCGGCCAAGTGCTACGACATCGAGGTCTGGGCCGAAGGGATGGAAAAGTGGCTCGAGGTATCGAGCTGCAGCAACTTTGCCGATTTTCAGGCCCGCCGCGCCAACATCCGCTTTCGCCCCTTCAAGGGGGCCAAGCCCGAATATGTGCACACCCTCAACGGGTCGGGACTGGCGCTGCCGCGGACAGTGATCGCCATCATGGAGAACTATCAGACGGAGGAAGGTACCATCATCGTGCCCGAGGTGCTCCGTCCCTTCATGGGGGTGGAAGTCATCCGCTGAGAATCATCCAAACGAAAAAGCCGCTTCTTCGCATGAGGAAGCGGCTTTTTTATTTGGTGTACCCGGCAGGGGAGCGGGCATCAGGGACCGGGCTCCGTCAGCGGGGCGGCGGTGCTGTCGGCCGGCTGGCCGCCGGATCTCTCCAGGGTGGCGCGCAGCCGCTCCAGAATTGCGCTGATCCGCTCGCGTTCGGCGCGGATGCGCACCAGGTTCGCTTCCGTCTCTTCCGCTTTTTTGCGTTCGCCCGCCATTCGTTTGGTGAGTTCCTGTTCAAGCTCCTGCCGGGAATATTCATCTGCGGCCGCAGCGCTCTCGGGCCGGCTGAGCCGGGGGAAGGGGATCAGGGGCACGGTCAGGCCGAGGTTGATCCGCCACCCCGGGAGGTTGGGCAGTGTTTTCCAGGGCAGGGCATCGGCCCGGGCGTGCCAGTAGCGGGTTTGATCAGCATCCCCGGAGAGCCGGAGATCGGTGGTGAAGTGAAACTGGATGGTGGAGGGGAGGGTGTAGCTGATTCCCGGCGAAAAATAGACAAAGCTCTCCCGCGTATAGGCCGTGGCCGCCGGCTTGCGCAGAAAGGCGCGGCCGTAGAGTTCTGCCTGCAGATCGACGGCGCCCAGGCTCCTGCTCACCGAGCAGCCGAAGGTGAGCTCGGAGCTGTTGTGCGCCGCGGAGAGCGTGTCATCCGGGGCGGTCGTGAGCACCAGATCATGGTCGTTGTGGAAGAAAAAGCCGAGATTGGCATTCAGGAGAAGGCCGGCGCCGGGGTCATCGGGATCTCCGAGCCGGGAGGCGAGGAAGGTCAGCCCCCAGCCGACGCGGCCGGCGGAGAAGGGCTCGAGCGGCAGGTTGTGGTATTCGGCGATGGGCAGGCGCACCTCGATCATGCCCCCGTAGCGCAGCGGTGAGGCGGGATCGCCGAAATTGGCCACCCGGGCGCGCAGGAAGAGATCATCGGGGAGATTGTAGCCCGTTCCCGGCTTGTGGTTGTCCTGGTAGACGATCTGATGCAGGGAGAAATCGACATGGTCATTGAGGCCGTAAAAGAGGCCGAGCCCGCCCTGGATGTCCCAGTAGGTCTCTCCGGTGAGCAGATCGGGGGCCAGCTCGAGGATCTGGTCCTGAAAGAAGAAGCGCATCGGAATCTGGGCATAGAGATGGCCGCGGCTGATCGGGAAGGCCGGCCGTACCTGCTGGAGGCCGGTGCGGGTGACCTCGCCGGCCTGGAGGGAGAACTGAAGAGCGAGAAACAGGAACAAGGTTGAGAGCTTTTTCATTGGGATGCCTGAAAGGTGGATGGCGATTAAAGTCTAATGTATCAAACTGCAGCGCCGGAAGCAATATCTTTTTGCCGCTTCCTTGACGCAGAGCACGTCCCGGGTTCAACCCCGGTAATAGTCGACGTCGATCTTGTAGCGGTTGATCTTGTAGGTGATGATGCGCTCGGTGATGCCGAGCATGCGCGCGGCGCGGGCGCGGACACCGCGGCAGGATTTGAGGGCGTCCTGGATGAGCTCTTTTTCATAGGTGGCGACCGCCTCGGGCAGGGACCAGCGGGGCAGGGTGCCGCTGCTTTCGGCGGTCTGCAGGGTCGGCGGAAGATGGTAGCTGTGGATGACCTGGTCCTCGCAGACCAGCACGGCGCGTTCGATGCAGTTTTCCAGTTCGCGCACGTTGCCCGGCCAGTGGTAGCGCATGAGCATGTCGATGGCCGGCGTGGAGATGCGCTGGATCGACTTGCCGTTCTGGCGCCCGTATTTGATCATGAAATGGTCGGCGAGGAGGAGGATGTCGCCCTTGCGCTCCCGCAGGGGAGGGAGAAAGATCGTAAAGACGTTGAGACGGTAATAGAGATCCTCGCGGAAGGCCCCGCGCGCCATCAGCTCCTCGATATTGGCGTTGGTGGCGGCGATGATGCGCACATCCACCTTGATGGTCTCGAGCCCGCCGACGCGCTCGAATTCGTGCTCCTGGAGCACGCGCAGGAGCTTGACCTGGGTCATGGGCGAGAGATCGCCGATCTCATCGAGAAAGATGGTGCCGCCGTCGGCGAGCTCGAAGCGTCCTTTTTTGCGTGCGACCGCTCCGGTAAAGGCCCCCTTTTCGTAACCGAAGAATTCCGATTCGATGAGATTTTCCGGGATGGCGGCGCAGTTGACGCGGATGAAGGCCTCCTCGCTGCGGGGTGAATTATAGTGGATGGCCTGGGCGACCAGCTCCTTGCCGGTCCCCGATTCGCCGCGCAGCAGCACGGTGGTGGGGGCGGGGGCGACCTGGGCCACTTTTTCATAGAGTTCACGCATCTCCCGGCTGTTGCCGATGATGTTCTGCAGGCGGTTTTCCTGGCGGAGCTGCTGTTTGAGGATGACATTTTCGGTGAGCAGTTTCTGCTGTTCGGCCTCCATGAGCTGGCGGAGGTTGAGCCGCTGCGCCAGGGCTGAAGCGACCAGGGTGAGAAAGTTGAGGGTGTTGTCATAGTCCCGCCGGGGCAGATAGGGCAGGTTGATAAAGAGGACGCCAAGCGTGCGGTAGTCGAGGGTGATGGGCACGCCGAGGAAGCTCTGTTCGGGGCGGAGGGCGCTCTCCCAGCTGCCGAGGCGGTTGAGGAAGAGAGGTTCCCTGCTGACTCGGGGGATGACGACCGGCTTGCCGGTCCCGGCGATGCGGCCGCAGAGCCCCTCTTTATAGCCGTAGATCCCGCTGCCCTCGCGCGGGGGCAGGCCGATCGCTGCGGCGAGGTTGAGGGCTTGGCTGCTGGCGTCGCAGAGGAGGATGGCGCCGGAGAGGATCGGGAAGGAGTTTTTGAGGATCTGCAGGGTGACGGAGAGGGACTCCTGCATGTTCAGGTTCCGGCTCATACCCTGATTGATCTCGACCAGGATGGCGAGCTGCTGAGCGGCCACCTTGCCGCGGCCGGGGAGAGAGGAAGGTTCCATTGCGCGTTCCTTAAAGCTGCAAAATTGTTATAAAAATAAATATGGCTACAAATATGTAACCTGACTGGCTGTATTGAACGAGGCGCCGGAGCGTATGCGGGAATGGAAGGGCGCTCTGCGCAGTTCTGACCCGCTTTACATGCCACATGAACGACAAAAATGGCGCCTCAAAGAGAAATCCTACAATAATGTAAGAATATTGCCGGACAAATGCCACGCTTATTTTTGCCCGCCGTCACACTATAATTTGGCTATTTAAAATCAATAACTTGCGAGCTAAAGTCAAAGCCAATCCTTGTCCCTTTTTTCCTTTTCTGGCACCGCTTTTGCAAATGGGCGCGGAATAGAGCACACAACGCACGGGGAGGGCGGAGCTGAGCTTGCCCGCTGCTCTGCTCAAGGTCGCCGCAGCGGGCCGCGCTGCCATCATCCACTTTCGAACGAAGGAGCCTCACCATGGCTGGTTATTCCATCTCATCCACCCGTAAACAGGTCGTTGTCCAGGTCGGGAGCAATCACAAGATCGACTATCTCCCCGCCGGGCACGCCGCCCAATATTACGGCATCAACAGTTTCAACGATCAGGTGATGCGCGAAAAGCTGCCCACAGAGGTCTATAAAAAGCTGCGCGCCACCATCCGCAAGGGGGAAAAGCTCGACATGTCGATCGCCGATGCGGTCGCCCATGCGATGAAAGAGTGGGCGTTGAGCAAGGGAGTAACCCATTTCACCCACTGGTTCCAGCCCCAGACCGGAACGACGGCGGAGAAGCATGCCGCTTTTATCGAGATCGAGGAGGATGGCAGCATCATCGAGCGCTTCCGCGGCGAGCAGCTCGTCCAGGGCGAACCGGACGCCTCTTCCTTCCCCAGCGGCGGCATGCGTTCGACTTTTGAAGCGCGCGGCTACACCATGTGGGACCCCTCGAGTCCGGCCTTCATCATGGAAGGGCCCCGCGGCGGGATCCTCTGCATTCCATCGGTCTTCATCAGCTATACCGGCGAGGCCCTCGACAAAAAGACGCCGCTGCTGCGGTCGATGGAGGCCATCAACCGCTCCGCGCAGAAGATTCTCGCTCTCTTTGGGGTCGTGAGCGCCGGCAGGGTGGTCACCTCCATCGGCACGGAGCAGGAGTATTTTCTCGTCGACAAGGCTTTCTACAATTTGCGTCCTGACCTGCGCATCACCGGCCGCACCCTCATCGGCGCGCGGCCGCCCAAGGGGCAGCAGCTTGAGGACCACTATTTCGGCTCCATCAAGGAGCGGGTGCTGGCCTTCATGCAGGACGCCGAGGCCGAACTCTACAAGGTGGGGGTCCCGGCCAAGACGCGCCACAACGAGGTGGCGCCGCACCAGTTCGAGATCGTGCCGATCTACGCCGAGGCCAATGTCGGGGCGGACCGCAACCATCTCATCATGGAGATCCTCAAGCGCGTCGCCAACCGCCATGATCTCGCCCTGCTCCTGCATGAAAAGCCCTTCGCCGGTATCAACGGCAGCGGCAAACACAACAACTGGTCGATAAGCGATGGTGAGGGCAGCAATCTGCTCGAGCCCGGCAGGACCCCGGAGGAGAATCTGCAGTTTCTGGTTTTCCTGGTCGCGGTTCTGCGCGCAGTCTATTACTACGGCGATCTGCTTCGCGCCTCGATCGCCTCGGCGGGCAACGATCACCGCCTTGGCGCCAATGAAGCCCCGCCGGCGATCATGTCGGTCTTTCTCGGCGATCAGCTCACCGCCATCCTCGATGCCATCAAGGCCGGCAATGCGGCCAAGGCGACCAATGAGAGCATCATCGATCTCGGCATCGGCCAGCTGCCCAAGGTGCTGCGTGACTATACCGACCGCAACCGCACCTCGCCCTTTGCCTTCACCGGCAACAAATTCGAGTTCCGCGCGATCGGCTCCTCCGCCTCGGTTTCACTCGCCAATACCGTGCTCAGCGCGGCCGTCGCTGACTCGCTGGACATTCTGTGCAGCGAGATCGAAAAAGAGAGCGGCAAGGGGGTTGATCTCAAGGTCGCGGTGCTGACCGTTCTGCGCAAGCACATCAAGGAGACCGAGCCGATCCGGTTCAACGGCAACAATTACAGCGAGGAGTGGGAGCAGGAAGCGGCGCGGCGCAATCTCCCCAATATCAGAAACTCGGCCTATGCCCTCGACGCTCTGGTGGCTTCGAAGAACATCGAAATGCTTGTGCGGCAGCGCACCTTCACCCGGCACGAGCTCGAGGCCCGCTATCATACCAAACTGGAGCAGTACATCAAGGCCGTCCAGATCGAGGCCGAAACCCTGATTCACATGGTGGAGACTCTGGTCATCCCCGGAGCTGTCGGCTACCAGCGGCGCCTGGTCGATACAGTGCGGGGGCTGAAAGCGCTGGAGGAGGAACTGGCCGGTCTCTCCTTCGCCAGCGAGGTCGAACTGCTCAAGCGTGTCACCGAGTTGATCGAGCTGTGCGGGCAGAAGATCAAGAGCCTGAAGGCCGCGATGAACAGGGCGGAGGCGATGGAGGATTATTCCAAATGCGCCCGGTTTGTGGCCGACCACATCCGGCCGCTGATGGAGGAGCTGCGCAAGCCGGTCGATGAGCTGGAGGTGACGATCGATGATGAGAGCTGGCCGCTGCCGCGCTATTCGGAGATGCTCTTCATATTGTAGAAAGGAGTGCGGGCGGCTCAACGCCGCCCGCGCGCAGAAAAAAAAAGGGCGATGAGTTATCTCATCGCCCGTATCGGCATTCTTTGGGGGTTATTTCGCTTTGCCAAGTATTCTGTAAACGCCGGTGCCGCATTTGGCGCAGGTGCCTTTTAATGCTGCACGACCATTTTTCATGGTCACTTTTATGCCATCTTTGACCTCGGTCTTGGCTTTGCATTTTACACAATATGCAGTTTCCGCCACGTCGAGTTCCTCCCGTTAAATTAATCCCCACAGTTCATTTACTTAAGAATAAATTACGGGATTTGTGGGCAAAAGTCAATTAAAAGTTGGATTGAGCTCAAAAAAACGGTTGGATTACGTCACGGCGCCATAGTGTCGCATTTGACTAAATTACAGTATATTGAACGGTCTTTTGCCGCCATGCGGCTGCCTCCCAGCACAAAAATAATCGCCGCCAGGAGCAGGCCGAGGATATCGGCGAGGGCATCCAGGCCGTCGCAGAAGCGGCCCGGGATGATGGCTTGATGCACCTCATCGATGAGGGCCAGGGGGACGCCGATCCAGAGCATGCGGAGAGTGCCGGTGCGGACGGCCTGCCCGTCGCCGCGGGTGGTTGCGCGTGCGATGAGGAAGCCCAGCACGGCATAGGTGATGAAATGGTAGACCTTGTCCTCCATTTCAAAGCCCAGAGAGGGGGGAGTCAGCTTGGGCAGCGAGGTGAGGACAAAGATAAAGAGCCCCCACAGCCACGCCGGCAGCTGCCAGTAGAGTTTTTCCCGCAGCGTCCTTTTCATGATTTCTGCACCCCCTGCAGGGCGCCGGGCAGGGCGTCGAGGAGGTCGCCGGCGATCATGCCCATTTCGCCCCTGTGGTCGCGCGCCAGGTCGCCGGCGGCGCCGTGCAGCCAGACTCCGCAGAGCGCGGCATCGAGGGGAGTGAGGCCCTGGGCGAGGAGTCCGGCGATCAGGCCGGTGAGAACATCCCCGGCGCCGGCGGTGGCCATGCCGGGATTACCGGTGCTGTTGATAAAGACCGCGCCGTCCGGCGCGGCGATGACCGAGGGACCGCCCTTGAGGACGAGGATGTGGCCCAGCTTGACGGCCCACTCGGCGGCGGTCTCCACCGGCCGGGCGAGGATCCGGGCTGTGGTCAGTCCGGTCAGCCGGGAGAACTCGCCCGGGTGGGGCGTGAGGATCAGCGGCCCCGGATAGTTCTGCAAGAGATCCAGATAGTCGGTGCAGAGGTTGAGCCCGTCGGCGTCGAGGACCATGGGCTGTTTCATCTCGCGCAGCAGGCGGTGGACCAGGGCGGCGGTTTCGGGATGCTGACCGAGGCCGGGGCCGACCGCCAGCACGCTCTCCGCGGTCAGGGCGCTTTTCCAGGCGGGATAGGCGGCCTCGCGCAGACGGCCGGTCTCCTCGTCGGCGAAGGGCCAGGTGATCACCTCGGTGAGTTTGGGGACCAAAAGCGGCAGCAGGCTGGTCGCGGCAGCCAGGTGGCACACTCCGCAGCCGGCGCGGAGGGCTGCGGAGGCGGTCAGGCAGGCGGCGCCGGTATAGCCGAGGGAGCCGGCGATGACGCCGACGCTGCCGAGGCTGTTCTTGTGGGCGTCGGCCGGGCGGCGCGGCAGTCTGGCGCGGATGTCGGCGGCCTCGAGGCGGCGCACCGGGGTGCCGCTCTTCGGCGCCCGGTCCGGCGGCATGCTGATGTCGATGAGGTGGATTTCCCCGGCCTGTTCGCGCCCCGGCGAGAAGAGCAGCCCCCGTTTCAGCCGGGCCATCACAGCCGTGGCCCGGGCCCTGATCGCCGGCCCCGGCACCGCCCCGGTATCGGCGTCGATTCCGGTGGGGATGTCGACCGCGAGGATGGGCGCCCCCAGCTCGTTGAGCAGGGTGGCCATCATCGCAAAGGGGGTGCTCAGGGGAGGGGCCGCGCCGGTGCCGAGCAGG
>Ga0116144_10005022_pt1 | contig 12206 bp, 10 predicted proteins | sample AD_UKC035_MetaG_FD_89746 | JGI IMG/M metagenome (GOLD analysis project Ga0116144, IMG submission 89746) | Active sludge microbial communities of municipal wastewater-treating anaerobic digesters from USA - AD_UKC035_MetaG | ecosystem: Engineered > Bioreactor > Anaerobic > Digestate | place: USA... | reverse complement strand
AGTGTGGCGGTACGGTTGATAGCAGAAAGAGAAAGAGAGATCAATGCTTTTGTTCCGGTAAGCACTTTTAAAATTGAAGCTGCCTTTACAGCAAAAGATGTTACAGATAAGAATGTAACTTTTGCTGCTGAAGGCAAAAAGCAAAATGCCGCTGAAGATGCAGAAGCCTTTTTGAAAGGCTGCATCGGTGCCAGCTATAAGGTTACAGATATACAGGTAAAACCCGGCAAACGTTCCCCTGCTCCTCCTTTTACTACATCCACCTTACAACAGGAAGCTTCCCGGAAATTAGGTTATGGTGTATCCAGAACGATGCTGATCGCACAAAAACTGTACGAGAACGGGTATATTACCTATATGCGTACAGATAGTGTGAATCTTAGTAATACAGCACTTGGGGATATTACCAACACTGTGAAAAGCATGTATGGCGAAGAATATCACCAGTTCCGCAAGTATAAAAATAAAAATGAAAGTGCTCAGGAAGCCCACGAAGCTATCAGGCCTACCTACATGAGTAATTCGTCAGTGCCAGAAGCTGACTGGCAAAAATTATATGAACTCATCTGGAAAAGAACCATGGCCTGCCAGATGGCGGATGCAGAATTAGAAAAAACAATAGCCAAAATTGAGATATCTACTAATAAAGAAGAATTAACTGCCAGTGGTGAAGTGCTGAAATTTGATGGATTTCTTAAAGTATACCGTGAGGACAAAGATGATGACGAACTGGAAGAAGAAGCGAACGAAGGAATGTTACCGCCATTAACTGTTGGTCAGCAACTGCCATTGAAAGAAATGAAAGCCACGGAACGTTTCAGTCGTCCGCTGCCAAGATATACCGAAGCTTCATTGGTAAAAAAACTGGAAGAACTGGGTATAGGTCGTCCTTCCACTTATGCTCCTACAATCTCTACAATTCTTAAAAGAGGTTATGTAGAGAAAAGAGATAAAGAAGGAGTTCGCCGTGATTTCAGAGTCTTCAAACTGCAAAAGGATTCCGTGAGCAAACTGGAGGAACAAGAGAACACCGGTGCTGAAAAGTCAAAATTATTTCCTTCTGATTTGGGCCTGGTGGTCACTGATTTTTTGAAACAATATTTTGATGACATAATGGATTATAGCTTCACAGCAAGAATCGAAGAGGAATTTGATGAGGTGGCCGAAGGAAAAATGAAGTGGAACAAAATGATCCATGAATTCTATAGCCCTTTTAAAAAAGATGTAGAAAAAACAATTGAGACGGCTGAACGTATAAAAGGTGAAAGAGAATTGGGCGTTGATCCTGAAACTGGCAAACCGGTGGTAGCTAGGATGGGGCGTTATGGTGCGATGATACAGATTGGTGTGGCCGATGATACAGAAAAACCACGTTTTGCCAAGATACCCACCGGGCAGAGTATTGAGACCATTACGTTTGAAGAAGCAATGAATTTGTTTGGTGCACAGGGAACGATGGGCCAGTATGAGGAAAAAGATGTTTCGGTAAATGTTGGCCGCTTCGGTCCTTATGTAAAATGGGGTGATGATTTTATTTCACTGCCGAAAGGAACTGATCTTTCCACTGTTGATCTGGAAACTGCGATCAAACATATTAAACAAAAACAGATTGCTGATGCGCCGGTTGGTACATATGATGGCAAACCGGTTACCAAAGGTACCGGACGATTTGGCCCTTATATCAAATGGGATGGTATGTTTATCAATGTACCAAGGCGTTACAATTTTGCCAATCTTTCCCAGGCTGAAATGGATGAACTGATCGATGCCAAAGTAAAGAAAGAAGCCAACCGGTATATACAACGCTGGCCCGATGATAAGATTTCGGTGGAAAATGCAAGATGGGGTCCCATCATCAAGTTTGGTAAAAAGATCATCCGTATGCCTAAGAAAGCAGATGATACCAAATACACTGCAGAAGATGCAGCTGCATTTACATTGGATGATGTGAAGAAATTTATTGAAGCGGAAATTCCGGGTGCATTTACAAAGAAGGGGAAAAAACCTGCAGCAAAGAAAGTTCCTGCTAAAAAGGCTGCAGTAAAGAAAAAAGCCGCAAAGAAAAAATGATCATAGTAAGCATCGTATTCAACTATAAATGAAAAGAGCCTACTGGGAAAAAATAGCTCCCACTTACGGAGAAGAAATATTCGATGTGCTGCACAACGATAAGAAAGCCCTTATCCGTGCTGTTATAAATAAGTATGCTTCTAAGAATAAAACGGTGATCGATATCGGATGCGCTATTGGCAAATGGTTGCCGGTGCTCTCCCCTGCCTTTAAAAAAGTAGTTGCCGTTGATATATCGGCAAAAAATCTTGCAATAGCACAACAATTATACCCGCAATACAAAAATGTGGAATACCTGCGGGCAGATATGAGCGGCAGGAAAACAAAAGTACCGGCTTGTGATTTTGGTATTTGTATCAATGCCATTCTTACTCCTTCTCAAAAAGACAGGGATAAGTTCTTTAACTCTCTTGGTAATTGTGTGAAGAAAGGTTGCCGTATTGTCATCACAATTCCTTCGTTGGAGTCACACTTGCTTACCAGCATCATTCAGCAACAATACAAAATCGATAAAAATCTTTTTCCTGCCACAAAAAATGGAAAAGAAGCCATCCGAAAATGGAATAATATACGCCAGGGTAATGCAGATATTGATGAGGTACCACATAAACACTACCTGAAAGAGGAATTACAACTGCTGTTACATAACGCTGGTTTCATTGCAGAAAATTTTCAAAAAATCGAATACAACTGGACCACTGAATTTCATAAACCACCAAAATGGCTGAAAGAACCTAAACCCTGGGACTGGATGGTAGTGGGGAGAAAGTTATAAATTCTGTATTTGATGTGGTGATTAATCAGCCATGGTCTTTAACTCTATCCCCACTTGTGGAAAAGTTTAACTATTCTGTTTCGATTTCAATATTGATCTTGTGTACGAATCACTACCATGGAAACCACCAAAGAAATATCGGCCCTGTTTACCTTAATCGATGATCCGGATGAAGAAGTGTTTGGACTTGTGTCCAGCAAGATTGTTGATTATGGGAAAGAAATTATTCCTAACCTGGAACATCTCTGGGAAACTACCCCCAATGAAGAAATACAAAGCCGGATCGAATTACTGATTCATCGTTTGCATTTTACAGATCTTACAGAGGACTTTCGTCAATGGAATTTATCAGGACATCATGATCTTATGCTGGGAGCCATGCTCACCTGTAAATTTCAGTATCCTGATATCTCCACTACTCCGGTAATGCAGGAAATAGAAAAAGTAAGACGCAATATCTGGCTGGAATTGAACAATTATCTGACTCCGCTTGAACAGATCAATATTGTAACAAGTATTCTGTATAGTTATTATGGTTTAAAAGGAGGAGAAACGAATTACAAAGAACCAAACGAATTCCTGTTGCATAAGACCCTGGAAGCTAAAAGAGGAAACCAGATCAGCAATGGTATTTTGTATTTAGTGCTCTGCGAACTGCTTGATATACCCGTAAGGGCTATTAATATCCCCAAGCAGTTTATTATCGCTTATTTCAAGCCCGGGTATTCCGAAGAAAACCTCCCGGACCCATTGCATAAGGTTGAATTCTTTATTGATCCAACATCAGGCCAGGTTTTCACTCACCAGGATGTAGACAATTATTTTAAACGTATCTCTGTCCCTCCTGTCACCTCATACTTTAAACCAAGGATGAATAAGCAGGTTGTACAGCAGTTGCTTGAAGAATTCAGCAAATGTTTTGATACTGAAAAAGAAAAATACAAGCAGTCTGAGTTGATAGATTTAGCCAAACTGCTTGATTAAGGATCAGTGGCTGTTGCTCAAAGTTCCAATTTCCATCCCTCCCTGTATTCTCTTTTCACAAATTGGTTGGCTTCATCAAAATTAGTAACCTTCATATTTTTGGCGTCCCACAAAAGTTTCTTGCGGCCAAGATATTTATCATCCCATCCTTTTAATTTCGGATTTTTCATCATCCAGCTACGTATTGCCAGGTTTCCCATCAATATACTTTCTGTAAATGGTCCGGCATATTCAAACGGGGAGCTTGTTTTAGCATTACCATAACCAGCCCTGCAAGCATTTACCCATTGCAGGTAATGACCTTCGGGAACCCGTTTGATGGTTTCTTTGGGCATTGTCTTTTCCTTCATCAGTTTGGTCGGCAATAATCTTGGGTTAGCTCCGTAACAATCCATCAGCATCTTGCCTTTAGTTCCCACCAATAATACACCACCATCCCAGTTACCAAATGATTCTTCCGGCAATAATTCTTCAGGACGTTCAGGCAATAAACCACCATCATGCCATGATACTTTTATTGTTCCCTTTCCATCTGTTCTGGGATAATTCAGGTGAATAATAGATGCAGGCGGACATGCATCAAGATTTTGTGTATCATTCCACATGGCTTTCCAGATAGTGGCTACACTGCATTCTGCAGAATCAGGATACAATATTGGAAGAATTCTGTAAATCGGATCCATCACATGGCAGGCCATATCTCCCAATGCTCCCGTACCAAAAGCCCACCATCCCCGCCAGTTGAATGGCAGATAGGCAGGATTAAAATCCATGGGGTTTGCTGTTCCCAGCCATAAATCCCAATCCAGTTCCTTTGGTATATCATGCTTGCCGGAGGGTGTAGGTATACCCTGTGGCCATACAGGCCTGTTTGTCCAGGCATGTGCCTCGGTCACTTTACCAATCATACCAGCATCATACATTTCTTTGGCTTTACGTACTCCGTCACCCGAACCACCCTGGTTGCCCATTTGGGTTACTACTTTATATTTCTTAGCGGCTTCAGTCAAAATCCTTGCTTCATAAATATCATGTGTCAATGGTTTTTGAGTGTATACATGTTTGCCCAGTTGCATGGCAGCTAATGTAGCAACTGCATGGGTATGATCGGGTGTAGAAATGGAACAGGCATCAATATTACTCTTTTCCTTTTCCAGCATTTCCCTGAAATCTTTATAATAGGGTGCTTTATCAAATTTCTTTCTTGAATTAGCAGCTTCCCTGTCATCCACATCACAAAGCGCCACGATATTTACATAAGGACTTTTCGCAAATTCTGCAAGGTCACTGGTACCCTTACCTCCCACTCCTATTCCTGCTATATTCAATTTATCACTGGGAGCAATAAAACCCCGGCCCAGCACATGACGTGGTACAATAAAAAAGCCGGCACCGGCAATTGCTGTATTACGGATAAACTTTCTCCGGGAGATACTCATATTCTTTTTAACAGGTGTCATTTTGAAAATTTGCTTTAAGTTAAAGGGAACTGGTATAATCATCAAAAAATATTCTCCGTTTTTACTTTAAAGGTAAATGGTTAGCTTAGAGAAAAAATGAATGACGATCAACTGGGATGATTTTGAAAAAGTGGATATGCGGGCCGGCACCATCATTGAAGTAAATGATTTCCCTAAAGCCAGGAGGCCTGCTTACCAGTTGTTAGTGGATTTTGGTGCAGAAATAGGTATAAAGAGGTCTTCAGCACAAATTACGGCCCATTATGGTAAGGAAGAATTATTGAATCGCCAGGTGATTGCTGTTGTTAATTTCCCGCCGAAACAAATTGCCAACTTCACCAGTGAATGTCTTGTCCTGGGTGTCTATGATGAAAATAACGATGTAATTTTATTACAACCGGGGCAACCTGTTCGCAACGGTCAAAAGATCGGCTAGACATGTCTGACACTTTTCACACATACTATCATTCGCCGGTAGGTTTACTGAAGATAAGCGGTACGGAAGATTATATAAGCGAAGTAACATTTCACGACACCTCACAAAAGTCTGAAGGGAGGAAAAAAAATCTTCCCCCTATGCTGATCAATTGTGTGGAGCAGTTGATCCAGTATTTTAATGGTCAGCGCAGGCAATTTGAACTACCCTTAAATCAGCCCGGCACAAATTTTCAGCAGGGAGTTTGGAGCGAACTGCTGCAAATACCCTTTGGTAAGACGATCAGCTATCTTGAGCTGGCGAGAAGAATCGGAGACACAAAGGCTACCAGGGCTGTTGCCAATGCCAATGGAAAAAATAATATTGCCATAATAGTTCCATGTCACAGGGTGATAGGTTCCAACAGGGAGTTGATTGGCTATGCCGGAGGGTTATGGCGAAAAAAATGGTTATTGGAGCATGAGGCCAAAGTAGCCTATGGAGTACAGACATTGTTTTAACCCGTTTTCCAATTAAATTAAATCAACTCATCACTGGTAAAGGCAAAAGGCAGCAATAGACGGGAAGATTTGACAATATGTATTTTTCCTTCCATTCCCCCCATGATCACCCGGATCGGTTTTTTGAATCTTGTTTCGTATTCAAGCAGCGACTGCCGGCACATACCGCAAGGTGAAATAGGATGATTACTTTTTTCTTTAGCCGTATTAAAACTTATAGCCATAGCAATCAGCGGAACGTCAGGATACAAAGTAGCCGCACTGCCTAATAATACTCTTTCTGCACAGATACCTACCGGGTATGATGCATTTTCCTGGTTAGTACCGGCAACATACTCGCTGTTGGCAAGCAATGCTGCAGCCCCCACATTGAATTTTGAATAAGGTGCATACGCTTTAGCAGTTACCTCCCTTGCTCTTGTCAATAGTTCCGCATCTGCCTTGCTTAACTGACTAATATCATCATACACTTCATACTCAAATTCAAATTTGCTCTGTTTCATACCGGTATTGGTTTTAAGACAATAATGCCCCTGACATCGTCAAGGGCATTTAAAGTTAATTTATTTTACTGTACGGAACAATCGTTTCCATCGGGGGCCGCCTTCCCAGCTAAACCAAATCAACCAGGCTTTTCCTACTACCCTGTCTTCCGGCACAAAGCCCCAATACCGGCTATCCTGGGATCCTTGCCTGTTATCACCCATCATCCAGTAATAGTTCATTTTAAAAGTATAGGAACTCACTTCCTTACCATTCAGATAGAACTTATCATCTTTTTTAAAGAACTCATTCTTTTCATATACCCTGATGGCTCTTTCATACAACAAATAGGTTGAATCGTTTAATTGAACCGGCATATTCTTCTTAGGAATCCAGATAGGACCATAATTATCTCTTGACCATTTGAACGATTGATTATTGGGAAATACCTCTCCTCCTCCCCCATTATATGCCTCATCAAGCACAATCGAAGTGGCAAAACCATTTTGAAGCATTTTCTCTTTTGCCTTTGCAGTTAACAACATTCTGAAGGTATTGATGCCAATGCTTTCATACTCTCCCTTTTCATAATCAACCTCATACTCTTCTTTCAGAATATCAGCATCAGGAACCAGTTTGGTTGTTACAACATAAAATGCCTCACTGGCAGGAGGTAATGGTTGCTCTTTACCATCTATGTATACTATGCCTTTTTTTACTTCCAGGACATCTCCGGCAATACCTACACAGCGTTTAATATAGTTATCACTTTTATCTACAGGATGAATGGCCAGCGGATAATTATCAGGGTCATTCAATATCACTTTTCTTCCTTCATCAATATTTCCCCGGCCCATTCGGCGACATACATCATAGTATGGATCTTTTGATTGAAAATTGGGCAGATTAATAACGGTATCACCTGCCGGAAAGTTAAAGACCACTGCATCGTTCCTTTTTACAGGGGATTCGAACCAGCGCATATAGGGAAGCTTAATTGCCTCGGAATATGATTTGCGGCTTGAACCAAAAGGAAGGTAATTATGAACAAATGGTACTGATAAAGGAGTATTGGGAATACGGGGACCATAGCTCAGTTTGCTCACAAAGAGAAAGTCATTGATCAATAATGATTTTTCCATTGATCCTGACGGGATGGTATAAGCTTCGAAAATAAATGTACGGATCAGGGTGGCAGCTACTATTGCAAAAATGGCGGCATCCACCCACTCTCTCCAGCCTTTTTTCTTGTGATTCTTTACAGCTTCAGCACCTATATATTTTGGATCTTCCTTGTAGGCCAGGTAGGGAAAATAAACAGGAGCTACTAATGCTGCCGCTGTATGTGCACCCAATGAAAACCGGCCAAAGACTTTGGCAAACTCAATAAAAATACCAGGGCTTATAAACCAGCCCACTACTGGTATGAATTGCCAGAAAACCCAGTGCTTAGGTCGCTTGGCAAGTCCCTGCATTATCCAGGTATTATAAAAAGGAATAAATGCCTTCCAGGAGGGTACTCCGGCTTTGGCAAATAACTTTGCAAAACCAAACGATGGCAGGAAAACGATCAACGTTCCGATCAGGTAAACAATAAAAATGTGCTGTAAGGGCATGTACCGTATTTTATAGCTGACAAAAATATCATAAATATTTGCGTATCAAAATTCTATTATTCAAAGTTTTGCTAATTCCGGCACCATTTTCAGGCGAATAAATGATAATTTAGAGTTAAGGATATGCACCAGTTTTCCATAAAAGACATAGAGAATCTCTGCGGTATTAAAGCACATACGCTAAGGGTATGGGAACAACGGTATCAATTGTGCGTTGCCAAAAGAAAGGTCAGCCAGCACCGTATTTACGACAATAATGATCTGAAAGAACTGCTGCAGGTCTCCTTTCTTTACCACAGCGGGCATAAGATATCCAGTATCGCAGGGCTGAGCCCGGCTGAGATTGAAAAATTAGTTGAAGAAACATATAAAAGCCAACCCACAAACCATGAAGGCTCCATTCATCAACTTACGGAAGCAAGCCTTGATTTTGACAAAGAAAGATTTGAAAAAATAATCAATTGCCTTGTATTGAGAACCGGCATTGAGAATTCCATCCGGGACGTATTTTATCCCTTCCTGCAACGTATCGGCTTATTGTGGATGACTAATCATGCAATTCCTGCCCAGGAGCATTTCGCCAGTCACATTATCCGAAAGAAAATAATACTGGCAACTGATGGGCTCGAAGCCCCTGCTAAAGGGAAAAATATCATCCTGGTGTTTTCTCCTTCCGGCGAATATCATGAAATACCTTTGCTGACAGCTAACTATTTTTTTAGAAAAGAGGGAAACAAAACTCTGTATTTCGGAACAAATGTGTCAGCCAATACACTGACATATTATTTAAGTTGCCACCCGGCAGAATATGTATATGCCCATATAATTACCTGCCTGAGCTATACAGACATTGAGGATTATATTACTACACTCAGGCAATCATTTAAAGGCAACATAGTTTTGTCAGGACCAGCCTGCAGATTTTTAAAAAAATCACCTGGTCTTATACTACTGAATTCACTGGAAGAACTGGTTGCTTTTTCAAAACAACCAGGCGGAATGGAAAAGGCAACCTTTACTTAGGCATTACATAATTATTTACATCATCTGCTGTAATTGACTTCCCCGAGAGAATTACCAACCTTTCCACTACGTTCCGAAGCTCCCTGATATTACCTGTCCAGTTATACTGCTGCAATAGTGTAATAGCATCTGCATCTATTGCTTTTTTAGCAATACCATAATCTGAACATATATCAACCAGGAACTGATCAACTAACAAGGGAATATCATCCCTCCTGTCATTTAAGGATGGAACATGTATAAGTATAACGCTGAGCCGGTGGTAAAGGTCAAGCCTGAAGTTTTTTGCCTCCACTTCTTTCAGCAGATCTTTATTGGTAGCTGCGATCACCCTTACATCTACATTGATATCCTTATCTGCGCCTACCCTGGTAATCTTTCCTTCCTGCAGTGCCCGTAGTACCTTGGCCTGAGCATTGGCACTCATATCACCTATCTCATCAAGAAAAAGAGTTCCCCCATTGGCTGATTCAAATTTTCCTATTCTTTGCTTTATAGCCGAGGTAAACGAACCTTTTTCATGCCCGAATAATTCGCTTTCAATGAGCTCAGTAGGAATAGCGGCACAGTTTACCTCAACGATTGGTCCTGCTGACCTGTTACTTTTTTCATGTATCCAACGGGCTACCAGTTCTTTTCCAACCCCATTTTCACCTGTGATAAGTATACGGGCATCGGTTGGTGCCACTTTCTCTATTGTTTCCTTGATTTTTTTAATGGGTGCGGATTCCCCTATCATTTCCTGAACACGGCTGACTTTCCTTTTAAGCACTTTGGTCTCGGAAACCAGGCTGCTTTTGTCCATTGCGTTGCGGATGGTGATCAACAGACGGTTCAGATCAGGTGGCTTGGAAATATAATCATAAGCCCCTTTTTTAACAGCCTCCACAGCTGTCTCAATGTTTCCATGGCCAGATATCATTATCACCGGAACATCTGCATTCACTTCCCCTGCTTTTTGCAAAAACTCAATTCCATCCAGCTTAGGCATCTTGATATCACACAAAACAAGGTCATAGGTCTTTTCCTTGAATTTCTTTAATCCCTCTTCTCCATCTGCCGCTTCCTCGATCTTATAACCCTCAAAAGAAAGTATCTCCGTCAATGTTTTGCGAATCGCCTTCTCATCATCTATGATCAATATATCAGCCATGAATAATTATTTAAAGCGTAAAAATAAATGATTTGACTTGAAGCCGGGCAATGAACAGATTAAAGAAAAAATAAGAAAGAAAAATCAGGGCGACAGCCGAAAAAATAGAGGCCGGGTAGAAACCCAGCCTCGTTTTAAAATCCAATATCCTATGAAAAACCAAGGCAAAGATGCGGTTAATTAATTGAAACGTTGCATCTTACCCGACTTTTTTTTACAAACAGGTTTTATTGCCATAAAATAAAAAAGCCCCGCAAATACGGGGCTTTAAAATGTGAATAACTCAATTATTTTACCTGGTACATCACTTCTTTTACCAGTTTAACTGTTCTTGGGACATCAGGCAGAGCAGCTGCAACAAGGTTAGGTGCATAATGTAGCGGTGCATCGGCAGCTGTAATACGCCGGATTGGTGCATCAAGATAATCAAATCCCTCTTTTTGTATCCGATAGGTGATTTCAGAGGAAACTGAGCCAAACGGCCATTGCTCCTCAACAATTACCAGGCGATTTGTTTTCTTTACACTTTCAAGGATGGTCATCCAATCCAGCGGCCGTATGGTGCGAAGATCGATAACCTCAGCGCTGATACCTTCCTTTTCTAATTCAACAGCCGCAGCTAATGCCACTTTCATCATTTTATTGAAAGAAACAATAGTTACATCACGACCAGTTCGTTTAACATCAGCCTTACCCAACTCAATATAATACTCTTCGTCAGGTACATCGCTTTTGTCTCCGTACATGAGTTCACTTTCCATGAACATCACCGGATCTTCTTCAAACCTGATCGCCTGTTTCAATAAACCTTTGGCATCATAACCATTACTTGGAGAAACTACTTTAATACCCGGAATGTTTGCATACAAAGATTCAAATGCTGTCGAGTGTTGCGCTCCTAGCTGACCAGCGGAGCCATTTCCGCCCCTGAATACAATCGGGCAAGAAATTTGTCCGCCACTCATTGCCAGCATCTTACTGGCAGTATTGAGAATTTGATCTAAGGCCAAAACAGCGAAGTTCCAGGTCATGAATTCAACAATTGGTCGTAATCCATTTTGAGCAGAACCAACACCAATAGCTGCAAAACCCAATTCTGAAATAGGTGTATCAATAACTCTTTTGGGGCCAAATTCTGCCAACATTCCCTGACTAACTTTATAAGCACCATTATACTCTGCCACTTCTTCCCCCATCAGGTAAACCCGTTCATCCCGTCTCATTTCCTCACTCATTGCTTCCCTCAGGGCATCACGAAATGCGATAGATCTTGCCATCTTTTAATACTTTTTAAGTGGGCAAATTTAAGCGACAGGCTGCATAAAACCTAAAATCAAAACCCTCCATCCGGCAGGTTTTCCCCTCATTGTTCTAATAAGGCTGGTCCATATAATAGATTAAAGTTGCCTCTATTCCCTGATAAGAAATTTCTCTCCCAAAACCGTTGTCCTGTAGAATTTTCCTTTTTCAATGTACAGTGCTTCCGAATGCCCTTTGTAATGCTGTACATCCGTATTGAAAACCTTCTTATCAAATAAAGTGCTTATGGTATCGGCAATTATGGTATGGCCGGTGGCTATATACCGGGCCCTGTATTGATGTAGCGTACTGTCAATTGTTTGCTGAGTGGCTTTTATTGATCCTGTATAATAACCCCTGTACCAAAAAGGCCCGAGGTCACTATACAGGAGATCGACGACAGCATT
>Ga0116144_10005020_pt1 | contig 12208 bp, 16 predicted proteins | sample AD_UKC035_MetaG_FD_89746 | JGI IMG/M metagenome (GOLD analysis project Ga0116144, IMG submission 89746) | Active sludge microbial communities of municipal wastewater-treating anaerobic digesters from USA - AD_UKC035_MetaG | ecosystem: Engineered > Bioreactor > Anaerobic > Digestate | place: USA... | reverse complement strand
GAGTAAAATGAAAACGCGATGACCGAGACGAGTATGTGGTCACATCCCTGACAGGGAGAAGAGAACGAAGATTGAGAGTCTCTTCAAGGGAAGTCCGCAGAAAACCACTCGCGAGCGTGAAACTGAAAAATGATCGGTAAATAGTGATCAGTGAGTAAGTGAAACGATTTGCTCCGTTAGAGGCTGAAGAGATGTATGACAAAATTAATTTTGTCATACAAATCGGGTGGAACCGCGTGAAGAAAATTCTCGCCCCGTGTGTGGGCGAGTTTTGTTTTAAACCCCCCTCCGTCCCGCCAAGGCGGGACACCTCCCCCAAAATCCGACGAACCCCAGTCTGATTTTGGGGGAGGGCAGGGCGGGGGTCGAAAGGAGATCGCGATGACTGAAGACAGCACCAACACTCATCAGCGGCTCGGAGGATTTGCTATTGCTTCCCTCTGAGGCGCGGAAAAATTCGAGGAAGCAGTAGCAGATAAAAGCTTGTACTGAGCGAAGTCGAAGTATCAAGAAAGGAAGCGAAAATGTCGCAACAAGTTCAAGAAAAATACGAAGAGTCAAATCTTTACAAGATCCGTCATTCGGCGGCGCATGTCATGGCGCAGGCAGTGATGGAGATGTTCCCTGATGGGAAGGTCACGATCGGTCCGCCTGTGGAGAATGGGTTCTATTACGATTTCGATCTGCCTCGCAATCTCACGCCCGAAGATTTGGAAGCCATCGAAAAGCGGATGAGGCAGATCGTACAGGGCAAACACGAGTTCAAAAAGACGGTCATCTCGGCGGAGGAAGCGTAAAAGATCTTTGCGAACCAGCCGTACAAGTTGGAGTTGATCGAGGGACTCGAAAAAGGCGGACTCGACGAGTACGGGAATCCGCTGAAAGAGAAGCCTGAAATTTCGATCTATCAACAAGACACGTTCGTGGACTTGTGCCGCGGTCCGCATGTGGCGAGCACGAAAGAGATCAAGCAGGACGCGTTCAAGTTGATGTCCATTGCGGGCGCGTATTGGCGCGGCGACGAGAACAACAAGATGCTCCAGCGTGTGTATGGCACGGCCTGGGAGAACAAAGAACAATTGAAGGACTACCTACACCAGTTGGAGGAAGCCAAGAAACGCGACCACCGCAAGCTGGGCAGGGAGTTGGAGATCTTTGTCTTTGATGAAGAGGTCGGTCCCGGTTTGCCGTTGTGGCTGCCTAACGGCGGCATCATGATCGAGGAGTTGGAAAAACTCGCCAAGGAAATGGAAGAAGCCGCCGGTTACTCGCGTGTCCGTACGCCGATCCTGACGAAGGAAGACCTGTTTCTGCGTTCAGGCCACCTTCCTTATTACGCAGAAAGTATGTACGCGCCCATGGAACTTGAGGGCGTGAAGTACTACGTCAAGCCGATGAACTGCCCGATGCATCACAAGATCTTCGGCGCAAAGATGCGTTCCTATCGTGACCTGCCTGTCCGATTGGCGGAATACGGCACGTGCTATCGCTATGAAAAATCAGGCGAGTTGTTCGGGTTGATGCGCGTGCGTTCGATGCAGATGAACGATGCCCATATCTATTGCAGTGAAGACCAGTTTGAGCAGGAATTCATGGGCGTGGTGCAGTTGTATAAGAAATACTTCGAGTTGTTCGGCATCGAGAAATACGTGATGCGCCTCTCCCTTCACTCGAGGGCTGGTCTCGGTAAAAAATATGTGAACAACCCCGAACTCTGGATCAAGACGGAAGAGATGGTCCGCCGCGCCATGGATAATGGCGGCGTGCCTTATGTGGAGGTCGAAGATGAAGCCGCGTTCTACGGTCCTAAGATCGACGTACAGGTTTGGTCTGCGATTGGCAGGGAGTTCTCACTGATGACGAACCAGGTGGACTTTGCCGTGCCTGAGCGCTTCGACCTGAAATTCACGAACAAGGACGGTCATGATGAGGTGCCGCTATGCATCCATCGCGCGCCTTTGTCCACGCACGAGCGTTTGATCGGCTTCCTGCTGGAGCATTACGCGGGCAATTTCCCCGTGTGGCTTTCGCCTGAGCAAGTGCGTGTCATTTCGATCACGGATGAACAGAATGAGTATGCGGAGAACATCGCAAAACAACTCCGCGAGAATGGCGTCCGCGCTCATGCGGATCTGTCGTCGCAACGCATGAACGCCAAGATCCGCTCGGCGCAGTTGATGAAGGTGCCGTACATGCTCGTGGTCGGCAAGAACGAGATGGAAGCGGGGCAGGTCTCTCTGCGCGTGAGGGATGGCAGTCAGCAGAATGGCATTGCCTTAAGTGAGTTTATTGCGCGCGCAAAGGATCGAATCGAAAAACGAGCCGGTGAGTTATAAGCCTAATAGCAGACGATAAAGTACAGGCGGAGGATTTTCCTCCGCCTGTATTATTTCACCGGCGCGCCTTTCGCGTCTACGATGGGAGTACCCTGTCGCCGTGCCGCCTGAGGGTCGTCGCGCGCGACCCGCGCTGAAAAGTCGGCAACGGTTGTAACGACGGGAATGGTGACCGGATCTTTATCCATTACTTCGCCCTCATGCGATTGTTGCGCGGGTTGTGTTCCACTTCTGCAAGCCCCAACGCTTCCATCAATGATGGAGGCATGTACATGGCAAAGCGCCCGCGGAAGCCTTTCTTCATTCCATACCAGCCGCCAATGGGGTTCTTCGGCGAGCGCGCCCAATGCTCCACCGTGCCGGGCGAGGCTTCCTGTTTTTCGTCCTTGCTCCCAAGTTCCATCCAATCGCCGTGCTTCTTGAGCATGTCGTGCAAATCCTTGACGGCGCGATAATCGTAATGCAATACGGTCGTGCCAACGGTGCAAACAAGAATCTCCTTGCCGTCTTTTGTGTCCACATGCATGGTGTAGTCCGAGGTGAGCGGCGGCGTCTTCAATTCCCAGGGTCTATCTTTCGTTCGTTTTTCCATTTTGTTTCTCCTTATGTGGGGCGGGATGTTATCCCGCCATCTAATGGGCATGCGGGATGTCATCCCGTACTACGAAAACCATTATTTTTTAGATCGTTGGATAGTCTCGGCTTCTTTCTTCAAATCTGCTGTAAATCTATCGAACGATTCATCGAAGGATGGAATCATCCCTGCGAATAGCGGAAAGAGTGGACCCCCGATTCGCTCCGACATTGAGAACTGTGTGCCGCTCCCCGACTTTTCGAGGCTGTAGACGCGGCTTCCCTGCGCGTCGCCCCAGACGAGTCGTTTCTCCGGCACGAACTCCTTGACCTTCAACTTGAACGTTCGCTTCGCATCAAGCGTGGATTTGAGTTCGATGGTCGCGCCCGCTTTGATCTCGCCCTGAATCGAAATGACCGTCGAATTCCAGCGCGGATACTCCGCCGCGTGGGTGAGAAGCGCCCAAACGATGACGGGGTCAGCCGCAATGGACGTCTGAACCGATGTTTTGCGGCTGAAAGTCTTTCTTGTGGTTGTCGCTTGCTGATTCATTTTTTCTCCTTTTTATGTAGACGTTTGGAGAAGAAAAAACGATAGGAACTCAATCGGATTCGCTGAGGTATTTTTTCATCACCTGACGGTTGTGTTCGAGGTGATGAAGTTGCAATTTTGCCGCACCCGATTCAAAGGGATCAAGTTCCTGTAGGATTCTCATCCGCAAGTCGAAGAGTTCATCACGGCTTCGATTCTCCGCCTCGCGCGCCATTTCGATTTTGACTAACTCCTCCTGCGCCTTTTGCTTCGGGTTGAAGATCCCGTTCAGTTCGGTGCACTGATGGCAGATACCTTGCTTGTTGATGAGCGAACAGCGTTGGTCGAAGATATCCATCATTTTGTTGCGGCTGACATGCAGGTGATATTTCACCATCGCTTCGCTCAGTTGCAGGATCTGCGCGATCTCCTTGACTTTGAAATCGTATATTTCCTTTAATAGAATGACGAGATGCCCTTCCAGCGGAAGCGACTTGGAGATGCACGTAAAACAAAAAGCGATGTGTTCGCGGATTTCAAAATTGCCCTGCGGGGAGGTTTGCCGAATGTGGATTGCCTCTTGAAAGAACTTTCTATCCCCAAGAGCCTCTTCTTTGCAAATATCCGTCACGCTTTCGGGCCAGCGTTTTTGTGATCTCAGCAAATCTTTTGCAAGGTTGGATGCAATGCTGAACACCCACGTCTTCAACGATGACTCGCCGCGAAACGAATCGATCTTCGCCTGCGCCTTGAGATACGTTTCCTGTACGATATCCTCCGCATCCTGCGCGCTAGCGGTGAGGCGCAAGAGGAAAGATTTGAGTTGATGCTGATAAGTTGGAAATTGGGAGGAGAGATCGTCGGAAGTCACCTGAGCAGTATAGCAGATTATGGTTTTCTAACGAAACTCCCGCTGATCTTTCAAATCAAGCGGGAGTTTCGTGATGGTTTATGTTCTGCCTTTATGCCGAAACTGGATCATGGTCTGTTGTCGGTTGCGCCCACAAGAACCCCAGCGCTACAAGTCCGCCTACGGGGGCGAGGATGATCAACAGCCACCAGGCGCTCTTGCCGATGTCGCGCAGGCGGCGCGCTCCCACCGCAAGAAAAGGTAAGAGCAAGACAAGCGAGCCCACACTCGCCAGTTCCTGACCCAGATACCCCAGCGCCGCTGTGACCAGCGTAACGAACAACGCGAACCACCAGAATTCAGCCCGCGCCGCTTGCCCGTTGAAGTCTGCATATTTTGTGAGACAGACGCGGATCGCTCCAAAAAATGTCGCGGGGTTCGCCTCTTCTTGGGCGCCAAACAAATTTTCCATTCTTAACTCCTTGCCGATCCTAGAGACGGCATCTTTCAAAGATATAGCCCGAAGGCTGTCTCCATTGTCGGGCATTTCCTCCCTCCCCGCAACTGTGGAAGTCCCTAGTTTTAGGATCAACTCGGTCCGCGAAGCGACTTGGAGTTTGTGAAAGACATTTTTCAAGTGGAACTCAACCGTGCGGTCAGAGATCCCAAGCGCGGACGCGATCAACTTGTTGCTTTTTCCCTTGAGCAAAAGGTCTACTACTTCTTTTTCACGAGCGCTCAGTGCTTGTAGGTGAGTCATTTCAATTTTCCAGTTAAGCAGGTAAGTTAACAATCGAATACGAACCAACAGATCTCATTCCGCAGTTTCTGATCGTCAAGCACAAGTTCGCGGATCTCGTTCGGAAGTTGCGCGCGCTGCCATTCACATTCGATACGACCCGCTTCTTCCATCCGACCTTCAACTGCCGCCGCCCGCGCGGCTTTGATCGCGTACGCCGCCGCGCCAAGTTCGTGTGCCGCGACATGCGCCGTCACTGCCGCCTGTCCCGCTGAAAATGCGGCGTGACGCGCGGCTCCGTTCAACGTTCTTGCCGCCGCCATGGCATGTCCGCCCGCCGCGCGTGTTTCCATCATGTTGAGTTCCCCGCGTGTCCACAAGCGAACTGCTTCGATTGCCTGACGTGGGCGTGGATTGTTTGGCTGCACCGACTCGAACAGATGCAGCACATGCTGAGCGCAATCCGCCGCCCATATTGCGAGCAGGCAATGATCCGAGTCTGCGAGCGTGCCGCCGCGACGGATGGTGATGAATCTGGGATCTCGTTTTTTTGGCAATATCATTTTTTCATCGAAGGGACGCTTCGCAGGGCGTTGAGGGCGCGTTCGATCTGTTTGAGGTGCGCGCGTTCATGGCGGGCAAGCCCGTCCGCATGGGATATCAGCGTTTGCTGGAGAGGCTTTCCCGCTCCGACGAGTGTGTTCGTGCGTGTCCAGTCCTTTGCTTGCAGCGGTTCCAACACCGACAGGAGTTTCTTCCGCTGTTTCGTAAAGGCACGTAGTGAAGACTGAAATGTCTGTTCGAGATAATCGGTAGATTTTATCCACGTGCGCGGATTCATTGCCTTGATCGTTGGGTTACTTTTTGCAAGGATCGTCATAATGTAGTAGCCGCCCCACACGTCATTACATGCGCGCAAGTGCGCAAGCACCTCGTTGGCAGACCATTCACCGACGCTGGGAGGTTTATGCAATTGAGCCGACGTCAACCCGACGGTGAGTTTTGCCAACCGCGGCGGGGTTTCTTTCAGTATCGTCAGAATTTCTTCGATGGGGAGATATTTGGATCTCATGTTGGTATTGCTTCCGTACTTGATGAGGAAGTAGGTCAACGGCTTGCGTCAATGGCGGACGCTTTGTTCGGCGGTCTAATTAATAACCGTACACTGATACATGCATTTTACTGTTTATATCAAATGCGCTTCGTTCCCAGTTCGCAAACCTTTGTATGAGACGCATTCCTGCGATGCGAGCCATCAAGTCCATTTCTCCAGGAGTGATCAAGCGGCACACAATGGGCGACATGCTTATACCCTGCGAGGTGAATTCAATGTGATTCTCTTCCAGCAATTGTGTGACTGGGTCATAACGGGCAACGTCAAGACCGACCGCCTCTTTGCCTACATACTCGGCGTGAACATAATCTGGTTTATCGGGGGAAATCCAAGCATGGGGCAGGGCTGTTTCAACTACGAAAACGCCGTCTTTTGTAAGGTGACGCGCGGCATTTTCAAAGCAATGGATCTGGTCATCGGCAGTCAAGAGATTAAATATCGTGTTGTAGACCAGATATACAAGCGGATATTGACGATCGGTTGTCGCGCTGGACATATCGCCGAGGATCACGGTGATGTTTCTTCCCTCTGGTTTGGCGCGAAGTATTTCAACCATGTGAGGCGACAATTCGATACCGTCCACGCGGACGCCTTTTGCTGTAAGCGGAACAGCGATACGCCCTGTGCCAATTGCAAATTCGAGCGCCGTCCCGTCTTTTGCAAATTCCGCAAGAAAAGAAGCCGCAGACTCTTCGTCTCCACGCTTGTGATCGTCGTAGTCTGCGGCTACATCTGAACCAAAACTTTTGGCGGGGTCAAAGTCTTTCATCATCTATTCCTTTGGAGAGATTATAAACTTAATTCAAACGAAGACTCCGCAACACCCTTCCATTAACAAACCAAAAACTCCCGCCGACCTGCGCCAGCGGGAGTCTCAATCTCCAATCCTTCGACAAGCTCAGGACAAGTCTCTAGTCTCTAGTCTCTAATCTCCAGTCTCTGCTCTTTCCCCATACAACTTCCGATGCACCACGCTCAATGCTCTCACCTGCTCCGCGGCATGATACGACGACCTTACCAGCGGATTCGACTCGACCCATTTGAATCCGATCTCTTTTCCGTAGTCGCGCAGTTCGGCGAATTCTTCCATGGTGTAGTAGCGCGAAATCGGCATGTGCTTCTTGCTCGGTTGCAAGTATTGACCGATGGTCAAAATGTCCACGCCCCATGAGCGTTGATCGCGCATCACGGCTTTGATCTCGTCCATCTCTTCGCCGAGACCGACCATGATGCCCGACTTGGTCAGCACTTCGGGGTCGAGTTTCTTCGCGTTCGAGAGAGTCGCCGCCGCCCAATCGTAATTATCCTGCGGTTGGACTTGCTTGAACAAGCGCGGCACGGTCTCCACGTTGTGATTCAAAATTTCAGGTCGCGCATCCATCACAATTTTCAATGCTTCGAGCGAGCCTTTGAAATCGGGGATCAACACTTCGATGGAACAACCGGGCAACAATTCTCGAATTCTGCGAATGACCATCGCAAAGATGGGCGATCCGCCATCGCGCCTCTCGTCACGGTTCACGGAAGTAATCACCGCGTGTTTCAACTCCATGGATTTGACGGCTTGCGCCACGCGTTCGGCTTCGCCCCAATCCATAAGCGTGGGCTTGCCGTGTTTGATGTCGCAGAATCCGCACGTGCGCGTGCACACGTCGCCGAGCATCAAAAAGGTGGCGGTTCCGCTTCCCCAACATTCGCCGAGGTTCGGGCACATCGCTTCTTCGCACACGGTATGCAAAGACTTCGAGCGCATCAACGTTTGAATGCGTTCGTAGTTTTCACCCGCGGGTGCGCGCACCTTGATCCATTCGGGGCGGCGCAGAGGGCGCACGTCGCTAGGGGGGATGATTCGGTCTCTCGTAGGGGTAACAGACATAAGGTCGGTTTGAAGCGTGGAGCGGGATGGTATCCCGCTTTACTTCTTTCTCACTTTCAATCGTATTCCGCTGACTTCGACAACTTCCACTTTATCTCCCTTACTAAACTTTTCGGATTCATTCACGGAGGACGCGCTCCACAGCTCAGACTCTAACTGGACTTGACCGCCCGCTTCATCCCAACTTCGAACTGTTCCAATTTTTCCCGCGAGCGACTCTACCCCCACGCTGACCGGCACACGCAGCGCGCGTAACGCGAACATGAGGATGCCGAAGAAGAACAGACCCAGTAAAACACCGGTGGCGATTACCAACGGGACAGACACGCGTTGGAACTGCGGCGTGCCGGGCGAGTTGAACAACACCAGTGCGCCGACGATGAACGACGCGACGCCTGCCGCGGTTAACGCGCCATGCGTGGGCGCTTTGATATCGAGGATGAATAAGACGAATGCGGTGATGAGGAAAATAAACCCGAACCAATTAACGGGCAACACGCCCAAGCCGTACGTCGCCAGCGTGAGGCAGACCACGCCGATGAATCCCGCGACCCATCCGCCGGGGCTGGAGATTTCGATGAGCACGGATTGCACGCCGATGGCGATAAGCAGGAACGCAATGTTCGGGTCGGTGAGCAGCATCAGGAACTGTTCGATGAAACTGATCTGGAGCGGTTGCACGTCGGCGTTCTTTGTGTTCAACACGCGCGGACCGTCGCTCATTTGCACGGTGAAGCCGTAGAGCGATTTGAGCAGGTCGTCAACGTCGTTTGCAATGAAGTCAATTAAATGGACTTTGAGCGCCTCGTCCGCTGTGGCGGCTTTCGCTTCGTCAATCATCGATTCGGCGAGGGCAAGCGCGTCTTTTCCGCGCGGCTCCACAAATGGGCGGATGGCGGCTTTGGTGATTTCCATCGCTTTTTTTTCTTCGGTCGTGGGGAGGTCTTCGCCCGAACTGCTGATGGGACTCGACGCGCCGATGGACGTTTCGGGCGCCATCGCCGAGGCGTGACCCGACATGGTGATCATCGCCCCCGCACTGCCCGCGATCGCGTTTCTCGGCGCAACGTACACCACAACGGGAACGTCGCTGCTCCGAATCTCTTTGATGATCTCGAGCATCGTGAGGATGCTTCCGCCCGGCGTGTTGAGTTGAATGATGAGGACTTCGGCGTTCCTTCGCTCTGCCGTTTCAACCCCGCGTTTGATATATTCGTACATGGGCGGCATGATGGGCCCGTCTGCCGTCATCACCAACGCGAGCGGCTCGTCGCTTTGTGCGCACGCAGGTTGGAAGACGTTCATCAACGCGCCGAGAACGATCAGCAGTAAACCAATTCGCTTCATGACCTGAATTATAACTCCTAAAAATTGATGCGGATGTGGGCGCATCCGCATCAATCAAATGATCATTTCAAGCCTAATAGGATCGTCCGAACGCTCAAAAAGACGATCAAAACTCCGACCAAGATCATCAATGCCTTCAAGGGTAATTTCTTTACCAAGAGCGCGGCAAACGGTGCGGCGATGGCTCCCCCGATCAGCAAACCGAGAATGATCTGCCAATACTCACCGAAACTCAGCGTGATGACAAATATGATGGATTGCGCCAAAGTCACGAAGAATTCTGTGAAGTTGACCGAGCCGATCGTCAGGCGTGGATTTTTTCCGTTTGCCACAAGCGTTGATGTGACCACCGGTCCCCAGCCGCCTCCGCCGATGGCATCGCAGAATCCGCCGAGCAAGCCCAACACGCCAACGCGCTTTCCGTATTCGTCCAGCCTGCCATCATGAGGTTGTGCCTTGAATGCTTTGACGATGATCACAATTCCCATGACGATCAAGTATGCTGAGATGTACGGCTTGATCAGGTCGCCATCTAAAGAGGTGAGCAGGTATGCGCCAAGAATTCCGCCGAGGACGCCGGGAATGACCAATCGGCGGATCAGTTTCCAGTCAATGTTGCCGAGGCGCCAATGCGAAGCGCCCGAAATCCCGGTTGTCACCACTTCAGCCATGTGCACGCTGGCTGATGCCGCGGCAGGGGGGATGCCGAGGCTGAGTAAAAACGTATTTGAGCTGACGCCGTACGCCATGCCCAGCGCGCCGTCGATCATTTGTGCGAGAAAGCCCACAACGATGAACACCAATATATTTGTTTCCACTTCGATATCTCCTGTTGTTAGTATTATAAAGTCTATATATTTAGTAGGGTTTAAAATTAAAAAAACAAGCGCTTGTTCTTTTATCTTGAATATCCTACTAAGTAAATATGAATTATAGACTAAATCATAATTCAGCGGCTGAATTATGTCAAGGATGGAAATGAAAGACCGAGAACTTGACATCCCGTCCTTTTTCACTATACTACCGATAGGAAAAATAAGAAAAGGAAACCATGAAACTTACCGCCCGCAGTGAATACGCCTTGCTTGCGCTTACCTATCTGGCGCGCCATCAGGATGAAGGTTATATCTCGATTGATACGATCGCCAAGGCGCAGGGAATTCCTCCGAAATTTCTCGAACAGTTGATGCTGGCGTTGAAGCGCGCCCGTTTTTTACGGAGCACCAAAGGGCAAAAAGGCGGCTATCAACTCGCGGTGAAGCCGAATCAAATTCCGCTCGCCGAGGTGATTCGTCTGTTCGATGGCGCCCTCGCGCCGACCGAATCGGTGAGCGAGAATTTCTACGAATCCACGCCGATCGAAAAAGAAAAGCGGTTGACCAGAGTGTTCAAGGATATTCGCGATTATGTTTCGCAGAAGCTCGAGAAAACAACGATCGCCGATGTAATGTAGCAGATCTCCAGTAACGGAATGATAAACGCCTGAACAGAGGATCAGGCGTTTTGGGTAAGTCGCTTTTATATATTGAGCAAAAGCGGGAATTATCCTTTTTATTTTTCGGATACCACATTCAACTCCCTCGAATACCGATCCAGCCAGCGGTTTGACCAGCCCCAGAGTGTGGCGTCGCGCACGATACGTTTCACTTCTTCGCGCGTCATTTTTGCCTCGGAGTTGAACACATCCGTGTTGCGGCGGCTGATCGCGAGCGTGCGGATGGCGAACATGAGCGGGAAGATGCACGCGAGGCGGATGCGGTGCTGCCACCTCGGCAGGGTTTTGACGCACGTCAACGCGGCGTGCAAGTGACGTTCCGCTTTGTCGGCGAGCATGTCCAGCACTTTGATCGCCTCGGCGCGATTCTCCGGCAGGAACAACTCATTCGCCGATAAATTCACCGCCTCCAAAAACTTTTTCGGGATGTACACCCAGCCGCGCTCGTAATCTTTCCGCAAGCCGCGAATCACGTTGACGGTTTGCAACGCCAGCCCAAATTCGCGCGCGAGCGGGAGCAATTCCTTGATGCGGAAACGGATGAACAGCGAGTACCACGCGAACAAATGCGTAAGCAAATATCCCACGCGCCCCGCCACCTCGAACATGTAATCGTCCATGTCCGCTTCGTCGTTCACTTGCGGTCCGCGTTCCACCCAGCGAGCCATGCCGTGCGTGCTATGAATGACGTGCGGCGTGATGATCTCGCGCACTTCCTTCGGGAGCAATGCCAGCCGCGCCAGAATATCCTCCGCGTGCTGCGCCACCACCGCGTCGGGATTCGACGTGTCGGCGTCCTGAATCCGACTCGTGAGATCGCCGACGTTCGCCGAGCCGCTCAACACGTCTGCCCACAGATTGAGCAGTTCGATCTTTTTCTCCGCGGGCATGTCCTCGTTGTCCTCCAAATAATCGGACACGCGCAAGAGCAGGTATGCCACCGTCCCCGCGTCGCACAACACGGCAGGCAACTGCTCGATGCCGATGGCGAACGTGCGGCTCGCCAGCCTCAAAAGATCGCGTAATGAAATCATGATCTCCTCATCTCTGCCGAGTCATCTGCCAATAAAACAACCTCTGCACCTTTCAACGCGCGACGAAGATCCGCGCTTTTCAGGATGATCGCCGTGTTGCGGACTCCCGAACCGATGGAGATTTCTTCCTCTTTCAACACACTCGCGTCTATCAGGACTTTGACCCTTCGATCAAACTCAGGGCGAGCCTGACTCGCCGCCCCAAACGGACTCACCGTCCCGACGCGGTAGCCAGTCACTTCCAATACTTCCTCTTCGGTCGCCATACGGATGCGAGAGCGTTTAACGAGGTCGCGCAGTTTTTTCCAATTC
>Ga0116144_10005014_pt1 | contig 12213 bp, 14 predicted proteins | sample AD_UKC035_MetaG_FD_89746 | JGI IMG/M metagenome (GOLD analysis project Ga0116144, IMG submission 89746) | Active sludge microbial communities of municipal wastewater-treating anaerobic digesters from USA - AD_UKC035_MetaG | ecosystem: Engineered > Bioreactor > Anaerobic > Digestate | place: USA... | reverse complement strand
TTACGGCTTCCCGGTTCTGCGATGGCGCTAATCACGTCTGCAATCCCCTGTAATCCAGAGACGATGGCCGTCAATTGATTCAGTGTAGACAGTAACGCGGCGACTCCATTGGCAGCGGCGGCTGTTGGTGCGGCGGCTGTTGGTGCGGCGGCTGTTGGTGCATCGGCTGTTGGTGCATCGGCTGTTGGTGCGGCGGCTGTTGAGACCAAGGCGTCGAAATCAGATTGCGAGAACGGATCAGGCCAAGGATCGTCTTCTGTGGCCTGATCCGCGTCGGGCCATGCATCTTCGTTGACCACGTTTTCCCCCCATGATGATTCGTCGTCAAAGGTAGGCGAATCCGCTCCGGTCATTTTTGCAACCAGATCAGATCCTCCGTTAACCTGCGACCAAGCCTGCTTCGCCAAACGGTTCGCCTGCGCTGTATTAAGTTGATGCATTTCCACAAGAGGTGGAACAGCGCGAGAGAGCCAGGCGTCAATCTTCTCACCATGCTTTACGACAGGTAAAGATTGGTTCATGGTTTCCCCCAATCGCAAACGCCCTGTGCCAGGTAATCTTTCCCCATGATAAAAGAAAGATCACCTGCGCACAGGGCGCTTAGCGGTGACTATAAAAATAATTAAATTAATGATGCTATTATAGAGAAGTTTCGCGCAAATGTCAATACGTCATTGTGGCTATAGTGCCTCTAGTACACTCCATGCCTCTTTCCAATTGCGGGCAGGAGAAGGCGCACTGGGAAATGTGGCGGTAAACTGCACGACGAATTCTCCCGCTGTAGAGACATCGGCTGCAGCGTATGCCCAGACGAAAACACCGTTCGCTGCGTCGGTAACGGTTAGTGTGCCTTCTATGGACGTTGTGACTAGAGATGAAACATTGCGCTTCTTCCCTGTAATCGTAGCGCCGGTTAGATTGAGTGGAATGCCGTCGCCATCCTCCCAGGTAATCGACTGGTTGGGACGAACGGCCCCTGCCACCGCATGTTCAAGTGCCATAGGGGTTCCCTTTGCTCGCTCTGATTATCCATTGGCTTCGGTTAACGTGAAGCCAGTAATTGTAACAGATTGACCAGCCCCAATGTCGGTGTTGTCAAGCTCTAAATCTCCACCGCTACCTGTCTCCGTAACGGTGCCCTGCAGGTGACAGGTAGTCCCGTCTGACGCAAAGATGCGAAAATACCCGGCCGTACCGCTTGCGTCAGCGCTTGCGTCTTGCCACGTGCCAGATTTGGCTTTAGAACCGCTGCTTGCTGCCGCCATCCAGTCGGACGGCAGGGTTAAGGTGGCCAGCACAGTTCCACTATTAGCGGTTGCACAATCGGCCGGAGGTGAACCGGTGAAAATCTTTAAAACTGCGGCCGTTCCAATGGCCGTTTCGAGAGAATCGAGCCGCGCATTTCTAGCCGCTACAGACAGTTGCAATGCCATAATATCACAGTCCTTTCTTAACTTTTGATGCGTCCCGTTTGTCGGGATGATCGAACGGTGCCATGAGATCGAGATCCTCTTATTGTCCCATGCACGACGATGGACAGCGTGACAAGTGATGCTGCGCCACTTACCGTTAATGGCGAAAGCAGACCTGATGCTATCCCGCGAATAAAAACAAGCGCCGTTGCATCTACCGTGAGCGCGCCCAGTGTCTTAGTCAGCGCGCCTTCGGCTGGTTGAGAGTCAATAATAGCGCCGGTAGCGTCTACCGTGAGCGCACCCAAGGTCTTAGTCATCGCACCGGCGACGGCTACCGTGCCGGTAGCGTCTACCGTGAGCGCACCCAAGGTCTTGGCCAGCGCAGCAATGATCAGCACATCGCCTTCGCCAGCACTGGTCAACCCACCCAAGGTCTTTGCCAACGCACCGGCGACGGCCACCGTGCCGGTAGCATCTACCGTGAGTGCGCCCAATGCCTTTGCCAACGCACCGACTACGGCCACCGTGCCGGTAGCGTCTACCGTGAGCGCACCCAAGGTCTTGGCCAGCGCGCCATTGCCACCAGTGACAATAGCGCCATCTGCATCTACCGTGAGCGCACCCAGTGTCTTAGCCAGCACACCGGCGACGGCCACCGTGCCATCTGCATCTGCCGCTAGCGCACCCAGGGCCTTAGCCAGCACACCGGCGACGGCTACCGTGCCGGTAGCATCTACCGTGAGCGCACCCAATGCCTTTGCCAGCGCGCCGCTGATCCCACCCGCCAGAGCGCCATCTGCATCTACCGTGAGTGCGCCCAGTGTCTTTGCCAGCGAACCGGTGACGGCCACCGTGCCGGTAGCATCTACCGTGAGCGCACCCAATGCCTTAGCCAGCGAACCGGTGACGGCCACCGTGCCATCTGCATCTGCCGCTAGCGCACCCAATGCCTTTGCCAACGCACCGGCGACGGCTACCGTGCCGGTAGCATCTACCGTGAGCGCACCCAGTGTCTTTGCCAACGCACCGGCGACGGCCACCGTGCCGGTAGCATCTACCGTGAGCGCACCCAATGCCTTAGCCAGCGAACCGGTGACGGCTACCGTGCCGGTAGCATCTACCGTGAGTGCGCCCAATGCCTTTGCCAGCGCAGCAACGATCAGCACATCGCCTTCGCCAGCACTGGTCAACCCACCCAATGCCTTAGCCAGCGCACCGGCGACGGCCACCGTGCCGGTAGCATCTACCGTGAGCGCACCCAGTGTCTTAGTTAGCTCACCGGCGACGGCTACCGTGCCGGTAGCATCTACCGTGAGCGCACCCAGTGTCTTAGTTAGCTCACCGGCGACGCCAGTCGATTCCGGTTTTATGCTGACTGCGATACAGCACCAATCAGCGGCGGAATTGATACATCCGGTGCCGCCCAGCGTTGTACTGCCAGGGCTGGCGACGCTTTTGTACCATACCGAACAGGTGGTCGTATCGCCACCTGTTCCCGCTGCGTTGCCTACGCTAAGACCAGTTTGTCCGCCAGGAACAGTAAACGTGTTGTTTCTGTAGGTGCCTACCGCTACAGCCCATGCGTTGGCAGTGACGGTAGTAACGCTGACTTGCATATCTGCGTTATCCGTCGCTGGGCCGGCAGCAGTCCCGCTTGCCTCGACTGCCCCGCTACCATTTGTCCCCGACGTATCGACGCCGCTAAAGCATATAGCGACGGCGAAAGCGGGCAACGAATTTCCCGACAGCGTGACAGTAATGCTGCCCGTTGTCGGTGTGGCGCCCATCGCGCGCCACACGCTCACGCCGTTCTGGCCCTGCGTATTATCTACATTTTCTACTTCAACCCACGTTAACCCATTCCCACTAACACTCGGCGCAATTGATTCATTGCGTTGAGCGATGAATAGCTGGCAAAGCTGATTAGCACCCGGCGTCCAGCTCGGTAGCGTAATATTTCCGCTCGTAGTTGAGCCGGTTATTGTCTGCTCGGCAACAATTGTCACTGAATGCCCCCATAAAAGCGCCGCGTAGCGAATCGCTCATTCCATCCCATGATTATGGAAACGAATCGCGCACGCGGCGCAGGCAAAAAGTAAGATACTCTTTACTATTGAGTATTATCACTAATTTCCTTGTTGTTGTCAATGGGGCTGATTACGTTGCAACGCTTCGACTATCTCAACGTAATAGTAATCTAAGTATGCGACCAGAAAGGAGAAGGAGACAGTGCGTAAGTGGCTAATAAGTTTTGCTGTGCTGCTCTTGATGGGATGCAGCAATAGTCAGGGGCACTGGGCGGCGTTGTCGCCGCCCAGTCCAGTCGTAACGATGACGGAGAGCGATGTCGTCTATTATTACGATGCTGACGTTATCGCTTTGGAGCCATTGCTATATCCCTATATTGTGCAGCGTGGGGATAATAGCTGGCTACGGCTGCGCGTTGCGATAGCGGATAGCGAGTGGATAACCGGTGCATTGGTCTTGGTAGACGGCAAGCGACATCCGTTGTCAATTGTGGGTGTTTACCCAAACGATAGGCTGGAATGGATTGATCTTTACGCTACGTCCGCTGACATCGATATGGTAAAAGATTTAGCGTTCTCGAGTGAGTGTGCGGTGGAGTTGATCCAAATAGATGAGAATGTAATTTCATTCCCGCTGACCGACACAGAGAAATCTATTGCCCTGCGCACACTGGCGCTCTTTGAGCGGATGGGTCACGATCTCGGACGGTAGGCTTGCACATGTAGAAATTCCCGAATTCGAGCGCCGCTTTCGATAAAATGTGTTCAGCCGTCAGCATTGTAGGTGCTTCAGTGATGCGCTGGTATGGCATAGCGATAGACCAGGTATAAACGTTTTGTGACACCGGCATTTTGATCGTATAGATAATATCGCCATAGCTATGGCGCATTGTCCATGCATATTGCGAAATACGATTGAGTTCGTCTAGTAGCATGTCAATTTTGTCCATTCGATCCTCTCTCATGGGTAATCAATCGGAACGGCGCTGAGTAGCCGTTCGACGCCGGAAATAGAAAGTGTGTTCTGGTGATGATCACGCTGATGCCACACGTGACAGAACAATCTACCGTTCTGAGCGATTGCCCAAGGCCGATTACATCCAAACTGCCTGCACGTGAGGTGCATAGCATCGCTATTAGACTGCGCAAGAATCATATGCAGAGTCGGTAGGCTGATCGCGTTTGTGTGGATCTGTCCGCCATGCCTGCTATCCACGATCAATGCGCCATTTTGCACCTGTGCCCAATGTAGCTCGCATCGAGCGCAGGTCAGCGTATATGCGTATTGTAGCATCATTCCCGCCGATGATATTTGCTCGGCAATGGTGTTTCAATAAAGTCGGCGATAGCGGGTCGCTCGATTATTAACCGCTCAAGTTCGCAGTGACAAGCGCTAAGGCATTGACCATCGTTCCATGCAGAGCTGCTTTCGCCGGGAATCGGCAAAGTATCTACTATTTGCCAACCTGCCTTTGACAAATAGTCGCACCATGCGCAATGATCCGCGTTTCCCAATCGACGGCGCTCGATCAGCACATCTGTTCTAGTTAATTTTGGCTTAGCTAGAAGCGCCCAGTAATTCTTGCGCGCACTTCCTATATACATGTCAACCCGCGCTTCGATTTGCGCTTCTGAGAGTGACTTTTCGGCAATCGCAACGCCAAAGGCTAGCAGCCGCTGCATCTCTGCTCGAACGGCCCGATCTACATACCGGAAATTATCGGGACGCAATCCGTCAATACCGCCAGCGCCCAGTACCGAAAACTGGACATGTATGCGTTGTAGACACTGGGCGCAGGCGGTATACCAGGCGGAAGCGGGAATCTGATCACGCAAAAGCGCAATGGAAAGCTCCTTGATCGTGTCACCGCTGCGATTCTCCGCCGCACTAATTACGGTGAAGATGGTAGCATATGAAACAAATCGACCACGCATATCGCGATAACGGCCAGCAGCCTCGTCAAATTGATACCCTGGCGGTATTAGCGGATTAGACATATGCCCCGATTTCATCGAGTTCACCGGCAGGTGCTTCCGCTTCTCGTCGTGCCTCAATTATCAGAGATAAGATGGTATTAGGCATATCCAATTCGCTATCCGCGTTCTCGGCACACTGTAGCAGATATGCCCTATCCTCTGGGCGTGCCGCGAAAATCGAGAGGGGCGCATAGTCGATTAAACGGTAAACCTCATTAAGTAGTACCTGTGACATATGTTTCTACTATACTCCTTTTTTATAGCCCCGTTGCAGTCAGCAATCGTTTAAACTTACTTGAAATCGCCGTATTGCTCCACCATGCGGTCACGGCATCACGCGATATTTCGTTTAGTGTTGCAGCATTCCAATTGGCTACGACAAAGCGGGACGCAGCATAGATATCTGGCAGATCGGCAACTACCGAGCCTATCCAATCCGCGTCGACCGGAGACACGCCGGATTTTACGAGCAAACGCTCTAGGTCACTCATCGGATAGCCTGGGCACAATCTACAGCGGCGCGCAGTGTTTCCTGCCGGTCATAAATCAGGCAGCCCAACAAGATCACTGTAGCGATTAGCAAAAATGAGACAGCGCTCAGCTTGCGCTCGTTCGACCACTCCTGATCTTTCATAGTATTCTCCGCTACTTGAAAAATATAGGTACATAAATTGTACGTTGCTCATATAATAACAGGTATGGACTATCTGTGGCTAAATTAAAATGGCTTCGCAAGTAGGGATGCAATCTTTCCCCCTGTGCCAGGCTATAGTAATCGTCCCCGTTACAATCAATAGTACTGGGATTGACACAATCTGTCTGCTCCGAATACACAGCAAGCACATCGCCATAATCGCTTACGTGCCAGCTATCGCTAGCGTGTGTGGCCGATGCCTGTGCTGCGCCCAAGGCGTGGAGTAGTTCGTGGGCGACGTTGCGTGTCGTGAGGCAACCACGCGCAATGGTGGCGACGCTTCCCTGTGTATTGTAGTTGTCTCTTCCAGCCCTATCGTCATCCCACAGGTATGCTAATCCGCATAGATCGGTGCGATTTTCAACCAGCAATGTTTTCTCACGCTCCGTTACCCCAACCTCCTCTCCTGGCGATAGAAAACGCACCGCCAATCGACAATCATCGCCCATCGCCCATGCCGGCAACTGATATCGCTCAGCCGTTCCCGCAGCGTAAAACAGATAATTCACCTGAGCGCTGACCACGCTGAGCCTTGCCACGACCGTCGCCTCGTCAGCCGCTTCGCCCTCCGACCAGCGCCAAGCCCATCGCACTACGTACATATACTGTACGGTGCATGGCGTGGGAATCGTGGCCTGCACCCCTGCCGCGGCGACGGGTGACTGATAGTCCTCAACGACGCGGATCGGGAGTGGGGAGACGAGACACAGGAGAATAGAAAGAACTTTCGTTATATTGCTGCCCATTCATCCCTCTATCCCAGGTTGACCGGCGTAACTAATTGCAGACCCGACTGTAGTTGCGCCGGTCAAGGGGATATAGTATTGCTCGTCGCGCCAGGCCAAGTAGAGTTCATTAAATTCCAGTTCGATCTTGGCGGGTTGCTCGGCCATGTCCACGACGCTGCCTTTGGGTACATAGGCCAGCGTAATGTGGGGTGTGAAGCCGTGACTGCTGACCGGTTGTGCCACTAGCGCCAGATTCTCTACCAGGTCTTGGCGGAAGGCAGGCAGATCTGCCGCATCGAAGTTAAGGTAGACCGCGTCTGCATCGTCCCCGTTAAACCGGCCCCAGCCGTTGATGTACCCACTGACGGGCAGATGGCTCTCTGCAAACGCGCGTAGGTACGTCAACAGATGATCAGCCGTTAATCCGCTCACGGAGAGAGCTTCAGCACTCCCTAAGAAGCAGAGGGTAACATGGTGCTCAGTGGGAGGTAAGATGCTGCTATCGGCGGGCCAAACTACATCGATCTTGGGTAACGCGTCTTGTGCTAAGGCAAAGGCAACCATCACGCCATCCCCATGATCGGCGGGGTCGGTTGCCTTGATCGCACGCTGTAGGTTGAAGGCTATCGCCTCCGCAAACTTATGATTTCCTTCGACAAAAAATAACATAAAGAAACTTCCTTCCTATGTTTATGCCCAGCGGACGCGTACGCGGTCTGTGCCGCCGATAACGACGACCTCATATTCGGATAGGCAGCCCACGCCGGTTGAGGGGATGGCGTAGATTCGTTCGGCAGGGACAATCGCCTCGATAATCACGCCTTGTCCAGAGATGCCCCCATCCGCAAAGTCACGCGCCACGGCATAGTCCATGGACCAACTTGAAAGCGCGTTTGTTTTGACCGTGGCAACCTTGCCCGCGGAAAAGTCGCCTTCCAGTACACTGCCCCGGTAGAGGCGCAGTTTAGTTACCCCCAGATCGCGCAGTCGCTCTTGGGTGCCCTCGTACATGGCGCTTACGGCGCGCTGGATCTTGGTACGTGCCGCCGCTTCCGTTTCCACAAGCAGGGTACGCACGTCGTTCAATGTCTTTAGCTCGACCTCGCCACTTTGCACCCGCTCGGCCATCTTCTCCAGTTCTGCCCGCTCGAACATCGTGCCGATAGTGCCATCTGCCGATATATTGCGGAGGAGGCCAGCCGCCTCGCTGCTGAGGGGCGTGTCGGGCGCTTCGTCGGTGTCCGCTATCATCCGATTGATGATAGCGTTGCGATAGTCGAATGTTTTTTCGATACGGCTCTTTTGCCAGTCGCTTAAGGGGATGCCGGTCAGGTCGCAGGCGACTTTCTGGATCGATAAACTGCGTAGATCATTGTCATTGCTGGAGTCGGCCCACTGAGCAACGAAGTCGTTAGCTTCGTCGTATGCGAGACCGGCGCGGGCAGCGAGGTCGGTGACGACGCGGTGCTTTTGTACTTGGGCTTGCTTTTCCAGAAAGAAACTCTGCGTCAGCGATCCGCCTCGTCTCCGCAGTGACGCGAACTCGTCGCCATAGTCGATCAAGTCTCTCAAGATCGGATCATCCTGCCAACTAAGCGGATCGCCCGCTTGGGTGTCTCGCTCCAGCTTTTTGCTCGCGCTGATTATCTTCGCATCGTTTGGCGCTGGTGATAGCTTGGGATACTTTTTCTTTAACGGGCCGCCCCCAGCGGCGCTGCCGCCGCGTTGCCCCGGTCGCCCTGCGTGGCCGTGAAAGCCAGACCCAGGCCCGCCCTTCGTTCCATCGATCATGATCTGATAGCTCTTCATCGATCTTAATTTGCCGTCCTCTTGGAAGGCGATGATCGTAGCGCGATCTGACGATTGACCCAGCAAAACAAATTCCCACTCGTTGAGGCAACCGAATCCAGTCCGAGGCGTCGAGAAAACACGGGCGGCATTGACCTTGATGGCAATTGCTGTTCCGCCACCTTTGGCCGTCATTGCGAAACTTTTGGCCGTCCGATCATCTGCACTCCAACTCGATAGCGCATTAGATGTTACCTCGATCTCGTCTCCCAGGTCGAAGGCGGATTGTTTTGCGCCGAACCCGCGATAAAGAATAACTTCTTCGATCCCCTGCTTCTTTAGATCGCTCTGCGTGCGGTCGTAGATAGACCGTAACGCCTTGGCGACGATCGCTGTCTGCTCGTTGCGGAGTTGGCGCACACCAGTCTCGATGCGCTTCTGTTCTTTCACGACGTCACTGATTGACCTCTGCTTGAGTGGCATTTCTAGCCCATCGGGGAAAATCTCGTCAAATCGCGCACGCGCTAGATCTGGAAACGGCAACCCCGACAACGCCTGTTCTCGCAGTCGTTCTGCCGTTTCCGAATCAATCTCGTCAAAAAAATTGAGATATTCTATCTGTGCATTGAAATCTCTGTCCCATCGTCGGTTCTCTTGCTCCCAGAGGGATTGCTGCCAGTCGCTGTATGGTGCATCAAAAAGGTCAGATGCTGTACGCTGGATAAGCTGAGCCATATATCCCTGATTAGAACTTTCGGCCCACGATTTTATGAAGCCGTTAGCATCATTGTAACTAATCCCAATCTCGGTTAGAGCAGATACGGAGACATTTTTAAAATATGGCGTTCTTTCCTCCAGACGTTGGAAGCGGAACTCTGATTCATACTCGATTCCAACGTCACCTCCTAGCCAAGCGCGTATTACTGGATCTGTCTCATAATTTTCGCTTGCTAGTTGGTCGTGATGCCTTTCAATCGCCGTTTTGATTTCATCGTGCGCGGCAACAGTGGGTGACGATCCTGCGGGAGCGCTGCCGCCGCGCTGCCCCGGTCGCCCTGCGTGGCCGTGAAAGCCCGATCCTTCCCCGCCTTTGATAGATTTGATGTCTATACCTTGCTTTCCAGGCCGACCCGCGTGGCGGTGACTGCCGCTGCCCGCGCCGCCTTTGATGGCAGCGGCAATCGAAAGAGCAGAGATATCCCTGTCGGCTAAAAATAGCATTTGCTACCCCCTTACGCTTCTGCTGCGTCAGTGCCGCTCCCAACGTCCGGCCATGCTTCGTCGTCAGTGTCGGCGCTGGGAACGCTCTGCTTCGCTAATTCTTTGTGGATCGCGCGATCCATCTCCGTCGATCTAGGGTTGACCAGTTTGATCCAGTCGGCATTGGCGTCGCTATCATCAAGATTGATGATCCTATCGTCTATCCCCTTCTGTGCAAGACCGCTCTGAGGGAGAGCGTCACGCCGCAACAGGGTGAGAGATGAGGGAGCATAGGAAATCCCTAGCCCGGCAAGCACATGGTAATTGGATACCACATGCGGCCAGGAGTGCGGCTCGTCGTCAATCATTACCGTGTCGCCATGATTGACCGCGTCTACAATTGTCCCCAAATGAACAGTCTCCCCAATCTGCCCCCTCCAGCGCTCGGCGGATTTAGCCTTCTTGCGCTTCTCCTCGGCTATCTGACCGGCCAGTTCCTTAGCGTGTTCGCGCTGAGCGCGAGCCTGATCTGCTGCCGTGCGGTCTTCCGTCCCAGATCCTTGGCCCCGCCCACTCTGTGGTTGGCTGGTCGGAATCTTGCCGGTCTTTGCAGTCGGTCGCCTACTGGCTATTGATCGGGCAAGCGCATCCTCTGTATCAATTTGCGCGCGTAGAGCATCCCCTAGCTCGGTATCGCTGGCAAGCGCAGTCATGATCGCACCTATGGCCTTCTGTCTCGACTCGCCTCCGCTCTTGTACATCTGGCTCAATCTATACAGGCGATTGATAGTTGGCCCCTTAAATCCCAGGGCAAAAAAATGTTTACCGGCATCGGAAGTCAGTAGGTTGCCGGTTCTCTCCCCTCCATCCAATTTTTGCAGCGCGACAGCAATCGCCTGCGTGCGCGTGACGGGACGCCCCGACAGGGAAGGGATAGGAGAGCGCACGGTCGGGACGGCTGTCCCCGACGAGCCGGCTGGGCCGTCGTCGCTATCGCTCCCCCCACGTTGTCCCGGCCGTCCTGAATGACCGTGGAACCCACTGCCCGGCCCGCCCTTGATAGGGTGCAACCTGCGATCAAGGGATTCCCCCGTGTCATCGCCACTGTCAATCAAAGACGGTAAACTTTCGTGGTCGGGTGGTTCAGTCAAAAGCAGATTAGGCATAGCCGCTTCATCGGCCTTTAGCCAGGGCTGCATCTCGTCAAGGTTAGGTAGAATGATCGTCATACTAGATCCTCTTTTCGTATCCTAATCGTGTCACTATCGCTGGACACGATCATTTCGTACTCTTCCGTCCCACCGAAGACCCAATCGTTAATCCGAACATAGGGCGACGTGTGGTAACTAAACATAATGCGATTGACTGGCACATCTCGCTTGATAACCACGCCTTTTTTGCCGGAAAACTCGCGTGCGATAGATTCATCCTCCGACCAACTAGAGGCAGGATAGATGGCTATCTCGACCTCAGATCCTGCTTTCCGCGTCGCCTTTTTGATGGCACTTGCGTAATCACCTTGCACGCCGCGATAGAGCGTCACCGTGTCGCCATAGCGTTCTTTTAGGTCGGCTTGCGTGCGTTGCACTTCGCTAGCAAACTGATTTACTGCCTCTTGCCCCACTACACTGCGTACCATATTGGCAAGGCGAAGAGCATGTAGTTTTGCGCTTAGCAGTTCGTCAGGATATCGCTTACTTATGTCCTGCAATAGTCTTTTCACGTTCGCATCATCTACCTCTGCGAGCCGTTTTGCCATGTCATCTATGTCGCTCTGAAGTATAGCGGCACGGGTTGTATCGTGCCGCACCGAAACTGCATTACCAGCTAAATAGGCGCGCGTCATCGCGTTGAGCGTATCTAGGTGAGCTTTATAGGTTAGCGGAGACTTGTATCCATGTAGCAAGGATGCGATCAAGTGCTTGTCGCCCGTATACTCTACGGAGGAGAAGTCTCCTCCTGTGTCATCAGCCAGTTGGCTGAAGGCATCCTCAACCGCATCCATGACCTCTGGTATGTCTCTGGCATCGCGCAGAAGCCAGGTAGATGGCCCCACCAGAATTTTTCGTGTCACGTCAACATAATCGCCCCCGGAGCGTGGACTATAGCGGTAGCCGCCTCCAATGATGATGGTCTCCCCCATCACGGTCAAGCGATGATGATCGCGCTGTAGGTCATCATCGCTAACCAGGAGGGTTTCACTTGCACTAGCGCGCTGTCCATATTGAGCGTATATGCCTTGGGCGAGCGGAGCGCTACCACCGCGCTGACCGGGGCGACCGGCATGGGCGTGGAAGCCACTACCCTCCCCGCCTTTGGTTGACGGGGTGTCAGCCTCGACAATCGCGATATCAGCCGGATCGAAGACCACCAAGACATCTTCA